>ENA-UOVV01000013-UOVV01000013.1-compost-metagenome-genome-assembly--contig:-NODE-13-length-314834-cov-677.541774_pt1 | contig 314834 bp, 252 predicted proteins | sample MGYA00238155_ERZ761577 | MGnify/ENA primary metagenome ERZ761577 (study PRJEB28898, sample SAMN06268775) | compost metagenome | isolation source: Emeryville, CA | place: USA:Emeryville, CA...
GCCCGTGGCCGAGTCGATGTACGCAATGTTCACTGCCGCGCAGGCAGCTGAGAAAAGAGTGGCGACCGAAAAGGAGAGATAGATGTAGTTCACTGCCGCGCAGGCAGCTGAGAAATGGGGCGAGACTGGGAGGCGCAGTTGTTGGCAGTTCACTGCCGCGCAGGCAGCTGAGAAATGACAGCCATGACGACCCCCTGGATGAATGCCGTTCACTGCCGCGCAGGCAGCTGAGAAAAAGCCCAGATCGGCCACGCGCATCCTGTCGCGGTTCACTGCCGCGCAGGCAGCTGAGAAATCGAAGCCTCGGACGGGCGGCGACTCACCATCGTTCACTGCCGCGCAGGCAGCTGAGAAAGACGAGCGGCCCTGTTCGGCGCGCGTCGAGGCGTTCACTGCCGCGCAGGCAGCTGAGAAAGCGACGAATCAGCTCTACTCCGAACCCTGCACGTTCACTGCCGCGCAGGCAGCTGAGAAAATTAACCAACCGATTAGAACCGGTTATAATCAGTTCACTGCCGCGCAGGCAGCTGAGAAATATCAGATGGTGAGCTTACCCCTGTTCTAAGAGTTCACTGCCGCGCAGGCAGCTGAGAAATCGAAGGAGGTGCCTCGTGAGCGCCTACCTCGGTTCACTGCCGCGCAGGCAGCTGAGAAATCACAATGCCCAGACGGACCGCAGACGCGATCGTTCACTGCCGCGCAGGCAGCTGAGAAAGCGGGGGACGCCGCATGGGACGCACTGAAGCCGTTCACTGCCGCGCAGGCAGCTGAGAAATCTCGGTCCTTCCGAGGAAGGACCGCGTCCTCGTTCACTGCCGCGCAGGCAGCTGAGAAAACGTCCGGCGAAAGCGTCGCCCCTGCGTCGAGGTTCACTGCCGCGCAGGCAGCTGAGAAAAGATTTGGCAGACCATCCTCATGAGGATGGTTGTTCACTGCCGCGCAGGCAGCTGAGAAATCGAGCGCAGCCATGCGAACGCGCCCGAGCTCGTTCACTGCCGCGCAGGCAGCTGAGAAATCCCGGCACAGGTCGCATCGGCACTCCTCGTCGTTCACTGCCGCGCAGGCAGCTGAGAAAGTTAGAGGGGTGCTCGGCGCATCACTCGGCGAAGTTCACTGCCGCGCAGGCAGCTGAGAAAGACGGCGACTCCCGAGTCGTGACGCAGGCTGAGTTCACTGCCGCGCAGGCAGCTGAGAAACTGAGCGTCACGCTCGACGAGTCGACGGTGAGGTTCACTGCCGCGCAGGCAGCTGAGAAAAATTGCCGACGCAACGGCATCCGCGAGGGAGAGTTCACTGCCGCGCAGGCAGCTGAGAAAATCCAGTCGCTGGGCAGCGTCATCTCAGCGAGGTTCACTGCCGCGCAGGCAGCTGAGAAACCGCGAGAAGGCGAAAGGCCCCCGGCCGAAGCGTTCACTGCCGCGCAGGCAGCTGAGAAAGTCCCGCCTTCGGCATCGTTTCGATGGGTCTCGTTCACTGCCGCGCAGGCAGCTGAGAAAACGAGGACTTGAGCGTATGCCCGGCGGCCGCAGTTCACTGCCGCGCAGGCAGCTGAGAAAGGTCACGGATGCGACGGTGAACCTGCGAGCTCGTTCACTGCCGCGCAGGCAGCTGAGAAATGATAGACGGCGCCCTCAGCGTCGAGCTCGTCGTTCACTGCCGCGCAGGCAGCTGAGAAATCCACTCGACCAGTAATTCGGGTCCGGCCATCGTTCACTGCCGCGCAGGCAGCTGAGAAACTCCTCGAGGGCCTCATCCGCGGCGTCCCACGGTTCACTGCCGCGCAGGCAGCTGAGAAATCAACACGAAGAATGCCCCTCAGCTCCTTCTCGTTCACTGCCGCGCAGGCAGCTGAGAAAAGCCTGAAAGTCCTTCCGGTTGCGCTCGGAGTGTTCACTGCCGCGCAGGCAGCTGAGAAAATCCCGAGAGCGGAGAGGTCACGACCGACTCCGTTCACTGCCGCGCAGGCAGCTGAGAAATCAATCAGAAACACGTCGCTCTCAATCTCCTCGTTCACTGCCGCGCAGGCAGCTGAGAAATCGACGCAGGGGCGCCCCTCAACGAAGGCATAGTTCACTGCCGCGCAGGCAGCTGAGAAATTCGCGCGGTCGACGGCTCGTTTGCTCGAGTCGTTCACTGCCGCGCAGGCAGCTGAGAAATCCTGAAGAGGTGTTCGCCGCCGAGTCGATCGGTTCACTGCCGCGCAGGCAGCTGAGAAAGAGTCGGCCTCGGGCGTCTTGGAGTGCGACGTGTTCACTGCCGCGCAGGCAGCTGAGAAAAAGCTCAGAATCAACTCTTCGTTAAAATTTGTGTTCACTGCCGCGCAGGCAGCTGAGAAAGGGAAAGCCCCGACCTTTGTCCATGTCTGATAGTTCACTGCCGCGCAGGCAGCTGAGAAAACCAAGTCCGAAAGAGAGCGCAGCACGGGCAGGTTCACTGCCGCGCAGGCAGCTGAGAAAACCAAGTCCGAAAGAGAGCGCAGCACGGGCAGGTTCACTGCCGCGCAGGCAGCTGAGAAATCCTGAACCGTGGTCACCCGCATCCCTTGCATGTTCACTGCCGCGCAGGCAGCTGAGAAATGCTGATGTAACGGCGTTACACCGCGCGAACTGTTCACTGCCGCGCAGGCAGCTGAGAAATGTGACCCCGCGCCGATCTACTACGTGCGCCGCGTTCACTGCCGCGCAGGCAGCTGAGAAAAATTGCGCGCGCTTCGCTGACTGAGTATTCCGGCCGGACCCGATCAGCGATTCCGGTCATCCGATCACTGATTCCGGCACGGGGTTAAGCGAGCGGTTTCCTCGCGCTGCGTCATTCGCGTGCACTGCGCGTGTTGACGTGCTCGGGCGTTCGATTACTGTACAAGAGCGCAGTATCCATGGTCCAGCCGCTCCTTTTCCCCGCCGCCGTGCCCGAATCCGTTCGTCGTCTCATCGAGCTCTTCGAGAAGCGCTCCGAGGAATTGCGCTTTCCGGGCGTCGATTTCACGCGTCTCGCTGAAGCCGTCCAGGACATCCAAGCCGAGCTCGCCGAGCAGGAACGCGCCCAGGCGGCGCTCACGAAAGCCCAAGAAGAGGTGGCTCGTCGCCAAAGAGAGCTCCTCGCGCTCTCGAAGCAAGCCCACGCCTACGCGACGATTTTCGCCCAAGGCGAGCCTGAGCTCTTGGCCGAGCTCGCGGCCATGTCGATCGGGGAAAGTGAGCGGCCCGCGCGCAGGTCGCGCCAGCGCTCCGCAAGCGAGGACCCTGCCAAGAGCGGCGGATTCCTCGAGCCCACTACGGCGAATCCGCCCGAGGTCGCCGAGAGCGCGTCTGCCGTCGACGACGCAGCGGAGTGACATTTCGGCAACGAGGCGCCGAGCGAGAGTGCCCCTCGAGCGCCTTCCGTCGAGCGTCCCTCGCGTGCACCGCGTCCCTCGAGTGCACTCCATCTCTCGGTTGTACCTCGCGTGCACCCCCGTCTTTCGGGGTGCACCTCGCGTGCGCTCCGCGAGACATATGAGCGATGGATGAGAGTCTCTCGGCTGCGAGCGACCCCCACCGGAGCGATCTGCGTCCGCCGGGGGGGGCTCGCGTCGTGGCAGCTCATCGAAGTCACCCAACGTGCCGGTGCGACCCTTCTGGAGTTTCGTGGCGCCTAACGAGGACCTGGGCGACGCGCCGGCACGACCCTTTTTAGGTCAGGCCAAGATCTCACTCTCGAGGCGCTGGTAACTATCCTCCATGCCATGTTCCATGCCGCTCTCGAGCATCATGCGCCGCGATTCGGAGTTCGGCACCGTCATCATCATCTTGAGCAAGGTCCCTGTGCCATCGGGCTCGAAGGTTGTCACGACGTGGTTATCGGGGGTCGGATCGGGGAGATGCATGCGCTCGACGTGTTCGATGCGTGAGTGGGGCGTGAGCGATACATATTCTCCGGTGAGGTAGAAGCCGTGCCCGTCGCCATTTCTCCACTCGAAGCGGATCTTGCCGCCGGGCCTGGGGTCGTTGATACAGACCGGCATGGTCCAGCCGGGCGGGCCGAGCATCCAGCGCTGGATGAGGTCAGTTTCGACGTGGGCGCGGTAGACGGCCTCGGGGGGCGCGCGGAACCGCCGAGTGACGAGGACCTGGTTTTCTCCGATTGTGGTGAGTTCGAGCTTCATCGGTCTGCCTTTCTTCTGGTGGGTCTTCTTGTGGTGGGTCTTCTTCTGGTGGGGGATGGGGAGAACAAAGTTCTTCCAAGAGCGTGTCGAGGCGCGCGTAGTTCGTCTCGAGCGCGACGCGGAGCGCGCTGAGCCATGTCTCGATTTCGTTCACGCGCTCGGCCTCCAGCCGAAAGATCCGCTTCGTGCCTTCGGCGCGCCGGTGGATCAGTTTGGCCTCTTCGAGAACGCGGAGGTGATGCGAAATGGCGGGTTGTGAGAGGGCGAAGGGGCGCCCGAGTTCACTCGCCATCCGTTCGCCGCGCGTGAGCTCGAGTACGATCGCTCGCCGGGTCGGATCGGCGAGCGCAGCGAAGGCAGCGTCCAAGTGGGAAGCGTGGGGGGGCATGGGTGGACTCAAGGGCGACGAGGAAGAGCAGCTGGGCGAGCCGGAGCGGCCGGGCGATCCGGAACGGCCGCTTCGGAACGGCCGCTTCGGAACGGCCGCTTCGGAACGGCCGCTTCGGAACGGCTCTGGAAGTTCAAATATGGTTTATATTGAGGATGGTCGATGTTCAAGGGGGCCTGGGACGGGCCACCTAAACTCTGGAAAGTCCACAGCTTAGTAAGCGCCTCATCCTCACAGGCGGCCCACAAATCCTCGCGAGCCGCGGCGGCGAGGCGCATCTCAAGCTCCCGCCCGCTCGCCCTTGAGGGCGGACGAGAGCTCGGCCGCGGCATTTGGGTGGCGTGCTCTAGTTGCCGAGCGAAGCGACGAGCTCGGCGCTCTCTTCGTCCGAGAGATCGGCGGCGACCGCGTAACCGACGCCTTGTCGCTCACAAGCGGCGATCGAGTAGCCGCGACGCTTTCCGACGAAGACGGCGCGATTCCCGACGACGCGAGGCTCGAGGTCACGCATAGTGCGCAGCGGCAGCTCGTTCGGATCGTAGACGTAGAAGGTCACGCGACGACCTGCGAGAGAATAGTAGAGGGAAGCAGCGCTCGCGCTCTTCACGTGGACGATCTCGGCGCCTTCGAAGCGGGCGCCATAACGCCCAAGATCAGGCTCACGAATCGGCAGACCGAGGGTCGGCTCCATAGCCGAGAGAGAAGCGCGGTCGCGGATGCTCGGCTCTTTCAGAGCGGAGTGATGTTGCACAAGGGCTTCGACGAGCTGGTCGGTGGAGGCAGCAGCGCCCACGTAAGGCATACGTGCTTCGAGCTTTACGTCCGAGCCCCGGACGCGATTTGCGCTGAAGCTAAACCAAAACGCCGCCGCTGCGACAGCAGCGAGCGGCGTAATGGTGGACCAGGAGAGAGGGAGGCCTTCGGCTCGAAGATGGGCTTGGCGGGTCGCTTCCTCGGTCAGGGTGTGCTTGAGCCGGGAGGCGAACTCGGCGGAGATCGTGTCTTTGGCGCAACAAGAGCGCGTGAGACACTTCACGGCGTTCTGCAGCTCGAGCTCTTTCTGACAGGGAAGACAATCGCTGAGATGAGCCTCGAGATCGAGAGCTCGCTCCTGACTCAGCTCTGAATCGGAGTAGGCTTCAAGATACGCGCGGGCTTCACAACACTTCATACGCCAACAACCTTGCGCTTGCGGAACGCGTCGAGAGAGATCGCGTTCTCAGGGGCTGCTTCGGCCTCGTGCACCTCAGAGGGAGGTGCACTCTGCTCGAGCAGCCCGAGAGCCTGTGCCTGGCTTGCAAGACGGTTCTTCAAGATTCTTCGTCCACGATGCAGTCGTGACATCACAGTCCCGATCGGACACCCGAGGGCGTCTGCGGCTTCTTTGTACGACAGCTCTTGGACGTCGACCAGCAGCACGGCCAGTCGGAAATCTTCAGGCAGCTCTATCAGCGCGTCCTGGATCTCGCCTTCGAGCATCGAGCGCTCGGCGGTGGCGAGGGGCTCTCGGAGCGAACGGAGCGACGCGGTTCCGGTCCACTGGTCGCTGACCGGATCGAGGGACTCCGCCCCCAAGAGAGAACGCTCAAGGACGCCGCGCTTGTAGCGATTGATGTAGGTATTGGTGAGGATACGCAGGAGCCAAGCTCGGAGGTTCGTGCCCTCGGTGAACTGGTGCCTCGCGCGCAGGGCCTTGAGCAAGGTGTCCTGGACGAGGTCCTCGGCGTCGCTCGGCTTTCCCGTCATACGGACGGCGACCGAATAGAGGGACTGAGCGTGCGAGAGGGCGTTGGTCTCGAAGTTGAGCTCAGCGGTTTCGTCTTTGGGGGTAGCCTGCCAGAACATTCACATCTCCGTGCAATAGCGGGACTCGCTATGAGGGCCGCTATTGTCCAACTTGGGTCCGGGGCACCCATTGTCAATTCGACCGCGCTCAGGAGGAACTAGCACCGACCGCGGGTTATTCCGCCATTTCCCGCTTTGACGGGCGATCTGGGTGCTTTTGTGGGGCCACATAGGGCCAAAAGATTGAAGAAATTTGAGGATGCGGCACACCTAGGGCGCCCCCAGCACCGGCCCGGGCGCCCCCCCGATCAGCGCACTTACATAAGTGAAGGGCAGCGAATCTCCAGCTGACCGGCTCGGCTCTGCGCAGCGCAGCGCGAGTTTCGCTGAAAATTTCCCTCTTTTCGAGCGCTTCCCGTAGAAGAACCAAGATTGACTCGGGTCTTCGTCGCGTGCGGCCTCAAGGGCCCCTTTTTCGCGGGCATGTGGGCGCTCCTGCTCTGCCTTCTTGCGCTCCTCGGCTGCGCTCGCGATCCGCTCCCGGGTCTCATTGAGCTGACCGGGATTTCGACAGATTCGGTCGAAGCGCACGCGGATTGGTCCGTGCTCGGTCGAGGCTTCCCACCTCGGCGTCCCGTGACCGTGACTCTGCGGGGCAAGGTCTACGCCCCAGGTCAGAAGCCATCGCCTGTGACCCTGCGTCTCGCGCGCCACTCGGACTCGCGCACGCGCATTGCTCTCGCGCCGACTCCAGAAGATCTCGCTCGGCTCGCGGGCGACGAGCCCCATGTCACTTTCCGCGGCGAGATCCAGGCAGAGTTCGCTCCCGTGCGCCCCGGTGGTCCGCCGCTCGGAGCAGTTTTGTCCGGTGTGGTGTTCGATGTGCACGTGCGCGGCGCGACGCGCGCGGCTCCCGAGGACGTGAGCGCTTTCTTAGCGCATGTCGGCCTTGAGCTCGGGCCGCTCATGACAGTGACGGCGGTGCACGTCGGAGGTCCTGCCGAGGCGGCGGGAGTGCAGGCTGGTGATGTTCTCGTCGAGCTCGACGACGTACGACTCTCGGGAAAGACGGACGTCTTGCCGCGCCCGGGGCGAACTCTCTCGGTCTTGAAGGTATTTCGAGAAGGAGAGCGAGAGAGTCTCACGTTGCTCCTCGATCGACGCGGCTACTCGCGGCCCCACGCGCGCTTTGCGAATCAGAGCGTGAGCGCGCTGGTGGCGGCGACGGTCGCGCTCATTTTCTCGCTGCGTCCGCCGCGCCTCTTCGTGTGGATGCTCTCGGGTTTGTCGGGAGCGCGCTCCTCTGGGAGCCGAACGAGGGGCCGTCCCTCTTACGCGCTCTTGCTCGCGCTCTCGCTTCTTCTTGATTTCTGGGTCTTCCGACTCGCGCGGGAGCGTGAGCTCGGCACGGACGCGGCGCTCCTGTTCATGGTGGGTCTCTTCCTTTCGGGGGCCGCGCTCGTCCTTGCGCCGGGACCCCTAGGGCGCCCCTCGGCCCTGAGGAGCCTCTCTGTCGCGCTCGCGTTCTCTCTCTCGCTTGGAGTCGGCGCGGCGATCGGCCTCGCTCAGCTCGGCGGCCTCAGCTTCGCTATCGCGCGCGACGCAGAGCCCTTCGCCTTCCCTCTCACCCAAAACCCCTGGTCACTGTTCGCCGGGCTCAGCTTCCTCGGCGCCCTGTGTCTCGCCGCGACTTGGCTCAACTTCCTGGGCAAGCGCTCGGCGCCTCTCGGGCGCCTCGGGCTCGTGGTGCTCTCGAGCTACTGGGTGCGGCTCTTTCTCGGTGAGTTCTTCTCGCCCGGTTCGCCTCTCGACCTGTTTTTGACGGGAGCTGTCACGATTGGGCTCTTGGAGCTGTCCGGCGCAGCCGCCGCCGCACTTCCTCGCGCATCTGTGCCGCGCCTTTTTCGACTCGTCCTCGGCGCCGCCACATTGCCCGCCGCTTTGCTCTTCGCCCTTTCGATCCCGCTTGCGAGCTTCCGGATGTACGCAGGCTGGCCGCTCGTGACCTCGCTCTTCCTCGGAGCGCTCGTCCTGCTTCTCTTGCTGGTGCAGGGGCGCAGCGGTTTCCGCCTGGTGCGAGCGGTCGATCCCTGGATTTAGAGCATCCGCTCACAAGTTCCGCCGGGCGCAGCTCGCGGGGGACGTGAGGCGAATCCTGAGCGCGGAGGCGACAGGTTCAGCCGAGCTCAGCGCTCCCGGATCGCGTCGGGGAGCTCGTTTTGATTCTCCTCGCCTGCGGGGAACGCGCTCTCGAGGAGCCCGCCGATGCGCCGGATCACTTCGAGCAGGCTCTCTGCGGCTCGCTTCTGCCTGAGTCCACTGGTGAGCGTCTGGACGTCCTTCTCCCATTCGCCGGCCTCCACGCGCTCGTGGATGCCTCTGTCTGCGAGGATGACGACCTGGTGCTCAGCTTCACTCAGGAGGATCAGCACGCCGCTTCGATCGCGGGTTTCGGTGACACCTTCCTCCGTGAAGGCGCGCAGAGCGCGCTCAAGGACACGGGCACTCTTGATGCGTGTGGGCACGACGAGCCGAAGCAGCGGCCCGACCCCGAGCAGAAAGTAGAAGGGGATCACCCCGAGCGCGAAGAGCGGTAAGAGCCAACCATCGTCGATCGGGGCGAAGCGGAGGAGCTCGGTGACAACAAAGGACAAGACGAGGGCCCAAGTGCCGCGGATCGGGGCGTAGTCGTCGGAACGCTCGGCGAGCACAATGACGAGCTCGCCGGCAGTGTGCGCTTCGGCCGCGCGCACCGCCTCTTGAATGTCTTTCTTTTCTGCTTCGCTGAAGAGACTCATCGCCTGTCACCAGCCCCCCGAAGCGCCGCCGCCACCAAAGCGACCTCCGCCGCCTCCAAAGCCGCGTCCCCCACCGAGTCCGCCCCCGAAGCCGCCTCCGAAGCCGCCACGTCGTCCGCCGAGCCCCGCTCCGAGGCCGCCCATGCCGCCGTACACCATTGGGCCTCCGCCGCCTCCTCCGCGCGCCATGGCGAAGAAGATCAGAGCGAAGATCAGCAGCGGCAAGAGGCGCAGCAGCGCAGGAGCCGGTTGTTTCTCCTCTCCCGGGAGCGCGAGCGCTTCGCCTTCCGCGGCGCGCATGAGCAGCGCAAAGGCGCGCGTGATTCCGCCGTCGAAGTCGTTGGCCTCAAAGGCGGGGCGCAGCTCATTGCGGATGATTTGAGCGGCGGTGGCGTCCGGGATCGCTCCTTCGAGACCGTAGCCGACCTCGATCCGGATCTTCTTGTCCGCTTTGACGACGAGAAGAATCAGCCCATCGTCGCGTTTCTTGTCGCCGAGCTTCCACTTCTCCGCGAGCCGAATGGAGTAGTCCTCGAGAGCTCCGCCGTCGAGCGTCTCAATCGAGAGGAAGGCGAACTGATGTCCCGTGTCCTTCGCGTATTGGGCAAGCTCGGCCTCGAGCCTCTGAGCTGTCTCTTGTGAGAGGACGCCCGCGAGATCATTGACGTGACCCTTGAGCTCCGGGAGCTGAGCCTCGGCGTGGGCCGCCGGGAGCGACCCAAAGAACAAAAGCGCAAGACTGAGCCCGAACCAAAGGAAGAGGTCGAGCGCGCGGCCGAGGGGGCGAGGAGGAGAGAGCTGAACGAACAATGGGAAAACTTCGGTCTTAGAAATTCACTTCGGGAGCACGATCGGCTCCGGGGGTGGTTGCTTCGAAGGTCGGGCGCTCTTTTTTCCCGCGCATGCTGGCGCCGATCGAGGTCGGGAAGTGAAGGACGACTTTGTTATATTCGGCGACCGCGCTGATGTAGCGCTGACGAGCGACGGCGATCCGGTTTTCGGTTCCCTCAAGCTGAGCCTGGAGGTCTTGGAATGCGGCGGTGGACTTGATGTCGGGATACTTCTCGACGACAACCATGAGCCGAGAGAGCGCGGAGCCGAGCTGGCCCTGGGCCTCCGAGAACTGCCGGAGCTTCTCTGGGTCGTCGATGATCGACGAGTCGACCTGCATTTGGCCCACCTTGGCGCGGGCCTGTACGACGCTCTCGAGGGTCTCCCGCTCGAAGTTCGCGCTGCCCTGGACCGTCTTGACCAGGTTCGGGACGAGGTCGGCGCGCCTTTGATACTGGTTCTGAACCTCTGCCCAGCTCGCTTTGACGTTTTCGTCTTGAGTGATCACCTCGTTGTAGCCGCAACCCGTCGCGGCCGGGAGCGCGGCAACGAGGGCGAGGCTGAGAGCAAAGGGAGCGAGAGAACTCGATTTTCTCTGGGGCATGGATCGTTTCATCGCACTTTCGAGGAAGGGTGAGAAGACCCCGGCGCGGGGGGCTTCCATTTCCGTTCAGCAAATCCTGCGCCAAACAATCCGTGGGCTTGGCTGTGGCCGTCCTGCACGCGACTGTCCCGAAGGTCGACTCATCTTGCGCTCACCGTGGTCATGAAGCGCGCGCGGGGGCGGGGCGAAAGCGGTGGCCTCCTGTTTTTCGTTGCCGCGCCGCCGGGCCGAGTTAAGCTGAAACGATGGTCCTCCGCTGGCCTCGCGCTTCAGTTTGGGCATTGTGCTCCTGGTGCGCGCTCGCGAGCGCGCCCGCCTGGGCCCAGCGAGATGTCCCGGGGGTGACTGACCCGGCGGTCTCCGAGACTCTCCTGGGCCGCCTGGAATTGCACGCGGAAGGACTCCACCAGATGGAGAAGCGGGGCTCGTTCCTGCTGTCGGGCAAGATGGACGAGCTCGACGGCAACGGGAGCGTGAGCGGGACGAAGGAGCTCGTGGTGAAGGTCACAGCGCGGCCCACGGCACGGGTGACGGAGATCCTCAAGTACCTCGAGGATGGCGTCGACAAGACCGAGGAGGCGCGGGCGAAGCAGAAGCGCCGCGAAGCGGAGCCGGACGATCCGAAGAAGCGCTTTATGTTGCCCTTCTCGCGCCTGGCGAAGGATCGGTATCGCTTCGAGCTCGCGGAGCGGAACCTGAAGAATCCTTCCCGCGTCCGCGTCCGCTTCATTCCGCTTGAGCGAGCGGAAAATACGTACACAGGCTCCGCTTGGGTCGACCAAGAGCGCGGCGAAATCCTGACGATGATTCTCTCGCCGACGAAGACGCCGATGTTCGTGGACAAAATCGAGCTCTCGGTCGTGTTCGAAAACCAAACCAGCCTGGGCCGTGCTCCCTCGGAAATTTCCTTTGAAGCGCGCGGGAGCCTCCTCTTCTTCAAGAAGCGCTACCGGGGTTCTGCGACGCTCACGGAGACGGAGATCTCATTTTGAGGAAGAAGACGTGAGAGGGCAGCTCGTACCCTCTCACAGATAAGTACACCTATCGCGGAGGCCCGAAGCGTCCGGACCTCAAGCGGGCTTCAGTGGTGATCGGGGTTCGAGGCGAGCCAGTCATCGATCTCTCGTTCAGCCGCTTCTTTGACATAGCCGTATCGCTCCTGCAGCTTACCGACGAGCTGGTCTCGGCGCCCTTCGAGCGCCTTCAGGTCATCGTCCGTCAACTTGGCCCAGCGAACCTTCGCCGCGCCGCTAAACTGTTTCCAATTTCCGCGAATCTGATCCCAATTCATCTTGGCATTCCTTTCTTAGCGGCCGCGAAAGAGCGGCGCGCCCTCGGGTCCCCCCGGGTTCAGCGAGATCCGTGCCAGCGCGAGGAAGGCGGAGAATGGGCGCGAGCGAGCAGGAAGGTGGGGGTTAGGGGACGCTGCGCTTTCCTTCAAACGAAGCGTTTTGCCACGCCTGAGGCAAAAAGAAGCCCCGCGTCCTCTTTCGAGGAGCGGGGCTCAGTCAAATGGGCGCGGAGCGGGCGCAGCCTCGGGCCGCGCGCCGCTCATGGGGCTCACTTCTTCTGGTTGAAGGCCTTGGTGCCGGCGTAGATCGCAGCCTTGTCGAGCTCCTCGGAGATGCGCAGGAGCTGGTTGTACTTGGCGATACGGTCGGTGCGGCTGAGGCTGCCCGTCTTGATCTGGCCGCAGTTCGTCGCGACCGCGAGGTCGGCGATGAACGTGTCGGCGGTCTCACCGGAGCGGTGCGAGCTGACGGCCGTGTAGCCGTTTTTGTGAGCGAGGCGGATGGCGTCGAGCGTCTCGGTCACGGTGCCGATCTGGTTCAGCTTGATGAGGATCGAGTTAGCGATGCCCTTGTCGATGCCGGTCTGGAGGCGCTCGATGTTCGTCACGAACAGGTCGTCGCCGACGAGCTGAACCTGGCCACCGATCTTGTCGGTGAGGAGCTTCCAGCCGTCCCAGTCGTTCTCGTCGAGGCCGTCCTCGATGCTGACGATCGGGTAACGCTTGACGAGGTCGACGTAGACGTCGACGAGCTCAGCGCTCGAAAGCTGCTTGCCGTCGAAGGTGTACTTGCCATCCTTGTGGAACTCGCTGATCGCGCAGTCGAGAGCGAGCGAGACCTGCTTGCCGGGCTCGTAACCAGCGGCCTCGACCGCTGCGAGGATCTTCTGGAGAGCTTCCTCGTTCTTGGCGAGCTTCGGAGCGAAACCGCCTTCGTCGCCGACGGAGGTCGTGTAGCCGTCCTTCGCCAAGATCTTCTTCAGGTTGTGGAAGATCTCAGCGCCGGCGCGCAGAGCTTCGCTGAAGCTCTTGAAGCCGTGGGGCACGAGCATGAACTCCTGGATCTCCATGCCGCTGTCGGCGTGCTTACCGCCGTTGATGACGTTCATGAGGGGCGTGGGGAGAACGCGCGCCTGCACGCCACCGAGGTAACGCCAGAGCGGCAGACCGACCACGTCTGCTGCAGCGCGGGCGGCGGCCATCGAGATGCCGAGGATGGCGTTCGCGCCCATCTTGCCCTTGTTCTTCGTGCCGTCGAGCTCGAGGAGGCGGTAGTCGAGCGTGGGCTGGTCGAGAGCCGAGAGACCGAGCACTGCCGGTCCGAGCTTCTCGTTGACGTTCTCGACTGCCTCGAGGACGCCCTTGCCGAGGTAGCGCTTCTTGTCGCCATCACGAAGCTCTACTGCCTCGTGTTCGCCGGTCGAGGCGCCGCTCGGAACCGCAGCGCGACCGAAGCCGCTCTCGGTCTGGACCTCAACTTCGACCGTCGGATTCCCGCGGGAATCCAAAATCTCTCGTGCGTGGACGTTGATGATTTCTGACATGGTCGCGCTCGCTAACACGAAAAAATCGGGGCCGTAAAGGCGCCCGTCGGCCGGGCCCGCCAGGGCTCGATCGCTCACGGAGCGCGCCTGTGGATCGACGAGAAACCTTTATTTCTAGTGTTTCGGGGCCTTTACGGGCTCAAGCTCATCCCCCTCGTACTTTCCGGACGCACGCTGCGCCCCGGAGCCTCGGCTGCGAGGCGTTTCCGGGCGCGAGCATTTTCCGGGGAGTCCAGCGGAGCTCTTCTTGCGGGTGGTGGCCCTCCCCCGGTCTCGCGCCTCACTGAACAGAGGTCTCCCTCCGTGTTTCCCCGGGCAGCGGCGACCTCCCGCGAAGTGTGCGCTCGCCCGCCCCTCCCTGACGTCCGTCCTCGGCGCTCCCGCGCCTCCGGGCGGCCGTGGGAGGGGCCGAAATCCCGTCTGGGCGCGTGGGGCCCCGTTTTGTCTCAGTCGTCGATCTTGTGAGCCAATAGAGTTCCATCTTCCGCATCGAAGATCAGCTCGTGCTCGAGCCCCCTCTTGTCGAGGATCTCCACCTCGATCACCGCGCGACCGTACTCGAAGTCGCGCTCGACGGACTTCACCGTGCCGCCCGGCACCTCGCGCTTCGCGCGCTCGATGGCTTGTTCAAAGCTGAAGCTGCCCGCCCAAGCGAGGCCAGTCATCGTGGTCGCCAAAAAGAGGGCAGCGAGTGCGGAGGAAAAAGTCTTCTTCATCGTCGTTTCGTCCTTTCAGGGCGTCCGCCAGGCGGGCCTTCCCCCAAGGTGACACCCGTGCCTGAACCGTTTCTGAACAGGAGGAGGCGGCTCTGCTCCGGCGCGAGGAGCGTGGAAGAGCCGCTCGGAGCGGCGCGTAGTGGCGCCTTTCTCTGGGAAATGAAGCCTTTTACGATGAGGTATGGAGTGGATGCGTGGAAAGAAACTGGCCGTCGGGGGAGCGCTCGTGGCGGCGTGCCTCGGGGGCTGCGAGAAAAAGACTGACAGCCCCGGAGGCGCTGAGAAGGCGCAGGCGTCTCGTGGGACCGAGGAGGCACCGGGCCCGGAGGGGTCCTCCGCGAAGCCGAAGGCTGCCAAGAGCACCGAACCTACCTATCTGGTCCCGCCGACGCAGTACGGGGAACACGATGTCATCCGCGATGTGCTGGTCTCGGGCAGCGACGTCTACTTCGTGACGCTCACTGAGCTCTACCGCGTTCCTCTCGCCGGCGGCACGCCGACTTTGATCGGAAAGACGCTCGGGATGACGCTAGCGGGAAAGTTTGTTCTTTGGGAGGACGGGGAGCGTCTGATCGCTCAATCCCCGAGCGAGCCGATCTTCATGGAGACCCCGAAAGCAGGCGGGCCCTGGAAGACGTTCTTGGACCTGACTCCGAACAAGGTGGGCGGAGGTCGGAGCGCGATGGCGCGCCTCTTCGACGACCTCAAGAAGGGGGAGAAAAAGCGAGCGACGTTCGCGGACTTTGACGGGACGGACTTCTACTTCTCGCTCCAAAACGTGGGCGCGATGTCTTCGGTGTCGTCGTCTTCGATCCTGAAGGTTCCGCTGAAAGGTGGATCGCCCGAGTTGCTGCTCGACACGCCCGGCGAGATCGACGAAGTGCACCGCTACGGAAAGGATATCGTCTTCAAGTTTACGAAGCCTCCGAGCGCTGAGCAGCTCGCCGAGTACGACAAGGCGCGGAAGAAGTCCCCCTACACGCCGAAGCCGAAAGGTCCGACCGGTGTGTTTGCGCTCACACCCGGCGCGGGAGAGCCGCGTCTGCTCATGAACCTGACGCACATGATGTCGTCGCTGATCTTGGTGGGCGACGAGTCGCAGGTGATCCTGAGCGGGTTTGAGGAAGGCGACTTCAAGCGAGGAGGGACCTTCCGCGTTTCTTTGGCGGGAGGCGCTCCCCAGAAGATCGATGCCCGGCCGTTTTCGGGGGAGGGATTTGTCTACGGTGACTCCTTCGTGATCGCGGGTTCGGCTTCGGCGCAGCCCGGAGCGCTCAAGGCTGGCGAAGTAGTCCTGGTCGTCCCGAGAGCTCGCGGACAGAACCGTCAGGTCATAGCTCTCGTCGACGAGTGGACGACTCATGCTCGTGCTCTCGCGGGCGACACGCTCCTCCTCTGTCGCTACAGCGAGCGAGACAATCGCGCGGCGGTCGTGCGCATTTCACTTACGCCCTAAGGTGGCTCGGAGAGAGGGAGGTCGCGGCCGCGCTACTCCGCTCCTTCGACCCTCGCTCTTGTCGAGCGGGTGGCAGGAGAGAAGCGCGTGCCGCGAGTAGAGATGGTGGGACGGGGTGATACGTGTGCCAGGTCGAGGACTCGACAAAAAGAAGCGGGCGCTCGCTGATGCGAGCGCCCGTCCTTGTCCTCTGTCCGAGTGGATTACTGCTGGAAGCAGTAAAGGGCGTAGGAATCGGAGCAAGCGGCAGCTCCCACGTTTGACCACTCGAGCGCGGTGAGGCTCGTCTCGCCTACGTGACCGAAGTTTTCCGTCGACGTCCAGCCATTGCACTCCGATCCCGAGCCGACGAAAACTCCATCTCTGTGGACTGCGGTCCAGGCGTAGGGTGGGGCTGCGTTTCCATTTTCATCTTGGTCGATGGGATGCAGGAGATCGGCGTACGCCAGGCCGTCCCAGTTGTTGGCAACCGGGGTTCCATCCGGCAGGACGTAGGGGATCGTCGAGCGAGCGAAGGTGCTGTACGGATGAGTGTCTTCGTCGAAGGCGATCCACGCCCGGTAGGTGCCGAACAGGTTCGCGTCTTCGGCGTGGTCCTGGCAAATCTCGTCTGGGTGGGCGATCAACGCGAAGTCACCGGTGTACGTCGTGCTAGTGACGAACACCTTCTTCGGGGTTCGCTGGCAGATGTACTCGGTTTGGTCGACCTCATCCTCCTCGAGGATTCCGTTGCCAGCGATGCCGTCGCCCTCGCCGTCGTCGATACCGACCTCGATCTTGAGGCCGTCTACGGCGCAGTAGTTTCCAGCAGATTCAGGGCTCAGCCTGATGAGCGAATTGTAACCGGACGGTCCGGTGGCGCCGGTCGGTCCTGTGGGCCCCGTGTCTCCCGCGGGACCCGTCGGTCCGGTATCGCCGGTCGGTCCTGTTGGGCCAGTGTCGCCAGTGGGACCAGTCGGGCCCGTGGGTCCGGTGGGTCCAGTCTCACCCGTGGGGCCTGGGGGCCCCGTTTCACCCGTGGGACCCGTGGGGCCGGTATCGCCGGTGGGCCCGGTGGGACCCGTGGGGCCGGTCTCACCGGTCGGTCCCGCATCGCCCGTGGGGCCCGTGGGACCCGTGGGGCCTGTGGGCCCCGTTTCACCCGTGGGACCCGTGGGTCCTGTTTCGCCTGTGGGACCCGCGGGTCCGGGTTCACCGGTAGGTCCGGTGTCGCCCGTCGGACCAGCAGGCCCGGCGTCGCCCGTCGGTCCAGCGGGCCCGGTGTCGCCTGTGGGGCCCGGAGGCCCTGCTGGTCCGGGCATAGCGCCGCCCATCCCTATGCTGTCGCCTGTGTCTCCCTTTTCACCGGTGTCGCCCTTGTCGCCGGCGGGCCCAGTGTCGCCGGTGTCGCCTTTTTCGCCTGCGGGTCCAGTGGGGCCGGTGGCCCCGATGGGTCCTGTCGGACCTGTTGGGCCCGTGTCACCTGTGGCGCCGGCTGGACCGCGTGCGCCCGTGGATCCTGGGACGCCATCACAAACGTATTCGGTCCCTTCGACTTCGCTGTTGTCGAGCTTTCCGTTTCCATTCTTGTCAGGGCCGTATTCGACCTTCTGGCCGCCCCGATCACAGTTGTCGCCCGGGGGCTCCTCCGTGAGCCGCATGACCGCGGAGACGCCGTCTTTTCCGTCCTTGCCGTCCTCGCCGTCCTTCCCGTCGATGGCATCGCCGCTACAGGCAAGGACGAGGGTTCCCGTCGATACGAATGTAAGTTTTGTGAGACTTCTTCTCAGGTTCATCGCAAATGGCTCCTATAGTGATTGGTCTTCCCCCTGACCCAGTCTCAGCGCGGATAGGAGGTCTCCCCATTTCAGCCTTTGAGCGCGTTAGTCGATGCGTCAGAAAGGGCAAGCGCTGCGCGAGCGAGGGTGAGAAATGCGTGATGCACATGGTCGGGCGCTGGGCTCAAAGGCTCGGTCAGGTCCGCAAAGTTCGCGCGCTTCGCTGGGCACAATGTGGGCAACCGTGCCCGAATAGAGTTGGGGGTCAGGAAGGGCCTCCATTGCCGTGTCGCTCTCGGTGACGCTGGACACCAGCCTGCGCCGACTCGAGAGCTAGGAGCTCCTCTCCGTGGACCTCGCTCAATGTGAGCGAACGAGTCACCCGCTCACGTGAGCAGACTGTTAACGTTCCCATCGGGGCACCTCAAGGGGCCGCCCCGATGGGACTCGTGTGGCGCGTCACGCCCCGGGCGGTGACGCCCTACTGCTGAAAGCAGTACAGGCGGAAGTTCGAAGAACAACTGAGCGGGACCTCGGTATTCGTCCAAAGTGAAGAAGTCGCGGCGGTTTCGCCATTCGTGCCGAGGCCTGAGGAGCTCGTCCATCCCGAGCAATCCGATCCGGACCAACTCCCGTCACCGTTCACGCCGGTCCAGGTTGGCCCACCAATGACCGTCCCGCTCGCGAGCTCATCGATGGCCTGAAGGAGGGCGTTATCGACGAGATCCGCCCAGCTGTTCGCGACGGTTCCGCCGCTGGGTAGGACATAGGGAACGTTCCACTGCGTGAATCGGCTTGCGGGAGCGGTCTCGGTGCTACTTGCGAGCCACGCGAAGTAGGTGCCCGGTAGCCCCTCGAGATCCGCTTCGCTCTGGCAGATGGCGTCTGCCGCGGCTATCCCCCCGATCGCCCCTGAGTACAGAGAGTTCGTGACGAACACGATCCTCTCGGTCGGTGGTGAACAGAGGTACTCGGTCTGATCGACTTCACCTGGCTCGAGGATGTTGTTGCCAGCGATGCCGCTGGGTGTTCCATCATCGATTCCGACTTCGATCTTGAGACCAGCGCTGTCGCAATTGAACCCCGCCGGCTCAGCGGTGACTCTGATGAGTGAATTGTAACCAGACGGTCCTGTTGGCCCCGTCGGTCCTGTGTCCCCCGTGGGTCCTGTTGGCCCAGTGTCGCCCGTCGGCCCCGCTGGCCCGATATCCCCCGTCGGACCTGTTGGCCCAGTATCTCCCGTCGGTCCCGTGGGTCCTGCGTCGCCTGTTGGCCCCGTCGGTCCTGTGGGTCCTGTATCGCCGGTGGGCCCTGTATCGCCGGTGGGTCCTGTATCTCCGGTGGGCCCTGTATCTCCGGTGGGCCCTGTATCGCCGGTCGGCCCTGTTGGCCCAGTATCTCCCGTCGGTCCCGTGGGCCCTGCGTCGCCCGTTGGCCCCGTCGGTCCCGTGTCGCCCGTTGGCCCCGCGTCGCCTGTGGGTCCTGTATCGCCTGTTGGCCCCACTGGTCCCGCTGGTCCCGTTGGTCCTGTGGGACCGACCGGCCCAGGCATTGCGCCGCCCATTCCCCAGCTGTCCCCCGTCGGTCCCGTGTCCCCCGTGGGTCCCGTATCCCCTTTCGGTCCGGTAGGGCCCGTCTCGCCCGTGTCGCCCTTTTCTCCGCGTGGCCCGGTCGGGCCCGCGTCGCCTGTGGCGCCGGCCGGACCTCTTGGACCGGCCGCACCTGTCGCACCCGTTGCGCCGGCGACGCCATCGCAAACGAATTCGGTACCCTCAACTTCGGCGTCATCGAGCTTGCCGTTTTCGTTTTTATCTGCGCCGTACTCGATCTTCTGCCCACCGTCCTCACAGTTTTCTCCTGGCGGCTCTTCGGTGAGTCGCATCACCGCAGAAGTGCCATTCTTCCCGTCCTTGCCATCTTTTCCGTCGACCCCGTCGACTCCGTCGGAGCCACCGCAAGCGAGGAGCAGAGCTCCCGTCCCGACGAGCGTGAATTGGTTCAATCTTCTTCCGAACAGCATGTTTTTGCCCCTTCTCTGGAGATGGGGATCTGCGCTTGTTCCAAACGCCGTCTTCTGCGACGGCGCAAACTCGCTCGACTCCCCCCCCTTGGCGATCGGGCTTAGATCATGAAACGCTCCTGGGGAAGAGAGCTTTTGTCTTCTCAGTACTAGCTAAGATCCCATAGCGGAGCCCGGCTGATAGAGAGAAGTACAACGTCCAACTCATCAACTGCGAAACCTGACGGGCCTGTGTGTTGCGAGGGTGCGCTTCGATCTGTCGAAGAGCGCTCGTGTTTGTGCCCTGCGTTCTTGCCGGATGTTCGGTCAACGCTTTGATGGCTTGTTCTCGGCGCTCACGTCCCACGGGACCCGTTTGGCCTGAGGAATCCCCCAAACGCTCGGAGCGACGATCGGTGTCTCAGGGAAGATTTCCCGAGCGGCGGGGCGTTTTGTTCGCTTGAGGGCGAGCCAGCTTCCTTGTTTGGGCGGCTCAAAGCGAAGCCGAAGGCGCGGCTCGACCAGGAGGGACGTTGTGCATCCAAGGGCTTTCGGGAGTTCCGGCGAGAGCTTCCGATGGGCCGCTTGGGCGCTCTCGACAACGTTGAGCATTCCAGACTCGTCGAGGCAGTAGAGGTCGGCGGGGCCTTCCGGTTTCGTAGTCGCCTGGGCCAAGACGACGGCGTCTGAGCCCTCTTCGCGGCTGTCCGAGGGAGCTTCGATGGAGAACTTCCCGTTCGACAGGAGAAGGACGCTTTCGGGACTCCGCGCGCCGCTCGTCTGGGGTTGTTCGCCCGGGAACCACACGGCTTGAGTGTCCTTTGAGCCGGCGAGACTCAGCTGCCTTGGATCGAGGCGAACGACCGAACCGCTCTCGGGGCTTCCATCCGGGGCCGCGGCTCCGACGGCGAAATAGGGATAGTCGTTATGGGCCGTGTCGACGGGGCCGAACTCTCGGGGCGTTTTCTCTCCGGGCAAGATGACTCGCTCACCGGGCAGCACATCGCGCCTTGTTAAGTAGAAGAAGTCCCGCGGCGTCTCGTGGATGTAGCGTGGGAAGTTCATGAGCGGCATCTTCCGCACCAGGAGGCGCGCGAGGAAACCATAACCATCCATGCCGGCCACCTTTCCGCTCGCTTCCCAGGCGGGATCGAGAGCGCGCCCGAGACTCGGGAGCGCGTCGCTCCGCGCGACTCGGTAGAGCTCGAAGCCGGCGTGGCCGGCGTTCATGTCGAGATGGATCCCGTAGCTGCAGCGGAGGCTCAGCATCGCCTGAGCGAGGCGGTCAGGGTCGATGCTCGGTGAATACAGGTACGCGATATGATGTTCTTTGGTGAGACAAAGCGCGCTTCGAACAGTGCGCGTTTCCTGGGTCCAGCCTTCCGGAACTCCTCCCCACCAGTACCTCGAGTAGGGGTTCGCTCGGGAGTCGGCGACGAGCGGCGTCATGTTCTGACGAAAGCCCACCATGCCTTCCGGAATGGGGGAGCTCTCGGCCGGCCAGGTTCCAAACCCGGCGGAGCCATCTGCGAAGGTCGCGACCGTTGCTGCGTAAGGTTTTGGCGGGAGCAAGACGACGTTGTTTTCCATCATCCCAAACTCCCCATGCACAGCTTGAAACGCGCCGTTGAACGCTCCGAGCAGCCTCTCGAGCACCTCCGGGTCGCGTGGAATGAGTCCAGTCCCTTGGCGTCCGAGGGTGCTCTGAGGTTCTTCTGTCCCCGCGACGATGTTTAGCTCCACGCGCCTCGGATCCCAGAGCACAACCGAGACCTGGTTGTAGCTGCGCTTCGGATCGACGCGGATGAAGGTGAAGACGAGAGAGCTCGCTCCTGGCTCCTGGCCGCCGAGCAGTACATCGCGGCCGAGGTCGATCCATTCACCCTCCGAAGGGAGCGGAGGCGAGAGGATCGGCTTGATGGGCTCCGGCGGAAACCCTTCGATCGCGCTCACCTTCGCCAAAGGCAGGCGCTCGATCACGTCACCGAGTTCCGCCGAGATATTCTCTTCCGCGTTTACTCCTACCACCGTGGCGTGCAAATCTTCGAGCTCACCGAGCGCTAAGTAAACGACGCCTTTCAGCCACTGCATGCCGCGGTCGCCGATGAAGTTGACCTGACGCAAGCGGTCGACGGCCCAGGTCGTGAGATTGCCTGGCCTGGGCGGAACGTGCTGTCGAATGACGAGCCCTGCCTCACTGAACTTCTCGTCGGGCTCCCGCCCGAGGGGCCAAGAGATGCGTTCTTTGTCGGTGTCCATGTGGAGGACACCGCGTTCGATCGCGGTCTTCACAGGCGGTCCCGCCTCGGGCCAAGCGATGGTGCTCCTACCAACTCCGCGGAACTGACCAGTCTGTTGGAGGTTGGTGATGCGACGCTGGAGTCGACCAATGAATGACCAGCCGGGACCGGTTGGGAACTGTTCGCCGCCGAGATCGAGGAGCTCGATGCTCTGAATCTGGTCGCCGTTTCGGACCATCCAGGTGGCCCAGCGCCCCTCGCGCTCGAGGTCGCTTTCGTCGACGCCAGCCGTCTCGGTGAGATTGAAGACGCCTGTGACGCGGGCCAGGCGCCCTTCATGATCGAACATGACGCGGGCGAGATAGATGTCCGTTTTTTCCCCGGGCCGGCGAGCGGGGAGCAGGATACGTTTGGCGGAGAAAATGGCGCGGAGGCCGACGGGGCTTTCGCGCGTCATGCGGAGGGCAGCGAGATCCGGCTCGAGCCCCCGCGCCTCGAACTCATGGTGCAGCTCGGCGGCGAGCTCTGTCGGGTGCGCGGAGAGGAAGGGGAACGCAAGCAGCGCTGCCCCCACCCCACGCGCGTTTGGCGGGAGAATCTCGGGGGATGGCAGGCGCGCCGCGAGCCTCTTGAGCTCCGGAGGAAAGCGCGGATGCGGCGCTGCGAGCCATAGGAAGGCCAGAGCAAGCGCGAGCAGGCCAGTTGTGAGGCGTAAGGGAGTCGCCCAGGAGTGGATGACATGGGCCCCGAGAAGGCCGAGGACGAACAGTGCGACCGTGTAGGGAAGGAGCACGAGCGGTCGCAGGAAGTTCTTCCTGTTCTGGCTTTTTCGTCGCTCGAAGATGAAGAAGCGAGCCGCCGTGCCGCTCCAAAGCGTTGGCAATGCCCATTCGACGGACCAAACGCCGTGGTGCACGAGCAAACCCGACACGACCAGCGTGAACGCCGGCGAGAGGGCGAGACTCACGCAAATGAGCAGAAACAGGAGCGGCGTCATGACAGGCGCGGAGCAGGCCGGTGAACAAATGAAGTATCAGCGAATTTGCGATATACGACCTGTCTTTGCGCGCGGGCCAGTTCCTGGCATCTTCCGGGCCATGCTGCGGACCAGGACCAAGGGGAAGGATCGAAGCGCGCTCGTTTCCGCCTGCCTCGTAGCAGTCCCGCTCCTCTGGGCTGCCGAAGCCTCTTCGGATTCGAAGGTCCCCCCGGCCTGGGTGCGGATGCGCCCCTCAGCCGAGCTCCAGATCGAGCGCTCGAAGGAAGAACGCGGGGTGAATCCCTGTATGACCGAAGATCCGGGTTTTCCTGGGTACTCGACCTGGGACCGGTCGCCAGCCATGGGTCAGATGATCGTTCCAGATTCACTGACGAAGAGCTCGGCGACCTTCGACGTCGTATTTCACTTCCACGGCCACGAGGCCGCTCGGAAGGAGTGGGTGCGGAAGGTCGACCGCGTTGTGCTCGTCGGCATCGATCTCGGCAACGGGTCCCGGGCGTACCAGGAACCCTTCGCGGTTCCGGGCGTATTCGAGTCGCTGGTGCAGAGCGTCGAACGGGGCGTGCGCAAACGGCTCGACAATCCGAACATCCGCGTCGGCAAGATTGGACTGACCGCCTGGAGCGCCGGCTATGGCGCCGTCGTGAAGATCCTCGGTACAAGCTACGGACAGAAGCGCGTCGACGCCGTGGCGCTCTTCGACGGACTCCACACGAGCTACGTCAATGGTCAGCTGGACACGGCGCGCCTCGCGCCGGTGGTGTCCTTTGCGGAGAGGGCGGCGCGGGGTGAGCGCGCTTTTTATATGAGCCACTCGTCGATCAGCCCGCCCGGGTACGCGTCGACCACCGAGACCGGGAACTACCTGATCTGGCGGCTCGGCGGAGAACCGGAGAAGCCCCAAGCGCCGCGGTCATTCCCGCTCGGCCTCGAGTTGATCAGTACCTACTCTCGAGGCGAGTTCACTGTGCGCGGCTTCCGAGGGGGCGGGAAGCTCGACCACTGCGCCCACTTCGGCATCCTCGGTGACGTCGTTCGAGGGCGCTTTTTGCCCCGCTGGCGCTCGCTGAGTTAAAGCTCTTCTGGGCTCATGAGGTGCGCGTCCAGGTCTTCTACTTTCGCGTCGCGCCGCCTCCCTGAGCCTACCGCAGAGAGGCTTCTGGTCGAGTGCACCCCGTGGAGGCTCGTGTCGCTCGCCCTCTGTCTAGCGGCCCTTCCACTCCTCGCTTGCTCGAAGAAGGAGCCCGAGAAGACGAGCGCCCCGGGCGAAGAGCCTGCGAACCCTCCGCTGGTAGAGCCGGCCCCTCATGTTGCGCCTCCTCAGAGCGCAGCCGCCCCGAAGGTGCCGCGATTTACGTCCGACCAGCCGCGCCCTCTTGGGCTCGGGCCCGTCGATACGGAGCTTCGAAAGCGCCCTGTCCGGGAGCAGCAGGCCTATCTGAAGAAGCTCATCGCCGCTTACGAGAGGCTCGACGAGGAAGCTCGAAAGGCTCTCTTTGGCATCATTGACGCATCGGAGCTGCTCAGCTTCGGCAACCCGGAGGTGAGTCGTCCCGCCCAGACGCAGAAGGAGTGCGACAGGGCCTGGGCGGGCCTGGAGGCGCCCCAGATGAGCGAAGAGTGTCCCCGGCGCAACATGGTGCGCGTGTCCGAGGAGCTCTGCGTCGACATGTTTGAGTTCCCCAACGTTCGCTGTGAATATCCCGTTGTCTGGGTGCGCGCGAGCGAAGCGAGCGCAATCTGTGAGAGTCTCGGCAAGCGCCTGTGTGACGCTCACGAGTGGGAAGGGGCTTGCGCAGGTGAAGTCAGGCCCGCCACCGAGGAATACGATTACGCTCGAGTTCCCAAGGGGGAGGGGGCCGAGTATCGCCGCAGCCGCCGCATTTTGATGGAAGGCTGGCACAATCAGGCCCGCACTTTGGTTTGGGCCTACGGGCCCCAAAAGGATCACAGCCGCTGCGGAACAGGGGCTCAGAAGAGCTCCGGCTGTGACGCCGTGAGCTACCAGCGCTGCGGGACCAACGACTATCCCGCGGGCGCGTTCCCTGAGTGTAGGACGCCCACGGGCATCTTCGACCAGCACGGCAACGTGGCAGAGCACATGAACTTCCCCCTTTACCCGGAGGAACTCGGTGGAAAAGGCTACACGGAGATGAAGGGCAGTTGGTTCTTGTTTGCTCGGGAGGAGACAAATCCCGACGACTGTCGTTGGCGCGCCAAGAACTGGCATACGACGAAGATCAAAGACCCGAACAGTCACCGCAACTATCACCTCGGGTTCCGCTGCTGCGCCGACATGGACCCGTCCAGCGACCAAGAAACGCCTCTCTCGAAAGAAAAGTGAGCCGCTTTTCAGAGTTCGTGATCACGCGCCGGAACTCCTGAACTGCGAGGGGGCTCTCGCAGAGAGAATCTTTCCGAGAGAGTAGAAGTTAAAGGGCGCGCGCCCGCTGGTGAGGGGGCGTGAAACAGGGACGACACAGCAAAGCACTCACGGATGTGAGGCGATTTGTGAGGGGCTGGATGTTGACAATTTGTGTGTGCCGGCGTTCGATGGCTCGCCTCGAATCAGCGAGGAGGGAGGAAAAATATGAGAAAAGCATCGTGGGTCGCCTGGGGGGCGCTCCTTGTGGGCGCTTTATTGGGCGGGTGTAATGGGGACGATGAGCCTGAAGACGGCACGGGCGGCGACTCGAGCGGAGGACGCTTGAGCGGCGGCAGCGCGTCGGGAGGCAAGTCCAGTGGCGGTAGCGCGTCGGGGGGACGAGCGAGCGGCGGAAGGTCTTCGGGCGGCCGAGCCAGTGGTGGGAGCGAAACGGGAGGAGAAGCGGGCTCGATGGCGGGCGGTGGCATGGGAGGCGACGATGGTCCCCCGGCCCGACCGAACTGTGAGGACATCGACAGTCTCGCGGCGGGCGACGAGGATTTCTCCGTGACTGTCGAGGGCTTCGACTATTGTGGTCCGATCCCGGAGGCGCACACCTGTGAGGGCAAGCCCTTCCCCGAAGGAACCTCGCCGGCCATCAGCTGGGAAGGGGCCCCCGACGGCACGGAGAGCTTCGCCGTCGTCTTCAAGGACATCGCGATCCTCGCGATCACTGCGCCATCCGACGCAGCCTATAACCGCGGCTACCACTGGGCCATGTGGGATATCCCCGCGTCCACGACGGCGCTGCCTGCCGAGCTCGGCCCAGGGTTTAATTCGGAAGACGTCGAGGGCGCGCTCCAGTGGGCGAATTTCAAGGACTATTCGTTCTTCGGGCCTTGCCCGAACTTCGATCCCGCCTCTCCGACGGACTTCGAGGATAGCTATTCGTTTGTGGTCTATGCGCTCCCGGTCGCGGAGGCAGAGATTCCAGCTCAGGAGCCGGGGGTCAGCACCGTCCGCCTCATGGACGACTACTTCCAGTCGATTGCGCTGGCGGTCGCCGAATATCGCGGCACATCCGACGCCCACGCCAGCGAGATTCCGGACGGCGTCTTGCCTCCCACGCCGAAGCCGCCTTGTCCCTCAGTGGGAGACCCGCCGGAGGACTGTCTCGAGAAGGAATGAACCTTCGCGAAGGTCAATAGAGCAGATCGCTCGGCTCCTCGGCTTCGCCGAGGAGCCAGCGGTAGATGCGAACCGTATCGCTCGCGACCCCACTCCAGGTGAAGGAACGGGAGACGAGGTCCGCGCCCCGCTTTCCCATGGCCTGGCGTGCGTCATCGGACATGGTCGCGAGCTCTCGGAGGCCTCTTGTCACGCCTTCTGCGGAGGGAGTGATGGAGACGCCCGCGCCGCTCGGAGCCACCATCGGCAGGTTGCACTCGGGAGTCAGGAGGACGGGAGTGCCGGCGGAGAGCGCTTCGAGGACAGCCATCGGCATCCCTTCACTGAAGGAAGGCAAGATGAACGCGTCGGCGTGGGCGAGGACGGCGTCCCGCTGTTCGCCGAAGAGGGGTCCCGTCCAAATCAGCGAAGGCTCGTCGAGACCGAGGGAGCTCGCGAGAGTTCGGTAGCGCACTTCGTGTCCACCATCGTCCCAGCCCGTAACAACCAGACTCCATCGCTCCGCGAGCTCCGGCGAGCTTTGCTTGAAGTGAGCGAAGCCTTGCAAGAGCTCAGCGAGGCCCTTCTTGGGATGGATGCGACCGAGGAAGAGCAACGTGCGCCTGGCCGGAGGGACACGGCCTTCGAACGGAGATACGGGGGAGGTGGCGATCGGATCGACCCCGTTTTGGACCAGGGCGATCGGCGCCGTGACCCCGAGCGAACGCAGCGCGTCCGCTTCGCGCTTTGAGGTCACGACGAGCGCGCTGGCTTCCTCGAGGCTCTTCCGTTGGTAGAGAGCCCAGGCGACGCGCTTCTTGTACCTCGAGTTCCGAAGGGCCCAAGGATCGGCCATCCCATGCAGGGACAGCAGATAGGGAACGCGATGAGCGCGGGCGTATCGCATCGCCTCGAAGGAGGCGAGGGTCCAGAGGCCGTGGGCGTGAACGACGTCCGGGCGCAGGCGAATCAGTTCTCTCTGATACCCCGGAGACCAACCCAGGCTCGTCGGTCCTTGGGCGGGAAACGCGCAAACGGAAACTGGCGCCCAGAGAGCTCGATCCTGGTCCGTGAACTCGTCGACAAGTCCGAGCACGCTCGCGCCGATCTCTTCGAGCTTCGAGAGCTCTTGGGCCAGGCGATGACCTACCCCAAACAGTCCACCCGCTTTTCGGGAGACGGACGCAAATACGAAGCTCACATGCATCGAGTGCCGCGGCGCAGGCTAAGCCAAAAATCGCGCCTGCGCAGCTTCGCCTCGCGGCTCGGCCGGTTTCTCGGACCAGACGCGCGCTTGGGGCTGCGCGGGGGCCCCGCGCAGTCTTTTCGTATGGGCGCTTCCGGGCGAGGTTCGATGTGGCTTCTTCTCTGCGAACGGACGGCGGCGGCTTTATGTCAGGAGTGTCTCGGCTCCTTCGAGCTCGCTTGACGGCGCCTCCCCGTGTCCTATCTGATGCATCCGATCGTGGGACAAGAACGAGCCATCGCGCCGAAAGTCAAAATTGGGATCATCGGTGACCTTCACGGCGCATTCGACGCCGTCGACGCGCGCTATTTCAATCGTTCAGACTACGACTTGCTTCTTCTCACGGGGGACCTCGGGAGCGGGACTGCGCAGAACGGAATCGGCATCGCGCGGGAGGTGGCTCGTCTCGACAAACCGACGCTCGTTGTCGCTGGGAACAATGACGCGCCTTACGCGGCGGAGATCTCTGCGGAGTTCAAGTACCAGGCGCGCCTCGCCGCGCTGATGCGCGTGTCCCGGGGCAGAGGCGAGCAGGAGAGCTCGGTGGCGCTCTGTGGCTACGATCTGCGCACCTATACCTTCTCTGACTATTCATTCTCGGTGCTCGTCGGCCGGCCGTATTCTCGAGGCGGTCCCGATCTATTCCACCCGTCGGGCCTCGCTGAGCGTTACGGAGTCTTCGACCAAGGAGGGTCGGAAGCGCTGCTCCGAGAAATGGTGCGCGCCGCGCCCACCCGCGACATTGTTTGGCTCGCTCACAATGGTCCATCGGGGCTCGGGGACCGAGGCACGGATATCTTCGGCGCCGATTTTCGCAAAGAGGGAGGCGACTGGGGCGATCGGGATCTCGAAGCGGCCGTGCGATATTCGAAAGAGGAGCACCGAGTGCTCGCTGTCATCGCAGGGCATATGCACAGGCGCCCACCGCGCCCGGGCGCCGAGCGAGAGCGCACGGCTCAACTGGAGAAGGACGGAACGCTCTATGTGAACGCGTCGGTCGTTCCCCGTATCTTCAATGGAGCCAAGAGTGAGGTGCGCCATCACATGGCGCTCGAGCTTTACGCGGACGGTCCGCCCGTTGTCCGCGACGTTTGGGTCGAAGAGGCGGCGCGCTGACGGCCGGAGTAGGGGCCAGAATCAAGGGTTCTTGAGGCCGCGCAGCTCGCTCGCACGTCGGCCGGAGATCCCGAGTTTCTCCGCGATGTCTTTGAGGAGCTCCTCTTCTTCGCGTGAGACGTCGTCGTTCGCCCAGGCCAGGGTGGCGGCCAGCGTATAGGCAGACTCGGCGGTGACCTTGTCGAGCGAAAGAGCCTCGGTGACGCTGTGGATCCGCTCATCCAACCCATCACGACGGAGCCGCTCGGCGTAACGCTCGAACAGCTTAGTGAGCTGATGGTCTTCAAGATCGCTGTTCAAAGTGCGAGCGACGCCGCGCAGCATGGCCTCCTCTCCTTGGCCCACGACGCCTACCGTTGCGTGCATGAGATAGAGCAGCTCGAGGAGGGGAGAGACCCTCATGAGCAAAGGATCTCTCGGATCGAGCGGAGCGGGCGGCGGCAGACTGCCGAAGCGGGGCGCGCTCTTGAACTCGGGTGCAGGAGTGCTCTCTCCGCGGTCGATGAGGGTGTCGCGGAGCTGCGTCAGGTTGGAGTCTTTATTCGCGGGCATGGATGCAGCGGGCAGGCGGAAAGGCGGCGGAAGGCGACGCAGCGTACTACATCGTCCCCTCGCCCCGGGCGCGATCTTCTCTGGCCCTCGGTGCCCGGAAAAGCTCACCTGCGTAACGCCCAGGTTTCTGACTTCGGTTTCGCTCCAGCGAGTTTTTTCGGCAAACGCCGAAAAGGGCTTCCGTCGCGGCGCTCACCTCGGGTTTGGCTCTTGGGCCGTTTTGCCTTCGGCCTTCGCTTCGCCGGCCTCTGCTTCGGCCGCTTCCGCGTCAGCGGCCGCCTGCGCGGCGAGCTTTTCCTGGAGAAGGCGCTCGCGCTCATTCGCTTCGTGTGCGTCGTAAGCGACCACGATGCGCTGGACGAGGGGATGACGCACCACGTCCGCGTCAGAGAACTCTGCGAAAGCGATGCCCTCGACGGAGCGCAAGATTCTCTTCGCTTCCGCCAGACCGCTCTTCGCTCCGCGCGGGAGATCGGTCTGGGTCACGTCACCGGTGACCACAGCTTTTGAACCGTAACCGAGGCGGGTCAAAAACATCTTCATCTGTTCTGTGGTCGCGTTCTGAGCTTCGTCGAGAATCACGAAGGCGTCGTTTAAGGTGCGCCCGCGCATGAAGGCGAGGGGCGCCACCTCGATCTCCCCCCGCGTGCGCATCTGTTGGACCTTTTCGTACTCGAGCATCTCATTGAGCGCGTCGTAGAGCGGCCGCAGGTAAGGGTTCACCTTCTCCGCCAAGTCTCCCGGCAGAAATCCGAGCCGCTCTCCTGCTTCCACTGCGGGCCGCGTCAAGACGATGCGCTTGACGCGGCGGGTGACAAGCATCGACGCGGCCATGGCCATCGCGAGATACGTCTTGCCGGTTCCGGCCGGACCGATGCCGAAGGTGAGATCGTGCGCTTTGATCTTCGCGATGTAGTCCCTTTGGGTCGCGGTCTTCGGCATGACCGGCTTCTTGCGCGGGGTGATCAAGATCACCTGATCGAGAAGCTCGGTGAGCGAGCGGTTCGGATCTTTGCGCAAGGAACGGATCGAATGAGCCACGTCCGAGTTGCGGACCTCGTAGCCCTCGGAGAGCAGCTCACTCACCCCTTCGAGGAAGCGGTAGGCGAGCTCGGCGGGCTCCCGCGCTCCGCTCACGAAGACGGACTGCCCCCTTTGACTCACGGTGGCGCCGCTCTGGAGTCCGACCTCGTGGAGGAACGACCCCGCGGGTCCCGTCAAGCGAAGGAGCAGGTCTGGGCTCTCGATGTCCAGGCGCAGCGTCTTTTCAGGGCGAGGAGATGACTCGAGAGCGGCGGCCGACGACGGCCGAGTCGAAGGATCGTTCATGCGGGGAGTTCCTTGGCTCTAGCATTTCTTTCGGTCGCGGACAGGGGAACTTGCTAAGATGGGGAGGAGTGGACGTTTTGAAAGAGGGGGAGGAACTTCGTTTGCGGCGGGCGCGGCTCTTTGACGTTCCGACCATGGTCGCGCTCGAGCGCGCGGCCTTTTCCGTCCATCAGATCGGCAGCGTCGCGTTCCGACGGTTGCTCGCCCGCAATAGCGCTTTGGTGCTCGTCTGTGAGAGAGGACAAGAGGTATTGGGGCACGCGGTTGTGCTCTTTCGGGCGCGCTCCACGGTCGCCCGCCTTTACTCGATCGCAGTGCAGCCGAGCGAGCGTGGGCGCGGTACAGGGCGCGCTTTGCTCACGGCGGTGGTGGAGCAGGCGCGGGAGCGAGGCCTATCGACTTTGAGCCTGGAGGTGCGCGCGCTCGATGCCCCAGTGCTGTCTTTCTATGAGCGGTTTGGCTTCTGCTTCAAAGCGCGCTTGCCCGGCTATTACGACGATGGAGCTGAGGCGGTGCGTCTGGTCCTCGCGCTCACTCAGGGGCAGCGTCCTCTCCGCCGCGCTTCCTGAAACGAGCAAAGGCCCCTCGAAGCCTTGAGCTGGACTTCGGGGACCGCGTAGGATCGCCGTTTTTTTGCCCGAGAGCGCGCGGCTTCGGTAGGGACCTGGGTCATGACCTTGCGTGGTTGGCTCAGCATTGGAGGCCTGATCGGGGTGCTCCTCGCGCTTTGGCCTGTCGTGCGCGGAGGCGCTCCCGTAGATCCGACCTTGGGTAGGCTCGCGAAGCTCACCAAGACCAGCGGAAAAGCCGCTCGAGAGGCGAGCCTTGAAGGGCTCGACCTGCGCAGGCTCGACATTCGTCCGAGCGGGGTGACAGCTCCGCTCCCCGGGGGGCGCGTCGCCGAGCTCACCCTCGACCCCACCCTTGAACGGGCAGCGCTCCGGACCATGCACAAGTATCGCGTTCCCGAGGCCGGGGTTGTCGCGATCGGCGTGAAGACGGGCCACGTCCTCGCGTACGCGAGCCAGGTCCTTGGCAAAGACAAGTTCGACGTGAACGTGCGCGCTGAGGCGCCCGCCGCGAGTGTGTTCAAGGTCGTCACCGGAAGTGCGCTGGTCGAAAAAGCGGGGCTCTCGAGCTCGACCGAGCAATGTTATCGCGGCGGTCGGAGCCAGATCGCTCCCGAAGAGCTGAAAGAAGATCCGCGCCGAGACAAGTGGTGCGCGACTCTCGACATGGCCATGGGGCGCTCGCTCAACGTGGTCTTTGGCCGCCTCGCCCAGAAGCACCTCACTCCCGAAGATCTCATGAAGGTCGGCGGAGCGCTCGGCTTCGGCACGCCTGTGCCATTCCCGGTCCAGAACGAGGCGCCGAAAATTGAGATTCCTGACGAGCCCCTCGAATTCGCGCGCGCGGCGGCCGGCTTTTGGCACACAACGCTCTCTCCGCTCGCCGCAGCCGTGCTCACCCAGACCATCGCCAATGGCGGTGTGACCCTTGAGCCGCGCATTGTGAGCCGCGTGCGACAGGGCAAAGAAGTCCTCTACGAATTCCCCCTCGAGCCGAAGGTGCTCCGGCGCGCCCTCCAAAAGGATACCGCCGCCGAGGTCGCCAAGATGATGAAGAAGACGATCTCGGACGGCTCAGCGTACTCTGCGTTTCACGATGACAGGGGGCGGTCGTTTTTGCCGGGCATCGAGGTCGCGGGGAAGACCGGAACTCTGACGCGGCAGAAGGAGAACCGGCACTACACGTGGCTCGTGGCCTTTGCGCCCGCGTCCGATCCCGAGATCGCCGTAGCGGCAGTCGTCGTGAACACTCCCGAGTGGCAAATCAAAGGCACCCACCTCGCACGCGACGTGCTCCGTGCATACTTTGCAGGGAAGGGTGCGCCGGGCGTGACAAGTCCGTGAGTGATCTGAAGAGATCCAACAGGAATGGAAACCTCCTCCCGCACATGAAATAAGCCTCCCTCCCTTAGACTTTCCTGGGACGTGTCGTTCTCCAGATTGAGCTTCTTGGGAGGCTCCTGGTGTCGCTATTTTCTTGGGGACCCAGCGTGAGGATCGCGATTTCAGCGAGTTAGGGCGGGAGGCTCGGTGAGAATCGAGTCGCCCTGCTCAGGAAGGGAGTCACAATGGCGAGTCGAAGACGAGGAGAGGTGGATCACGCCGAGCTGATGGGGCTGGAACTTCTGGCTCGCATTGCTAGACTCCCTCACGTGCAGGTGGTTCTTCGGAAGCTCGGTCGTGGCTCGCGCGCCGTTTCCGGACGCCTCGTGAGAGCTCCGCGAAAAGGTTCCGTCGTCGTGATTGAGTTCGCGGACGGGATGCACGAGTACGTGACGACGGCGGTCAAGCGGGTGCTCCGATTGGCTCACCAGGACGTCTTCTATATCGAGACGGCGAACAGTCGGTACCGCCTCGAGGTCCAGGCCAAGGATAACGTGCTCGAAGACGCCTCGAGCGGGTGACCGGCGAAGCGCGGGTGCGCGTCCTTTTCCGACCTTCCCAAGAGTTTCGAGATCGAGTAGGCGATCGCCTCGGTTTGTCGTCCCGTCCTTGGGAGGCAGGCCCAAAACTCCAAGGAGAAATGATTCATGGGTAGCTTCGACAGTCGGAAATCTCTCAAGATGCGCCAGAAGGTTGCGCAGAAGAAGAAGAAGGAGCGCGAAGCGCGCCGCGCTGAGGCCGTTCGCGCCGCACGCAAGGGCTAATGCCCTCTCCCGAAGAGCCCCGATCATTCGCGGGCTCTTCTTGCGTCGGCTCCGACGCGATCACACATTTCTCTCTCGCCCGAGCGGGCACCTTTCGCGGAAAGCCCCCGGGCGGGGTACATGAGGAGTCGATCATGAATTATGCGCGCCTTCCTCGAGCCATCTTCCTGCTGTCGCTCTTCGGCTGGGCCTGTTCGGAGTCGGATCCGGCCGCGATCGAGGACGCTGGCAGCGGGGGAAATGGGACGGGGGCGAGCTCGACCGCCGCGGGCGGACGAGGCGGTTTGGGAGGCGATGACTCGCCAGCGAGCGGCGGAGACTCGGCGGAGGGGTCCGGAGGACGCCGGGGTGGGCGCCCTGGCTCCGGCGGTAGTTCCTCGGCCGTAGGTGGAGATTCCACGGCTGCAGGTGGTGAGACCTCTGGGAGCGGTGGACGGCGCGGCGCGGGTGGTGCGGCATCCGGCGCGGGTGGTGCTGGATCCGGCGCGGGTGGTGAGTCGTCTGGGAGTGGCGGAGGGAGCTCTGTCTCCTGCGACGACAAGCCGAACAGGAGCCGTGGCTACCGGACGATTGAGGTCGATGGTGTCTCGCGGGACTACTACCTGGTCCCGGCCAAGACGAAGGGCGAGCCAGTGCCGCTCGTGCTCGGTTTCCATGCTTGGGGCGGTAAGGGAGAATGGGACGTGGGGACGTTCTCACTCGACTACGCGAGCGAGGGGAAGGCGGTGCTCATGTACCCCGATGGGCTGGATCAAGGTGGCGCGACGGGCTGGGAGACGCGCGGCAACGACAACGCCGATCTTCGTCTCGTTCGGCGGCTCATTGACGAAGCCAAGGCGGACCACTGCATCGACGAGTCGAAAATCTTCGCCATCGGCTTCAGCTGGGGCGGCTGGATGGCGACGCAGACTGCCTGTGCCCTCGGCGATCAAATCCGAGCCTTCATCTCCATCGCGGGAGGCGGGCCGAGTGGCGCCACTTGTCAGGGGCCCGTCTCGGGGATGATCGTGCACGGGACGAACGACCAATCAGAGAAGATTTCTTCCGGACGTTCGACGCTGACGCGCTTCCTCACGGAGAACGGCTGCGGAATGGATACGAGCTCGGTGTTCGACGGCGCGTGCCAGGCGTATTCGGGCTGTGACAAGGATACGCTTTGGTGTGAGCACCCTGGGGAGCACATCATCCCCGACTACATCTATCGCGTCGGCTGGCAGTTCTTGATGAGCGCGCCGTAGAGGGATCGGCTCGTCCGAGCTTTAGGCTCTTTTGGGGGCCCAGCTCCGGGAGGTCACGGCTTTACTCCCGCCCGCCCTGCCTGGGCAGAGGCGCGAATCGTGAGAGGGGTAGAGGGAGGGAGAATCCGCCGTGCTCCACTTTTTCGCGCGAGGCTGCTCCTGCCGGGCGGCAGCGAGGCGAAAATTCGCGTGGCCCCGGGGGACTCGTGCGATCATTCGGTGGCCGTAGCGCATGGAAAGTGATGCATCGAGGCTGCGAAGGAACATGTCGATGAGGGAGAGCCGTGGGAAGGTGAGCGCTTTCGCTCGATGTTCAGTCTGCCGAGTGGCGGTCACGCTCCTCGTGGGCGCCTGTGGTTCGCCGGAAGGCGCGCCGCCGGGGGCGGGCTCAGGAGGAGCTCCCGGTGCCGGCGGCGCGGGCGCTCAGGCGAGCGGTGGAGCGCTTTCGAGCGGAGGTCAGGGGTCAGCGGCGGGCGGGGCGAGCTCCGGCGCGGGTGGCAGCCCGTCGGGCGGGGCGAGCGGAGGCTTGTCCGGGACAGGCGGATCGGAGGCTACCGGAGGCATGACGGGCAGCGGAGGATCCCCGGGGGACACCTGCGGCGGAGAGCCGCTCCTCGAGGCGCCGGGGCCGGAGCTCTCCTGTGGACCGCGCGGGCACATCTTCGAGGCTGTAGGGCGGCCGGACAACCGCGTGAATTATGTGATTGTGGGAGACGGCTACGACGAGAGCCAGATCGGAGAGCGCTTCATCGAACACGTCGAGAACATGCTCTACCACGAGGCGGCGGGCCTCTACAGCGCGATCGGCGAGCCGTATCGGAGATACCGCAAGTTCATCAATGTCTGTGGTCTGAAGCTCGCTTCCGCCGACGCGTGCATCGATAACCCTGACGAAAATCGCGACTGTGACACGTTGTTCGATGGGCGCTGCGAACCTCCTTGCAGTCCGAGCGGGACCCGTCTCGGTGTGGTGAATCGAAACAAGGTGAACGCGGCGCTCGCCGCGGAGCTTCCGGATGACGTCGACGCGGATTGGGTCGCTGTGAGCTTGAATGCAGACGCGAATGGCTGGTGGAACTCCGGAGGTCCGGTCATGGTCTGGAACGGAGGCTTCCAAGATCGGCTGAGCGCCGCGAGCGTTGCGCTTCACGAAGGGGGCCACACCTTCCACGCGCTCGCCGACGAATATGGCGGCACGAGCACGACTTGCGGCGAGTATCAGGAGATCAACTCCACCGCCGATCCGGAGGGCGAAAAGTGGTCTCATTGGATCGGTTACGAGGACGTGCGGGAAAACTCGGGCCCGCTCCCGCCCCACTTGGTTGGCCGCAGTACGCACGGAACCTTCGAACAAGGAGTCTTCGAAGGGAGCCGCTACTGCGATCGAGGTCAGTACCGCCCGTCGAAGGACTCGGAGATGAACCAACTGCCGCAGCCCTTCAACATGCCGTCGATGGAGAAGATGATCCTCGACATTTACTCGATCGTGGATCCGATCGACGCCCACACGCCGAACGACGCGCCGCTCGCCATGCCGACGGGGCTCCAGGTGAAAGTCGTCGATCCCGAACTGCTCAAGATCGAGTGGTCAGTGGATGGAGAGGTCATCTCCGGGGCGACGGGCGAGTGTTTTGTGGTTCCGGAGCTCGCGCCAGGGAAGCATGAGGTCCGGGTGCGCGTATTCGATGAGACGCCCTGGGTTCGCAAGGGGCGCGAGCGGCTCGAACAGACGGTCACCTGGGAGGTGACGGTTCCGTGAGGCGGGGCGCGCTCGCTTTGGGCGCTTTGGGCGCGCTGGGCGCTCTCGGGGCCCTTGTGACGGGCCTGGGCGGAGCGGAGGCTCCGCCCGCGGGGAGCGCGGCCCAGGAGGCGCGCGCCGTGGTCGCGGACGAGAGCGGACGACGAGAGGAGGCGCGCGCGAGGATGCTCCCGGGCGGCGATGAGCTCGTCGAGTCGCCTTCGGGTTCTGATGCGCCCTCCGAGACTGCGCCTGTCCGGCCCCATCCGGTCACGCCCATCCACGAAGCGATGAGCCGGAGGCGAGAGGTGATCGCCGCGCTGACTGTTGCGCTCGAAGCCAAAGACTATGAGCGCGCGCGGGGGCTCCTCCGCGAAGCGGAGGAGCTCGAGGAGAGCGCGCCTCCGCGCGATGGGTTCGGAGAGACGCTCAGGGGCTATCGGTTGATCTTGGATTGTCTGAGCGCGCGCGCGAGTGGCGCTCCGATTTCTTCGGAGCTCGAAGAGGCCTCAGCGCGCTACGTGCGCGAGCAGCGGATGAGTCCGCGGAGGCAGGTGCGTCGGGTATGTCTGGAAGGGCGTTCTTTCGCGCGGGCGTGAAGGAGGCGCGCGGGGGCGCGCGCTTTCGCAATGGTGAAACGCGCGCGCGGGGGCGCGCGGCGAGGCCGCGCGCGGGGGGAAGTTTTCGATCAAGGAGCGAAGCGGGAGGCGGTGAGTGAAGGAGAAGGCTCGGTCGGAGGAAGATGGAGGTGATGGACCGGGGCCCCCAAAAACCGCGTTTCCTCGTCTATTCGGGCAGCGCGCAGGAGGCTCGAGCGGCAGCGCGGAAGTCTTTGGCTTCAACGGTGTGATAGGCGCGCTCGGCTCGAGCTAAGTACTCGGCGCCTTCGCTGCCTCCGATCTCGAGACCGAGGCGGAGCATCGTTCCCGCCGAGTAAGCGACCATGTCGCAGGCGTCGCTCATCGCGAGAGAGCCGCGCAGCATTTCGATCGCCCCTTCGGAGCCTGGTTTTCGCATGAGTTCGACAAGGGCCAGGCCACGAATGGCGAGGGCGTCCGAGTAGAGCACTTGTTCGCGGGCCAAATGCTCAGCGGCGCGCTTCGCTCTCCTGAGGAGAGCTCGCTTCAGGGACGGCTTGGCGCGCGCTGCGGCGGCGAGCGCCGCAGTCACCTCGTAGTTCCGGAACCAGACGCGCGGAACTTGGATCGAGTACATGTGGGAGGACTTCATGTCCTTCTCCATCTGATCGAGGACCAGGAGTGCGTCTTCGGGCTGCCCGGCCTGGAGATGGGTATAGATGCGCGCGAAGAGGCCGAGGAAATGGTGCACGCCCATGTAGGGAGCGCGCCAGCGAAGCGCGGCCTCATCAATGATAGCGAGCGCCTTCTCCGCATCGTTTTCGCGGAGGCTCACGAGGTGAGCGCGCCAGTATTGGAGGGCGGTCGTCAAGAACAAGTCGCCTCGGGCGAGGCTATCTTTGAGCCAAGCGTCGACGCGGCGCTTGAGCTCTCGGGCGCGGCCGAGATTGTGAAGATTGTTCGCCCAGAAGATGCGCAGGGATGTGAGCTCCCAGGGGGCGGATCCGTACTCGATCATGAGCGGCTCAGCTTCCTCGTAGTATTGATTCGACCGCCGAAAATCGCCGAAGAGATAGCTGATTTGCCCGAGGCAATAAGGAATGAACGCTCGGTCGTAGCCGTCTTTCGGGGGGCCGAGCAGCTGTTCGGCGCGCTCCATGTGACGAGAAACGATAGGCTCCGCGCGCGGTCCGACGATGGCCCTGTATTGAGCCTCCATGGCGTACGCGTGAGCCGCGTGGCGCGGGTGCCCGTAGTCGAGGGCGAGGCGCAAGTAACGAGCGCTGTTGGCCGCGCCGTGCACAGGGCTCACGTAGCTGATCGCCCACGCCGCGCGACAGGCTGAGAGCGTCTCACTTTGGCGAGGCGTGAGCCCTTTGGGCTCAAAGGGGCGATCGGCGCGCCAGAAGACGCCGACGCGTTCTTTCATGATCTGAAGGACCGCATTTCCGGGCGATTTGGGCCAACGCAGGCCCACCTGACGCTGGACTTCGGCGAGCAGCTTCGTGCCCTCTTCTGTGGCGCCGGTGATCAGCATCTGCTCCGCGGCGGCGCGGCGCAGGGCGAGCGCCTTCTCTCCTTCGACGTCAGAAGCGAGACGCAAGAGGAGCGGCGCCGCTTCTGCTCCCCGGCCGCAGTCCGCGAGCGTATAGGCGAGCCGCTCTTCGATGTCGCGGCGGCGCTCGGGCGGAAGTGTGCCGCAGGCGAGAGCGAGCTCATAGAGCTCGGCGGCGCGATGGTGAGCGCCGCTGCGGGCGGCAAGACCCGCGCCGATCGCAGCATAGCGACTCGCGGCCTCGAGGTTGCGCGCGGCGAAGTAGTGCCGGGCGATCTCGGCGGGATCCTGATCCTCGCGTATGAGCAGCTCGGCGAGCTCTGCGTGGCGCTCGGCGCGCTTTTCGATGAGCGAGAGGTGGGCTTCGCGGAGCGCGTCGTGAAGCGGTTCGAGAGAGTGCTCGCCAGCGGTGAGCTGGGCGAGGCGCGCGCCTGTGAGCGCTTTGATGAGACCGGTGGGCGGAGCCCCTGTGGCCAAGGTGAGCAGCTTGAGGCGGAGCGGGGAGCTCGAACAGCAGAGCAGGTCGAAGGCGAGCTGCGCCTCCTTCGGGAGGGAAGCGTAGCGCTCGCGGACGACCGAGGAGAGCGTGTCGCCTTCGAGTCGTTCCAGAGCGCGATCGCCAGAGCTCAAGAGGTGGCTCGTGAGCTCCGTGAGCAAGAGCGGCGATCCGGCGCAGTCTTGGATGAGGCGCGCAACAATCTGGGGAGAGAGCGTTCTCTCGACGTCGAGGCTCGCGATGATGTCGCGTGCGTACTCGTCGGAGACGGGCCCGAGCTCGAGAGTTTCAGTGCGCAGTTCGTCGAGGAGGCTCAAAGGACCGTCGAAAAGCTCGCGGAGACATTCGGAGTTTTTTCTCGCTTCGCTTCGGTAGGCGACGACCAAGAGACATGCCGGGCTATCGCCCCCACAGAACACCTCACGGAGGAGACGAGCCGAGTCAATGTCGCCCCACTGCATGTCGTCGATAATGCAAACGAGCAGCTCACATTCTGAGATGCGACGCAGGACCCGCGCGAGCGCTTGGTAAGCGCTTTGCCTGGCAGCGGGGGCGCTCGAAGGGACACCGTGACGAGGCTCAAGGTCCGGAAAACCCGGCGCGAAGGCGAGCTCCGGGAACAGAAGGAGCAGACTACGCGCGTCACTTTGCGTGACGAACTCGGGGACTTCGCTCGGGTCGAGGGAGAGCAAGAAGCCCCGCAGCCACTCGATGAGTCCGTCCACCGCCTTGTGAGGCACGAGCTCATGCTCCGAGCAGCGACCGGAGAGCACCGTGGCGCGATCGGAAACGCGTAGGATGAACTGCTCGAGGAGCGCGGACTTGCCGATGCCGCTCGCGCCGGAGACGAGGACGAGTTGTGGCTCGTCACTTTGATTCACGCGGGCGAGCGCGCCCGTGAGGACGGCGAGCTCTGCTTCGCGACCGACGGAGCTGGTGTTTCGGATGATGGAAACTGGAGAGCTCGTTCGTGGAGCACCGAGACTGCGCGCGAGCATACCGAGGTCGGCGCGTTTCGTCGGATCGGAGCAGAGCAGCGCCTGGCAGGCGTCGAGAAGCTCGTCCTCGACGTCAAAGCGGGCAACTGGTCGGGGCGGCTCCGAGGCGCGTCCGCCCGCGCGCCGGAGGAGCGGAAGCGTGCCCGTGAGGGCCTCGAAAAGGAGCACACCGACGGAGTAGGCGTCGGCGGCGGGCGTGATGGTGCCGCCTGTGCTGAGCTCTGGAGCCAGATAGTGGGGCGTCCCGGCGAAAACCTTGCCGCTCGCTTGGCCGGACCAGGTCGCGACGCCAAAATCGAGAAGTGTCAGGTGCCCCGAGGGGGTGACGAGGATGTTCGTTGGCTTGACGTCGCGATGGACGCGGCCGAGTCGGTGGAGGAACTCGAGGACACGCGTGAGCTGAAGAAAGAGGTCACGAAGATCGTGCCCCTTGTCGATGGCCGAGAGCAGGTCGACGCCGTCGACGTAGTCCATCGTGAAGAACGAGTGTTCTGCGTCGACGACGAGCTCGCGCAGCTGGACCAGGGAGGGATGTGTGAGGTCGCGCAGCATGCGAAACTCGCGCTTGAGCGCGGGTAGGCTGACGCGGTTTTCGAGATGGAGCGTCTTGAGCGCGATTGAGTGCTCCGTCTCCGCGTCCCAGGCGCGATAGACGACGCCCTCGCCGCCGCTTCCGAGCACCTCTTCGATCCGGTAGCGCCCCTCCTGGAGCCGCGTACCGGGTTCGAAGAGAGGGCGACGTTCACCGCGTCCCTGGAAGTGGAGCGAAGGCTCAGAAGCGAGCGAGGCCCCGAAAGTTTCTTTCAGGAAGGGCTCCTCATTCGACTTCACGATGGAAGACTCTGCCAGAGCGGCCGGAGCTTGACGAACCTCGGAAGCAACCTCACGGACACCGGCGGAAAAATGAGTAGGAGCGAAGCCCACCTCGAGCCATCGATTGGCCCGTCGCCCGGTCGGCGCCGGCGCGGTCGGGCTCTCCCGAGAGTGAGCAAATTCTGCGCTTTTTGCTGCGGGGCGAGTCGCGGAGGCGCGTCGTCGGGAGACGAGGCCGTGCGCCAACTGTGAGTGCGAGGCGAGGCAGGCCCTCGGGGCGTCGCCATCTTTTCTTCAAACCAGAAGATTGTTATTCTGGCGACAATGGGGATGAAGAGATGATCCGCTTTGACACAGCGACGAGGGTAAAGCTCTATGGGGCGCTCAAGGGCGCCTTTCCGGATAGCCGGCCGACGGACGCCGATCTGATGGCGCTCTCCGTTTGCGTCCAGCGCGCGAAACAGCGCGGAGAATCGCTGCCGCCGGAGCTCGCGACGCTCGATCTCACGGCCTACCAGGAGGCGATCGCGGCGAGCGCGTCCGAGCTTGATCTCCCGGCGGTCGAAACCAGCGTTCAGCCCCGCGCCAAGAGCGACAAGCTTCGCTACTACTGGGTCGAATCCAAGCACACGCGGATCGCGCCCGCGGGCTTCGATCCGTTCGTCGGCGAGCTCGCCATGGCTCGAGTGACGCTCCCGCTCAGCCAGCCCAAGAGCTTCAACACAGCGATCGGCAAGATCTTGCCCGGAGATCACCTGATCGACACGGTGCTCGAAGCGAACCAGAAGTACGCGCGCTTTCTGGAGGCTCCGCTGGGACGCGTCGACTTGATCACTCCTGCGCGCCAGGGCGTGCGCTTCGGCGCGATCAGTATCCTCCTCGGCTACAAGCTGCCGAAAGATCCTCTGCCTTTCTGCTACATCCTGGAGGCGGGAACTGCGACCGGTCAGCCGAAGGTGCTCTACCTCGGCAAGACCATGGACGTGACCATCAACAGCTACTCCGGCTACCAGCCGACGCCCTTCGCGTGTCCGTCTCACGCCTACACCGGGAAGCTGACGATGAACGGCGATGACCCGAGTCTCTTGACGATTCGGGCGCGCCCGGTCGAAGGCGGCAAGAGCCAGCCCGTCTACATTCAGATCGACGCGAGCTTTTCGCGCCAACAAGGGGACGTGAAGAATATCTGGCCCGGTTTCCTCATCGCGCGCGCTGCCGCCATCGTCTTCATGCGCGCCCACCGCGGGACGATCTCGACGAACTGTGACCAAGCGCCTCCCGGAGCAAGCTCATGAAACACCGCTATTTCTCTGCGCTCGCCTTGCCGTTCGTCTTTTTCGCGCTCTCCGGGGGCTGCAATGGCGGAGTGAAACACCCGACGCCCGGCGAGCCCAACGACGAGGAGACCTGTGCGAACCGGCCGAGTGGGGAGATGAACTGCCTCGCCTGTGCCTCTTTGCCCGGTTGCGCATGGTGTGGGAGTCCCGCCCCTTCCAAGTCTCAATGTCAGCCAGGCGTTTCAGCAGAGATGCCGGCGACTTGCCTTGGGGAGTGGGCCCAGAGCACTGAGGACTGTGAGGGGCCGCCGCCGGAACTCCGGGAGGACATGTAAAACGTCCCCTTTTTCAGCTACGCTGAGGGGACGATGAGTCTACATCGGGCAGCAGGGGGGAAGGCTGAGAGTTCGCGCTTTCGCGGCGAGCTCGAAGAGCTGCGTCAACTGATCGCTCGTGTGCCTCCGCGCGCCACGGTGAAGGGCATGTTCATCAAGGGCTTCCTCGAGTCCCTTGATCGACGCGGCATTCCTCGGCCGACGCAGGATCGTTTTGTGGCCTTTCGAGACTATCCGCTCACGCTCTTTATGACGCTCCTCGTCGACAAGACGCAGGAGCTCTGGCCGGAACAATCGCCGAAGGAGTCCCTGCGCACCCTGGGGCGCTTCGCCTTTCCGACCTTTGCGGAGAGCATGGTCGGGCGAGTCATCTTTGCCGTCGCTGGCACCGACTGGGTTCAGGCTCTGAAGCTCACGGACAAGGCCTATCTTTACAGCCTCAGTCCGGCGACCACCCGGCTCACAGATGTCACGGAACACTCTGCAGTTCTCGAGTTCCGTGACGTCTGGAACTTCGCTGATTGTTATCAGGTCGGCGTCTTCGAAGGCGCGATGGCCTATTACAACATCAAAGGGAAGGTCGGCCTGCGCACCTATCCGCGCCCCTGTGACGTCGATCTGTTGCTCGAGTGGGAGTGAGCCGACCGGAGAGCGTTCGCTCCCGGGGCCGTGGTTTTGGCGCCTTCGACAGGGCCTTACGGAATGTCGAAGCCGCAGAGCTTTCCGCTGGTCTCTAGGCCCGTGGTGTCGCCGCTGCTATCGCGGGTGAACGTGCCTTTGAGGTCGACATTGCAAGAACCGAGTGGGGTGTCGACGTGGCCGGTGCGCGTTGTGGCACTGGAGGGCCGCGGTGCCCTGCCTTATTGGATTTCGCTGAGCGCAAACCCGCAGAGTTCGCCGCCGCTAGCCGTGGCGAGCGCGACCCCTTGGAGATCGACGATGCAAGAACCGAGCGAGGTGTCGAGGTCGCCAGTGATGGTCGTCGAACCATTGCTGTTCACTGTTCGCCGCAGGGAGCCGCTCAAGGTGACCTCTCGAGAGACGCAGCCATTGAACGTGTAGTCCGTGTGCGTGCTCGCTTCTCCCTTGAGAAGATCTATGCCGAGGGTGGTCTCGGACGCGACGGTGCCGCCGCCAGGACACGAAGTCTGTGCGGTCCCGACCGCGGCGCCCATCGCAGCGTCCGCCGACGTACGAATCTTCCCGGCGTCTTCCGTCGTCGCAACTGTGTTCGTCGGGCCGCCCCCACCGCAGGCGGTGCCGAGCAGAACAAAAACTACCCCAAGCTTCTTAAAGCTCCCCCCAGTCATCATGAGCGCATGATGACTCATGTAAGTGAGATGTCAACAAGGGGGCCGAAGAAGGAGAGCTTCGCTTGCCCGTGACGTCCTCGCTGGAGCGGAGCTGCTCGAACCTCTCGCGTGCCTAGAGCGTCCGGCGAGGACTCATCAGTTCTTGATCTCGCGCACCTCGATACGGCGGTTCTTGGCGCGATTTTCAGGGGTGTCATTGGGAGCGATCGGCTTCTCGTCGCCGAAGCCGACTGCTTCGATGCGCTCAGGGTCGACGCCTTTTGAGACGATGTAGTCTCGGCAGGCCTGGGCCCGGCGAAGTGAGAGCGATTTATTGGACTTCGGGTTACCGACGTTGTCCGTGTGGCCCGCGATCTCGAGGCGGGCCCCCTTGTGGAGCATGTATTCGACGACGCGATCGAGCTCCGCGAAGGACTCAGGTTTGATCGTGGCGCGCGCCGTGTCGAACTGAACGGCGCCGAGGACGAACGGCGGCACGGGGCGGTCGGGGTAGCGGTTCTCGTAGTTCAGCGTGAGCTTGATGTTCTGAGCCGGTTCATCGGCGACGGTGACGCTCGCGGTGATGTCTTCGCGCCCGAGGGTGAGGTAGGTGAGCTCGTACTTCTTTCCGACGGGAACGAGGACTTCTGCGTAGCCGACCGCGTCCGTCTCCGACGTGTAGAACTTCTCGCCGTCGCTCGAGACGAGCGCGATCACAAGGCCTTCGACAGGCCCCGTCTTCTTGTCGACGACGAAGAACTTCAGCACGGCTTCGGTCGTCGTCGGCTTGAGCGTCGAAGGTTTCACGCCGTGAGCCGAGCCAGCCGTTGAAGAGGACTTCAGACCGAACTCATTCGGATCTTGGCTCGACGCGTCGGACTCCGAGCGCGCAGGGGCCAGCGGCTCGCTCGCTACCGGTTCTTCGGACGCGGGCGTCTCCGGCGGCTTCGAAGCTCCGCAAGCAGCCAAGAACAAACTCCCCACAGTGCAGCCCAAGAGCATCCGCCTCATCGTATTTTTCATCTCCGCCTCAACAGGGCCGGCAGCCTATCACGTTTTCTTTTGGCCCCGGCCCATCACCTCCATCCGAGCCCTCCCGAGCCTTCTTTTGAGCGAGACAGGCCCGAGCGCGCTCTCCGAAGAGCTCCGGCGCGCAGCGCGTCCCGAGGGCACTCTCGGACGATGAGCGGCGAAAAAACGCACGTCGCCGCGCCAGGACCCGGAGTGACGGGAGGCGGCGCTCTGTGCCATGAACCGAGCCATGAGTGAGCTCGTCGATTGGCCGGCCCCCGAGCGCAACAAAGGACCGATTCTCGATGTGCTTCGGCGCGTGCTGCCCGAGAGAGGAATCGTCCTCGAAGTCGCCTCTGCGACGGGACAACACATCGCTCATTTCGCGTCCGCCTTCCCGAACCTCACATTTCAGCCGAGTGACGTGACGGACGAACATCTCGGAAACCTAGCGGCCCGGCGCGCCCATGTTCGGCTACCAAACTTGCGCGAAGCGATCCGCCTCGATGCGAGCGAGTTCCCATGGCCCGTTGGACCTGTGGACGCTGTCTACAACGCAAACATGATCCACATCAGCCCGTTTTCGGCGACGATGGGCCTGTTTCGCGGAGCAAGTGCGCTCCTGAAGGAGGGCGCGCCTCTCATCACTTACGGCCCCTACTCGGAAGGCGGTCAGCACATCTCCGAGTCGAACCGCCTCTTCGACGAGTCTCTACGTTCTCGGAATCCCGAATGGGGCGTTCGCGATCTCAATGACCTGGTGCCTATCGCACAGGATCACGGGTTCACTCTCGAAGAGCGCGTCTTGATGCCCGCGAATAACCTCACGCTCATCTGGCGGAAGGTCGGCTGAGGGGGGGCGTGGGCTCGTGAATGCTGAGCCGTGGGAGTTACTGGATCCGCCGGGGCGCGAGGGAGCGCCGGGGCGTTCCGCTGCGCGCTTGCCTCGTCACAAAGCGGGCTAATGGCGGAAAAAGAGCAGGGGAAAGTTTTCACCTCCCGCCCGTGGACGATTGCAGCCAATAAAGCGAGAGCCCAGGGGAGCGCTCAGTTTTCGGCTGATGTCGAGCAGGAGACTTCGACCCGACGGAGAGCGCCGGCTGAGCGGAGACCGCGGAGAGAGCTCGGCGGCAGCTTTGACGCCGCTCGACGCGGCGTGGCAAGCACAGGCGCGAGGGGTGGTTCGTTTCGGAGAAGACCGGACCGCGCGTCGAATCGAAGAGGGACGAGATGCCTACGTACACGAGCTCAAAACATCATCTGCTCACAGGTGGAATTATTATCGGGATGATCGCGCTCACGACGAGCCCGGCACGCGCGGATAACCCTTTCGTGCAGACCAGGTACACCGCCGATCCCGCTCCCATGGTCCACGAGGGGAAGCTCTACGTCTATACGTCCCACGACGAAGACAACACGGTGAACAACTTCTACACCATGAACGACTGGCACCTCTACGTGACAGAGGACATGGTGAACTGGACCGATCTCGGATCTCCCGCGAGCCTCGATACGTTCAGCTGGTCGACGGACAACGCCTGGGCGCCGCAGGGAATCTACCGGAACGGCAAGTTCTTTCTCTACGTTCCGCTCAACAACAACACGGGAGCGCGCATCGGCGTCGGTGTTTCAGACAAGGTCGAAGGGCCGTTCACCGACCCGCTCGGTACGCACCTCGCGGCCCAAGGCTCCGGGAACATCGATCCGACAGTGTTCATCGACGATGACGGTCAGGCCTACATGTACTGGGGCAATGGCACGCTGCGCTACGTGAAGCTGAACGAAAACATGATCAGCACCTCGGGGCCGATCACGAACGTCAACATGCCGGGCTTCACGGAGGGCCCTTGGCTCACCAAGCGCGGATCTCTTTATTACCTGATCTACGCCGCGACCTCCGGAAGAGAGAAGATCACTTACGCCACGAGCAATAGCCCGACGGGTCCCTGGACCCAGCGCGGCGACATCATGGACCCCGTTGATACATTCACGAACCACGCGGGGGTCGTCGACTACAAGGGGCACTCCTACTTTTTCTATCATAATGGTGGATTGCCCGGGGGAAATGACTTCCGACGCTCGGTTTGCGTGGAGGAGTTCACCTACGGACAAGACGGGACCATCCCGAAGATCCAGCCGACCAAGGCGGGCCCCGAGCCGATCGAGACTCTGAACCCCTTCGAGCGCGTGGAGGCGGAGACGATCGCCTATTCCTCAGGGCTCAAGACCGAGCGCTGCATGGACGAAGGAGGCGGCATGAACGTCCGCGCCATCAGCAATGACGACTACATCAAGGTTCGCAACGTCGACTTCTTGGACGGCGTGGTCTCCTTCGAAGCGCGCGTCTCCTCTTCGACGAACGATGCGCGCATCGAGCTCCACCTCGACAGCCAGACCGGTCCTCTGCTCGGAGAGTGTGATGTGTCGGGGGCTTCCTCCTGGGAGACGAAGACTTGCGAGGTCAGCGGGGGCGAAGGTGTCCATGACCTCTTTCTCGTCTTCAAGGGCGGCTCAGGCGAACTCTTCAAGTTCAACTGGTGGAAGTTCACGGGCGTGAGCAAGCCGGATAACGGCAGCGGTGGAGCTCCGGGCGCAGGTGGAACCGATGGCAGTGGTGGCGCGGCTTCGGGCGCTGGCGGCGCGATGGGAGCGAGCGGGGGCGCGGCTCAGGGAGCCGGCGGCGACGGTGCTGGAGGCGCTCCTACCGCTTCCGGGGGCGCTCTGACGACGACGGGCGGCGCAGGTACGGGCGGCGCTGTTGTTCCCGGTGCTGGAGGCGCCGTAGCTACCGGGGGACAGCCTGGCGGAGAAGAGGTGCCACAGGCAGCGGACGGGTGCTCTTGTCACGTGGGCCCGGGTCGCTCGCGGGGCGGCGCGTCGATCGCGCTTCTGGCTGCGGCGAGCGCATGGGTCGTGGCTCGGCGTCGTCGCGCGGCGCGCTGAAGGGCGCCGAGGAGAGGGCGAGCCTGAGTCGTTCGCTCCCTCGGACGCTCGCGGTGCGGCCTAGCGCTCGGGCGGGCGCAAGGTTTGTGAACGTTCTCAGAGGCTCCCGACGACTCCGAGCGTGGGAATTGTCGCCGGGCCGACGAGGTTCTCTTCGCAGGCTCTGCTCGTACAATCGAGGTCCGTCGAGTCCTTGCGCAAACCGGCGTTCAAGACGCCGAGCGTGAGCGCTACGTAAGAGCCTTGGTCCCCGATGGTCCAACGCTTCTCGGCTTGAACGTCGACCTGGAGGTAAGGGCTCGTGCGTGGCGGCGAGCTGGCCTCTCGCACCGTGCGCACGCGGCCAGGGAAGCCCGAATAGTAGAGAAGGCGACTCGCCAGAGACCAGCCCCGCCCGAAGTCGTAGCGGAGCGAAAGATTGAAGACATGGGTGCGGTCGAAGGGAGAGGGAGCCGTCACACCCTGCCGACGGAACGCTCCGCGCGACTCAGCGTGTACGAAGCGAGCCCGCGCAGGTGGCGACCGAAGACCCGAGTGAGACTCGTCTCGAGCCCGACGACCTTTCCTCCGCCCCGCACAACGCCGCTCGGTTGGCCATCGAGGTCATCGAGGGTCTCGACGTCCCAGAGATCGAAGAACGCTCCAGCAAAGCCGGTGACATCGAGAGTGAGCTGGAGCGGGAGCTTGAACTCGAGTCCGGCGTCTCCGATGAGCGAACGTTCGAGACCTCCTTCGCGAGCGTAGAGGGGTCCGGGAGTGCGCTGAGAACGGCTCGGGCGCTGGGACCCGAGGCCGAAGGATTGATGCAGGGCCACCGAGGGATGAAAGCGGTAGGAGAGCGACTGGCGCGGAGCGAGCGAACCTTCAAAAAAAACGCTAGAAACGGGGGAGTTTTGGCTCGCAAAGGCGTCCGCGCGGAGGCCGAGCGAGGCTGTCTCGCTCGGACAAGACGAGCTGAGCGCGCGCTTGGTAATCCCAATAGTCGAGGCGAAAATCGGGCGCGACCAGGCCGACCAGCGGCTCCATGTACGAATAACGTCCCGCCAAGAGCACGCTCCCTCGATTTTTCGGCAGGGGAACTTCGACGCCCGCTGAGGACTCTGTGGCGCGGACGCGAGCTTCGGCGCGCAGCCGACCACTCGGCTTGGCCGCCTGCGCCTCGAAATAGCCGCCCACAGCCTGTCCGAGCCGCGCCGGGCCTGGGCCATAGGTCGAAGCGCTCTCGACGAGCCACGGGTGCACGACGGCGGCCGCCTGACCTAAATGGTAGAGATAAGGGAGACGAATGCCGTCGTAGTCGTAGCCGATCTTCGCGGGCGCGGAGCCGCGATAGCCGGTGAAGGGGCTCGCGGCGAAGATCGGGACCGATCCGGGCAGCGCTCCGAGCGCGCGCAGTGGATCGCCTTCAGCGCCCACGATGAGCTCGGTCGCCGCGTCGGACACGACACGCGCTTTGGCTGCGGAGCGGGCACCCACCACGGCGATCTCCTCCCCAGGCGCTTCGAGTTGAGCGACTGCGTCTGGCTCGGGGTCGGGCGGAGACGAGGGTCGGGACGTGTCATCGCTCGTGGCTGGGTCGCGGCTCTCAGGGTGGACCTTTTCGGGCGGGGGGGCCGGAGGTTCGAAGTCGACAGCGAAGACGATCTTGGCCGCGCGCGGCTCACCGCGAACCCGCGCGGGGGTGAAGCGCAAAGTGCGAGCGGTCGTGAGGGCGACGGTTCGAAAGGGCTCTCTTCCGCTCGTGACCGTTGCGTCGAGGACCTCTCCCTCGCGGCTCAGGGAAAGCTCCAGCGTGACGCGTTCGTGGCCCTCGGCGCCTTCTGGATAGCGAAGCTCGACCGAGCTCAGAAGTTCAGGAAGAACGGGAGAGTCCACCTCTGCGGCGGCGGCATGATGGACCAAGAAGGCCGAGAGTCCGAGGACTTTGAGGGAGACGAAGCTGCGCACACTCGTCGGTGCCCCGTCGGGCCCGGAGTGTTCAAACTCAGTACCCTGGATCTTGTCCGACGTGGGCGTAGAGCTTTTTGAGGTCGTCCCAGAAGGTTGGATAGGTCTTGGCGACGCAGGCGGGATCTTCGATCGAGATGCCGGGGCGCACGAGTCCAAGAATGGCGAAGCTCATGGCCATCCGGTGATCCGAATAGGAGCGGACGACGGCGGGCGTGATCGGCGCTGGCGTGATCTCGAGCCAATCGTCGCCGTGTTCGACCTTTTGGCCGAGGCGGCGCAGCTCGTTGACCGTCGCGAGCAAGCGGTCGGTCTCTTTGATGCGGATGTTCGCGACGTTTTCGATGCGGGTCTTGCCCTCGAAGGTCGGCGCGATCGCGGCCAGGGTCATCACCGTGTCGGAGATGTGATGCATGTCTTCGGTATGGCCGCGCAAAGTGCCGCCACCAATGACGCGAGTGTCGTGTTCACGGCGCTCCACGGTGGCTCCCGCGCGTTCGAGGACGTCCGCGAAGGCCGCGTCCCCTTGGAGAGCGCTCAGCCCGATGCCCGGGACCGTGATGTCGAGGCCCGTTGCGGCGGCCGCCGCGAGCGCATAACTCGCGGAAGAGGCGTCCGGCTCGATGTGGTAGTCGATGCCGAGGTAGCCGCCTGGGTCGGTCACGAATCCGGTGTCTGTTGAGTCGGCGACGGCCCCGAAGCGGCGCATCATGTCCAAGGTGATCTCGACGTAGGGCCGACTGACGAGGCTGCCGACCACGTCGAGCTCAATGCGCCCTTTGGCGGCGGGACCCGCCATCAGCAAAGCCGAGAAGTATTGGCTCGACTTGTCGCCGCGCATTTTGACCCGTCCGCCGGAGAGCTCTCCGCCGTAGATGGTGATGGGCGGGCAGCCGCTCGGACAGTCGACTTTGACGCCGAGCTGCTTGAGGCCCTCGACGAGATCGGAGATCGGCCGCTTGGCCATGTGTTCGTCTCCGACCAGGGTGACCTTGCCAGGAACCAGCGCGGCGAGCGCCGTCAGAAAGCGGACCGTCGTCCCGCTGTTGCCGATGAAGAGTTCTTTCTCGGGGGCGCGGAGTCTGGAGACGCCGCCTTCGACGCGCAAGGTCGTCTCGTCGATGGTCTCGATGGCGATCCCGAGGTCGCTGAGCGCGTTTCTGCAGTGCCTCGTGTCATCGCTGTGGAGCACGCCGCGCAGGATCGTGGTTCCCTCGGCGAGGGCCGCGAGGACCAGAGCGCGGTTCGTGATGCTCTTCGAGCCCGGAATGGCCCAAATGTAAGGCTTAGGGTTCGCGGGGAGCTCGAGCGGGCGGATGGCGAGGGGACCCTGGGGGAACGACATGACCGGGCGGGCCTAGCACGAATTCGCCGCAGAAACTCAAGGGTGGAGCGAGCCGCTCCGGCCTGCTTGATTCCGCACTGCCTCCACCGCGAGCTGGTCGACGAGGTCGTTCATGCGGTGCCCGCTGTGGCCTTTGACCCAGCGAAATTTGACGTCTTTGCGGGCGAGCACGAGCCGGATCAAGGGCTCCCAGAGATCGCGGTTCGCCACAGCTTCGCGCTTCGAATTGGTCCAGGAGCGCTTGAGCCACCCCTCGTACCACTTGTCGCGAAAACAGTTCACGACGTACGTGCTATCGCTCACGATCTCGATCGGGCCCGGGTTCGCCTTGACGGCTTCGAGCACTGCCGTGAGCTCCATGCGCTGGTTCGTGGTGTTCGGATCAGCACCGCTCGCAAACGGCCCATTTTCAATCGCCCAAGCCCAGCCGCCGGGTCCCGGGTTTCCGCTGCAGGCCCCGTCGGTATAAATGGTGATCATCAGCGTGACTCGCTCTCGAGGGCCTCTTGGATCTCGCGAGCGAGTTCGGCTCCGTTTTCGAGTTTGCCCGGCTTCCAGACGATGCCGAGGCCTTCTTCTGCGTTTGGCTTGGGGATGATGTGGAAGTGGACGTGGAAGACCGCTTGATGCGCGGGAGCCCCGTTGTTTTGCAGGATGTTGTAGTCCTCGCAACCGGTGACCTTCTGCACCGCGCGGCACAGGCGCGGCAAGACGCGTCCGATGGCGGCGGCCGACTCGTCGGAGAGCTCTCCGACCGTCTTCACTGCTTGCTTCGGAATGACGAGCGTGTGGCCTCGGCTGAGCGGCCCAATGTCCAAGAAAGCAAGGACGTGGTCGTCCTCGTACACTTTATGACTCGGGATCTCGCCGCGGATGATCTTGGAGAAGATGGTCTCGGCCATGACGAAGAAAAGTGCCGGAGGGAGGGCCAGGGAGCAAGCGGCGGGCGATCTTTGGCCTTCCGAGCCCGGCTCCGCGCAGTTCGCCGCAGAGGGCCCACGGCGCACGGGTGGAGTTTTCACCGCTTTCACGACGTCGCGGAGATCCTGCCCGGCGCCTCGACTGACCGGTCGACCCAAGGGGGATCCGCGTTGGCTGACCAGTCACCCGACAAATGTGGGACAATTGTGATGTGAGAGCGCGACGAGCAGACGATTCGGGATTGCGAAAGTCGGTGCGCTGTGATGAATGTCTGCCTGGGGAAGGACGAGTGAAGACACTCGACTCTTGGATATGCTCCTGCGCGGACAAGGGGCGAGCGTCTACGGTTTTCCCACTTTTGAAACTGTTACGTGAGGAGAAAGTATGAAGCGAGAACCAGGTATTTCCGGGAGCATGAAGAGGTCTGTGGCCATGTTGGTGGGCGCGGCGTCCTTTGGGGCGATCCTGGGCCATCCGGCCGTTTCCGAGGCGTTTTGGGCGAGGCAACACCCGTCCTTTTGTCATCAGGAGCTGGGATCGGCTGGCGCTTATAGCGACGGGTGTAACGTGACTACGGGAGGTTCGATCGTCGTCTCCTGCCCGGTCATCGATACCCAGGCGAACCCGAAGACGAGCATCGCGTTCATGAACGTTCACGTTGACGACAAGTCGCCGAGCTTCATCATCGCTAGCCGCTGCGTGAGCTATTACTCGGCGACGGGTGGTGCTTGTGGAGGCATTGATACGTCCGTCAACGGAATCGACACGCTCTATCCGCCGACCTGGGCCGGCTGGAATGCGACTGATTTTGGGGCGATCTACGTCACCATTCCGCCAGCGTCCGGAGGCAATAAGTCCTGTTTGAAGGGCTATTACACGCAAGGCTGAGGACAAAGCGGTACGCCATGGGAAAAACGAGTCAGACCTTCTTGATGGCGGCCGCCCTCCTTGTGGCTGCCATCGGCGGTGGAGTGGTATCGAGCGCGCTTGCGGGGCGCACGAGCGCTCCACCGCCTGTGGCGGCGGCGAAAGCTCCCGCCCACGAAGCGGAGGAGAACACCGCGCGCGCACCGGCTCGTTCGGGGCGCGACTTGGCGCTCTTGGCCAAGGTAGGCGAGCTCGAGTCGCGCGTGGACAACCTCGAGAGCAGCGAGAGGCCCGAGGGGCCCGGGGGTGCCGAAGAGGGACAGCCCATGAAGACGGCGGAAGAGTACCTCGCGGAGCACGAGGACGCGCTCGAGGCGCACCGGCTAGAGCCAGTTGATCCTGCCTGGGCGCGCGGGACGACTCCCAGCTTCCAGATGGACATCGAGCGAGTGGCCGAGGAAGTCGGGTTCAAGGTGGGGAAGGTCGAGTGTCGCAGCGAGACCTGCTCCGCTGAGACGAAATGGGACAAGTTCTCGAGCGCGAAGGAAAACTACCTGCGACTTCTCACGACGCCGTTTCGAGCGAATTGTGCGAGGCGCATCGTGTTCCCTGAAAAAGGCGCAGACGAACCGGTCGAGGGAACTCTTTTGCTCGAATGTGCCGATTGGAAAGGTGGCGGCTCGAAGCTGCTCGAGTTGCCCTCGGAATGATGAGCGAGCTATCGCGCAAGGACCATCTCCGTGGACGGAAACGGGAGCGGCGTTTCGGCGGGAGCTTTGAAGCCGAAGCGGCGGTAGAATGCGGTTTGGTCCGCGGTGCCGAGCCGAAGCCGCTTCACCTCGCGCACCGCGGGATGCTCGAGGAGCAATTGCATGAGAGCGGTGCCGATGCCCTTTCCCCGGTAGTTCGGGTGGACGATAACGTCTGAGACCATCCCGGCCCAAACCTTGTCCGTAGTTGCGCGCGCAGCGCCGAGCAGATCTCCTTCGGCGCTCATGAGCCCGACCCAGGCGCTTGATGCGAGCGCTGCGCGCGCGATCTCGTCGGGAGTCGAGCTCTTCCGCCAGTAGGCGCCCTCGAGGAGGCGCGCGTGGGCTGCGGCGAGCTCGGGCGTACAGGCGACGCAGAACTCTCCGAAGGAATGCCGCAAAAAGTCAGGCCGCGCGGCCGGCGACCAAGAGAGGACTTCTTCGATCGCTTGGAGATCGCCCGGCGCGCCGCGGCGAAAGAGGCCCCGAATGACCTTCTCGACCCTCTCAGCAGGGCGGTCTTGGCCGGCGCTCAACTTGCCGGTGATCTTTTCGATGCGGAAGCCGAAGATGCGCGTGGCGCGGACCTGTTTCGCGTACAGCTTGGTGCGGGAGTCGATCGGAAGGTAGCCAGCTTCTGGCTGGTACTTTCTCATGAGCGCTTCGAGCATCGCGTCTTTGAGCGCGACATCTTCGATGTCTTCGAGCTGCCCCCGGGCCTCCACAGACTCATAATAAGTCGTGGCGGGACAGGCGAGCTCGGGGTCGACGAAGTAGCTCGGGATCTCGGCGATGGTCCGGTGCCCCGTCAGGATGGCCGGGCCGCGGCAGGAAGACTTCTCACCCGCGTGGGCGCCGTGGAAAAGCACCCAGTCCCCTTGGATCACCGGGTGCAGGGCGCGGACCACCATCCCGCCGGAAGGATCCTGGGCGGCCAGGTAGGCCACGTCGAGGCGCTCGAGGAGCGCGTAAGCCCGAGCTTCGTCGGTTTTTCTCAGCTTTTTTCGCATAGCAGCCGTCCGGGGCAAGATTTGATGCCAAACTGGTCTATAGAAAAGTACCAGATTCGAGAAACGGGATAGACCAGATGTCCCCCCAGCTCGCCCTCGACCTCAGCGGCCCCGCTGCTCTCCCCCTCACGAAGCGGCTCGTGGGCAGCATTGTCCGCGAGATTCAGCGCGGTGCCCTCGCGCCCGGCGCCGAGCTGCCGTCGAGTCGTGAGCTCAGCCGCTCCCTCGGCGTCCATCGGAACACGGTGCTCGCCGCTTACAGGGAGCTCATCGCCCAAGGGTATCTCGAGACCGTGAAGGCGCGTGGGACGTTTGTGAGTCGGAAAATTCCGGCGAGTGAAGCGAGCCCCGGGCCGAGTTGTGTCGCGCCTTTGGCGATCGAATTGCCGCCGCTCGCGCTTGGACCGGTCGGGCGGGTGCACCCGGAAGAGTTGCCTTTGCTCGGAGGGCTCCCGGACCTTCGGCAGTTTCCGGCCGCGGAGCTCCATCGAGCGTACCGAGCCGCGCTACGCAGCGCGCATGAGCTGTTCGACTATGGTGACGCTCAGGGCCACATTCGCCTGAGGAAAGAGCTCGCCGCACACCTCAGAAACCAGCGAGGCGTCGCCGCGCACGAGAGTCGTCTCCTCGTCACACGCGGCAGTCAACAGGCGCTCTTTCTGGCGGCGCGCGCTCTGATCGGAAAGAGGGGCGTCATCGCCGTCGAACAGGCCGGTTACCCGGCGGCTTGGGATGCGTTTCGGGTCGCGGGCGCGGAGCTTGTTCCGATCCCCATCGATAAGGGGGGACTCGTGGTGAGCGCGCTCGCGCGTCTCGCGAAGAGGCGCAAGCTCGCGGCCGTCTATACGACTCCTCATCATCAATATCCGACGACCGTGACGTTGAGCGGCCCGAGACGACTCGAGCTGCTCGAGCTCGCCGCGAGGGAGCGCTTCGTGATCGTCGAGGACGACTACGATCACGAGTTCCATTTTGAGGGGAATCCCGTGTTTCCGCTCGCCCAGAAAGACGAGCACGGGGTGGTGCTCCACGTCGGAACTCTCTCAAAGGTGTTCGCCCCGGGCCTCCGCGTGGGCTACGCGCACGGCCCAAGGGAGCTGATTGAGCGGATGACCGCGCTGCGCGCGGTGGTCGATCGACAGGGGGATGCGGCCCTCGAGGTAGCTCTGTCTTCTCTCATGGAGGAGGGAGAGTTCGGAGCCCATGTGCGCCGCATGTTTCGAGCGTACACGGCGCGGCGGAAGGTCTTCTTCGAATGTCTCGAGCGGGAGCTCGGGGACGTTGTTGAATATGAGCCGGCGCGGGGAGGACTCGCCGTTTGGGCGCGGGTGGCTCCTCGCGTCGATGTCCAGAGGTGGGCCCTCAGGGCGCGGGAGCGGAAGGTGATCTTTCAGGTAGGGTCCCAGTTCTTCTTCGATCGAGCCGGCGGCGATCACCACGCGCGCTTTGGCTATGCCCGGCTCAACGAGGCGGAAATCGAAGCGGCTTTTCGAGTGTTGCGCCTCTCCTTACCGAAGTCCCGAGGCTCCTCGTCCTGCCATGAGGCGGGCGTCGATCGGAGCGCTCGCGGGGCGCGAAAGGGCATTGCCAAAAAGGTCGACTTGTGACCAATCTGGGGGCCGGGTTTTGTGCTGTGCGGGGTAAAATGATTCCTAGGGTCAAGGCGGCGACGCTCGCTTCGTGTCTAGCATTGTGCCTGGCTCGGCCTGGGGCCGGCGGGGTGCCGAACTATCTCGTGCAACAGGGGCGCCTGTTCGATGCGGAGAGCGGCGAGCCGATCGACAATGAAAAGGTTCCGTTCGTCTTTGCGCTCTTCGATCGCGCGATGGGCGGCGAGCCCCTTTGGCAGGAAGCGGTCGACATCACGCTCGAGGACGGTTTCTATTCGCACATGCTGGGGAGCGCCGAAGCTCTCCCTGACGTGTTCACGGGCCGTGAGTTGTTTCTCGAAGTGACGATCGACGGAGAGACCCTGAAGCCGCGCTATCCGATCGGCTCGGTTCCCTACGCGCTCACCGCTGAAAACGCGGTCGGCGCGATCACGCCGCGCTCGATCACCATCGCGGGCCAAAAGGTCATCGACGAGGAAGGACGCTGGGTCGGGCCTCTCAGCGTGGGCGAACCGGGGCCTTTGGGCCCCACGGGACCCAAAGGAGACACGGGACCCGCAGGGCCGATGGGTCCGACGGGGCCGGGTGGACCGAAGGGAGACACGGGACCCGCGGGGCCGGCTGGACCGAAAGGAGACACGGGACCCGCGGGGCCGATGGGTCCGACGGGGCCGGCTGGACCGAAGGGGGATACCGGCCCCGCGGGGCCCCAAGGGGAACCAGGTCCTCTCCACACGCGAGCGACGCAAGCGGAAGGCTCTCTTGTCGACATCACAAGCGAAAACGCTCAGACCGTTCGGCAGGTGACGATCACGGTCCCGTCGAGCGGGCGAGTGATGGTCTTCTTCAACGGCACCGCGGAGGGACAGTTCGACGCCACGAACCACATCTTTTGGGTCGGCGGAATTTATCAGACCGAGCAGGCGGCAGTCTCCCAGAGCCACAGCGGTGCCACGATGGTTCGCTTCCCGCCTGCGAGCGGAACGGGATTCTTCGCGGTGCCTTTTAGCGCCGGTCGAACCTTCGAAGTCACCAGCGCGGGAACCTATACATATTACTTCCGAGCGAAGAAGGGCGCAGTGAGCTCGCCGAATGCCCGAATTCTCAGCACCAACATGGAGGCGATTTTCATTCCGCAATGAGCGCGCCTCTGTGGAGGTCCGCGCGCCTCGAGTACTTTCGGCCTGCGCCGAGCGACGCGGAGGCGATCTTCGAGCGCTATGCGAGCGATCCTGACGTGACGAGATACCTCGGATGGCCGCGCCACAGGTCGCTCGAGGATACGCTTTGGTTCCTCGCGTTCAGCCGGGCAGCCTGGGAGCGGGACGGAGCTGGGCCGCTTCTGATTCGGTGCAGGGCCGATGGGGAGCTTCTTGGGTGCACTGGGCTCTCCGTGGACGCGCCCGGTGAAGTGACGACGGGTTACGTGCTCGCGAAGGATGCCTGGGGCGCGGGTTATGCGACGGAGGCGCTTCTCGTGCGCTACGAGCGCGCGCGGGGGTGAGTGCAGCCGCGCGCGGGGCGCGTCCGGCTGGGAGCAGGTGGGTAGTTTCTCTCAGTTGAAGGCTCGTCCGGACGACTCCGAGAGCTCTCGGGCCGGGGCCAAAAACAAAAGGGAGATCAGCCGAAGAGGTTGTTGAGGGCGGCGTCGAGCTCTTCGTCCTCGTCCTTCGGGTTCTGACTCGGGACGCTGCCGAGGTCGCGGATGCGCCGCTCGACGTCGCGGTAGTTCTGGTCCTTTCGGTAGATGGCCTTGAGCATCACGATCGCGCTTTGGCGGTCGCCTTGTTGCTCGTAGACGCTCGCCAGGTCGTACTCGACGGCTTTCTGCTCGAGGTCCGAGCTCAACTTCGAGCGCAGCGCGCGCAAGAAGGCCTCCTTGGCCTGCTCGAGGCGTCCGCGGTCCCGCTCGAGACAGCCGATCATGTACGCGGCCATCGCAGCGCGGTCCGGATCGCGGCTCGAGAGCTCAAACTCCCCGATCGCATCGTCGATCAGGCCCATCTCTTTGTACGCGAGGCCGAGATCGTAGTGGGTGGTGGCGTCGGAGTCGTCGATCGTGGCTTTGATGCCCTCTTTGAACTTGGCGAAGACTTGATCGACGTCGACTTCCTCGGCGGGCGTCTTCGCTTTCGGAAGGGCGGTGCCGAGATCGTCGAGAGCGTCGAGGGAGGCGGCGATGTCGAAGGCCTGGTCTTCGGGAGGACGCTCTGTGCGCCGCGCCGGGATGCCCGCCTGCTCGCGGGCCTCGCGGACCTCAGCGAGCCGCTCCGTGAGGAGAATGTGACCGGGGGCCGCCTCGAGCGTATCGGCCAAGATCGCTTCGGCGTCCTCGTAGAGCCCCTGGCTCGCGAAGAACTCGGCCTCTTCGAGGACCTCTTCAATCGCCTGAGGCGAGGGGCGCGGGCGCGCCGGGGGCGAGGAATCGGGCCCAAATTTCGGTAGCGGGGCGCCCTGGGGCACGTTGATGGCCGAAGCGGGCGGCACCCCTTCGAGATCGTAAGAGCCGAGTGAACCGTCGTCTGCCGCGGGCAGAGCGCCGGCGCGGAGAGCCTCGAGGTGCTCGAGGAGGCGGAGGGCTTCCTGATGTTCTGGTTCGATCTCGAGGACTTCCTGGATGAGCGGGTAGGCCGCTTCCGTGTCCTGATTGTGAAGGTGAATGATCGCGATGTTCAGCGTCTCTTCGATCGCGGCTTCGCGCTCTCCGGCGCCGACCAAGATCTCGCGCAGCTTCTCGCGGATCGGGATCGAATTCGGATCGGCCTCGAGAGCGAGGTGGAGCGATTCGACGGCTTTATCGAGCAGGCCGAGGCGTTCGAAGGCTTCGGCGTTGACGATGGCTTTGCGTGTGCTCGAGGCCGGCTGGAACGAGGTCGGGACCGCCGATTCGGGGGCGCGGACCTCGGTTGTGATTTGCGGCGCGCTCGGGTGCGGCTGGAAGGGGATCGGCTCGATTTCCTCGGGCTCTTCGATCCATTCGACGTCCTCTACGTACTCTTCCTCTTCGGTGACTTCGATGCTCGGAGCGACCGAGGAGGGAGCGCCGGGAGGCGGAGGCGGCTTGCGTCCGGGGGGCGCGCTGCGCGAGCCCGGCGGCGGCGGAACCATCGAAGTGCTGGTCGGGCCGAGTCGCTCCAGGGCGAGCACCTGGTCGTGACCGGGAGCCACGCGCTGCAGGTGCGCCAAGATTTCCATGAAGAGCTGAGGGCGGCCCTGGTCGCGCGCGAGCCGCGCCATCTCGAGATGTACGGCGAAGGCCTTCTCCGGCTGCCCGATCATGTCGAAGGCTTGGGCCAGGAGCGCGAGGGTATCGAGGTCTTTCGGATTCGCCTGGAACGCGATCTGGAGCCGAGCGAGAGCGGCGAGGCCCGCTTCGTTGGTGTTATAGCGGAGGTAGAGCTCGGCAGCGGCGCGGGCGTACTCGGGCGCTGGACGGAAGGTCAGAAGGCGCTCCAGGACACGCAGAGCGTCATCTGGACGCTTCAGATCGAGCAAAATGCCCGCGGCGGTCCAGAAAGAGGCGACAGCGGAATCGATGTCGGAAATGCGACAGCAGGCCTCGGCCAGGCGCAGATGAGGCAGCGGGTTTTTCGGGTCCAGCTCGACGGTCTTGCGCAGGACCTCGACGGCTTCGCGGTCGCGACCGAGGGACTGATAATTCGCGGCGACTTCGTCGTAGGCGACGAGCGCATCGCTCACGAGGCCGAGCTCGGCGTAGATCTCGGCGAGCTTGGGCAGGACGTGGGCGTACTTCGGCGCGAGGTCGGGCGCGTGTTTCTTGATGAGCTCGCGGATTTGTTTGAAGACGGCGATCGCCTTCAGGTGGAACCCCTGAGCCGAATAGTAGCGCGCGACCTGGTCGTAGGTGGCGACGGCGCCTTTGTAGTCGAGCATGCGCGACTGAAGGTCACCGATACGAAGGAGGGTCCGGGCGTCAGTCGGGTCGTGCTGGACGACCTTCTGATACTCCAAGATGGCCTTGTCGTATTTCTTCTTGTCGACCAGCTTGGCGGCGGCTTGGAGGGTCTTGTCTCGATCGAATGCCACGATGCGTCCCGGAGGCACGCGGACGGCCTTCCTTCTAGCAGGTTAGGCACCGCCCCGGGGGGCGGTCAACGACCGGCGGCGGCCCTTGCGCGGTCAGGGCCCGGGGCGCATCTTTCCCTGATGAACGCGCGTGCTGAGGGCTCTTACCGAGCTCCCTTTGCCCCGGGACAGCCGGGAGCCATCGACTCAGAAATCCTGCGGAAGTTGCTCGAAATCGCCCTGGCCCAAGGGGGTGATTACGCCGACCTCTTCTTTGAATACCGGGCCTCCGGCGGGATTTCCTTCGAGGAGGGGATCACGCGCAGCGCCTCGCGGGGTGTGAGCATGGGGCTGGGTGTGCGCGTCCAGAAGGGCGACGCGACCGGCTACGCCCACGTCGAGGACCTGAGCTTCGAGGCCATGAAGCGGGCGGCCGAGAGCGCGGCGCGCATCGCGAGCGGTTCTCCTGGACTTCATGTCCAGGCTCTGGCGCCGGTCGACACGGCAAGTCGTTATGACCTTTCCCGGTACACGCTGGACGAGCCCGGGGCGAAGAAGCGACAGCTCCTCGAGCGCGCGGCGCGCGCCGTACTCGCCTATGACCCAAAGCTCGTGAAGGCGAGCGCGTCCTTCGCTGAGTCGGTGCGCGAAATCTTGATCGCCACGAGCGACGGACGGATCGCCTACGACCGTCAGCCCATGATGCGTTTCGGAGTTTCGGCTGTCGCCGAGCAAAACGGGCGCCGCGAGGCAGGTCAAAGCGGCGGCGGCGGGCGGATGACCCTCGCCTACTTCGACGGCAAGTCCCCTGAGTGGCACGCGGAGCGCGCCGCCCGCCAGGCTCTGACCCTCTTGGACGCCCGGCCGGCTCCGGCGGGCAAGCTCGAGGTCGTCCTTGGCCCGGGAGACAGCGGAATCCTCCTCCACGAGGCCGTAGGCCACGGGCTCGAGGCCGACTTCAACCGGAAAGGCACGAGCAACTACACAGGCCAAGTCGGCAAGCCTGTCGCCTCCGAGCTCTGCACGGTCGTCGACGACCCGACCATCGTCCAGAGCCGCGGCGCCATCAACATCGACGACGAAGGCTACGAGCCTGAACCTCACGTCCTCATCGAGAACGGAATTCTCCGGGGCTACATGCAAGACCGCATGAGCGCTCGCCACTTCGGGGTGACCCCGACCGGCAACGGCCGACGGGAGGGCTTCGAATCCGCTCCCATGCCTCGGATGACCAACACCATCCTGCTCGCCGGACCCCACGACCCGGAGGAGATCGTGCGCAGCGTGAAACGCGGAATCTACGCGGCTTCCTTCGGCGGAGGTCAGGTGGATATCGCCAATGGCGATTTCGTCTTCTCTCTGACCGAGAGCTATCTCATCGAGGATGGCAAAATTACTGCCCCTCTCAAGGGGGTCAACTTGATCGGAAATGGTCCCGAAACACTTCGCGATGTAAGCATGCTAGGTACAGACGTGACTTTGTCGGACGGCATCTGGACCTGCGGAAAAGACGGCCAAAGCGTACCCGTAGGTGTGGGGTGCCCGACGATCAAGATCGCGCAAATCACAGTCGGCGGTACTGAACTTGGCTGAACATCCTGCAAAATCAAAAAGTTACGTGGCGGTGATCGGGCATGGTCCCATGCTGGACCGTGAAGAGGGTGCGGTGGGTACCCTCACGCAGCTCGGCGCCCAGGTTCGGTCTCTCGACCTGTGGGATGATCCGGTGAACCTGATCACTCCTCAGGACGAAGAGCTCGAAATCAAACCGCGCGCTCTCGTCTTCGAGGCGCTCGACCGACCCGACCTCGCTGTTGCGGCGCTCCGCGCTGTTCGGCGTGAACCTTTCTTCGACAGCGTGGGCGCGATCATGGCCGTCACCGTCGGACAGGTCGCGCGCATCGAGCCCTCCAGTGGTTTCGATGATTTCGTACTTCACCCCTACGTTCCCGAAGAGCTCTACGGACGCATTCGAGCCCTCGAGTGGCGTCGGAGTGAGTTCGCGACGGAAGAGCGACACAAAGTCGGAGAGGTCGTCGTCGATCGTGCGGGACACGAAGTGACCGTTGGAGGCCGGCCCGTCTCGCTCACGGCGAAGGAGTTCGCACTCCTCGCGTATCTCTGCGAACGCCGTGGCAAAGTGCTCTCCCGCGATCATCTTTTGGCTCGTGTCTGGGGCAACCGCTACGAAGGCGGCCCGCGAACTGTCGATATTCACGTGCGGCGCCTGCGGGCGAAGCTCGGGGACGCTCTTCCGCTAGAGACCCTGCGCGGCTCCGGCTATAAGTTGCGCTCTCCGGATGCCGACGAAGAAGAGAACATCGAGGACGAGCTCGACGAGTGAAAAGAAAGGGCGGGCCCTCCCGCCCGTTGTCGTCTCGATGGGTTGCCCTTCGGGGGTCGGCCCTGAGCTCATTGCGGCGCACCTCGCGGCTCATCCCGAGAGCCCTCTTTGGATCGTCGGCGATCGCCCTGCGCTCGTCGCGGGCGCCCGCGCGCGGAAGCTCGATCCCGGTCTCATCGAAGCTCTCGCTGATGAGCCGACGCCTGGGTTGAGTTGTCTTCTCCAGGAAGGCGCGCCTCTCTCCGCGAGCGACCGAAAACCGGGACGACCGAGCGCCCTCGGCGGGCAGCGTCAGCTTCTTTACATCGAGCGTGGCTACGAACTCGCGAAGGAAAGCGGGCTCTCTCTCTCGACTTTACCCGTAAGTAAAGAAGCCATCGCCCATTCGGGCCTCCGGAGGGCGCAGAGTTTTCGCGGGCACACCGAGTGGCTCGAACAGCTCGATGGCGCGCCCTATTCGGTGATGTGTTTCGCAGCGGAGAGGCTGATCACGAGCCTCGTCACGACGCATATCCCTCTCGGCCGAGTGCCGAAGGTCCTGTCTCCCGAGCTCGTCCGGCGAGCGACGACGGAGGTGGCGAAGCTCGCGATGGCGCTCCGGGGTCGGGCGCCAAAGGTCGCCGTCTGTTCATTGAATCCTCACGCCGGTGAAGGAGAGCTGCTCGGGCGCGAGGAAGCGCTTGCGATCGCTCCCGGCATCGCACTTGCGAAGAAAGAGCTCGGGCGTAAGGCGACGGTCTTGGGCCCCATTGGCGCCGAGACGGCCATCCGCAAAGGAGCGGCGGGAACCTACGACGCGGTCGTCGCGATGTATCACGATCAGGCCACGATCCCGATGAAGCTCCTTGATTTCGGCGGCAGCGTGAACGTGACCCAGGGCCTGAGCATCGTGCGGACCTCGGTCGACCACGGGACCGCTTACGATATCGCCGGTCGCGGCCTGGCCCAGCTCCGCGGCTTGGAAGCTGCCGTTCAGCTTGCTCGGAAACTCTGTGACGCGCGGGTTTCAAGTTGAAATTGCGCTCCCGGCCCCTGAAATGAACCCCACCAGGGACTGTTTCGTCCCGCGCGGGCCTTTGGTAGAAGCTGTCACATGTCGCTATGGTCGCGCGTGACTGGGGTGGGTCCGAGCGGATTCGGATACGGCTCGACCGCAGAGGAGGTCGTGAGTGATCTCGACCTGACTGATCGCAGCTTCCTCGTCACTGGGGTGACGAGTGGGATTGGTGCCGAGACTGGGCGCGTTCTCTTACAGAAAGGCGCCCGTGTTTTTGGTTTGGGACGGTCGCGAGAGGCGATCATCACGGCCCTCGGCGGCCCTCTCCCAAAGTTGATCCCGATCCAGGCTGATCTTGTCGATCTCGAATCTCTGAAAGCTGCCGCGAGCGAGATCTGCGCGCAGGGCCCCCTCGACGCCATCATCAATAACGCCGGCATCATGGCGCTCCCGAAGCTCGAGCTCGTCCACGGCTACGAGCGCCAGTTCTTCACGAACCACGTTGCTCACTTTGCGCTCACGCGCCTCTGTCTCGATGCCCTCACCGACCACGGCCGAGTCGTCATGGTGAGCAGCGAGGCGCACCGCGCCGCTCCCCGCGAGGGCATCGACTTTGACAACTTGCGCGGCGAAGGCCGCTACCAGCCCTGGACCGCCTACGGGCGCTCGAAGCTCGCCAATATTCTTTTTGCCTTTGAGCTGGGCCGGCGTCTCCGGGAGCCGACCATGATGGCCCACGCCGTTCACCCTGGTGTCATCCACACGCAGCTCGCGCGCTACATGTCACCGATCGTCGACCTCGCCTACAAGATCGCGACGCCGCTCGCCCTGAAGTCGATCCCGGAGGGCGCTGCGACGCAGGTTTACGTGGCGACGCACCCTAAGGTGCCCGCCTTCCCGTCAACCTACTTCAAGGACGCAAACCCAGCGACCGCGCGAGGCAACGCCTACAGCACGCGTTTGGCGTTGCGCCTCTGGGAGGAGACAGAGCGCATTGTCGAAGAACTGGGTCTCGAGCTGCCGCCGCTGCCGAGACGCGAAAACATCCCCCCAGGTCCCTCTTCGCGTCCCTGATCTTTGGGCCCCGGCCCATCACATCCGAGCGACCTCGAACGAGCCTTTGTCTCAGTCCACCGGCTCGGGAAGGCCCGGCGGGGTGACAATCCGCGCGCCGCGCGCCAAGGTTCGCCCCCGATGAACCAGAGCGGACGCGTCGTCGCCATCACCGGAGCCGCATCCGGGATCGGTCGCGCCCTCGCCTTTTCTTACGCGGCGCGCGGCGCGCGTCTCGCGCTCGCTGACTGGAACGAAGAGGGCCTAGAAGCCGCGCGAGCGGAGCTCGCGCGGCGCGGCGCGAGCCCTCTTGAGGTCAGCGTGACGCGCCTCGATGTCTCGAGGCGCGATGAGGTCTTCGCCTGGGCTCGCGCGACGCGCGAGCGCTTCGGAGTTGTCCACGTTCTGATCAACAACGCTGGAGTGAGCCTCCACGTTCCGGTCACGGAGATGGATCCGGAGGATCTGAAATGGCTCCTGTCGATCAATTTCTGGGGAGTCGTCCACGGAACGCAGGCGTTTCTCCCCTATTTGATTGAGTCCGGCTCCGGCCAAATTGCGAACCTCTCGAGCATCTTTGGCATCATCGCCGCGCCCGGCTCGAGCTCATATGTCGCTTCGAAGTTCGCCGTGCGTGGCTTCACCGAAGCGCTCGAGATCGAGCTCCGACAAGCGGGGCATCCAGTGAGCGTGACCTGCGTCCATCCGGGCGGTATTCGCACCGGCATTGTCAGAAACGGGCGCGTCCGCGGCGCGGGCCCCGGAAGCTCGACGCTGGAGGAAGCGGCCCGCGCCTTCGATGAACGTCTCGCGCGCACCTCACCGCAAGAGTGCGCGGAGAAGATCGTGCGCGCCCTCGAGAAGAAGCGCCCGCGCGCTCTGATTGGCCCCGACGCCCATCTTCTCGATCTCTTCGCTCGCATTTTCCCGTCGAGCTACCGCGCGCTCCTGGCGCGTTTGCTGCAGCGGTCCGAATAGGCAAGATTGCTCCTTCTCGGGGCGTGGTACGAGCCGGGCGGGCCTGCCGAACTGAGGCTGTGGTAAGAGCCAAGTGAGTTCTTTTGTCGAGGCGCGGGGCCGCGTGACTACAAATGGCTCAGGTTGAGGGCGTCTGGGGGACGCCGGAAGGCCATGGTAGAGGCGCCCTGTGAGTCCATTCAAGCCAATCCTCGTTGGGCAGTGTGGACCTGATCCGATTTCCCGGAGACAAAATGGAGCAACAATGCTCCGGGAGAATGGACCATGGCGAAGAAGAGAAAGAACTACAACGACGACTTCAAGCGTGACGCCGTATCATCCTATTCGCGAGCTTCGCCGCTCGCCCACTGTCGGACATCGAGCAAAGGTCGAACCTGTTGCGCGAAAGTCCCCGAGGACTCGGTGCCCTGTGCCAGTGGGTCCAACGAGAAACTCCGAAGGACGCCATTTTCCTCATCCCTCCCGACTTTCCCGAGTTTCGCTTTCACTGCCGGAGGGCCATTGTTGTCGACTGGAAGGGGGATCCATTGTTGCCGAAGGATTTCATGGCGTGGATCCGTCGCATGGAGGATGTCACTGGCCGTTCTCCGCTCAAGGGTCCGCCCGACGTGAAGCGCTTTTACTCTCTGGACAACGAGCAGTTGCGGAAGGTGGCGCGCCGTTACAAAGCTGAATACATCGTTACCCGCAAGGGGAAGCGCAAGAAGCGTATCGAAGCAAAACGCCTCTACTCGAGCAAACAGTTCGAGGTGTACGAGGTGCCATAGCGCCGAAGATTCGCATGGCGCGAGAACGTTGCCAGCGGTGCTTTGAGGAGCTTAGAGCGTCGAGCGGATCGCGCGACCCGTGCTCGTCGTGGAGGGTTTGGGCGGCTCCGATGAGGATTTTGTGGGGGCTGGCTCCGCTGGTGACGGTTGCGCCTCCGTTGCCGTTGTCTTTGCGGGAGTCTGCGCGGGCGCTTTGTTGACCGCCTTGGTCGTCGCCGCCTTGCGAGGCTCTGAGCTCGGTTTCGGCTCTTCGGCGTTCGGCTTCGGATCTTGCGCAGGCTCCGCTTGAGCGGCTTCAGGCTGGGCTTTTGAGTCCTCGGGCTCCTTGGGCTCGGCTGTCTGAGGGGGTTCCTTTTTGACCTCCTCGGATGGTTCGAGGGGACGGGGAGCATCGGTTGTCTCCGATGGAGTGGATGGAGTCAGGCCGGGAGATGGCTCGGAGCTCGGGCGTGAGAGCGCGATGGCGAGCGCGGCGCCGACCACGAGCACCGCAAAAAGCCCTGATATCGCCAGGAGCTTGCGAGAGGGGGAAGGGCGCGTCGCCCCGGCAACACCTGTCGCGGGGGCTCCAAACTCGGTGTTCGAAACCCAGGCTCTTTGGGTCCCGATGGCCCGGGTGTGTCCAGGGGGGAAGTTCGAGCGGTGTTTGACGACTGTGCTGAGCGGGATGCGAAATGTGGTGGCCCAGTCGTGGAGGTCGCCTTGGAACTCGGCGGCGCTCTGATAGCGATCCTTCGGATCGCGGGCGATGGCCCGCTCGACGATGCGATGAAAAGCCGCCTCCTCGTCGTTTTTGGGGGGCTTGAGAGGCGGGGCGTCCTCGAGCACGATCTTGATGATGAGCTCGTTGAAGGTCTCCGCGCTGTGGGGCACACGGCCCGAGAGAGCCTCGTAGAGGATGACCCCCAGGGAGTAAATGTCGGTTCGGTGATCGAGGTCGCGAGAGCCCCGCGCCTGCTCGGGGGACATGTAATAGGGAGTGCCCATCACGATGCCCGTTTGGGTCATGCTGAATTCGCCGCCTTGGACGTTGAACTTCGAGATTCCAAAGTCGAGGATCTTCACGAAATCAGCGGCTTCGCCTTCCGGGACGATGAAGACGTTGTCGGGCTTTAGGTCGCGGTGGATGATGCCAGCTTCGTGGGCGGCGATGAGCCCTTCGAGGACCTGAACGGCGATCGGATAGAGCTCCCTCGGTGACATTTGGCCGTGGGCCCGGATGCGCCGGGTGAGATCGATCCCGTCTAAGAACTCCATGACCATGTAGCGCTCGCCGCCCGGGAGATCGCCGAGGTCGAGGACTTGGACGATGTGTTTCGAGCCGATGCGCCCGGCCGCCTGGGCCTCCCGTTCGAAACGCTGGACCGCGTCTTGGTTCGAGGCGACGTTGCCGTGGAGGACCTTGATCGCGACGCGCCTCTGGATGCGAGTATTGAGTCCTTCATACACCGCACCCATACCGCCTTCTCCGAGAAGGCGGATGATGCGATATTTGTTATCGAGGACGTCGTCAGGCAGTAGCGCCATGGGATTTCGATCCGAACAAGACCTTAGCAGCCCTCTGCGCAGCTCAACCCATTGCTACAATCACACTCACAAACGGCGCGGGCCTTGCCCTTGATGGGGCAGACCCAGCCCGTAGCCTTGTCTACGCAGCCGTTGACGCCGCTCGCGGGGCACGATTTCCCATTGAAGCACGCGCCCGCGTAGCAGAGGCCGTTGATGACCGTCGCGCTACAATCCTGGAGGGTTGAGAGCATCCCCTTTGAAGTACAGGTGACGACATTGTCCATGTAGCAGAAGTTGTTCGCTTCACCTTTCTTCGGGGGATTGCACTGGCCACACGCCTTGTCGATATCACTCAGGTGGACACAGAGAGGCGTGTCGCGCCCGCAGACTTCATGCTTTTCCCAGGTGCCCTGAGCGGTGCAGCGGAGGACAACGTTCCCGTCGCACATCTCTGTGCCGGGCACGCACACGCCGGTGCAGCCGACGCCCTCCGTGCAGACGAAAGGACAGGTGGTGTCTGACCAAGTTCCGGTCGCCGAACAAGTTCGGTAAATCTTCCCGTTGCACGTCGTGTCCGTCGGTCGGCATTCACCGACACAAGCTCCGTCCACGCAGGCCTGATTCTCGCAGGCCGTGATTGTCGCTTCGCTCCAGTCGGCCCCATTTTCGGGACAGGTCAGAACTGCTGGATCGCCTTGCTCGGTGGTCCCGCACTGGGTGTCTCCTTGGCTGCATCCGCCTGTACATTGGCCGTCCTCACAAGCCTCACAGATCGTGGTCGTTCCCTTCCAGGTTCCGGTCGCGTCACAGACCTCCACCGGGATCAGGCCACCGTCCGGGTTCCCACACTGGCGATCGCCCGGAGCGCACACGCCGCCGCACTGATCCCCGACGCACGCAAAGTCACAGGGCTCCGTCACCCATTGACCATTTTCGTCGCAGACCCGCTGCGCTGTTTCGTTCACGCACTCATGAGCGCCAGGGGCACAGACGCCGGTACACTGATCGTTTGCGCAAACGAACTCACAAGGCTTTCCGACAGCGATGTAGCTTTCGCCCGTGCAGATCTCGAGCTGCTTGCCGTTACACTCGAGGTCCCCTGTCAAACAGGTCTGCACTGTCTGGGGCGCCCCGCCTGCTCCTGAGTCGTCGCCGGTTTCACCTGCCACACCGCCGCTCCCATTGTTCTTGCGGCCGCCCGATGAAGTGGAGGGTTCGCCACCTTCCCCTCCTCCGTTCTTTTTTCCGCCTGTGGCCTTCGTCCCGCCGCTCCTCAGGGCGTCGAACTTGTCGTCATCGAACTCGTACTTGGAGCGGTCGACAACACAGGCGGAGACGGCCAAAGCGCTGAGGGCGAAGAGAGCTGAGAAGGCAAAAAGGCGAGCGTGACGCATAACAAAGGTTTCCGGAACGAGGGGGAGGGGCGAGCGACGTGCGGCAAACTGTCAAAACTGTCCGTGAGCGAACAGACCGTAGGAGCCGGCACCGAGTCGAGGTGTGAGCTCGATGCGGGCTGCTTCAGGGGAGCTCTTCTTGCTTCCCAGGATGACGAAAGTGACCCCGGTCGCCGTGAGCACGCCGCCAGAGATCAGAAGAACATTCGCGAGCGTCGCTGTGTCTGAGGCCGACTGAAAATCGCCTTCGGCATCCTCGGGGCAGACAGTCCCGATGCAGCGGTCGCTCGCTTTGCCTTCGGCGTCCTTAGCGAGCACACCGCTCACCACACCGCCGACGAGGGCGGCCAGGCCGACGCCTCCGACGATATAGCCAGTGGTTCGGAGACCTGAACCCGACTTGGAGTCACTCGACGGAACCGGGGCGGGCGGCGCCGGGGCTTGTGCGGGGGCGAAGCTGAACGCATGCGTGCGGCGCTCTTCGGGCCCAGCGATGACGGTCCAGACCTCCGTCTTTCCGTCAGCTTCGGCGGTGAGGGTGAGCTCCCCGGAGCGAAGGCCGAGCGTAGTGCCCCCGCGCTCGAGCTCGTAAATCTGAGCCGGGACGGAGGAGCCCTTTCGCGATACCTTCACCGTCGTCTTCTCCAGCGGTGAGCTCAGCTCGACGGTTGTCATGTTGCCGCGCACGAGGAGAAGCTCTCGTTCGATGGCGCTTCGCTCCGATTCGTCGACCTCGGAGCCGCCTTCGCGCAGATACTGTTCGTAGAGAGCGAGAGCTTCACCGTCTCGCTCGAGCTTGAGCGCACAGAGTCCGAGGTTTCCGGCGACCTTCCAGGACCGACCGGACTTCGCGTAAGCGAGGGCGAACTGGCGATAGGCGTCTTGGTAGTTCGGAGGATCGGCCTGCAGGAGCTCGACGCCGTTCGAGAAATGAAGCCTGGCCTGTTGGAGAGCCTCGTCGGATACGGCGATCGCGTCCGTCTCCGCGGTCGCCTCAGCGAGGGCGGGCCCCCCGCTCAAAACGAGGAGAGAAACGAACAGGGACGCACGCGCCGTCGGACGGGTGAGGAGCGCAAACATGATCTGGGACTATACTCTAGACCCACCAAATTTGGCCTGGTCGGTGGCAAGCGTCGGGGCTTTTTCGCTCCTCGCTGGCGGGGTAACCATGGGAGGGAACGGCGGGGGTGGAAAATCTCCCTCCTCCGAGGGAAAGCGGCGCCGCTCGAGCCACGATCGAGTCCGCAGTCCCGGTCGAAGGAGCTCGCCGTCAAATGTAAGGGATATGATCGAAATTCGCCATGAAGTGGCGATAGTCGCAGGTGAGCTCTTCGCCGGGCCGGATGTCCCTCCGGGCTGTGCCGACGCCAATCGTGGAGAAGTCCACATTGGGCTCACGGGAGTGATTCATGTACTTGCCCATGGTGGCCTCGTAATAATAGGGCCCGCCTTCCTCCGGCTCGTACATGTGCCACTCGAGCTCTTCCTTCACGTTGTCCGGGAGCGCATCGAACTCTTCCGGCGTGAAGCGAATGTCGAGCTTTTCGTGAAACTTCCAGACGGTGGCGCCTTTCTGGACGAACTCCTTCGCGAACACGCCGAAACCGTGGATGGGGCTTTTCTCGAGATAGGTCCGAACCAAGAGCATGTTCGAAGGCTAAGAGAGGCGCGAGAGTTGGGAAAGGGCCCGGGCGAGGAATTTGTGAAGTGTGGGCTCCGTACTCACTGAGATGGGCTCCGGAGGATTCGCTTGGAGTTCCAGCGAGTTCACGCTCCGGGCTCCGAATCGCTCGAGTCCTTGGAGGCCCATGTTCGCTGGCCGTTGAGTCGTCGGGTGAGGGCATAGCTCCTGTGACGACGGGGGGCTTGCCCTCCGGGGCGTTGGGGACATGGGACGATGGGTGAAGGGCTTTCACGGAGTCGGTCGCGACCGTGACACCGCCGGGGAAAGCGAAGGCTCGAGCGAGCGAATTTCGATCCGCTCTGCAGAATGCGAATGCGCGCGGGTTCGTTCTGATTCGTAGGGAAGACGACGACACAGGAGTGAGCCACCCGACGGTGTCTGTTTGTCAGTGGGATGTTTGTGGGGAGAGATGAGCCATCTGATGGCGGTAGCAAGGCATGCTCAGGCGGCCCTGCGGCGAAGTCCCCTCCGAGCTCGAGCGAGTCCTGCTATCGGCGCCGCAGTGGCTCGTTCCTTCCGGCGCGCGTTCGAGCTCCTGAGGGCAGCGGCTTGTGGGGCGGAACGCGAGTGCTCGTCCGGGTGGGCAGAGCAGGTGCCGGTCGAGGCGCCGGGCGCCCGAGTCCCGACGAGCGGAGGTGGCCGAGGGGGCCCGGGCGCCGCGGGGGGGCAACGGACGTTCAGGCGGATAATGCAAATGCTTCGCATTGACATTCGGGGGAGCGCGGGATATGTAGGGTATGTCTCGCTCAAACGAGGCCGAAAACCCTGGTGTCTGCGGGAAAGCCCGCATCGCTAGCTTCGCCCATCCGGGCCCCGGCCCACCTCTCTGTCCGCGGGTGTTGCAACTTTGACCATGCGTGAGGGGCCGGGGCCCGGCCCTATTTTACCTTTCCTTCGGGCCTTTCCTGTGCCAATGAGTCGCCGACCATGAGCCGATATACCGGACCCCACCTGAAAATCTCGCGCGCCGTGGGCGTAGATCTTCCTGGACTTACGACGCGCACCATTGAGAAACGCCCCTATCCCCCGGGCCAGCACGGACACGCTCGCCACAAGCTGAGCGAGTATGCGATCCGCGTCATCGAGACGCGCAAGGTTCGTATGAACTATGGACTCACAGAGTCCCAGCTTCGCCGCCTTGTCGTCGAGGCTCGTACGCGCCCTTCATCGACGACCGCGCTGCTCGAGATCATCGAGCGTCGTCTCGATAACGTCATCTTCCGCGCGGGCTTCGCTCGCACCATTCCCGCTGCACGCCAGCTCGTGACCCACGGACGCGTCACGGTGAACGGAAAGAAGACGGACATCGCTTCTTACCGCGTGCAACGTGGCGACACTCTCACGCTTCGCCCCCTTCCTGCTGGTCTCCCGGAAGCGCGCTTCCCGATCCCTGAGTGGCTCGAAGTGAATCGTGACTCGAACACGATCGTGGTTCGCGATCTGCCCGACGGTCAGCAGACTCTGTTCCCTGTTCAGATGAAGCTCATCATCGAGCATTACGCGATGCGTCTCTGAGGCGCGGCCCACGCTGCCCACGGATTTGGCTGCATCGGTCTCGGTTGCCATTGTCTCATGGAGGCGCGTCTCGCTTGCGAGGCGCGCCTTTATCGTCGGTTCGAGCTTGACCGCGTGGCGACAAGCCTCAAAGCTCAGCCCCGTAAATGGTCCGAGCCGAGCAGAACTCCGACGACGACGAGCGGGCGCTTTCGCGACTCCGTGAGCTCGTTCGAAAGAAGGAGCTCAAGAACTCTCAAGTGCGTGAGCGCATCGCGCGCTGCGCTCTGGGGTACGAGGGTCATTTCACCGTCGAAGACTTGGCGCGTGTCCTTCGCGCGGGGGGACTGCGCAACGCGCATCCTGCGACGGTCTATCGATCGATTCCGCTCCTCATGGAGGCCGGATTGATCCAACCTGCGCCGGCGGGGCCAGGAGAGACTCAGCGCTATGAGCGCGCCTTTGGCCGCGACCACCACGATCACCTCGTCTGCACTCGTTGCGGTCAGCTCGTGGAATTTCATTCGCCGACCCTCGAATTGCTCCAGGAGGAGATCGCAAAGAACTACGGGTTTTGCCTCGAGAGCCACTTGCATGAGCTCCGCGGAACCTGCTCGAGCTGCAGCCGGGCAGACGGAGCCTCTGCGGGGTAGCGCTAGACGGACTGACAGGGTGGAGCGGCGCGGCAGGGCGCGGCTCCGTTGGCCCTCGGAATTTGACGAGGCTCCCTCCCGGGCCTAAAGAGAAAGCGCGACCCGGTCGCATTTATAAGCGGGTCCAGGGACCACTGTGATTGAGAAGTTAACGAACTTGATGGTCCGCTCGGGCGCGGAGTGGGTGCTCTGGCTCCTGTTCGGTCTGAGCTTCTTGTCGCTGTCTGTGTCGATCGACAAATGGATCGTCCTACGCAAGGCGCTCGGTCGGGTGGAGCGGCTCGTCCCTGCACTTCGAAAGGCCCTTCGGAACGACGACCACGAGGGCGCCGAGCGACTGCTCAGCGAAGCCAAGAGTGTTCCGGGCAATGTTGTCCTGGCGGGACTTGCGGAGTCCGATTTGGGCTCGGAGGCAGCTGAAGAAGCGATGGCTGCCGCTCAAGGTCTCGAGCGGAAGCGCCTCGAACGGGGCCTTTTGATCCTTGGTACGATTGGCAATAACGCTCCTTTCGTCGGACTGCTCGGGACCGTAATTGGGGTGGTCGGGGCCTTCGACGAGCTCGGGAAACCTGAGGCGATGACCAGCGCTCTGGTTCAGGGAGCAGGTCTCGCGCCGGAGCGGGTCATGGGAACGATCGCCGAGGCTCTGGTCGCGACGGCTGTGGGTCTCGTCGTCGCAATCCCGGTGGTCGCCGCGTTCAACTACTTCCAAGGCCGGGTGAACCAGGCCATCGCCGACGCTGAGACGCTCGGTCACGTTCTCCTTGCGCATCTTGTCGCGGAGCACGATCCCGATCTCGAGGCGAAACGCGAGCGTAGGCGGCGCGCCGGACGAGAGAATGTCCGGACGAGCGAGCGACCCGTAGCGGCGAGTTCGACGCTGGCCGCCGAGAGCACGGTCGGAGCCTAGAACATGGCGGGCTTTTCTCCTCGAGGTGCGAGCGCTCCGATCACGGGCATCAACGTGACGCCCCTCGTGGATATTACCCTCGTCCTTTTGATCATCTTCATGGTGACCGCAAAGCTCGTGGTCTCGAGAGCGGTCCCGATGGACTTGCCGAAAGCAGCCACGGGCGCGGAAGTTCAACAGATCTTTAGTGTCGCGGTGAGCGCTGACGGAACACTGCGCGTCGATGGCGTGAAGGTTGGAGACGAGCGTGAGGTTCATGCGAAAGCGAAGGCGGCCCTCGCAGCGCACCCGGAGCTCCGCGCTGTGGTCCAGGCGGACGGAGACGTTCCCCACAGCCGCGTCCTCCGCATCCTCGATGTCTTGCGCCAAGCTGGACTTTCCCGCGTAGCATTTGGCGTCGAACAAGGGCCTCCCATTGAGCCTCTGGAGGCTGCGCCGTGAGAGAAGGTGGGCGTGCCGGAGCGCGAAGCGCGCACGTCCTCGATGCTCCCGCTCCGGCGAATACTCGGCGACGGGCGAGCGCTGTCACGCTCGCGATCCTGCTCCACGGGGGCATCGTAGTCGGCGTGACGACTTTGAGCGTCCGGGTGCTCTCTCGCGCGACGCATCTGCAACCCGAGTGGATGGAGGTGGTGCTCCCTGCTCCGCCTGAAGCGCATGAGCCGACTGTGGTTCCCGCCGAGCCGGAGCCACCTCCTCGGCCGATCGCGCCCGAGGTCCCGCGCCCCGCTCTCAAGAGCGCGCCGGCTCCTGCTGAGCCAGTCGTAGAAGAGCCTCGGCCCTCGGAGCCGCCGCCTGCGGCGGCTGAGGCAGGGAAGGTCCTCGAGGCTCCGGCGGAGGTCGTCGATATCGCGAATACGATTGTGAGCGGCGAGGGGAGCTACCGCGGCGGAACGACCGAGAGTGGTGGAATTTCGAAGGTAGCGGTTCGTGATGGGAATGCGCGCGCGAGCGGCGTGCCCGGGGGGACCGGCCTGCGCGCTCTTGCCCCGCCCGCTCCGAAGAATCTGTCGCGTCCGCCGATGCTCGCGGGCGGCGGACGATGGGATTGTCCCTTCCCTTCGGAGGCGGACGTCGAGGACATCCATAGCGCTGTTGTTTCCCTGCGGGTGCGCGTGGGGAAGAGCGGAACTGTGGAGGCAGTGGAGGTGACGCGCGATCCGGGGTTTGGGTTCGGGCGCGAAGCGCGGCGCTGCGCGCTGCGTAAGAAGTGGCAACCGGGGCTCGACAAGAACGGCCAGGCAACGGAGGGCGTCGCGATTGTGAACGTCCGCTTCGGGCGCTGAGAAGCCTGAGCGCACTCGAAGGCTCGCTTATGCCCTCTGACAACACCTGAGCGCGCTCGAAGGTCGCCGCGCGGCGCGGACCAGCGCTCCATGTGAGTACTTGTCGCGCCCAGGGTCGTCAAAGAAAGAGAGCGTCCCGGAGGACGCTCTCGATGCTCACTGTTCAGACTGACGGGCTCGCTGTTTGAACTCGCTCGCGAACTGTTTCTCGGGCACGATGCCGCTGGGCCGCTCTGGGGGCTCTTCAGTCTTCTTGCGCGAGCGAACGGACGTCTGGTTTACGGGCACATCCGGAATTCGGTCGGGCGCCTGAGATGAGCCGATCGTGAACTCGGGCTCCGGCTGGGCCGTGAGCGGGCGCGCCGCTGTTTTGGGTTGTTCCTTGGCCTTTTCTCCGCTGAGGAGCGACAGAGCGGCGAGGAGTCCCGCGGCAAGTGCGCCGAGCAAGAGGGGCTTCGTCCAGGTTCCCTTGCGGAACTCGCGATGCGCCTCACGGGTCAGCGGGACCAGATCGGGATCGCGCTTCGCTGAACGAGCCGCGTCCTGAGACTTCGGCGCTTCGAAGGCGGGCGCCGACGCGACGGGCGCTGATGCGATCGGCGCTGATGCGATCGGCGCTGATGCGATCGGCGCTGATGCGATCGGCGCTGATGCGACTCCGTTCTGCGCGAAGGGCGCAGGCGCAGCTGCCTCTCTTCGCGGCGGGCTTGGTGGCTGACGCCTTGCTTGTCCGTTGCTTGAATCCCCCATCGTTTCCTCCCGAGCGGCAAGCTTAGGCTCACCCGCTTCCGGAGTCAGTGGGGTGATGGCTTGGGAAGGCGGAGGCGGAGCTTCGTCACCGGGAGGCTCCGCCAGGAACGGATTCGGGCGAGCTCGCAACGGAGGCGGGCCATCGATGCGAATCGGCCGGGACGACGGGACCTTGGACCGTTCCGACGGGGGGGCCGGCTCGAGAGAAAGAAAAGCGTCCGAACTCATGGGGGGCGAGTGTAGCCGAGGAGGTGCCGTATGCCTCCGCTTTCCTTCCCCCTTTTTTGAGGAGGAGGGAGTTTGCCCGCCCGAGCAGCGAAGGATGGTCGAAGGAAGCAAAGGCGCTCTAGACTCCCTGGGCCCGATGACCTTTCCCCCTCCTTTTCGGCCCGCCCGCATCGTCCGGACCACGGTTTGGACGGAGAGCCTGCGTTCCGTGGTGCTCGACGTCGAGCCGGCTCGTTTCGTTCCGGGCCAATTTTTTCAGTTAGGATTTTCGGTGGGGGAGAAGTGGATCAGGCGATCCTACTCCGCGGCGTCTGCGCCGGGGGCACCTGCTGAGTTCTTCTTGAGTTTGGTCCCGGGCGGTGAACTCACCCCGAACCTGTTCAAGCTCGGCGTCGGTGATGAGCTCGGATTCGACGAGGCGGCGCTCGGCTTCTTCACCCTGGGCGAAGTCCCAGAGTGCCGGACCCTTTGGCTTGTGTCGACGGGGACCGGTCTCGGCCCCTACATCTCAATGCTCCGTGAGGAAAATGAGCTGCGCCGCTTCGAACGAGTGATCGTTGTGCATGGGGCGCGCACGAAGAGTGAGCACGCCTATTCGGAAGAGCTCAACGCCCTCTGTGCGCGCGACCCGCGATTTTCTTACGTTCAGGTGACGAGTCGAGAGCTGAACGAGTCGGGTCTTTCCGGCCGCGTCACAACGGTCCTCGCTTCTGGTGAGCTCGAAGGCCGCGTGGGCGAAGAACTCGGAGAACAGAGTCACGCTCTGATTTGCGGCAACCCCCAGATGATCGAGGAAATGGTCGCGGCGCTCAGAGCTCGCGGCCTGCGCAAGCACCGCAGGCGTGAGCCGGGCCACTTCAACTTCGAGAAATACTGGTAGGCGCGATTGTTCCGGGACCTGAACAATCTGTTCCCGAATGACGGATTGTTCCTCGCGCAGCCCTACTTTAACTCAAGGCGTGAAAGGTCACCCCATGAACACCCTGTTCTCTCCCTACCACTTGGGCTCTTTGGCACTCAAAAACCGCGTCGTGATGGCGCCGATGACGCGCAGCCGGGCGCTCGGCAACGTTCCGAACGAGCTGATCCGCGATCATTACGCGGCGCGGGCCAGCGCCGGTCTCCTCATCACGGAGGGAATTGCACCGTCTCCCCGGGGGCTCGGTTACGCGCGCATCCCCGGGCTCTACTCGGAGGAGCAGGTCGAAGGCTTCCGGGCTGTCACGGACGCGGTCCATGAGCGCGGCGGGCACATCTTCGCCCAGGTCATGCACACCGGTCGCATCGGCCACGAGCTCAACTTCCCCGGTGGTCACTCGCCTCTCGCACCGAGCGCGGTGCGCGCTGAGGAAATGATGCACACAGATCAAGAGGGGAGCGTTCCCATGTCCGAGCCCCGCGCCATGAGCGCGCAGGAACTGATCGAGACTCGGGGTGAGTTCGTCAGTGCTGCGGAGAACGCGCGGCGCGCCGGCTTCGACGGGATCGAGCTCCACTCCGCCAATGGCTACCTGCTCGAACAGTTCCTCTCGCCCCACACCAATCGTCGAGACAACGAGTACGGCGGGAGCGTCGAAAACCGGGCGCGGTTCGTGCTCGAGACCACAAAAGAGGTCGCCTCTGCGATCGGTCCGGACCGAGTCGGGGTTCGCCTGTCTCCCTTCAATACCTTCAATGACATGAAGCTTTATGACGAGGTCGAGGCTCAGTATCGATACGTCGTCTCACAGCTGAACGCTCTCAAGATCGCCTACGTTCACATCGTGCTCACCGCTGATCCTCGAGCGCGAGAGTTCTCGAAGGAGCTGCGTCGCCTCTTCTCGGGCGCGATCATCAAAAACAGTGGTTACGACGCAGAGACAGCGGAGCAGGCCTTGTCCAGAGGCGAAGCCGATCTGATCTCCTTTGGGCGACCGTTCTTGGCAAACCCCGACCTCGTCGAGAGATTCCGCAAGAAGGCCCCGCTCGCGACGCCGGACTTCTCACTGCTCTACACGCCGGGAGCCAAGGGCTACAACGACTACCCGCCGCTCAGCGCTTGAGCTCGCGGGCAGCTCAGGCGGTCAGGACCAGGGCTTGAAGACAAAACAGGCGCCGACCAGGACGAGGCCGAAGCCAACGATGTGATTCCAGCGAATTGCCTCACCGAGGTAGAAGCGCGCGAAGAGCAGGAAGACCAAGAGTGTGATGACTTCCTGAATCGTCTTGAGCTCTGCGGCGCTGAGACCCGCTTGGTGGCCGAGGCGGTTCGCCGGAACCTGGAAACAGTACTCAAAGAAGGCGATGCCCCAGCTCACGAGGATCACGATCCAGAGCAGGGAGCTCTTCTGATCTTTGAGGTGTCCGTACCAGGCGAAGGTCATGAACACGTTGGAGACGATGAGCAGCAGGACGGGCAAAGCCGGCATAGGCGGGCGCCGAGTCTCTCCCCAAAGAGGACCCGGGAAAATCTGCTTCGGGACGAGGCTCCTTTGGGCCCGCGTGCGGGCGCTCCCCGGCCCGAAGGGCCGCTCGGCCCCGGGACAGCGTCCGGAGAGTGCGGTAGAGGGGGCTTCCATGATGCTTCGACCGGCCTCCTCTCTCTCTGTGCTCCTCGCGGGCGCGACGCTTCTTTTCTTCGGCGCCTGCAGTTCCGGAGAGGAACCTGACACTACGGGTGGTGCTGCGAGCGGCGGCCAGGGCGGCGGGAGTGCGTCAGGCGGGCGGAGCGCAGCGGGCGGAACGGACGCCTCGGGCGGACTTGGAGGAGGCCTGGGGGGACTCGGAGGGGCTGGTTCCGAGCTCCCGCCGGGGGTTGAGAGTTGTTCAGCACGCGCAGGTTCTTGTGAGACGCGCACCTGCGTGGCCATCTCTCAGCCTGCGCTGCATGTCTCGGAGTGCAGCGAGCTTTCGCCTTCGACGAACCCGCCGTCGATCGGCGCGCACTACCCCTATTGGGCGAACTTCGGCGTGTACGAGGAGCCGCTCAACCCGGGCCATCTGCTCCATTCTCTCGAGCACAGCGCTGTTGCGCTCCTCTATAACTGTGAGCTCATCGAGGAGCGGGGTGACTCTTGCGACGATTTTGTGGAACAGCTGTCGCGCTTCTACGACGAGTGGCCGAGCGATTCCTTATGTTCCAGCTTCCCTCATCGCTTGATCGTTGCGCCCGATCCCGGACTCGAAGTGCCCTTTGCGGCGACCGCTTGGGGTCATTACCTGGAAGGCGAGTGCTTCGACGAAGCGGCGGTGGCGGACTTTGTGAACGCTCACTATGGAAAAACCTACGAGAACATTTGTAATCCCGGCGTCGACCCGCGGGGCCGCTGCGCCAGCTGAGCTGCCCCTCGGCAGAAAAATCTAGCCCTGGTGGTGTCTCGCCATCGATTCCTACTTGATGGGCATTTTTCTGGCTTTTCAGCTCTCGCTCCCATGAGAACCTGACCCGAGAGGTGCCCGTCCCTGATTGGGCGGCGATCGACGGAGATGGTGGATTCTGTTCGAACTCGATATCGAGCCCAGGCTGGCCGAAGTACAGCTCTTGTTCTCGGATCGCTCTTAGCGTTTGTGATTGCCTGCGGCAGCGAGGGCGGCGGGGACGCGTCGGGCGCGGGAGGGAATGAAACGCTCTCGTCAGGCGGTGGTCCCGCCGGAGAGGATCTAGGCGCTAGCTCAGGTGGGGCCGGCTCGGGCTCGCCGGGCGGCGGGACGGGATCCGTGTCCTGTGGGCTCGACATCGACACCGGGGCGGGAGTTCTCCGGCGGCTCTCGGCTCTCGAATACCAGCTCACGGTGCAAGACCTCTTGGCGCTGGGCGAACCTGCGAGCGCCGAAGGGCTCCCCCTCGACACGGAGAGGCTCGGATTTCGCACCTACGCCGATCTTCAGACGATGTCGGCCGAGAACCTGCGCGGCTACTTGAGCTCGGCGGAGAGCCTGGCCGCGGCGCTCTTCGAAGACCCAGCCCGTCGCGCGAAGGTCGTCGGATGTGATGTCTCGGAGACTGGATGCCTGGAGAGCTTCGTCCGCTCTTTTGGACGGAGAGCGTATCGACGGTCTCTCGAGGCCGCAGAGGTCTCTTCGTTGGTCCAGGCCGCGAGGGCTGCAGCACTCGATGAAGCTGATGCTTTCAAGCTGGTCATCGAGGTCTTCTTGACCTCGCCGAGTTTTCTCTATCGGGTCGAGGTCGGGAGCGAAAAGGAAGGCCTTTCGACCCTGAGTCCGACCGAGCTCGCGTCGAAGTTGTCCTTCGCTCTCCATGGGCGGGGTCCCTCGGCCGAGCTCCTCGATTTGGCCGAGTCTGGCGCTCTTGATACCGAGGAGGGGCTCGCGCGCGTCGCCGAAGACATGCTCGCCGATCCGCGCGCACAGACGTTTTTTGCGTCCTTCTTCCGGCAGTGGCTCGGGTACCAAACCTTGAAGCCGATGACGCCGGCGGATGAACCGGTCTACCGGGACATGCAGCTCGAAACCGATCGATTGATTGAAGAGTACGCCTTCGGCAATCAAGATTTTCTGAATGTCCTCACCGCGAATCACACGTTTCTGACGCCGCGCCTTGCGACCTTCTACGGGCTTCCTGCTCCCTCGTCGGACGGCCGTCTCGAGTTTCCGGAGGAGAGTCCCCGTGCGCGTTCGGGCCTTCTCACGCACGCGAGTCTCCTCAGCGCCAAGGGCGACGGCGATCTGATCAGCATCCGCGGCAACTGGCTGCGGAAGACCTTCCTTTGTGAGTCCCTCGAGCTTCCACCGGACCTTCAGGATACGATCGGCGAGATCTTGGTCGGGCTCGACCGCATCGCGATTTTCCAGGCCAGAAATACGCTCGGCGATTGTGCGGGGTGCCACGCGAAGATCGACCCGATTGGCCTCGGTTTGTTCGTCTTCGATCGGCGCGGGGTCTTCGATCCGACGGTGGATCTGACTCCTTACGAGATGAAGCCAGCCTTCCCGGACGCGCCCGCGCCGAACTCCTTCGAGCGGATCGCAGAGCTCAGCGCCTCTTTGGCGAAGATGCCCGAGGTCCCGAGCTGCATCGCCGATCGAGCGTTCCTCTATGTGCACGGACGCGAGCCGAACGCGAGCGATGTGTGTGCGGTGCAGAGGATCGCGAGTGAGTTCAAGACGACTGGCCACGCATTCCGCTCGCTCATTGGCGCAGTCGTCAAAGGTCCCGAATTCCGACTGCGCCGGGCGCCGGCCGTTTCCCCATGAGGTCATGATGATTCATCACCTGCCCCGAAGAACTCTGCTGCGAGGCGCTGGCGCGCTGATGGCGCTGCCTTTCCTCGAGATCATGACGCCGAAGAAGGCGGTGGCTCAGACGACGAAGCCCCAGCGCTTTGTCGCTTTTTTCTATCCCAACGGGACGGACCCCGGGCAGTTTGAGCCGAAAGCGGGTCCCCTTGTCCCCGGCCAGCTTCCTCCCTGTCTTGTGGATCTGGAGGGATTTGCGGCTGAGCGGATCTGGCCGGCTCAGGGAAGCGTCCTCTCGGAGGTGACGGTGGTGACGGGGACGGACCACTCGGGCGTCTCGACCGATATCCATATCCCGTCGATGGCGCTCTCGGCGCACAAGGGAATCAAGAACAACTACACGCCATCCGCTCCGACTCTCGATCAATATCTCGCAGATTCTCTGCGAGGGGAGACCCCGTTTCGGAACCTCGCCCTCTCGGCGACTCCGAGCACGGACATCGCCCAAGGGAACATCTCGTTCAAAGCGAACGGTCAAGTCGAGACGGTGATTCGAAACCCGAGGCAACTCTTTTCGAACCTGTTCGGTATGAAAGCGGTAGATGCAGCGGGGGGCACGCACGCTCGCCGTCGCGCTTCCGTGCTCGATCTCGTCAAGGCGGACGCGGAGCGCTTGAAGCTGAAGCTGGGCCGAGCGGATCAGGCGCGTCTCGATCAATACTTTCAGTCGGTGACGGAGCTCGAGGCTCAGCTTGGCAGCGGCTCGGGTGCCTGTCAGGTTCCAAATGAGCCAGAAATGGGCGGAGATTGGCACCAGAAGTCCAAGCTGTTCATCGATCTCGCCGTGCTCGCTTTGTCCTGCGATCTGACGCGGGTGGTTTCTCTTCAGTACAGTGACAGCTGGGGCGTGACCTACTCGGGCTACAGCCTCGGCGAGGGGATCGAAGGGGTGGGGGATTGGTCCGATCACTTCATCTCGCACAAGCTCGATGACACCGATCGCGCGACGGATCTCGACGGGCTGAATCGCAGCGAAGCGATGCGCATCGCAAATGCTCGAGTGATCGCGACCTCGCGCTTCAAGGTGCGTCGCTTCGCGTATCTCGTGAACGCTCTCGGCAGCGTCACGACCGAAAATGGCACGCTGCTCGACGAGACGCTCGCGCTCTACGCCTCAGAAAATGGGGACGGCGACAGTCACGCCAGAACGCGCATGCCCGTCATGATCGCGGGACACGCCGGGGGATTTGTCACGGGTCGCAGCGTCGATGCAAAAGGCAAGAACACCGGATCCCTTCACGCATCCATCATTCGCCGCTTTGGGCTTGACGTCTCGAGCTACGGCGACCCGGCGGGAAGCCCCATCGAGGGGCTCTAGGAAAAGGCGAAAACCCCCGGAGGACATCCGAGAGCGCTCGGGGCTTTTCAAGAGCTCTGGGCATGCCTTTGTCTTTTTTGGGGGCCTTTCGGGGAGCTTCGCCCATCCTGGCTCCAGTTTGCGGGAGCTCGCGCTGCGTGACACATTGATAGTCTTGTGCCCAGCGTCCGAGCTCCCTCTATCTCGGTGCGAGCCGCGCTCGCCTTGATCCTTGTGAGCGCGAGCGGCTCCGTGAGCGCTGAAGAGGGGCGCGAGCTCCGGGTGAAGGAACGACAGATATCCGCGGCGCAGGCGACTCGACCCAGCTCCTCCGGCAGCGCAAAGGGCGCAGCAAAGGCCGCGCCCTCGAGCAGCCAACCGAGCGCGGCGGGGCCGGCAGGCTCGGAGGGCGGCGCCTCGAGTACCTCTGCGGTCCCTGCGGCGCCCGAGGAGAGTCTGGAGGAGGGCGAATTGCCTCCGCCCCTACCAGCGCCCCCTCCTGCGGTTCGTCCTCCGCTGCCGAAGATCGCGCGTTCGGAGAGCACTCCTCGGGCGATCCAGGCCGCCGCTCCGGAAGCTCACGCATCGGGGCCGAACTCCGCCGCGCCCAATGCCCCTTCGCGCACTCGAGACGTGCAGGTGAGTCAAGCGGTCGCCGAGGAGCGGACATCACAGGATGCGGGAAGGGAAGCTGCGTCGCCAAGACGAGAGGACCCCGCCGGGAGCGAGTCTTCTGCGAGCGCAGCCCCAGCCCCAGCGGAGGCGAAAACTCCCCGGATTCGGACCACTGTCGTGTCTGATGCGCGCCCTGTCTCCTCCGAAACGAAGCCCGAAGAGCCTCCGCGTTTCGTGTACGAGACGGGCGAGTGGGTGCGCGCAGTCGACTACGGTTGGATCTGGATCCCGAAGGACCTCACCGTTAGCTCATCGGGAAGCGAAAGCTACGTCTACCTCTATACGCCCCTCTACGGGTGGTCCTGGTACCTCGCGCCTTGGGGATCGGGGCCCTACAGGTGGGGCTCGTGGGCTGTCCATTCAGCGATCGGTATGGCCTTCTGGGCGGACCACCGGGAGGACTTCCTCAGGCGACGCTCGAAGCCGACGCACGGCGGGAGCCGAGGAGGCGTGCGTCCGTTGCCCGGGACGAGGGAGGGAAGCCCGCGGGCCCACGGGGACGCTCAGCGCGGGGCAGGTGCCCGTGAGCGTTCGAGGGAAGTACCCCGCGCCGGTCGCCACCAGCAGCGCCGTGGCGAAGGCGCCGAGAGAGGTCGCGCGCCGGCTCGAGGTCCCGGGCGACAGTTTCGCTAGTGGCAGGAGACGGCGCGAGCAGTGCCCGGTCTTCGTCTCGAAAGGTGGTGGTGGAGTCGAGGGGGATCGAACCCCTGACCTCCGCACTGCCAGTGCGGCGCTCTCCCAGCTGAGCTACGACCCCGGATAAAATTTCTCGGCTTGATGCGTTCGAGCCGAATCCCCTGCGGGTTCAGGGGCCGCGGACACTGCCATGACTTTTTCGAGTTGGCGAGAGGAAAATTGCTCTGACTCGGTCGGTCAGGGCCCGTTTCGCCTCCTCGGGGCCGATTTCGGCCCCCGGCGCGGCTACAGGGCGGCTTCGGCGGTCTCGGCGGAGGTGGCTTCGTCGTCTGAGCTCCGCGCGACCCAATAAATCGCGCCGAGCAGCAAAAGGGCGATGCCGAGGAAGGTAAAGCCGAGCGGTGTTTGGGGTTCGGCCTGGGGCGGAGTCGCGTCGTGAGCGTGAGCCATGTGGAGGAGCTCCTTCCGTATCGGGGGAACCAGGGATCGGTCAAGGCCCGAACCTTGACGCTATTTTTGAGCCTGGCGTAGGCTCGACCCCAAGATAGGGTATGAAGCAGCCGCTTCGGCCGCCTTTTGCCCGAAGAACAACGGCGATGGCGACACAGCATCAACAACAGCGCTACCGAGTCATCGAACGGATCGCGGCAGGTGGCATGGCGGAGGTCTTCCGCGCAGAGAGCGCGGGCCTCGAGGGCTTCAAGAAGACCGTCGCCATCAAGCGCGTTCTGCCGAGTCTCAGCGAGAAGAAGCAGTTCATCAATATGTTCTTGGACGAGGCGCGGCTCTCCGCCCACCTCGGCCACTCGAACTGCGTTCAGGTCTTCGACATCGGTAAAGGCGACAACGCGTACTTCATCGTGATGGAGTACGTGGACGGCGCGGATCTCAAAGCGATCATGGAGTCGCTGAAGTCGCGCGGTCAGATCATGCCCGTCGAGGAGGCGTGTCTCATCGCGGTGCGCATGTGTGAGGGCCTCGCTTACGCGCACGAATTGAAGGACGACAAGGGGCGCCCGCTCAACATCGTTCATCGGGACATGTCCCCGCCGAACATCCTCATCACGCGTTACGGTGAGGTGAAGATCGCTGACTTCGGCCTCGCCAAAGCAAACTCTCAGCTGGAGGAGAGCCAGCCGGGGATCATCAAGGGGAAGTTCGGCTACCTCTCGCCGGAAGCGGCTCAGGGGCGCGACGTCGATTCGCGCACCGATATCTACGCGGTCGGCATCATGCTCTGGGAGATGCTCGCGGGACAGCGCCTCTTCTATGGCGCGACCGATCTCGAGACGGTGCGCCTCGTTCAGCGCTCCGAGGTCCCTGACATTCGCACCATCAACCCGAACGTGCCCCCGAATCTGGCGGCCGTGTTGGCGCGGACGCTGACGCTCCATCCCGAGACCCGCTATCAGACAGCCCGCGCCCTGGGCGAAGATCTGAATCGCGTCCTCTTCTCGTTGTCTCGCGCGGTTTCTTCTTTCGATATCGCGAAGATCGTCACGGCGGCCCAGACCGAGATCACCTTCGCAAAGAATCGCAAGGCGATGCGTCAGTCGATCATCGGAACCATGATCGACGAAGCGCTCATCGAGTTTACGTCTCTTGACGCTGGCGGCGCTTCACCGAGCGGTCCAGGCGGAAGCGTCTCGCTCACCTCGAACTCCATCGTCGGTAAGGTGCCTTCGGCGCCGGAGCAGGTCGACTGGGGCAGCAGTCTTAGCCTCCCCAAGCCCGAGCCGGAGGCGGCGCGGCTCCCGCTGAGCGCGGAGCTGGGGAATCTTTCGGCTCTCGAAGACGAAAAACATCATTCTCATCACGCCGCCGAAACCGGGGGACGAAAGACCGCTACCACTGTTGCTCTCGCGGCAGTGGCTGCGCTCGCTTTGGGACTTGGTGCCGCCTACCTCGCTGGCCTGATCCCGCACTGACGAGAGCGCGCCCTCGGGAGCTCGATTCTTCCCCGCATCTTTCGCTCGGGTGCTCCCCCGAGGCGCGGCGTCGCGCCGGCGGGTACGTGCGGCCTGACGGCCCCCGTCACGCGTCGGCGGGACGCTTCTCTCGCTGCGGGCAGGTGAGTTTCGCGCTCGGGTTGGCCTCACAAAAGAAGAACGCCCGGGCACCTGAGGGGGCGCACCGGGCGTATCGCTCACAGAGGGGCGGGATTACTTCTTGGACCCTTTTTCGGACGACTCGTCTTCCTCGTCGTCCTCATCTTCGTCGTCGAAGTCCTCGTCGTCATCGTCGAAGTCCTCATCGTCGCCGTCGAAGTCCTCATCCTCGTCGTCGTAGTCGTCGTCGTAACCGTCGTCGTCGTAATCGTCTTCTTCGGCGTCCCGTTGCTCCATCTCGTGGAGGAGCTCGTCGACACTCTTGGTCTGCGCAGCGCGCTCAGCCTCGGCCTGCGCTTGGCGACGACGACGCTCGGCCTTCTCTTGGAGCTCGCGCTCGCGCTCCGCCGCACGCTCCTTGGCGCGCTCGGCCTCGCGCTTCGCGCGCTCTTGAGCCACGCGGTGCAAGATGGCGGGCTTGGGTACGACGAGGATGGCCATGGCGCGGCCTTCCATCGTGGGAGCAAGCTCGACGTTCGCCAGGTCCTCGGTGCCTTTGATGAGCTCTTCGAGTTGACCGCGGGCCATCTCGGGGTGAGCGATCTCGCGGCCGCGGAAACGGCAGACAACCTTGACCTTGTTCCCGGACTCGATGAAGCGGCGCATGGCCCGGAGCTTGACCTCCATGTCATGCTCGTCCGTCTTCGGGCGGAGCTTGATCTCCTTGACCTCGACGTTCGACTGCTTTCGCTTCGTCTCGCGTTTCTTCTTCGATTCCTCGTACTTGAACTTGCCGAAGTCGAGGATCTTGCAGACTGGCGGGTTCCCCTTGGGATTGATCTCGACGAGATCGAGGCCGACTTCTTTCGCGCGTCGTAGCGCGTCCTGAGTCGGGATGACGCCAAGGTTCGTTCCGTCTTCAGCGACGACCAAAACCTCCGGGACGCGGATACGGTGGTTCACCCGGATTTGGGGGCCACGGGGTTCGGGACGAAAGCGGCGACGCATTGCCATCTGAAGTTATTGGGGTCCTTTCAACGATCGGTTCGAGGTCAAAATTACAAATACAAAAACAGGACGGCGCTCAGGCGCTGTCCTGACGGAAACCTGCATTTCTGCACAAGAGAAATAGAACGACCTCCGGACGGGCTCTGCCGTTCGGTTCGCCTCGAAGCGCCCTCCCTTGCGCTCCCATGGACATCTGCCAGAGGGCCGACATCAAGACTTCGAGAGCGGAAGGTTCATAGGAGGGGCTGGTGCGGAGACTGTAGGCGCGGGCAGGATTGAACTGCCGACCCCTACCGTGTCAAGGTAGTGCTCTACCGCTGAGCTACGCGCCTAGGAATCGGTCTAAGAGCCCGAAGGTTTTCGGGACTCGAAGGGCCCCGGGAGTACCCCCTCCCTCGCTTCCTGTCAAGCGGAGCCTCGAGAGGCGCCGCCGAAATCCGTTCGAAATCGGACCGGACGCTCAGGCCTCGTCTCGCTCCCGGTCCGAGGCGCTCAGGCGGGGGCCGCCCTCCTCGGGGCTTCCGTCCCCGGCGAGCCCCTTCTTGAACTCGCGGATGCCCTCCCCGAGTCCCTTTCCGACCGCGGCGAGTTTGTTCCCGCCGAACAGTAAGACGACGACAAATCCAACGATCAACCAGTGGCTCAAGCTCATGGCGCCCATGATGGGTTCGATCTAGCACCCGCACCTCCACCGGTCACGCCCACAAAGTCGCCATCTGTTTGCTGATGGGGGGCTTTGCCGCTAGAAGCCCGGGCCCTAACGTCAGCTCACGATTCCGAGCCCATCTTCCGGAGATTCCCCGTGTCTTTCGCTCTGCAAACTCTCGCGCCGTCGCCGGGCCAAGCGACCACTACCACTGCGCCGAGCGCCCCCGGCCCCGCCTCCCCGCAGGAACCGCCCAGCGGTCTTGGCATGCTGTTGCCGATCCTGATGTTCCTTCCGCTGATCTTGATGATGTTCTGGTCATCCAGGTCACAGCAGAAGAAGCAACAGAAGGTCCTCGCTGAGCTGAAGAAGGGCGACTTCGTCCTGACCCAGTCGGGCATCCGCGGCAAGCTCGTCGAAATGGGAGATCGCTTCGCAAAGATCGAGGTCGCCCCTGGAATGAAGATCGACGTGCTCAAGTCGGCCGTCCTCGGCAAGGACACGGCCGAGACGGGCGCCCAGCTCGAGAAGAAGTGAGCGACGATGAATACGATTCTGATGTCGATCTTCGGTGCGCTGGCCCTGTTGATGGTGGTCGGCGGCCTAGCATCGCGACCACTACGCGGGCGCCTCTGGACCGGCGCAATCGCCTCGGTCTGTGCGGCGCTCGGCGCGCGCAGTGACTCGTTCTGGACGATGGTGAGCTTCGGGCTCATCACGCTGTTCTTTCTGATCCTGGTGATCCCCTCGGGGGACGTCCGCTGGCGCGCTCGCTTTGGCGTCGTGCAGGTTGTGACGCTGCTAGCGCTGATCGTACTTCTGCCGAGCATCCACAATCTCACGGACGGCAAGATCCCGGTCCATCCTTATATCCTCGAACGTGTGGGTCCGCGGCTGGTCGCGGGTCTGGACATCCGAGGCGGCCTTCGGCTCGTCTATACGGTCGACGTCGCCGAAGCGATCAAGGACAAGCGCAACGTCTACTACGAGGACATGCGCAAAGAGCTCGCGCGCCTCTACGCCGATCACAGCGGCGACGAGTCTCCGTCCGAGGAGACGCTCGCCAAGCTGCGCGAGAAGGTCGAGCTCGAGAAACCCCGCGATCGGACGAACACGATCGTTGTTCGGCTGAAGCCGGGAGCTGACGAGGGAAAGATCGACGCCCGCTTCCGTTCTCTCTTCCAGCCGGACGTTGAGGTCCACAAGCCCGCTGATTCGACCTTCGAGTTCACGATCCGCGAGGCGGCCGAAACCGCCATCCGTGAGCGCGCCGTGGCTCAGGCCAAGGACATCATCCTGCGCCGCGTCGACGCTATGGGCCTTCGAGAGGCCTCGGTTTCGACCCGCGCCGAGGACATCATCGTCGAGGTGCCCGGCGAGGACGAAAAGGCCTTCGCCGAGATTCGTGAGCTCATCAGCCAGACGGCTCGCCTCGAGTTCAAGATGGTCGATGACGCGTCGCGTTTCTTTCAGGACTTGAGTCGGACCGTGACGGACGACAGCCTGCCGGAGGGCCTCGAGTTCCGGCAGGAGCGAGTGTCCCTCGGCCAGGACGCAAATGGCGAGCGTCTGACGGGCGTGTCGACTTACGCGTACCTGCCGATCAAGGCCGGCCAGAAGAAAGAGGAGTGTTTCCAGACCTTGAAGGCCTGGGCCAGCACCCTGAACCTGCCGGAGGAGCGCGAGGTCGGCGTGGAGCTCGAGCGTGAGCTCAACGAGAGCACGCTGCAAGAGTCCGAGGTCGGCTGCCGGACCATGTTGCTCATGAGCCGCGCCGACATCACCGGCGACATGATCCGCGACGCCGTCGCGACACCTGACCAAGGTTCGAACCGCATCGGCGCCGGCTGGCTCGTCCAGCTCAGCTTCACCGATCAGGGCGGCAAGATCTTCGATCGCATCACCGGCGCCAACATCGGTCGCCGCTTCGCGATCATCCTCGACGGAAAGATTGAGAGCGCTCCGACGATCCAGTCGCGCATTTCGGGCGGCTCCGGCGTCATCACCATGGGCTCCCAGGACCCGGAGGTTCAGCTCCGCGACTCGCGGAAACTCGAGCTGGTGCTCCGCTCCGGCGCTCTTCCCGCGCCGATCTCTCCGACCAACGAGCAGCGCATCGGTCCCTCGCTCGGTCGCGACTCGATCACCCTCGGCCTCCAAGGCGCCGCAGGCGGCGGCCTCTTGGTTGTCATCTTCATGGCCATCTACTACGGCTGGGCTGGGGTGATCGCGAACTTAGCGGTCGGTCTGAACCTCTTCCTCCAGCTCGCGATCCTGGCCTCCTTCGGCGCATCGATGACGCTGCCCGGCATCGCCGGTCTCGCGCTCACGATCGGTATGAGCGTCGACGCCAACGTGCTCATTACGGAGCGTATGCGTGAAGAAGCGCGCGAGGGGCGAAGCCCACGGGCGATCGTCGAAGTCGCCTACGACAAGGCCTTCAGCGCCATCATCGACGGTCAGCTCACGACGGTCATCGCTGGCGCGGTCCTGGCCCAGTACGGAACAGGTCCCGTCAAAGGCTTCGCTGTGACCCTCATGGTCGGCGTGCTTTGCAGCATCTTCACGGGCGTCTTTGTGACCCACGTGATCTTCGACTGGTGGGTTCGAAACTTGGGCAAGAAGGGGAAGCTCTCACTCGGCTGAGCGCGCTCGGAGGAAAAGCGATGAATATCTTTCCCGTAGGTAAAGTTTGGGACTTCATGAAGAACCGCAACCTCTTCATGGGGATCAGCATCCTCGCGATGATCGGTTCGGTGGTTGTTCTCATTTATCCCGGTCCGCGTCTCGGCACCGATTTTGTGGGTGGAACCGAGGTCGAGCTCGCCTTTGAAAAAGAGGTCACGCCATCCCAGATTCGCGCAGCTGTCACGGCAGGCGGTCTGTCGTCGCCGGACGTGATCCGCGTCGAAGACCCGAAGAACCCGCACCGTTATCTGATCCGCGTGCAGGATGTCTCTGAGGTTCCTCCGGAGACCGTCGAACTGATCGAGAAGAAGCTCTGCCTCGGCGATTCCGGCAACGACTGTCCCGTCGGCGCGACGGAGGTGAAGGTGAGCCCGGGCGGAGAAAAGATCACCGCTCGCTTCGAAGCCCTCCCGGACCTGAAATGGGTCCGAGAGCGCCTCACTGGCATCTCGGGCATCGTGCTCAAGAGTGGTGACTCGAACCCCAGCGTCCAGAACGCCCGGGACTTCCGCGTTGAGATCGCGCTCGAGAGCCGCGGCGATCAGCTGATGGCCGCGCTCCGCAAGGGCCTGCCCGAGGGCAGCGTCCCGAGCGAAGCGCTCCGCACTGAATGGATCGGTCCCAAGGCCGGAAAGCAGCTGCGCGACTCGGCCCTCAAGAGCATCGTGCTCGCCCTCGTCTTCATCACGGCCTACGTGGCGATCCGCTTCGACCTTCGGTTTGCGCCGGGTGGTGTGTTCGCCCTGGCCCATGACGCGATCGTGACGCTCGGCGTTCTGACGTTGTTCGGCTACGAGCTGAACCTGACGACGGTCGCGGCCATCCTCACCATCATCGGCTTCTCCATCAACGACACCGTGGTCGTCTATGACCGCGTGCGTGAGAACATGAGCAAGCTGCGCGGCTCGTCCATGTACCACCTGATCAACGTGAGCCTATCGGAGACGATGAGCCGAACCATCATCACCTCCGGCACGGCCATCCTGGCGCTGCTCTGCTTCTTCATCTGGGGAACCGGTGTCCTGAAGGAGTTCGCGCTGACCTTGATCATCGGCATGCTCGCGGGTGTTTACTCGTCAATTTACGTCGCGCTCCCGCTCACTGAGATCCTCGACAAGAAGTTCTTTGCCCAAGGCAAAGGCGGCTCGAAGAAGGGGCCGGCGGCCGCTTAAGTGGCTTCGGGCAGCCCTCCGCCCAGACTCCGCTCGAGGACGATCGGCCTCTGGCTCGAGGCCCGCGGAGTTCGGCAAGAAGGAGCCGAATGGGAACGATACATCGCGCCGCGCCTGGCTCATCTGACCAGGCCGGACGCGATGGCGGACCGAGAGCGGGCGGTCACGCGCATCGGTCGGGCGCTGACGCAGGGCGAGACCATCGTCGTGTTCGGCGACTACGACTGCGACGGCATGACCGCGACCGCCATCCTCGCAGACGGTCTGCGGAAGCTCGGGGCGCGCCTCGTTGTGCCCATTCTGGCCAGTCGGTTCAGCGGCGGCTACGGGCTCAGTGGCGCGGCTCTCGAGCGCGTCCTCGCGGCAGACCCGGGCCTCGTCATCACCTGTGACTGTGGCTCTTCGGATCACGTCACCCTGCGCCAAATTCAGGCGCGTGGACTCGATGCGATCGTCATCGATCACCACCTCGTTCCCGAGGAGACGCTGCCGGCCTTCGCGTTCCTGAACCCCCACCGCCCCGAGTGCGGCTTTCCGTACAAGGGGCTCGCCTCCTGCGGGCTCGCTCTGAGCGTTCTCGCCGGAGTGCGCACGAAGCTCGAGCGAGCCCTCGATGTGCGCGATTGGCTCGATCTCGTCGCGATCGGGACCATCGCGGATGTCGCGCCTCTCACAGGGGACAATCGAGTCTTGACCCGGGCCGGCCTCAGCTTGCTCGCCGAAGGGAAACGAGTCGGTCTGCGCGCTCTCTTCGATCTGATCGGGATCGAAGCGGGGAAGCGCCTTGCGGCGAGTGATGTCTCGTTCCGCGTCGCGCCCAGGTTGAACGCTCCCGGTCGTCTTGGCTCTCCTGAGATTGTGCTCGACCTGTTGCTCGAGACGGACATCGCTCGGGCCCGAGAGCTGGCTTCGGCCATTGAGTCCCAATGTCAGGCGCGCCGCCTCGAGCAGGACAAGATCTTGAACGAAGCGGAGGAAATGATCGCGCAGGCGGGGCAACAGAGCGCCCTCGTTCTCGGCAAAGAGGGCTGGAATCACGGCATCGTGGGCATCGTGGCGGGACGGCTGGCGGACCAGAAGGGCCTACCGACGGTGGTGGTGGGTTTCGAAGGAGAGGTCGGGCGCGGTTCGGTGCGCGGCCCCGCGGGTTTCCCGCTCTTTGATGTCGTGTCTGCCTGCCAAGGACACCTCGAGCGCTTCGGCGGACACCAAGCAGCGCTCGGGCTCGAGGTGCGCAAGGAAAACCTCGAGGCCTTCCGAAGAAAATTCATCGCGGTTTGTGAGAGCTACACCGACTATGAGAAGCCGGCCGCCGAAGAGCCTTTTTTGGTCGCGCCAGAAGATCGGCTCGCGGACGTCTTCGAAGATCTGTGCCTGCTCGAACCCTGCGGTGAAGCGAACCCGCGCCCGACGCTCGGTGTGGAAGGTGAAATTCTGTCGGCTCGCTCTGTAAAAGGTGGACACCTGAAGCTTGAGCTCAGGCTCCCGAGCGGTTCCCGCGTGACCGCTTTTGGGCCTGGTCTTGGCGCGAAGGCAGATGAGCTCAGCGGGCGCGTCCGGCTCACCTGTGAGCTCCGCGAGAACCACTTCCTCGGCTCGACGAACGTGGAGCTCTTGGTGCGCGAGTTGCCTGTGCTGCTCTGAAAAAATGGGGGCGACGTGTGGCTCGGTCCGAGGTGGCTCTGTCGATCCTTGGTCATGAGCTTCGATGGGTCCTGACCATGGGCTGTGTCCCCGGTGACACACTGTGCCAGGTGTCCTGACAGACCTGCCCCGGCCGGCGCTTGCTCGGGTTCGTCTTGCCTATGCCCAGAGCGGCCACCACGAGTTTGTGCGGCTCGAGGCTCAGTGATCCGCTGATGAGAGAAGTGGGTATAGGATTTGCTTGAGGCTGAGCCATGGCACGAGCACCCCGCACCTATCGCGCACCGATCGTCGTCACCCTGGCCGCGGCCCTCATTCCCGCCTGTGGCTCGACCACAAGCGATGATTCCGATGATCCGGGGTCGGGCGGTGACGCCTCAGGAGGACGGGCGAGCTCAGGCGGTAGGAGTAGCGGCGGCAGCGGTGGTACCTCGACGGGCGGTAAAGGGAGCGGTGGAGCCGCGACCGGTGGTCTTGGCGGGGATACGTCGAGCGGTGGCACAGGGGCGCTCCCGAGCTGTCCGGAGGACTACTTTTTCCCATACGTGTCCTGCGTTCCGGATGTGCGCTGCGTCATGGTCACGGATTGTACTTCGGGGGAAGAGCGCTCTTTCGAGTTCAAGTGCAACGACATGGGCAGCTCGTTCACGTTCCTGTCGCCAGGGAGCTGTGAAAACCCATACGAGTACTGCGAGGGTATCGGGAACACGCTCTGCGTCGACGAAACCTGGCTCTATCAGGGTCAAGGGGGGAATCCCCCGGCGCCCTGTCCTCTCGAGCTTCCTGATGAGGGCGCCGACTGCAACGCTGGAGCGGGTTTTGGCGCAGACCGCGACGCTTGTGGGTATCCCTGCGGAGATGCGTGGACGGTGACGGGCTGTGTCGCGAGCGCAGATCCTCCTTTTGGTCCCGGCAGCTGGGTGAGCGACGGAGCGTGCGCGGCCGGAGGAGCAGGCGGCGATTGAGCGAACTTTCCAACAATCCTGGGCCGACGGAGGCGGTGCGCGTCGAGTGGGCCCGGCGTATCGAGGCCGAATACCGTTCGAGCGCCCACACTCAGCACCTCACCCTCTGGTTGATCCAGCTAGGCGCCCCGAGGGAACTCATCGACGACGGCCTGCGTATTGTCCAGGATGAGCTGGATCACGCGGAGCTGTCAGCGGAGGTGGCGCGCGAGGCGGGCGCTGAGGTCGCGCCCGCGATTGTCCAAGAAGACCTTCTCTTGAAGGCGCCGGCAGGGCCCCTGGAGGAGCGGACCCTCTTTGCGACGCTCGAGGTTTTCTGTCTGGGCGAGACCGTGGCCGTTCCGCTCTTCACGGAGCTCCGCCGCGCTTGCTCGGTGCCGGTCGCGCGCCGCGCTCTCGATCGGATCCTGCGCGACGAAGTTCGGCACCGCCAGTTTGGCTGGGACCTGCTCGACTATCTCCTCGAGACACGTCCCGCGCTCCGCGAGACTGGACGTCGCATCTTGCCGCTGCTCTTGACCGGACTCACCAAGCGCTACGGCAGCAGCACGAGCGCCTTGGTATTACCCGAGGAGCGGGCCTGGGGCCTGATGGCTCCCGCGTCCTATCGTGAGATCCTCGAGACAACCCTCGAGCGAGAGTACGAGCCCCGCTTCCGTGAGCGGGGCCTCCTCTGACCTTTCGAGAGCACAAGTGCGCCATCAGAAGGCTCCGTTGCTCGCGAGGAGCTCGGCTCAGCGGGCGCGCCGACGATACCGGTCCTAGGTCATGCTGAGGCGCGGGCGGGGGAGCACGAAAGACAGGGGTCACGAAGAGGAAATCTCAGGGGCTGCGTCGGAAAGTGATACAAGTGACCGTGAGCGAAATGGGGGCGCGCGGGGTGAGAGGCTCAAGGGAGCTTGATGTTGATGAGCAGCTCCTTGTGGGAAGGATGCTCACGAGAACGTGAGATTGCGACACAAATGTCGCGGTGCCCGCGATCCTTTTGATTAGATGGCGGATTTCCGGGATGGGAACGGTCCTTGCTAGTGCTTGGATCACTCGGAAGGGTGGTTCGTCTGGGGAGTGGATCCAGCGTTGACCTCGATGCTGATGACTCCTGCTGCTCTTGAGCGTCGGCTGTGAAAACGACGCGACGGAAGACGAGGGGATCGGAGGCGACGAGAACGCCAGCGGAGGAAAGTCCTCCGGAGGGAGCGCGAGCGGAGGAAAGTCCTCCGGGGGCAGCAAGTCGGACGGCTCTGGTGGGCGCGCAGGCGGCGGGGCAGGAGGAGAGGGCGGAGACAACGGTGAGCCCCCCGGAAGCTCATGCGCCGACGTGGTGGACTTGGCCCTGTCGGATGAGTGCGACTCGACCCGAAAGTGCAACTATGAGATCGCCGCTGCTTATTGTGATGACGGAGACGCGGCCGCAACTGCTGCTCTGACCGCCTGTTTCCGGCTCGCCGGTGGCTGTCATACGGCGGCTGACCCCGGAAGCTCGGCTGTACGGAGCTGTTTGGCTGAAGCTCTGTCAGCGCATGGCACCTCCGAATCGGCGGCGGTTCGTGCCGCCGCGGACGATCTCTGCTCTTCGAAGGACCATGAACCTCTCATGGTAGAGGTCTTTGCGGCGATGGGCGGCAAGAAGACGGCGAAGGACCTCGAGGACTGCATCGAAGCCGCCGAAGAATGCTCGGAGGTCGAAGCCTGCTTGCTGGACAATCTCGGCGTGCCGGCTCCGGCTTCCTGTGGGTGAGCGCACCATGAGCGCTCCTTCGAAAGAGGACAGCGCCTGGCGTCCGGCTCTCTTGTTCGATGAGTGACGAGGAGGGGCTCCCTTCGGGGGGCCCTTCTAGTATCGACAAACCCCGAAGGCGAGCTCGTTCCCCACCTTCGCGAAGTCTTCATCGAGGTCACCCGTCTCTCTACCGTCCGAAGCTATCCGCCGGAGGGAAGGGCGGGCGTTTTCGAGCGGAACCCCCTGGCGGGAGCTTTGCGCAGGCGCTCTCGCGTCGACGCGCCGAACTGGCCGTCCTCAGCAATCATGTCGTCGCCGTGATGGCGGTTCCACAACCGTTGAAACGCGAGAACGTCGAGATTTTTTCGGCGCGATGTTCGACCGACGTAGTCGAAATGGACCGGGTCAGCCTTGCCCATCCAGCGGAAACCGTGAGCCTCGAGCGTCTTGCGCCAGGTTTGCGGCTCAGCCAAGTCGATGGCCAGGCCCGTTTCGTGGTTACTGGTTCCGGGGGACGCCGCCAGCGTCACGCCGCAGCGCTTAGCGGCTGCCCATTCGCTCACCAGATATTGTTGGGCGAGGGTTCGGAATGCGCTGTTGAGGCGCATGGTTCGACTTCGATTCGAGTCGAGCGCCGCCACGAGCGCCGTGCGAGCGTTTGCCTCCAGGAAGAGAAACGCGCTGCGATCGACGGTGAGATTGGGGCGATCGGGAATTTGGGTGAGGTCTTGTGGCGCTAGGGAGCGCATTTCGGCGATGAGTTGCTGGCTCAGTCCGTCCACACTCGAGGTCGAACAAGTACGAGCGGCGGCGACTTGTACGGTGATGTTTTCCTCATGAGCCTTGGGTGAGCGCGGCAGAGGACTCGGCCCGGGAGAAAAATCAACCCAATCTTCGGCAGGAACGACTGCTTCGAAAGATTGAGTCCCCTTTGGGGTCGGGGCTCTTGAGGGTTTCGCGAGAGGAGCTTGCTCAAGCTCGTCCCGCTCGACTTCCGCCCCCTTTTGTCCATGTGCGTAGAGTCCGGCGCCTGCGATCAATGCGATGAGGCCGCCCGTGAGCGCGAGCGCGAAGGATGGTCGTGAGGTCGGCCCGCTCTGAGTCATCGCGCGCGGCACCCTATCACCGCTTTTCCGCTCGGAGAAGCGCGCCGAGAGCAGCTGTTGTCTCGCATCAACGAATGCATGCCTTGGCAAGGTCAGAAGTAGAGCTGAGTTTGGACTCGCGCTTGGTGCGTTCCGTCCCAGTCGTCGCCGCGGGTGACGAAGAAGTAGTCCACTGTGATCTTCAGGTTGTGTCCCGACAAGTAATAGTTGATCGCGCTGCCCAGCTCGCGCTCGTGCAAGAGCGCGGGGTCAGTCTGCCCGATCGGAAAGAGCTCCCCGTAGCGGGCCGCGGTCTCGAAGTGTTCGGTCCAGAGATAGCCAGCCTGAGTGAAGAAGCCCCACGCCGAGCGTGAGAACTCTGTGAGCGGCGCCCCGTCCACAAGGTGTGTCTCCGAGTCCGTATCGGCGCGGCGATAGAGAGCCTCGCTGAGCCAAGAGAAACCGCGCCATTTGAGGTGAAGATCGGTGGTTAAATGGGTGTAGTCGAAGCTCGACGCCTCGTACGTCTCGCCGGTCGTGCTCTTCGGTCGCACCGTGTCAAAGTTTTTGGCTGCAGCGAACCCCCAGGCAAGTCGCAGCGTCCGACCGCGGGAGAGATCGGATTCGACGTTGGCGTCAAACTCCCCGAAGGGGCTCGTCCATATGCGCAAAGCGACGAGCAGACCCGAGTTCGTCGCCAGGCGGTTCCTCCCATCCCCGGAGAAGAGCCCGACATTGTAGCCGAGAATTCCGCCCCAACCGCCGAGATTCTCGGAGAAGACCTGGACGCCCACGTCCCTGTCGAGGGTGAGCTCTGTCATCACGATCGAGCGATCGGCGAACTGGAGAGCAGAGGATGAGTTTGTGCGTTGCCTGTCGAAGGGTACCTTACCCTGACCAACTCGAATCATCGCGTCGCGCAGGACGCCGTAAGTGAGCGTCGCGTCGCGGATGGGGTTATAATAATCGGGCTCATTGTCTTCGTGGGAGAAGCCGAGCTGCAAGTAGAGTTCCCAAGAATCTTGGAAGCGTCCAAGGAATGCGAGCCGTGCTCGCCTGATCACGAACTCGCTCACTGAGCGGTCCCCGCTCGCGGCGAGCTCGGTGAGGAAACGTGGCTGAAGACGGCCGCGGAACTGAAGCTGGAAATCTCGTTCGGCTGAAAGAAACCTCACACCGCGGCCGAATGTAGCGTCGATGCGGTCCTCGCCTTCTGTGGGGAGCGCGACGGGATCACCGTTCGGATCCGACGTTGGCAAGCCAGGGAGGAGGGGCGGAGCAGAGGAATGGTGATGGGAGAGCGCGACGCCCGGGACGGCAGGAGGGGGCTCGCCCGGGGCGGCGAGCACGCGTGAGGTCGACGAGAGGATCAGGATGAGGCCCGCCGCGCGAGCGTGGTTCGTGAGGGGGCTCATGCTTTGAGCTTCGTCGCGCGGAACTCAAAGTAGGGCAAACGAGACCTGAACGGCGTCTAAACGGGCTTCGCTCCCCCGTCCCTCGTGCCGCTTCTCCCGGACCTGCTCGTCCCCCTTCTAGCGGGGCCGATGCGTGGTGCCTGGGCCGGGTGTGATGTAGAGGGCGATGAACGGCTCGATCACATTGGCGATATGCCAGACGCCCGGCGGATTGATGATGGCTTCGTGGGGGCCGAGGATGACGCGGGTTTCTTTGCCGTCTTGTTCTTGAATGAACTCGGCCTTGCCCGAGAGCACGACGACGAGCTCGTCGCCGGCGGGATGGGACTCCCAAGAGGGCCAATCGACCTTGCTCTCGTGGATACAGATGAGCCTTCCCGGATCTTGTTCGGTGCAAAATTCCCGGACGTACTTTTCGTAGCCGTGCGCAAACTCGAAAATAGGGCTGATGGCGGAGCGCGCGCTGAAGAGGTGAGCGGCGTCCTCGAGGAGGTTCAGAGGTCTCATGGGCCGAAGGATACCCGCGACGAACGGAGAAAACGTCGCGATGTCTCGCGGAATGCGCGTTCGGAACGCGCATGGAGGCGCGGCGGGAAACCGGGTGCTGACGGGCAGGTCGGCGCAGCAACGCGGCAAAAGACCTCGCTTTTCTGGGTCTTTAGGTGGAAAGAAAGAGGCTAAGCCGAAACCCAAATAACGGTCGCCCGAAATAGCGGTCGCCCCAAAAAAGCGATCGCGAGGTGAAGAAAATTTTGGATAGCGCTTGGACCTGGTTCAGGATGAAAAAATCAACATCGAATGAGTCTACGATGAGTGAAGGTAGGTAGATCGGCGACTCGTCCGCGCTTTGGAGCGGTGTGCGCTTTGGAGCGGTGTGCGCTTTGGAGGGTGTGCGCTTTGGAGGGTGTGCGCTTTGGAGGGTGTGCGCTTTGGAGGGTGTGCGCTTTGGAGCGGTGTGCGCTCACCAGAGGTGTGTGGTGGGGGGCTGGCGACGGAGGAAGAATGCTCTCGGGGTTCTGACGCGTCCGCGGGACGCATGGAGCGCCTCGGGCGTGCCTGCAGAGCATTCGCGGGCAGGCTTGCAGGAACGACAAGAGGCCAGCGAGGAAGTGCGCATGGAGGCGCGTCCAGGATGGAGGCGCGTCCAGGATGGAGGCGCGTCCAGGATGGAGACGCCTGCGGCGTTGCTCTGGGTGAACGAAGCGGCTCGGAGGCGCCTTGGGGAACGTCGCCTTTAAGGTAGGTACGGCTCGATTGCGGTGTACCACTTGGCGGCCATGCGACCATAGCCGGCTTGGTTCGGGTGGACGCCGTCGCCGAGCTCGTTTGTGGGGAAGCCTGCGAACTGATCGACAAACAGGATATGAGCGCCCTCAGCTGCGCGCTCCTCGACCATACCTTGGATCGGCATGTTGAAGGCGGTCACGTTCGAGGCGGACTGGGGGAAGGGGATGATGTTCGAGACGACGATCAAAGCATCGGGAGCCTCGTCGATCAGCTTGTCCATGAGCATGCCGAGCCGATCGACGGCGCCGCTGGGCATCTGATACATGTCGTTGGTTCCGGCGTGGACCAGGATGATGTGCGGCATGTCCTCGCGGAAGGCCGGCTGGGGAACGCGACCTGCGATCTGCTGAATCGTCTGGCCGCTGATGCCTTCGTGGTTCTTCGGGAATGGCTTGCCAGCGACCATGCTGGGCCCGTTCGGGCTCTGAGTGCCGGTGAAGGTGATGTCGTGGCCGTCTTCCGTCGCGAGGCGGAAGAGCTCGACGCGATAGCCGCCGTCAAAGCCGAGGCCGAAGGTGATGGAGTCGCCGAGGGGCAAAATCTTGCAAGGGCCCGTCGCGGGACAAGGCTGAAATCCTGCGCTTCCCCCTGAGCCATCGCTGCCGCCGCTGCTGGAGCCTCCGTCGCCTGAGCCTCCTGCGGCCGCGCCTCCCGAGTTCGTGCCCCCAGTGGTCGGGGCTCCGCCGCTCATCGAGCCACCAGTATCTGCTGGTGAACCGCCGCTCGCTGCGCCTCCGGCAAAAGCTCCGCCTGCGCTCGGTGCACCACCGGCGTTCGGGCTCCCGCCGGAGCTCGCAGGAGCGCCGCCCGCCGCAGCACCTCCTGCTTGAGAGAGGCCGCCGCTACCTGATGCATCATCGTCGGTCGGCGAACTCGGCCCGCTCGAGCAAGCAGGAAACGAGAGAAGCGTGAGGGAGAGCACAACGAGGGAGCCGAGAGAAAAGCCTCGCATCTTGATGGAGGAGAGAGACTGCATAACGCGATGACCTTCTGGAGCAGACTTGGAAGGAGCTACGCGCCTTCGAGCTTTGGAGCGCCGCGAGGGAGCCTAAAGTCGACGCCGGGGCGTGGCTTTCTCGTTTTCGCCCAAGTTTTTCGGGAACTCGGGGTTGGGCGGTGAAAAATTCCAGAGTTTCCCGGGGGGCGAGAAATTTTTGACCCCATTTTTGCGTTTGACGCCGAACGCTGAATGACGGGGCTCCGCTCGAGGTTTGACGGGACCCGGGCCCGCGGGGACATCCATGGTCTCGTTACTCATGCTCATGGAGATTGAACGTCCTTCGAAGTACGGCGCCGCGCTGACCGGATCAGATTGGCCTGGACTGCCGCTGCGCATTGGGCACCTTCCCGAGAGCGGGAGCGTGGAAGAGCTCTCGACCGACACGGACGCGATTCTCGTCTGGACCGGTGGACCGTCGGAGGTGACCGTCGTGTATCGTGAACCACTCACCGGAGAGGATCGCGAATATAGCTTCCAGCGCCGCTCCGGCATGATCGACCTGCTCCCAGCCGGTACGTTCATGAAGAGCGTTCGTTATCAGGGAGCCTCGTCGACCTGCGTTTCTGTGAATCTTCCGAGAAGCTGCCTCGAAGCCCTCAGCTCGGAGGAGCTGCCTGGCTTGGATCGAGATCGCGGTCCTCAGTTCGGCATCATCGACGCGCACGTCCTCGACCTGGTCCAAAGGCTCCAAGGACAGGCCGAGGGGCGCACCCCTCTCGGCGCTCTCTACACACAATCGCTCTCCCTCGCGCTCGCTTCGTACATTTCGGCGCGGTACGGCCCGAGGGCAGAGGCGCCCGCGCCCCCGAAGACGCCGAGCTTGACCCCGGCCCAGAGCGAGCAGGTCAAGAACTTCATCGAGCAGAAGCTCGACAAGAACTTTGGCCTCCTCGACCTCGCGAGTGTGGTCGGATATTCTCCGGACCACTTCTCGCGCCTCTTCAAGCAGGCCTTTGAACAATCCCCTCACCAATACGTGCTCTCACGCAGGATCGAGCGGGCACGGGCGATGCTGCGGGATGTTCGAATCCCGATCGCCGAAATCGCCTCCGCCTGCGGTTTCTCAAACCAGGGCCATTTCACGACGGTCTTCAAGCAGCGCACGGGCATCACGCCGGGCGTGTATCGAAGAGGCTAAGCCTTGCCCTCGGGGCGGTGCCTAGGCACGCTCGAGAGCATGGCGAGGGTGGGGCTTTGGGGTGCGGTCGCGGGCGGGTGTCTCGCGGGACTCGTTTCGTGCTCGTCTACCGGCGAGGGTGATCTGGGCAGTGGAGGAGGTGCCTCGAGTGATGGCGGCACGGGTCGCGGCTCTGGCGGAGCTAGCGCGGGTGGTCTCGAGGCCGCAGGTGGGACAAGCGATGGGGGGCTTTGAGCGCAGCGGGAAGCGGGGGAACGTCGACGAAGGCCCCACCACCCATCTCGGCGCGCCTGGACGACGAGTACATCTCCTTCGGCCGGGGAGCCCAGGTCGACGCATCGCGTGCGCCTGCGCTCAGGATTTCGGCGGTGAATACCGCAGAGGGAAGCTTTGAGCTCACGCTCATCCCTCAGGGTGGCGAAGCTCTCGCGCCGGGCGTGGTGCTTCGCTGTGGCAGCGAAGGAGCTTCATCGATCAGTTGGACAGCGAACTCCGTCAGCACCGCCGGGCCCGGCGGAGGCTGTGAGATTCATGTGATAGCGGTGGGCTATGAGCCAGGCGCGCGGGTACAGGGAATCTTCGAAGGGACGCTCGTGGCAGCCGATGGCTCGGGCGCGGTTGAGGCCAAGGAAGGAGCTTTTTCCGGCACGCTGAACTAGGGCGCCCGGGCGCCCGAGTGCCTGCTCGATGAACCTCGATCGGCGAGTGGGCTCGGTCGAGCCGACGGCGAGCCGATGCCCCTTGGAGAATTTTGTGGAACTCTCCGGGACATGAGCGCCCCGAGCCGAGAGCTTCCCCCACCTATGCCGATCCGAAAGGACAATTTTGCGGGGCGGACCTTCGAAGAGCGCATGCCGCTCATGATTCACGATGTCCTCTCGCGGGGCGGATGGTCGGCTGAGGTTGTCTCGTGGCTCGAGCTGCTCTTGGCGTCGCTCCCTCGTGGGCCAGTGCCAACGCAGCTGATCGAGAGCGAGTTAGATCCAGCGTTTTGGCAGAGCGCAGGTCTCTGTCATGAAGGCTTGACCTGGGATGCGCTGCCGTTCTTTGAGGCGGAGACCGTCTTTCACTTCGCGCTGCTGCATGCGACAGGGTATCAGGGAGAGGCGTCCCGGGATCCATTCGCGGAGGCGAAGCGAGAAGGGTTCGAGGCAGGGCTCCCGGCGGCGCAAAGGTGGGCAGAGTTAGAGTGGACCTCTCGGAGCGAGGAGCGGAGCGCGGCGCTGGAGCTCTCTCTTTGGGGGAATCTCCACGATCTGAGCTTTCAAAGGCGCGGCGACAGCCGCGAGCTCATCGTCGACGAGCGCGCAAGAGCCCTCGGGCTCCTCGATGCTGCAAGTATGGTCGACATCATCCTCGACAATGCAGGTAGTGAGCTGACGTGCGATCTGCTCGCGAGTGACGTGCTCCTGCGCGGCGGAAAAAAGGTAAGACTGCACCACAAGCCTCGTCCCTTCTTCATCTCCGATGCAACGGCGAGAGACGTGCGATGGACGATCGCTGAGCTTCGGAAGCGGGCAGTGGGTCCGCTCCGCCTGGTAGGGGAGCGGCTCGAGCGGGCGCTCGAGGGAGGCCAGCTCGAGCTCCGGACGGACGCGTTTTGGTGTCGTCCGCTCCACCTCACCGGGATGCCTGATGAGCTGCGGACCGACATCGGGCGAGCTGACGTCGTCCTCCTCAAAGGCGATCTCAACTACCGGCGCATCATCGAAGATCGCCTGTACCCCTTTGACACTCCCGCGGCGTCGGCGGGACCCGCCGGCTTTCCGCCTCTCGTGGCGCTCCGAGTCCTCAAGTCGGAGGTTCTGGTCGGGCTCGAGCCCGGCCGCGCAGCGGCCCTCGACGCAGCCCAGCCGGGCTGGCTGACCTCAGGGGAGACCGCCATCGTCCAGGTTTTTTAGCCGGGGAAGCGCGCCGGAGCTTGCGTCCTCCTATTCCGGAGTCATAGTTCTCCGGAATAGGAGACTTTGATGCCTCTCCCGAAGACCTACCCGCGTACCCGCTACGAGCCCTCGCCGCTCGTGGACCTGACCGACAAAGCGGTCCGAGAGCGGCTCAGCGCGGGCGCGCTCCGCGCCTTTTTTAACATCATGGAGCGCTGGAAGGTGCGCGACGAAGATGCGCGGGCCCTGCTCGGAGGGATCTCGAACGGTCCCTACTACGAGCTGAAGAAGAATCCCGAGCGGGTGCTCGATGCGGATCGTTTGCAGCGCATCTCCTATCTCGTCGGGATCTTCAAGGCGCTCCACATTCTTTATTCGGAAGCTCTCGCGGACGCTTGGGTGACGCGACCGAACACGAATCGAATCTTCGCGGGGCTCTCGCCTCTCGAGTTTATGGTGCGCGGCGGCTTGCCTTCGCTCGCTATCGTGCGGCGTCTGCTCGACGCGCGGCGAGGAGGACAACATTGAAGCGCAAGCGAGCCCGAGCGCCGGAGCTTCCGCCTTTGAGCCTGGTGCGGCGCTTCGACACCTACCGGCTGATCCCTGAGCGTTTCATCGACGGCGGGGAGAGTGTCCTGCGCCGCATCGCCGACAGCGACGAACATTTGAACGAGATTTTCGACCTCGATCACGCCACCAACGAGCGCCTTTGGGCCGAAAATGAGCGTTTGCCCGGGATCGGGATCCAGGAGCTCGTCTTTGGCGTCCCGAACTATCGGATCGTCAACGCCGCCTTCTGCCATGCGCATCCGCTCGGGAGTCGTTTTAATGGGCCCGAGCGCGGCGCTTGGTATGCGGCCTTCGAGCGCGAGACGTCCGAGAGTGAGGTCATGTTCCACAAGGTCCTCGAGTTCGTCGAAACGAATTGGCCCGAAGAGGAGGTGGTCTACCGAGAGCTGCTCGCGGACTTCTCCGGTGAGTTTCACGACCTTCGGGGTGACTCCTGCTTCGAGGTCTATCTCGATCCGGACAGTTACGTAGCGTCGCAGGCTCTCGCCGAGCGATTGCTCGAACTCGGGTCGCTTGGGGTCGTGTACCCGAGTGTTCGTCGCCCGGAGGGGACCTGTCTCGCCTGTTTTCGTCCCGCCATGGTCGGGCATGTTCGGCTCGGAGGACGCCGAGTCTTCCACTATCGAGGTGACCCGAGTTCAAGCACCTGGAGCGACGGATGAGGGAGCGGGAGAGCGTCGCTCGCAGGGCCGGTGAGCGCGCGAAGTGTCCGATGGCACTCTGTGACAGGGCAGCGAAGCGGTAGGCGCTGGGCTCAGGCGAAGGCTCGGCTGGGCCCTCGTGGATTTGATGGACCGGGGCCAACGAACGGGGAGGCGCGTTGGGTTAGCCGGCGTGAGTTTCCCAGCTCTCGAGGAGGCGGGTGAGCTCGGCAGAAGCGGAATCGTCGCGAGGATCGAGGACGCTCGGGGGCAGCCAATGGATTTCGCGGTCGCGAAGCCAGGTGCGCTGGCGGCGGGCGAAGACGCGGGTCTTTTGGTAGACGAGTGTGATGAGCTCTTCGAGGTCGAAATTTCCGGAGCGGACAGCGTCGCGCACCTGAAGATAACCGACCGAGCTCATGGCGCGCGTTTCGCCGTAACCCCGCTCGAGGAGCGAGCGCACCTCTTCGACGAATCCTCGCTCAAAGAGGCCGCGGGTGCGCCGGAGCAGGCGCGCGTCGTAATCCTCCCGGGGCCAGTCGATTCCGACGAAGAGAGGGCGGTAGCGCTCGGAGCGGAAGCCGTGTGCCTCTTGTAAGGCGCTCATCTTTTGGCCGCTCGCTTCGAAGACCTCGAGGGCGCGGCTTACGCGCACGAAATCGTTCGGATGAAGGCGCGCGGCGCTCTCAGGATCGACCGCCCTGAGACGCTCATGCAGCGCTCTTCTCCCTTCGCGCATGACGAGTTCTGCGTGGGCCCGGCGGAGCTCCGGCTGGGCCTCGGGGGCATCAGCGAGCCCGTAGAGGAGCGCTCGGTGCCAGAGGAACGTTCCTCCGCACAGGATGACCCGCTTGCCGCGAGCGGCGATGTCGGAGATGACTCGATCTGCTTGTGCCTGGAATTGGCTCGCTTCAAGAGGATCGGTCGGATCCTGGCTGGAGATGAGATGATGAGGGACGCGGGCGAGCTCCTCGGGGGTCGGCTTTCCGGACCCGACATCGAAATGGCGATAGACCTGGACGCTGTCGACGCTGACGATCTCGGCGTTCAGGCGCGGGGCGAGACTGAGGGCGAGATCTGTCTTCCCCGAAGCGGTCGGCCCGACCAAGACGAGGACCGACAGAAGGCTCATCCTCCCCGGCTCCTACGTTTTGCACCCGGTGCGGGGACAGCACTCTGTTCTTGGTCCGTGGTGCGTCGCTCACCGGACTCGCGGGGCCTCGGCGCCTCGGGCTCCTCCGCGGAGAGTTTGGCTTTTGTGGGGCGCTGAGTTTCGCCCGAGTCTTGGGGCTCTTGGGTGAAGATGGACGCTTCGGGAGCGGAGGGTTCGCTGCTCCTTTCGGGGCGCTCGGAGCTGGGCACGGGCTCCGCTCTGCCGCCGTCGAGCTCCTCGAAGGAAACGCGGTGGACGATCGGAGAAGGGCCTTCGAACGTGGCGCCGAGCTCGTCGAAGTTCGAGAGCAAACTCGAGGCTTCGCCGGGGCCGAGGGTCTGGCCCCGCTTCAGACAGAAGGCATCGCCGAGGCATGCGGTGAGCTTTCGGAGCCGCTCGTGCGGAGAGAGGTCAGCACTCTCGCGGAGAGTTTGGCTGACGATGGCGAGGACCGCCTCTGGCGGAGCGTGCGAAAGGGCGTCGGGGACGGAGTGAATGGTGGCGACGGTATCGCTCTTTGCGCGCACCTCGATGCCGAGCTGAGTGAGGGGTTCAGCGAGGCTGAGGACGTGCTCGAGCCCTTCGGGCACGACGACTTGAATCGGGAAGAGCAGGGACTGAGCCCGCGTGCGCCCTTCGAGAAAATCATTCCAGAGTCTTGAGCAGAGGACACGTTCTGCCAGGCGCGCCTGATCGAGGATGACGAGTCCCTCGCGCCCTTCGCAGATGAGATAGCTGCGACGGAGCTGAGCGATGAAACGGAGACGACTGCGTCCCGGCTGAGCCGAATCTTTGAGCTCGAAGGCGCGCAAGGTCTCCGGACGAATCGACGGAACCTCCTCGGCCACACTCGCGCGCACGCGGAGCGTCTGGCGCTCTTCGGGAGGACTCAGCGGAGCTTCGGCGCGGGGAGAGGGCGCTCGGTCCCGCGAAAAGGGGCGCACGTTCGGGGCGCTGGCCTTGGTCAAGGTCTCCTCGGTCGCGTACCCGAGCTCCTTCGAGAGGACCTGGAAGAGAGCGTCGAAGACGGCGCGGGCCTCTGCGAAGCGCACTTCGAGTTTCTGGGGGTGGACGTTGATGTCGACGAGGTGCGGCGGCAAGTCGAGGAAGACGACGCCGACCGGGTAGCGCCCTCGTTCGAGAGTGGAGCCGTAGGTTTGGGCCACAGCTTGGGCGAGGGCGCGATCGCGCACCGGGCGCCCATTGACCAAGAAGCGGAGTCCCGATGCGCCGTTTCGCGCAGACTCGGGCCCAGCGAGGAAGGCTTCGATGTGGAGGGGGCCCCGCTCACCGCGCACGTGCCTGAGGTCGTCTCGTTCGAGGACCTGAATGGCGCGCTCTCTCCGGGTCTTTACCTTGGGGAGCTTGCGTACGGTGCGCCCATCTCGCGACAGCACGAAGGTCACCTCCGGTCGACCGAGCGCCAGTGCCACGAACACGTCACTCACATGACCGCTCTCGGTGCTCGTCGAGCGCAGGAACTTCAGGCGGGCCGGAACGTTGAAGAAGAGGTCTCGGACGCTGACCTTCGTTCCTACGGGGCCTCCTGCGCTCCTGTGCTGCGGGTCTTTGCCGCCGAGCACTGTGACGACGGTGGCCTCGTCACGGGTCGCTTCGCGGGTCGTGAGCTCGAAGCGGCTGACGGAGGCGATGCTCGGCAGCGCCTCCCCGCGGAAGCCGAATGAGCAGAGGGAGTCGAGATCTGTGAAGGCGCGTAGCTTGCTCGTGGCGTGCCGCTGGAGGGCCAGCCGGGCGTCCCCGGGGCTCATGCCGAAGCCGTCGTCGATGACCGTGAGCTCCTTGAGGCCGCCACCGGTCAAGCTGAGCTCGATGCGCGATGCTCCGGCGTCGAGGGCATTCTCGAGGAGCTCCTTGGCGACGCTGGCTGGTCTCTCGACGACCTCACCCGCGGCGATCTGGTTCGCCAGATCGGCGGGCAAGACACTGATTTTCGAGAGGCTGGACATCGAGGGAGGACGAACGACCTACGGGGTCTGTTCGACCGAGACGGGGCTCACCCCCGAAACCTACCGCAGAACCTACGCCTTGTGAGGGGAGAGCGCGCAGGTTCTCCTGCGCAAAAAGAAAAACGCCGCCTCGGCGGGAGGCGGCGCAATACCGGATCGAAGAACTTCCCTCAAGCCTCGATCGGGTAGACCGAGACCTTCTTCTTCGTGCGCGAAGCCCACTCGAACTTCACGACGCCGTCGATGAGCGAATAGAGAGTGAAGTCTTTGGCGCGACCGACATTGTTGCCGGGGTCAACGCTCTGGCCAACCTGGCGGATGATGATGCCGCCTGCGCTGATGGTCTGGCCTCCGAAGACCTTCACTCCGCGGTGTTGCGCATTTGAATCGCGACCGTTGCGTGTGGAGCCGCCGCCCTTTTTATGTGCCATTAGCCGAGGACCTCCGTGATCTTCACTGCGGTGAAGGATTGACGATGACCGTTCTTGCGGCGGTGCTTCTTCCGGCGCTTGAACTTGAAGATGACGAGTTTCTCGCCGCGACCTTGTGCGACGATCTCACCTTCGACCTTGGCACCCGACACGAGCGGAGCGCCGAACTTCGGGCTGTCTCCGCCGAGGAAGAGGACCTCTTCGAACGTCACCCGATCTCCGGGGGAACCATCCAATTTTTCAATGCGAAGAACGTCGCCGGGCGAGACCCGGTACTGTTTTCCGCCGGTGCGAATGACTGCGTTTGCCATGGGGAAGGGCCGCGAAAGCTAAACGCGATAACCCCCGGGCGCAAGGATCAATCGCCGATCTCTCGGCAGGAATTCTGCAGCATTCCTCTTTTCTTTCAGGGCGATCTCGGATACGCCCGTTCAGGAGATCGAAGATTCTTTTATAAATTTAGCAGGTTATGTCCCGGGTGTCCAAAGACCGGCCGCCGACTCTCCCGAGGAGCCGACCCCGCGCGAGGCCCGGGTTCGAGGCTGGGGCGGCCCGATCGGGCCGGAGACCCGTCTTCAGGGACCCTGGAGCTGCCCCCAGCGCCCGAGCCAGCGGGAGAGGCCGGAGACCTTCCCCGCGAGCTCGACTTCGATGGCCCCTGGCTCTTCTCGGAACGTCGGGGTGCCGAGACCTCCCGGGACCTTCTGGCCTAGGTCCGCGAGAGCTCGTTCGACGAACTTGCGGAGCTCGGGTCGCCCCTCGTCAGCGCAGTCGATCCGCGCCTTCACCGTTCCGCTGGGCAATAAGGTCGCGAACCCCCCGCGGGCGTGGCGGAGAGGAGAGCGGGCCCCTTCAGGGCCCGCCGCTTCGAGCCAATCGGGGGGCAAGACGAGGGTCGCGTGGGCGAGAGCGCCTTCGGCCGGCGGGGGAAACGCTCGATGAGGAGAGGGGGGGAGATCTTTGTCATCGAGGAGCAACGCGCGCACGAGCCCGTCGAGGTCGGGGCTGCCCGTAGCGAAGACCAAGTTCCCGACGGCGCCCCGCTTTTCATGGAGCAAGATTCCGGTCTTCGACTTGAGGAAGTCGATGGCGGGATTCACAGGGGACTCCTGTCCGCCGCTCGCCAAAATCTGCTCACGGGCGCACTCGAAAAAACGCCGTGATACTCCTGCCGCGCCGAGCACGATTTCCGGCGCGTCGTCTGTCGCCCGTGGCGGCAAGATGCCCACAGCGGCGCGCTCGGGCGGAGCAACATCGCCGCAGGAGGGATCGGGGCTGCCAGCGAAGGGGGCTGTTTCTGAGAGGCTCGTGTGGAAGTCGACGATCAGCCAGGCGCCCGTCGGGATGAGCGCGCGAGCCGTCCTCGTGTTCGGCTGCGGGGGAAGCGGGGCTCGGGCCGGGGGCGGCGCTATGGGCGCGCCTGAACCGCTCGAGCGAGCGGCCAAGAGTCCGACCACGATGAGAAGCGCGAGGCCGAGCGCGACGGCAAGCTTCTTCAGGAAGTCGTTCATGCGTCTTGTCCGCGGTCGCCCCGACGTTTTGCCTGACGCTCGACGAACTCGATGACTTTGTGAGCGGGGCGCGAGGCGGTGAGGCGGGCCAGCTCTTGGATGCCGGTCGGGCTCGTGACGTTGATCTCGATGAGCTTCTCGGCGATGAGGTCGAGGCCGACGAACCAAAGACCTCGCTCGCGGAGCGACGGTCCGATCGCCTGGACGAGCTCTTTCTCTCGGGGCGTCAGATCTGTCGCTTCGACGCGGCCTCCGACGTGGATGTTGGCTCGGAAGTCCTCCTCCTGAGGAACGCGGCGAATCACGCCGAGCAGCTCCCCGTCGAGCAACAGAACACGTTTGTCGCCCTCTTTGATGGCGGGTTCGAAGCGCTGCACCATCGCCAAGCGTTTGCCTTCGCCCGTGAGGAGATCGGTGAGAGCTCGGACGTTTTTGTCGCCCTTTGAGAGGCGGACGACGCCGCTCCCGCCGGCCCCGTCGAGGGGTTTCATGACCGCCTCACCGACGCGATCGACAAATGTGAATACGTCGCTCGGCTGGGACGTCACGATCGTTTCGGGCATGAAGTCGAGGTAGTGGAGAGCGAGAAGCTTCTCGTTGGCGTCGCGCAGGGCGCGCGGATGATTCAGGACGAAGGTCTCCGCTTCGGCCAGATCGAGCACCTGAGTGAGAGCCAAGTAAGCTGCGTCGAAGGGCGGATCCTTGCGAATGAAGATCGCGTCGAAGTCAGCGGCGGGGTGCTCCTCGTACACGCCGAGCTTGACGGCGGGCGCCATGCGCTGGACCTCGACGTGAGCGGAGACAGTGGTCACGTGTTTGCCGCGCAGGCCCACCTGAGCCGGGAGGCAGTGGTAACATTGATGACCGCGCTCCTTCGCCGCCTCCATAAAGGCGAACGAGGTGTCTTTGTCCGGGAGCATGGAGTGCGCGGGATCCATCACGAAGAGAAAGCGCATGACCTTCGGAAGGTAGTACCAAACGGAGCCTCACCCAAAAGGGCGCTCCGAGCCGGTCGCTGACGAGGCGTGGCTTCGTGCTCCTCGAGACGGGGCTGCCCCGTGACGGTCGTTTTTTCCGGCGGTCCCTTGGGCTCCTCTCGTGACGGCGGGCGCCGGGTCGGATAAGTGAAAGAGATGGCCTTGCGAGTCCGGAGCACCGTCCCTTTTGTGCTCGTCCTTTGCGCGCTCATGCTCGCGCGAGCGCCCCGGCTTCAAGCGGGGGTCCCGGGGGCCGCGGTAGCGACGGAGAATGCGACGGCGACTCGAGACGCCCTGGCCATCTTGGACGCAGGTGGTTCGGCGGCGGACGCGGCTATCGTGGCGGCGCTCGTCGCGGGGGTGACGGCTCCGACTTCGAGCGGGCTCGGGGGCGGAGGATTTGCGATGTTCTGGGATGAGAAGGCTCAGAAGATGAGTGTGCTCGACTTCCGCGAGCGCGCTCCCCGGGCCATCAGTCCCGCCGAGTTTGAAAACAGGCCATTGCCTCCCGGCGAGGAAGGGCGACTCGTGGGGACGCCGAGTGAACTCGCCGGGCTCATCGAGCTGCACCGTCGCGCTGGAAAGCTCCCATTTTCGGCGCTCGTGAAGAAGGCCGAGGCGCGCGCGAGAAATGGCTTTGTCGTCTCGCAGCACCTCGCGGCCATGCTCGGCTACGGCGAGAAGAAGCTCGCGCGCAGCCCTCAGCTGAAATCCCTCTTTTTCCCGAAGGGCAAGGCCGCCGTCGTCGGACAACGGGTCGTCAATACTGAGCTCGCTGAGACGCTGGCGCGCATCGCGCGCGAGGGAGGTTCGGTCATGACAGAGGGGCCGCTCGCCCTTCAAATGGTCGAAGCGACGCAGGCCGCGGCGGGCGCTCTGACCCTCGAGGATCTCGCTGAGTATCGAGTCGTCGAGCGGGAGCCGCTCAGGATTCGTTACGACGGCAAGGACGTCTACACGATGCCCCCGCCGTCGGCCGGAGGCCTGATGGTCGCTGAGCTCTTGATGATGTTTTCTCCCGATGAGCTCCGTACGCTCGGCTTCGGGACGCCCGCCTATCAACATCTCCTCGCAGAGGGCATGCGCGGGGCCATCGCCGATCGCATGAGGTACATCGGCGATCCGGATATTGAGAAGGTCGATCTCCAGGCGCTCATGGACGAGCGCCGGCTGGCCGCCCGCAAGGCGAAAATTGCCCTAGACCGCACCCATGCCCTCCCCTTGTTTGGCCAGGAAGAACACGGCACCCACCACCTGGTCACAAGCGACCGTTCGGGGAACGTCGTCTCTCTCACGACCACCGTAAATCGACTCTTCGGGTCGACTCTGGTGACCGCGAGCGGCGGCGTTGTCCTCAACGATCAGCTCGACGACTTCACGAAGCAGGCCGACGTCCTGCCCTTCGGCATGAAGGAGAGTCCGAACAGGCCCCGGCCTCTGGCGCGTCCCGTCTCGAGCATGACCCCGACCATCGTGATCGAAGGGGGGCAGGCCGTGCTCGCTCTGGGCGGCTCCGGCGGCATGACGATCCCGACCAACGTGTCCCAAGTCTTGCTCGGTTGCCTCGTCTTCGGTCAAACCCCTGACCAAGCCGTGCGCGCGCCGCGCATCCTGATCCCCCTAGGTCCGGACACGATCATGGTCGATCCGGGCACCCCCGAGCAGCACAAGGAGGACCTCGCGTTTCGCGGAGAGCGAGTCGCGGAGGCGAGGTTTAGGTCCCACGCGGTCCAGGTCCTCTCGAGGCGCGACGGGGTGGTCCGCGCTGCCTCCGATCCGCGCAAGTTTGGAGAGGCGCTGGTCCATTGATGGAATCACGGACGGCGCGGGCGCAGGGTGAGAGGGTGAGATTGTGATTCGAAAGGTCTTGGCGATTGCGATCGTCGTGCTCGCGCTCGCGCGCTTGCTCGTCCTGCCGCGTTTCGCGCAGCTTCGAAAGAAGCTCGATCGTGTCATCAACGCGACTCTCATCGCGCTCGTCTTGGTGTACGGCGTGGAGCTTCTTCGTCGCGTCTTCTGAAGAGAGCGGGGGCGGAGAGCTCGGGCTCCCGCTGGTGCGCTTCGAGGGAGACAACGGGGGCGCGCGGGGGCCTGCTCACCTCTGAATAAACAACTAGGACTGGCCGTTCGAGCCGATAGGGAGCGCGGTGCCCGAGCGGGAGTCGGCTCGTGAGTATCGAGCGCATCTTGGGGAAACGGGGCCGATCTCTCCCAGAAGTGTGGACCTGGGACGCTCCGCAGGGGCGAAGTTTGGTGGAGGTTTGTGCATCAGCTAGGGTCCTCTCGTAGAAAGTCCTTCGGTCCCCAGGAACGACCCAAGAGCGATGCGGACCCTTCTTTCAGTTTTGCCCGAACAAATCCGCAGCGTACGGCGCGGTGATCATAGTTGGCTCTCTGGGACTCTCTTCGGAGCCGCTCTGGTTTTCGGCACGACGGTCGTCAAGCTCGCCTTCGCGGAGTCGATCGGCTCGCCGACGCCCTTCTTGCTCTACTTCGCTGCTATCATGGGAGCGGCCTATCGCGGAGGGGTGCTCGCGGGCCTGGCGACGACGATCCTTTCCGCGCTGGTCGCGAAGGTCCTTTTCATGCCGAGCGGCGAAGAGGAGCGCCAGCGGGAGCTGGCAGCTGTTTCGGTGTTTCTCTTTGAGGGGCTCTGCATCGCCTCGGTCATGGGCGGGTTCATCGTCCAGCGCACCGCGGCGCGGCGCGCCGTGCACGAGGCGGAGCTCGCGACTGCCCAACGAGATCTTGTTCTGTCAGGCGTCGGAGAAGGGATCGCCCTGCAAGATCCGCAGGGGAACATCCTCTATGCGAACCGTTTGGCGGCAGAAACCGCGGGTTGTTCGTCAGTGGAGGAGTTCCTCGCCCTCGAGCCCGTCGAGGTGGTCCGCAGGCTGAAATTCCAGGATGCGGAGGGGCGGCCGTTGCCGCTCGAGGAGCTACCGGGCAGGCGTCTCATCCAGGGGCTCTCCGCCCCCGAGCTCTCCGTACGTTTCCACAGGCACGGCGATGATAAGGAGCGCTGGGGGATCGTTCGCGCGAACGCTCTTCGCGACGAACAGGGCCGCGTTCAGTATGTCGTGAACCTGTTCCGTGACGTGACTGAGGCCAGGGAGCACGAAGCGGAGCTCAGCCTCGCGCGCGAGTGGTTTCAGATTGCGCTCAGAAGTATCGGGGACGCTGTTATCGCGACTGACCCCGAGGGCAACATCAATCTGCTCAACCCGATCGCTGAACAGCTTACGGGTTGGAAAGCAGAAGATGCTCTCGGAAGGCCTCTCGAGGACGTGTTCAAGATCATTCGAGAGGGATCCCGGGAGACCGTGGAGAGCCCGGTAAGGCAGGTGCTCCGGAGTGGCTCGATCGTGGGCCTCGCGAACCATACGTTGCTGCTGCGTCCGGACGGCAGCGAGATTGCCATCGACGACAGCGCTTCGCCGATCCGAGCCTCGAATGACGAGCTTGCAGGGGTCATCTTGGTTTTCCGTGACGTCTCGCCGAAGCGGGCGGACGAAGCTCGCGCGGCGTTCTTGGCTCGCGCGACCGAGGAGCTGAACTCGAGCCTCGACTACCGAGAGACTCTCGCCACCGTGGCGCGCTTGGCGGTGCCCGCGATGGCTGACTGGTGCGCCGTTGATATTCAGGAAGACGGAACGCTGACGCGCCTCGCAGTAGCTCACGTCGACCCCGAGAAAGTCGAACGTCTGCGCGAACTTGAGCGCCGTTATCCGGCGGACCCCGAGGCGCCGAACGGAGTGCATCACATTCTTCGGACGGGAGAGTCCGAGATGATCGAGGAAATCCCTCGTGAGGTGCTCGAAGCTCAGGCGCGCGACGAGGAGCACAAGGGGGCCATCCTTGAGCTCGGCCTCGGCTCCTATATTGGCGTTCCGCTGAAGAGGCTCGGCGAGCCGTTCGGCGTGATCACCCTGGTCATGGCCGAGTCGAAGCGGCGCTACGGCGAAAAAGACCTGGCTGTGGCGCAGACCCTCGCGGATCGCGCTTCCTTGGCCGTCGAGAACGCGAGGCTTTATCGCGACGCGATGGGCGCGCGCGAGATCGCCGAAGCTGCGAGCCGGACCAAAGATGAGTTCCTCGCGATGCTCGGTCACGAGCTCCGAAATCCCCTCGCGCCGATCCGTTCAGCGCTCGAACTGATGAGCTCGCTCCCCGGGGACGGTCACGACCGAGAGGTTGCCATCATTCAACGACAGACGGACCACCTCGTTCGTTTGGTCGACGATCTGCTCGACGTCGCGCGCATCACCCACGGTCGCCTTGAGCTCGAACGTCGCCCTGCTGCCATCTCCGAAATCATCGAGCGCGCCCTCGAAGTGACCTGGCCGCCGGGCGCTCACGCGACGCATCAACTCCACGTCGAGATCCCCGTCGACTTTTCGATCGAGTGTGACTTCGTGCGACTATCCCAGGTCGTCGCGAACCTCGTTCACAACTCGATCAAGTACACTTCGCGAGGCGGGAACATCTGGATTTTGGCCAAGAGCGACAACAAGCACGCTACGATCACGGTGCGCGACGACGGCATGGGCATTGATCCGGCGACGCTTGACCAGGTGTTCCAGCGTTTCGTCCAGGCGCCTCAGGCGCTCGACCGAGCGCAGGGAGGCCTAGGGCTTGGGCTCTCGATCGTACAAGGTATCGTCTCGGCCCACGGCGGGCGAGTGTCCGCGCGAAGCGACGGGCTCGGTCAGGGAACCGAGGTCACTGTCGAGCTCCCCCTCGGGCGCATCTCGATCCCGCCGCAGATGGAGCGCGCGAAGAAGACCGTGACTCCCGCGCGCATCCTGATCGTCGACGACAATCGAGACGCCTGTGAGCTGCTCGCTGCCCTCCTCGAGCTCGAGGGACACGCGGTCTCGACGGCATTTGACGGCCCGAGTGCTCTTTCTGTCGCCGATCGCGAGAAGCCGGAAGTAGCGCTGCTCGACGTGGGGCTGCCAGGGATGAGCGGCTACGAGCTCGGTCAACGCCTCCGGAGTCTCCCGGGCCTCGAAGACATTCGCATCGTTGCTGTCACCGGGTACGGTCGCCCTCAAGATCACGAACGCTCCCAGCGTGAGTCCTTCCTCGCGCATCTCGTCAAACCGATCGACCTGGACTCCCTGCGCGCAGTGCTCGCCCTCGGTCAAAAAGAGGCGCCATCAGGGGCGAGTTAGCTGCCCAGATGGGGGCTGAGCTCCGGTCGGCCTTTCCGAGGGCGCAGGGGGAGCGCGGGTACACTCTCTCGGGAGCGGGGCGCGGGCGAGTTCTGACGGATGGGGAGCCCGCTCGTATGGGACCAAGCGGGCTTCGGGTGACGGGCTCAGCACCAGCGGACGCGGGCGCGGTACGTGAGCTTCGTCTTGCCTCGTTTGGGGACACTCACGTCGAAGGTGTGAAGTGAAGAGCTCTCCTTCTTTGCGGGATGGCTTGACTCGACGATGGTAAAGTCACCACTTGCCGGCTCACGGACCTCGACGGTGACGTTTTCGTCCTTGTGGTTACGGAGTTCGATTTCCCAAGCGGACTCGGAGCTACAAGTTCCGAGCGAACGCCATTCGGTCTGCTTCCGATCGGCGACAACGTCGAAGGCCTCTCCGACCTTGATGTGGAGCTTTTCGTCCCGCGGGGTGTGATCGATGGCATCCTCGCCCACGAACTGCTTTTTGCCTGCGCCGTCCGCCTTGTAGACGCGGATGGTGCCCCGCGGCAGCGGCATGCCCATGCGATTTTTCTCCGAGTTCTCGAAGTCGAGATAGACCGAGACCTTCTGGTTCTTTTGCAGCTCGCCGAACTGGCTCTGGTAGTAATATTGCTGACCGGAGAAGACGAGCTTCTTCTGGATGCCGAGACCGGCTGCCTCGAGCAGGGTGACTTGTTTCTGCTCGCGATCGAGCACGTCTGCGGGACGGCCGAGCGTGTACAGGTGGTACTCGAGGAGGCCTTCTTCGCGGAAGCCTGCGTCCGCTACGACACTGGCGCGCGCCGACTTCGCCATGGTCGGTCCGGCCATTTCTTGGCGAACTCGGTTCACGTCACCGGCGACGAGCTTCAGCTCCGCTGCGCGGTAGCTCGTGCCCGAGTTGTTCGACAGCGTGACCCAGCCGACCAGGTCGCCTTGGGTGTCTTTGTCGTTTACGACCAGCACATAGTCGGCGTTCCACGAGAGCCCCTGGGCGAGATAAGAGACCTCGACGTTCTGAGCCGCTGCGGCGCTGTTGTCGACGAGCCACATGAGAGTCGGCTTAGCGATCAAGTTCGGCGGAAGCTCGGGGAACGCGAGGCGGGCCGGGTAGTCGAAGGTGATCTCGTTGCCAATTTGGAGAATTTGACCGCCGGTGACAGAGAGCAGCTTCGCGTCAACGGCGTCTTCGCGCCCGGTCGCGGGGTGATACCGGTAGGCCCGCACGTCGCGCCCCACGTATTTTTCGAGAAGTTTGTCGGGGGTGAGCAGATCGAACCGGTAGTTCTGCTCGAGCACCTTGAGCCCCTTGGTGTCTGGCTTCACCGCGACGGTTTCCGGCTGGATCGTGGCGGCGACGTCGCGGAACTCGAGTTCGAACTGGCCTTTGCTGAGCCCGTCGAGCTTTCGGACCTCGCGCACCAGGGCGAAGTTCGAGTTGTAGACGGTCAGGCTGACCTCTTTGCGCTGGCTCTCGTCGGAGACCTTGACCTGATTCTTCGCCGGTGCGGTTTGTGCGGCGGCGGGCGCGAGGCACGAGAGAGGGGCGAGGAGAGCGAGCAGACGGTGGATGAAGCGCGATGAATGGGGCATGGAGTTTCTACCTTCTCTGAGGCGAGGGAACTTCTCTTCTCGTTAGCAATACGTGTTTCGGACGCGGTAGGTGATCTTGGCTTCGCCGCGGGCATCGACCTTGACCTGGAAGCTGAAGGTGTGAACGTCCTTCTTGGTCGCTTTGTGACTGGAGCTGACGACTTCGTAGTCTCCGCTGACAGGCTGTTCGACCTCGACGACCTCGGCTTGATCTTTGTGATTCCGGAGCGCGATTTCCCAGGCGCTTTCGCTGGAGCAGGAGCTGAGAGCCAGGTATTCGACCTGCTTCTGATCGACGACGACGTCGAAGGACTCACCCAGCTTGATCAAGACCCTTTCGTCACGCGGCGTGTGGTCGATCGAATCTTCTCCGACGAACTCTTGGGAACCGCCGCGGTTCGCCTTGTAGACGCGGATTGTACCCTTCGGCAGCGGCATGCCGAGCTGGTTCTTCTCGGTGTTCTCGAACTCGAGGTACGCGGAGACTTTTTGCTTCTCGAGGACAGTCCCAGCGCGCGTCGTGTACCAGTAGTTCTGTCCGCGGACGATGAGCTTTTTCTCGACCGGAATCGAGCTGGCTTCGAGGAGGTTGACCTGCTTTTGCTCGTTGTCCTTGAGGTCGGTCTTTCGGGAGAGAGTGTAAAGGTGGTACTCGAAGAGCTGCTCCTCTGCGAAGGGAGGGGGGGCAGCGGCTTCGGCGTACTCGTAGGCGTATCCCTCTTCTTCCGGAACGGGCGCGGGGGCAGGCGGGACGACACGCTGGACGTCGCCCGCGACGAGCTTCAGCTCGGCGCCGTCGTAGCTGGTGCCTGAGCGATTCTCGAGAGTGACCCAGCCGCTCAGGTCTGCGCGCTTGTCGTCCTCTGCGAGGACGAGCACGTAGTCGGCGCGCCAGCGCATTTGTCCGGTCAGGTAGCTGACCTCGAGGCGCTGCTCCGGCCTCGCGCTCGCGAGGAGCCAAACAAGGGTCGGACGCGAGAGCAGATTGCTCGGAATCTCCGGGAAAATCAGGCGACCGGGCTGCCCCGTCACGATCTCGCCATTGATACGGAACACAGGTCCACCTTCAACAGCGAGCACGTCGGCTTCGACGATCTCTTCGGTGCCGAGCTTCTCGTGGTAACGAGCGACCTTGATCTTCTTCCCGACGTACTTTTCGAGGAGCTTATCGGGAGTGAGCAGGTCGTAGCGATAGTTCTGTTCAAGAACTGTGAGAAGATTGTTCCCGTCGAGGCTCTTCAGGTGAACGGTCTCCGGCTGAATGTGGGCGGAGACGTCAGCGAAGGCGAGGGCGACCTTGCCTTCGTCGAGCTTCACGCGCCGGGTCTCGCGCACGAGACCGAAGTTCGAGTTGTAGATGGTGACAGAGACGCTCTCGCGGTCCGCCTTGGTCGAGGAGCGGGGCGTCGCCGGGCCGGCGGGGACCTCCGGAGCTCTCTTTCCGCAGGCGAGGAGGCTCGAGCCAACGAGGAGGAGCGCCGCGAGGGGACGGACGCTTCTTGGGAGACCGGAGCGGGCGGGGGCTGCTTTGCGCATAAAGATCAAGGGCAGGGTATAGAGGAATCTGAGCGTCGAAAACCATTACGCAGAGGGCGGGCTCTCCGATCTAAAATATTTCGAGGCGCGATGTTGATTGTGAAAGGGTGAGAGGACAGAGCTCTCCGGACCGAGACTCTACGCAGCGGCTCGCGCGGGCGGTCCTTTTTCGGGCCCAGGCTTGAACCAGACGTCCTTCTTTCGGAGGAAGGGGGTCTCCCAGAGGTAAAACGAGAGGCTCGCGACGAGGAGCGTCAACGTGACCTGAACCACGAGACCGAGCGCGACGGGAGCGTTGGGGAGTGCCTTCCTGATGAAAGACTGGAGCGGATAATGGAATACGTAGACGCCGTACGAGATCTTCCCGATGTAGCTCATGACCCGTGACTCAAAGAGTCCGGGGAGAAGACGACGGTGGACAACGCAGTCGATCGTGAGAGCTGCGCACAGATTCAGGAGCGAATAGGCCCAGATATAGCCGTAGCCGGGAGCGAGCCCGAGCGGGAAGCCAAGACTCCCGAAAGAGAGGGGACCATCGGGCACCCTCGGGGCAAGCAGGGCTCCTGAAGCCGCTAGGATGGCGAAGCACCCGAGAAGCGCGCCGGGCTTTCCTCCGAGCGGATAGAGCGAGAAGAGCGCGCCGAGCGCAAAAGCATCCACGTGGGACGGTGTGAGGACGTAGAGGGCAACCTCCGTGTCTTCGAACGCGCCGAGCGAAGGGGTCTCGATGAGGGCGTGGAGACCGAGCCGAACCAAAGGCCCGAGAAAGACGATCGAGAGCAGGGCCGCCCGCAGGGCGCTCGGGCGGCAGAAGAAGATGAAAAAAGGCCAGATCAGGTAGAACTGCTCTTCGACGCACAGCGACCAAAAATGGGAGATGAGCTTCGAGTGAACGAAGGCATCCGACGCGTGCCAGAAGTTGTAGGTGTACGTCGCTGCGAAAGGCAGTCCTTCGCGTACGCCTTGGGCTTCCATGCCTAGGGCCGCAAGGAGGGCGAAGGCCCCGAGCACCCCGAAATAGAGGGGAAAGATACGGAGCGAGCGCCGGCCGTAGAACTCGACGAGGTATGCTCGTAACGGGAGTTCTTTCGACTGCACGAGAATCCGGGTGATGAGGAACCCGGAGAGAACAAAGAAGATCTGGACTCCGATCCAGCCGATGCCGAGGAGCTCTTGGTGGAAGAAGACGACGAGGAGCACCGCGAGGGCCCGCAGGCCGTCGAGACCAGGGAGGCGACCGGGGCTGGCACTGGACATTAAAATGTCCCTAACATGGGCCGAAACTGGCTCACAAGGCGCGGACGGGAAGTCTGAGCGGACTTTTTGAAGGGAGATCTCTAACTCGGGGGGCGCTTCGCGCCGTTTTGGGGAGAGGTCCCCGTGGACTCCATCGTTCCGACGTAGGGAATCGCCCTACGTGGCTGCCGAGAGAGCCCCGCCCGCTCCCGTCCTCATGAATTCGCCCTTGAAAGTCGCTCTGCCGCAGGCACATGCGGAACCAGTGGGCTTCAGGTACCTTGCTGAGGCTAACGTGGCGACAAGCGGCGCGACGACATCGGTGGAAGCACAAGGACCACTGCCGGAGGTCAGTCAGGAGATCGATCCGCTGATCGGCCGCACCCTGAACGACACTTATTTGATCGAGGGGCTGATCGGTCAGGGGGGCGTCGGCTGTGTTTATCGAGCTCGGCACGCCCGCATCCGCACGAAGCTCTTCGCTCTCAAGGTGCTCCACCCTGAGCACGCCCGGGACGCAGAACAACTGGCACGGTTCCAGCAAGAGGCGGAGGCCGCAGCCTCTCTGTCCCACCCGAAGGTGGTGGGCGTCTTCGACATCGGCCGCACCGAGGACGGCTACAGCTACCTGGCTTGTGAGCTTCTTTCGGGGCTCGACCTGGATCAGTACATCGAAGAACGCGGCCGCCTCGACGTGGTCACAGCGATCGAGGTGGGCCTTCAGATTTGTGAGGCTCTCGAGGCAGCTCACGCCCAAAACATCATTCATCGCGACCTCAAGCCTCAGAATGTCTTTCTGTTGGCGGGACCGGACGGAAACGTGCCGAGACACCCTGAGGTCAAGCTGCTCGACTTTGGGCTATCCCGCTTCCTCGATCACTCGGACACGCAGCTCACCAAGACGGGCTCTTTGGTCGGAACACCCGCCTTCATGGCTCCCGAACAGGCCATGGGCAATCGCGGGGATCATCGGGTCGATGTCTACGGGCTCGGAGTGATCTTGTTCGCTGCGGTGACGGGGCAAGCTCCCTTCGTCGCGGACAACCTGATGGCGATGCTGGTCGCGGTGATGACGGAAGAGGCGCCGCGGCCGCGCAAGATCGTGCCCGAGATCCCGGAGTCCCTCGAGCTCTTCATCCAGCGCTCGATGGCGAAGGAGCCGGACCACCGTTACCAGACGATCGGTGACGCGCGCGCCGCTCTCGAAGCGGTGCTCTCCGAGGTGCGTGTGGCTCTCGGAGAGACCCGCCCGCCGCCGCGCCCCCCCATGGAATCGGCACTTTTCGGCGCTGAGGAGATTGAAGATCTCAGCACGACGAGGCCGAGGCTTTTGTTCTACGGATTCGCGGCGGGTCTCTCTTGTTTCGCTTTGCTCGCGAGCGCGCTGAGTGGACTTGAGCTTTTTGTGGGACCGATTCGACTGAGCAAGACCGAGTTCATCTTGGTCGCCGCGGGCATCTCGGGCACGCTAGCTATGCCCGCGGCTCTCGGCATCAAACGTTTTCGTTCTGCGATCTGGGCGAACAGCGCCCGAGTGGTCGCTGTATTAGGGCGCCTTCGGAGCGCGCTTCTCGCTGGGCTCATCGCGTACGGAGCGAGTTACCTCTTGCTCCGTTTTGCCGACGACTTTCTGAGTCGCCTCTGGGATAGTCCGCTTCTCACCCAACAGCCCGGCGTCGGCTTTGCCGGGTTCACCTGGATCGTTCCGATCGTCGCTCTCCTCGGGGGCAGCGCCGCTTACTTCAAGCGCAGGGCGCTGGAGGGGCCTCACGCGGCTCGCCTTCGCCGGTGGCTGGGAGCGCCTCTGCTCATTTTGCTCTTCTGTGTCTCGGGGGCGCTGCTCTTCCTCGGACTCAAGTGGCGCGCGAGCGAGGTCACAAAGGCTCGCGCGGAAGCAGAGAAGCTCGCAAGCGAGGCTCCCGTGCCGGTCCCAGATGAGCCGGCGCCGGCGCGCGAGGAGCCCGCACCTCTTGAGATTTCTGAGCCTGCGCTCGCGACAGACGTTGAGCTCGCGGACGCTTTGCGGCTAGGCGTCGAAGGGCTCCTCCCGCTCTCCGAGCAGTATCCCGAAGATCCGCGGGTGCTTGAGCCGCTGCTCCTCGCCTTCGCGAGTCGCGCGACGGGGCTCGCGGATGCGATGGTGACGGCAAAGAAGCTGCTGCGGGTCGCTCCTGAAAAACGGGATAGTGAAGCTCTGGGACTGATCGTGCTCAGGGCTGCAAAGACCGGCGGCAATGCGTCGGACCTCGCCCTTGAGCTCATGAGGAGCGGCCTCGGGAGCGCTGGAGCTGATCTTCTGTATCAGCTCGAGAAGAGCGGAGCGAAAGTAGCGCCGAAGGCCAAGGAGCTGCTTCGTTCGAAGGAGGTGCTGGAGGCAGCCTCTCCCGCGCTCCGCATCTTGCTGGAGCTCGAAGGCGCAAAATCCTGTGAAGATCGGTTGCCTTTGCTCGATCGAGCCAAGAGCCTGGGAGACGATCGCAGCGCGGCCCTCCTCGCTTCTCTCGCGAAGGGGACCAAAACAGGGTGCGGAAAGGGGAAGACGAAACCCTGTCCCGCTCCCTGCAAAGATCAGTCGAAGGCCTATTGGGAAGCGATCGACGCGATCAGCGCTCGCCGTGGCGGGACGAACCTCTGAGCCGCTCAGAGGCTCTTCCGGATCCCCCAGCGATTCAGCATCGTCTTCGGGCGCGGCCGTGACTGAAGGCGGTTCAGCTTCTGGAGTTGCTTGAGCTCGCTTTGTGCCTCGAGGTGCTCCGGGTCGAGCTTCAGGAGATGGACCGAAACCGCCTCGGCTTCGAGGGGATGATCATTCATGGCGAGCAAACAGGCCAAATAGAACAAAATGCTCGAGTTCTTCGGGAAATAGTCGGCCGCCTTCTCGGCCCAGCGCAGCGCCTTCGGCGCGTAGCTCTTATCGTCCACCGCGCGAAGCCACGCGTCGAGCACGCGGCTCTCGACCTCCCTCTCTTGGGGCGATTTCACGTACGGGCGATGGGGCGCGGGCGGCGTGGGCCTTGGGCCGAATGCGGCGCTCTCGGGCCCAACGGATTCGCGAGGAGCATCGCCCGATGTATGAGCGATGCGGTAGCTTCCGCTGCGGTTGGTCTCCCGCCTTTCACTTCCGCCCAAGGGCGTGGCTCGAGGATGGGTGGGCGGCGGTTGTGAGGCGTGCGGGATGCGTACGGTATCCTTCTGGCGCAGCTCCTGGATCTCGCTATCACTTCGAGGGAAGTCGCTGATGAGGCCCGGACCGGTAGAAAGGGCAGCCGCTGCTTTCGACGCGCCGCTTGGGACATTGTCCGGGGTGCAGGCGAGCAAGGCGTAGACTGTCGCGACGAGAGTGGGCTCGGGGACGAGGTTTCTCGTGCGCAAGGTCTCGAAGCTCTCGGGCGACCGCGCGAGGCTTTGAAGGACTTGGCGCGGCCCGCGGCGGAGCTCAGTGGCGCTCGCTTTGAAGACGTCGGGGACAGCGAGCACTTTGTCGCCGAGCCCTTGAATGCGCGTGCGACAGGCTTCGAGCGCTGGTGAGTGTTCGAGAAGATCGGCGATCAGGACGGCGGGTTCGAGGGGAGGACTGAAGCCGACCACCTTGTCCTCGTGGGCCTGGAACTCGTAGTCGAGCTCGTGACAAGTCCGGAGGAGCGAACGGAGCTCCCGAAGCAGCCCCTCCTTGCGCAGGCGAGCGAGAGCCTCCGCGTCGAGGAATCGGAGCTCGGCGGCTGCGCCGAGTAGGTCTATTTCGCGGCGCTCGGCGTGGGTCTGGCAGAAGGCGATCTGTTCTGGGGGCAAGAGCTCCGCGAGGATCTCCTCGAGACTCCCGGGACCCGCGGCTCCTGCGTCTCCGCCGGGCAAGGGCGAGGAGCCTTTCGCCCACCCGGTCACGAGCCCTTCCGCGAGCCCGAGCCTGAGCTCAGAGCCTCCGCTCTTGCGCACCACGAGGCTGCCGCTGAAACGCCGCCGCTGGGCGCTGACCAGGAGGTCAACAGCCCATTTTGGGTGGAGCGTCCCGGCGGCGGGAAGGAGAGGAAAGGCCATGCTCGGAAGAGAAGCGTCTCTCGCCCCACCCCTGGCGACTTGCACATGTCGGAAGGGGATCCAAAGGGGCTATCCCACCTCTAACACCGAACGCGCATCTTTGGCTACAGGAAATTTCAAATTTGAAAGGAAGCACTTGCCACGCTCCTGAGGGAACGGGCCAAGGGGAGCTGGCTCAGAACACAACGTTCGAACCTACACGGGTTTCTCTGTTTTCCCGCTCGGGTGAACCGCAAAGCGGTCCGGCGAAGGTCCGTGGACGGGCGCGGCGTCGTCCCAGGGCCAGCCTCCAAACTGGGTCTTTCGGTAGTCGAGGTACGCTTGGCGCAGCTCGTCTTCGGTGTTCATGACGAAGGGCCCGCGTTTCGCGACCGGCTCACCAATGGGACGGCCCTGGAGCAGCAGGAGCTCGACTGAATCGTTTCCCGCCTGGAGCGTGAGCGGGAGATGGGAGTCCAGCCGGGCGCCGTGACCGGGGAGAAGCTGGGCGCCACCGAGGGCAACCTGGGAGCCGGAGATCAGATAGAGGGCGCGGTCGGTTCCGGGCAGAGCGGCGGGCAGGCGGAAGGTCGCGCCAGGAGCGAGCTCGATGGTCGCCACGGCCACGTCATTTTTCGGGTCGGCTGCCCAGGATTGGGCGGGGGTGCCCGGGACGCGGAGATCGCCGAGGGCCCCAGCGCGCACGGTGAGCCGAATCGGACGGCCTTCGTCGTCGGTAAGCGAGCTCTCGCGCGTCATGTTCGCCCAGATCATGCTGAAGGCTGGGTCAGCGAACTTGCTGCGCTTGGGCAAGTTGAGCCAGATCTGAAAGAGATCGAGAGGGTTCTCTGAACGCTCACTGAGCAAGGGGAACATCTCGGCGTGTTCGATGCCAGCGCCGGCTGTGAGCCATTGCACATCGCCGTCGCCGTATCTGGCCCGCGCGCCTAGCGAATCTGCATGATCGAGGCGGCCTTTGCGGACGACGGTGATGGTCTCGAAACCGCGGTGTGGATGACGAGGAAATCCCGGGACTTCCCGCCCGTGGTACATGCTGAAGCCGTCTTTCGCGGAGAAGTCTTGGCCGAGGTTTCGACCGTCGAGGGACACACTGGGTCCGAAGCGGCCGTTCCCGGCGGGGAACGCGTCCTGATGGTGAACGCAGAAAAGGAAAGGATCGAACGTCGGAAAGGGGGTGTTCTTTTGGAGGCGAAAGGTCGTCTTGACTCGCGCCTCATCGAGCGCGAGCGGTGCGGGCGTCGAGTCCCGCACGCCGGGCTCTGGGACGCGCCGCGAGCAGGCGAGGACACTTCCGAGGGCGACGGTCCCCGCGACAGACTTGAGGGCTACGCGCCGATCGATTTCCTTCATTGTCCCTCTAGTTTAGGACATGTGAGCAAAATGCCACTGAATGGCTCGGCGAGCGGTGACGCAGCCCGAATGAAAGTTTGAATCTCGCGGGGGCGGCTCGGCGCATCCCCTCGGGTGGGGGCCCAACGGGTACAGAACATACGTGCCCGCCCCGCGTGTTCTTCGTTCGTTGGTCGCCTTTTCGGTGCTCGGTACGCTCTCGGTGGCCTGCAGCTCATCCGATAGCGATGGGGGATCGTCAGGGAGCGGTGGAACGGCGGCGGCCGCGGGAGGAGCCGCGGCAGGGGGAACTGCGGCAGGCGCGGGCGGAGCCGTCGCGAGTGCGGGGGGCGAGACGAGCTCCGGCGGTCTTCCCCAGAATGCGAGCGGCGGGGCACCTGACACAGCAAGTGGCGGAACTCCGGACGCAGGAAGCGGCGGACAATCGGAGACGGGTGGTCAAGCGTCCGGCGGCGCCGCGAGCGGAGGGGCAGCCAGTGGTGGCGCGGGAAGCGGCGGATTCACCGGAACCTGCACGGCCTCGACGCGCGTGAATCGCAACGTCTCCGGTACGGGGCCTCACCAAGTGATCGTCGAGACGAATTCTGATCCGGGTATCCGCGAAGGAACGATTTTCCGTCCTGCCGATCTCGGCGAAGGCGAGCGTTACCCCATCTTCGTCTGGGGGCAGGGCGGATGTTCGCGAGACGGTTTCGCTGCAGAAGCCGCCATGGCTCAGATCGCGTCCCATGGTTACTTCGTGATTGCGGACGGTGATCCGCAGGGGAATCAGCCAAATCGCCAGCTCGGCGGCGGCGGTGATGTGCTTCTGCGCTACGTCGACTGGATCCAGGAAGAGAACGACAAGCCCTGTAGCGCCTATTACCAAGCGATCGACACTGAGAAGGTTGCGGCGAATGGGTTCTCTTGTGGCGGCTTGATGGCGGCAGGAACGGCGGCGGATCCACGCATGACGACCTGGGGGCACACGAGCAGTGGCTCCTTCTCCGTCGACCAGAACTTCTACAACTCCATCCACACGCCGGTGCTCATCATCACGGGAACCGCTGACAGCCTCGGAGCCAATGAGAACGGTCAGCGCGACTACGACAACATCTCAAAGCGGAGTGAGATCCCGATCATGATGTTCGCGAAGATCGGCGCCGATCACGGTGGCGATCTCTGGGCTCAGAACGGCGGGCACTTCACGCGCATCAGCCTGGCCTGGCTGAACTGGTGGCTCAAAGGCGACATGACCGCTACAGGCAAGGGAATGCTTGTGGGCGGGAGCTGCCCCTATTGCACCGACAACACCTGGATCGTCTCCTCCGCGAATCTCCCCTGAGCTCCTCTTGAGCTCGACCGGCGACGCTTTTTCTCGGGCGCTCGTCTTTTCGCGCCGACGTCTCGCTCGCGCCCTGGGCTCAGCCGTCCCGCCTTTTCAGGTGGAACGGCTGGCGACGGAGCTCGGAGCTTCGAGCTCGCGGCTCACGGAGTCGTGACCGTGAAGGAGTTGACCTTGATCGCGCCGCCGAGAGCAGAGGTGGCGTAGTTGAAGATGGCGAAGCGGTAGCCGAGGAAGTACTGCCAATCCTTCGTCATGTTGTAGGTGTTCCCAAGGGGCGTGAACGTCTGCCCGTCCGTGCTGTACGAGAAGCGAGCATTGGCGCCACCGTTGTCGCTTCGGACATTGGCCTCGACGCGCAGCCAAATTTTCCCGCCGGAAATGTTCGCGCCCGCGACCTCATTGCCGAGTCCGTTCGTGGTCCATTGACCGGCCGCCAGGTTCACCCCATCGGTCATGACGACTCGATGGGCGCCTGCCGTGCGCTTGACGCCAATCCAAGCTGTGCGATCGCGGAACGCTGCGAGACCGGCGACGTCACCGTCTTTCATGTCGCTGTAGTCGAGCTCAATCGTTCCGATCGAGACGGGACCGCGGATCCTGCGGGTGAGCGTGTTGCGCGCGGAATACAGGTCGTTCGTTACCGTCACGGTCTGGAGCGTGAGCCCATCCCCCGCCGACCACTTTGTATTGTCGGGGTTATGATTCCACTCCCACTCGTGACTGAGCGTGGGCGATGAGAAGGTGTCCGTGGTTTGGGGCTTGGGGAGTTCGCGGCAGGTCACATCCGGGAAGGGATAGGTCCCGCCCCACTGGCCGTTCACGAGCGTTACCGAGGGCCAGCCATTTTCCCAGGTCACCGGCGCCATCACCGGGATACGTCCCGCGGGGTACGAGTCGTTGAAGCCCATGTAGTACCACTGGTCCTTGGCGGTCTCGATCAGGCCACCTTGGTGAGGCTGCCCACCGGAGCCCGCTTTTCCACCATAGGGGAGCCGGACAGCCAAAGGACGCATCTCATAGGGACCAAACACGTTCTTCGAACGGAGCACGTATTCACCGTTCGCGTACTGCGTCAGGAAAATATAGTACTCACCTTTGTACTTCTTGAAGCGTGCCCCTTCGAGAGGACCGCCGACGCTCGGGGGCGTCTCGTAGACTTGTTGAGAGCGGACCTGGGTGAATCCGTCTGCGCTCAGCTCGGCGACGCTGATGATGTTGTTGCCTGAGGCGACGTACATCTTGTCATCGTCGTCGACCAAGAGGCCCATGTCGTAGTAGCAGCCCTGCGTCTTGTGTTTCTCCCAGGGGCCGGCCGGAGACTTCGCCGTAAAGGCGTAACCTCCGCCCTTCCGCATGCAGCCCATCCAATAGAAGGTCTCGTTGCTCTCCCGGTATTGGATCGTTGAAGCCCAAATCCCGCTCACGTAAGCGCGGCCGCCGCTGAGATCGTAGGAAGGATCGAAATCGAGCACGGGGACCGAATGTCCCACGTACTCCCAGTTCACTAAGTCGTAAGAACGAAGCACCGGCGCGCCGGGCGACTGATGGAAGGTCGAGGCCGTGTAGTAGAAGACCTCGCCGACGCGGATGACCTCTACGTCCGGCAAGTCCTCCCACAGGATCGGGTTCTGATAGGTGGCCGGGCAGTCGACGACAGGAGGCTCTCCCATGTTCCCGCCTGCGCCCCCCGAGCCAGCGCTTCCGCCGTCAGACGACTCGCTTCCGCCGGAGGCCTCGCTACCGCCGCTCGATGTCGCTCCGCTCCCTCCTGCGCCGCCGGCTCCGGGATTCTGGGCCCCACCGGAGGATTCACTCCCTCCCGCGCCCGGATTTGCGCTGCCGCCAGCCCCCGTCGCCGTACCCCCACTGCCGGCGGCCGTGCCACCAGCCCCAGGGCCACTCCCTCCCGTTTGCGTCGGCGCGCCGCCCGAGGACGAATCATCGTCGACGGGTGTCCCTGAGCAGCCCGTAATCAGGGCGACCAAGGCGCTCGACAAGAGCGGAACGAGGAGAGGAGAGCGGAGAGAGTGACGCCGGAGAACCACGACTCCATCCATGCCACCCCTATGTCTGGGAAGGCAGACGAGCCAATTCTCCCTCGCGCTTGAAAGATTGCAGCAGCGGTTAACTGCCCTTGGTGAGGGCTACGGTGACCGTCGACTGCGCGGGGATCTCGATGCGCCCGTCCTTGGGCAAGGCGCCGAGGTTCTTGTGCTCGAGGCTGGGCGTGTAGACCGTTTGGGTGACGGAGCTACTGGTCAGGGTCTTGCGCTCCTCGTCGAGATCGAGGTCGGTCACGAGCGGTTCCGTGCCCGTGTTCACGAGCACAACCGTGAGCGCTTCCTCATCGGGAGCGATCCAAGCGGAGGTGAGTAGGCCTCCCTTTTCGGCCGCCGCAAAGACCCGCGTCCAGCCGGGGCCGGTGTGCGCGGAGAAATGTTGCATGGCGTAGTAGGGGCCCTGGATCGTGTAGCCTTCTTCCTCGAGCTGGATGAAGGCGTTCTGATTCGGATCGAGCGCGCCCACGGGGCTGACGAAATCGTTCTGGAGATAGACGGTCGCGTTCCCTTCGACCATCGCCGTGTGAATCAGGGTCGCGGTCTCGAGGCCTTCGTTCATGGCCTCCGACTGGAACACCGGGAGATCGTATTCGGCCGCGAGCGCCCGTACGACATTCATCTCGTCGCGGCGCGGATTCTCGACGTTTGCGCCGTACATGTGGATGGCGACGGCGGCGAGCAAGCCCTCCGCGAGCACCGGTTCGTAACGGGGCACGGCGTTGAGCGTGGTCGTCTCTGGGCCGTACAGGCGCGGAGGGTCCGGGAGATCCTTGATCTCATCGAGTACGGCTTGCGCCGCCTCGAGATACCCTGCCAGGCGGATTTCTTTCCCGTTGAGCTCCGTTGTGCCTTCTGTGGGGAGGAGACGGCATGCGTCGCCCGAGTGGCCCTCTGGGGGGCTCCAGTTCGGGTTGTTCTGGATGCTGAGGTAGTCGGGCTTGATCCCAACTTCGGCGTAGGCCTCGAGCGACTCGCGCCAGTGCTCCGCGAGGCCCGCGTAGTCGAAGCTGTCGTCGTCGAGCGTCGCGAGGGTGCAGGAACCTTCGTCACCGTCACAGGCCTTGGCGCCGTTCTTCTTGAGGGCGGCGGGCGGACTGCCCTCGGTCATGAGCAGGGTCGGCTCGCTGCCGACACGCTCGATGAGGGCTTCGAGGAGCTCCACGGTCAGTTCGAGGTTCGTCTCGCGACCAGCCTCGTAGTGATTCCCGAGGCGGATGACGTTGATGTTGAGATCTCGGAACAACAGCTCGTAGAGCTTCTCCTGATCATCGTGCCCGATGATGTCGCGCTCGGCGAACGCGAGCGACGCACCAAAGCCCACCAGCTTCTGGTAGCGCTCGGAGAGATCCACTTTGACCACCTCGTCCGGCGGCGGCTCGATCAAACAGACGCCGTCCTTACAGGTCGTGCCGCTCGGGCACGAGCTATCATCACAGGTCTGGACGCAGACGGGCCTCTGGAGCGCGGCCCCTTCACAGAAGGAGTCGGCGCGCTCATCGGTGATCGCGAGGCACATCGAGGCGCCCTCGCGGCAGTCCGTGAGGTCCGAGCAGAGCGAAGTACACGCTCCGCAAATGCAGTCGAGGTCACCACACTCGAGCTTTGATTTGCACGTGCGATACCAGTTCGTTTGACTGTTCGTTTGCGGCTCTCCCGGCGCCATGCAGGAGCTGGAAAGGAGAGAGCCCGAAAGGAGAGCCGCTGCCCAGAAGAGGGAGAGAAATGGTCGACGCATGTTAGCTTTTCATTCTGAGGAGGGGACCCTCAGGGAATTTCGTCCTCGACGAGATACTGGCCGCAGTAGAAGTGAACCTGGTACGAGCCCTCGGCGCGGTGCGCCTTATTATACTCCGTGACCTTCTCCCAGAGCGGGATCGTTTGTGATCGTGTGCTCGCAAGGAGGCTCCGGACTTCCGCCTCGTAGGGGTGACCGGGCCAGAGGTCGAAAGAGAGGGTTGTTCCGCCCACCTCGTCACCCTTGGTCGAGGTTCGATTTCCGCTCACGATCTTGGCCGCGAGAGCGTTCAGCACCGCTCGGTAGTGGTCGATGACCGCCGCTTCCCAGCCGGCCGCCTGACCGACGGGGATCAGGCACTCGTCGGCCGAGTAGGTCCGCGTCCCGTCGCGCTCGTCCATCCGGATGCGTCCGTCTGCGACAAGGCTGGCGAGCGCTTCCTCGAGCTCACTGCTCGAGAGCGAGGAGAGTCCGGCCAGTGCCTGTTCGGTGATGGGCCCTTCCCGGTAGACGTGGAGCCACACGAGGGCCGAAAGGGATTCTTTTGAATTTTCGCTCGGGTTCGCGCCGAGATCCTCAAGCTCTTCGGCGCTGGCGACCCGGTAGTTCGTTTCTTCACCGCGGCCGCTGCGAATGACGAGACCGCTCTCGACGAGGTCGTTCAAGATCCCGCGTACGGAGGTCTCATCATCATAGCGAAAGCGAGCCAAGAGCTCGGTCCGCGTCGTCGTCTCGCGACTCGCCAAGTAGCTATGAATGGCGGACCAAAGGGTAACTCCGCGTGATGTCGCCGATTCGCCGAGGCGCTGGACCTTCTGCCGATAGGAGCGAAGGGCGAGGCCGAACATGTCGGCGATCACCTTCTTGCCGAGTCCCTGGGCTTCCAGTTCTCGGACGAGCCCAACGAACACCTCATTCGCCACGTGGGCGAGCGGTGACCGCGTTCCCTCCAGGGTGGACAGGCGCGCGATCAACACGGTGGTTTGACGCACGATGGCGTCGATCAGGATTTGGGGGCTCATTGAATCCGGGGGTGAGATTCTGAGCGTGCACGGGGCCCGCGACTTTTCAAGCCCGCGGACCGAAAAACCGGTGCCCGATGTCGTGTCGTGTGCCGACTTGTACTCAGAGTCGAGAGGGACAGGGAAGGGGGGTGCAATTTTGCCTCTTTCCCTGACGGCACACTTTTGGTTTTCGGTAGGCTCGGGGCGTTTTTTGTGATCCCCCGGGGGGCGTCTGTGCATGGACACGTGCGCATGGCGAGAGGGAGCTACTCATGAGGAGGATCGCGCTCGAGTTCATGATCCCCTTTGGCAGCGATGTATCGGGGGGAACGTTTCTGGGGCGTGTCCTTGGGACCGAGACTTTGGTCCTGCTGCAGGAGCTGACAGAGTCGGGCGCGGCGCCGGAGGTCATTGATGAACTCGAGCTGTGGGCGGAGCGCCTCGCGGGGCTCGAGTCCGCGCGGCTTGTGAGAACCTTGGGGTCGACGCTCGTCGACGAGCGCCTATTTCTGGTCAGTGAGTGGGTGCCGGGGTTACCCCTCGCGCACTTGAGCGACCATCCCTTGTCGACCTTGGCGTACGTGGGAAGGGAAGCGCTTGTCGCTCTCGATGAAATCCAGAAAGAGTGTGCCCGCGTAGGGTTACCCGCCGGCCCCCATGGCCACTTGACACCCCTCAGCATCGTCCTCTCGATGCAAGGGCAGGTGCGTGTGGCAGGCTTTGGGCGAGCCTTCGCGGCGGGAGCGCTGCCACTCGATACTCACTGTTTTCTATGGGCCGCGCCGGAGAGGAAAGCGGTGGGGCGCCTCGACGAGCGAGTCGATATCTACTCGGTCGGAGCGATCTTGTGGGAGGCAGCCGGCTACCACCTCGCGAACCGCAGCGAACAGGCGAGGGTGGCCGGTGGTGCAGGGGCTCCGAGCGGGTTCGGAGGGGACGATGACGCATTCTTCTCGTGCCTTCGGCGCGCTCTCCATCCGAATCCTGGACGCCGCTACCCGGATGCGTTGAAGTTTGCGGCTGCTCTCGGAGCGTACATTGAGGCGTTTGGGACGGGCGCCGAGGCCGTGACGCTGGAAGGATGGATCAAGATCACCTTTCCGGGCTCGAGCTCTGACGCGCGGGCCTTTTTGGCTCGGAGCACTGAGCGCACGCCCCGCCCGGAGGAGCTCATGGATATCGATCTCGCGCTCGACTTCGACGAGACCACCGCGCAGACCGACCTCTCCTATATCGCCCGCGTCTTGACCGCGCCCCGCCCCGAAACGAAGCCGGTCCCGCCACCAAGAAGCGAGCGTGGCCCAGGGGCCGCTATGACCAGCGGGTTCGCCTACCTGTCCAAGGTATTCAGCCGTCGCCCGCGCCCGTAACCGAGCGCGCCCCCCCCCGGGACTCCGCGCTTTCGGCTCAGGGGAGCGGCACCTGATCCAAGGAGTAGTCTTCGGTCGCAGCCTTCAGCATCGCGGCGAGGATCGTCGGCTGAACGACAGTGGCGTCTTTCCGATCGAAGAGCGCAAAGCCATCGGCGCCGCTATTCTTCCCGCCGTTGTCCCAATAAAAGGGCACCATGCCGCGGTCGATGATGACCTTGGTCACATACTCCATGTAGTAGCGGCGGTAGTTCTCGTAGCCCTCTTGGTGCACGGCGCCGTACTCTCCAACAATCATCGGTAGATCCTTGTCGACGTAGGCCGCTTTGAGCTTGTCGTACTGGGAGACGACGTGGCTCTCTTGACCCCAGTTGTCCGAGCCCGGCGAGGCGGAGCCCCAGGTGTGAGTACTTCCTTCGCCCGCGTAAGGCCAAGGATCGTAGAAGTGGACCGAGAGAATGAGGCGATCCGAGCTTGGATCGGCGGGTTTTTCGAAGCCGGCGAGGGTATAGTCGATGTTCGTGTTGTAGCCGGGGACGACGAGGCAGCGTTTGTCGTTGTTGCCGCCAGAGCTGCGCACCAAGTCGACGAACACCTGATTCAGGTCGGTGATGATGTCGTAGTAGCGCGGATCGGGCGCATCGTAGCCGTCGTGGATTTCGTTCATGGACTCGAAGAGCAAGCTCGCATCGTGGTCCTTGAAGTAGTCGGCGATCTGCGTCCAGACTTTGATGAAGCGCTCCCGAACGGCGGTGTTGTTCTGCTCGGTGACGTTGCCCTGGGCGTCGTTCAACGTGAGCCATTCGACGCCATCGAGCCCGTCGGCCCCGTCATGATGGAGATTGATGATGGAGGGCAGGCCCGCCGCTTTCGCATAACCGACGACCTCAGCGACACGGGCCAAAAAGGCAGGCTCAATCTTGAAGTCAGGCCCCGGCCCCATGTGGAGGGACCAGGTCACCGGAATGCGCACGGCACCGAACCCGGCATTTTTGACCGCTTGCAGGAGAGCGGGGGTGATCGTCGGATTGCCCCAGGCGGTTTCGCTCTCGGGAGCGTCGAGGCTATTGCCGAGGTTCCATCCGAGCTTGAAGCTCTTCACCATGTCGGGGGCGTTCGGGAAGGAACCCGGATCCGCGGCTCCGCCGGTCCCCTGAGGATCTCCGCCGCCTCCCGGAACACCTCCTGCGCCGGTCTCGGTCCCGCCAGCGCCCGTGCCCCCGGAAGGCCCCTCGGCACCCCCGGTCCCGCTCGAGGTGCCTCCTGACTCAGGCCCGTTGGTACCGCCGTTGGTACCGCCCGTGCCGACGGCGTCCGAGCCTCCGTCAGGCGCCCCACCGGCGCTCGATGCACCTCCCGTAACCCCATCTCCCGCTGAACCTCCTCCACAAGCTGCGAGGGAGAGAGCGACGACAGACGAGAGGGCGAAGAGGAAGCGGGGCGAGGACAAGATTTTTCTCCGACAAGGGGGACACCGGACCGCGGGATGCGCCCCGGGTGGTGAGTGCCGGTACATGCACACCAGCCCGCGATCGATCGGAAAAGCCGCACGTCCCCGCGGAAAAAGAGAAACGGGCGAGACGGAGGACCCGAAGGTCAGTCCATCTCGCCCGCTGGGGAGCTCGCCTCTCCGAGTTAGCCGTTGAGCATTCCGGCGAGCGGGCCGTTGGCGTTGAAGTTTGACTGGATGCCGTAGGCGCGCAGGACGCCCGTGAGCACCTGGCCGATCTCCGCGTTCTTGCCGTCGATGTATTGGCCGGTCTTGAACGCTCCGCCCGCCTTGCCAGCGATGATGAGCGGCATGTTCGACATCGAGTGCGAAGGACCAACTGCGACGTGGGTCGTCCAATAGAGGAAGCCGTTGTCGAGGAGAGGACCATCGGGGGTCGAGTACTGCGCCCACTTGTCGAGGATCTCCTTGACCGTTGTGATACGGATGCGGTCGATCTTCGCGTGGAGCTCAGCTGCGCCGGCGATCGGGGTACCACTGTTGCCGTCGCTGTTGATGCGGTGGCTGATGTGATGGAAGCGTTCGCGCTTCTGCCCGTCGATCACGTACTGGGTACCGTCGGTTCCGTCGCCGACCTGCATCACCGCGACGCGGTTCAGGTTACAGGCGAAGGTGAGGCCGACGAGCTCGCCGTGGAGGCGAATGACCTTCTCGAAGTTGTCGTTCTGCTTGAAGGCGTTGCCGTCGTTGACCGACTCGAGAGCGTCCATGTCGAGCAGGCTTCCGGAGCATCCCGTCATCTCTCCGCCCATCTCCGCCATCGTGTCTTCGATGTCGCGAATGCTATCGAAGTGGAGCTGGAGACGCTCCTTGTCAGCCTTGCTGAGCTTGGGATTGCTCTGGAGGCGCTGGATCTGATCGTGGATCAGATCGTTGACGCTCTTGCGACGCTTGAGGAGCAGGTTCGCCGTCGGGGAGGGCTGACCCGTACCCGAGTCGATGAGCCCGACCATGCGGTTATAGACGTTGTAGGGGTTGCCCTCGCCTGCGCGTACCTTGCCGGCGTCGGAGAAGGAGAGCCTGTCATCAATGAAGCCGCCCTTGGCGCCGGAGTAGAGGGTGAGCGGTGAAGTCCCTTGGGAGTTCACGGCGTTTGCGATCACGGTGTCGACAGACGGACCCGTGGAGGTCGCGCCGTTGCCGTTGCCCGTAGGGGGCTTGGCGGTCAAGCACTGAGCGAGACCCTGCGCATGGCCGCACCCGGTCGGTCCAGCGAGGGGCAGCTTCACACCACGAATGATGAGAAGGTGCTCGGCGTAGTCCGACAAGATGCCGGTGGCGCGATCGTTCTTGAACGCCTCCATGCCGGACTTGGTGAGCGCGCCGAGCTGCGTCGGCCAGAAGCGCTCGGGCTCTTGTCCATACTGCTGGGCGACGCCGTTCGCTGCGCTGATGAAGAAGCCGAAGACGGGCTTGTTGCCACCGGTCTGCGCGAACGCAGACTTCTCCGGAAGCCCCTCGAGGAAGGGCAGGGCCACGCCGGTCGTGCCAGCGGCCGCCAGGAATGCTCGACGATTGATGCGATGAATCATGGGACTATTAGTTTCCTGTCTTGGCATTCGTGAACGCGGGGGACTGAACGAGTGCGAGGATCAGCTCCTTGATCGAAGCGTCTGAATCGTGACTTTGTTTCATCAGGGACTCGACGAGATCCTTGTCGTTTCCGCTCACGCCGCGCATGAGCGCGTACTCGGCGAGACGAGCGGAGAAGCATGCGTGAGCGGTTTCGCTGTCCGCGATGATCTTGGCCATGTCCTTGGGGCCTTCGAAGGCAGGATTGCCCGGGATCTTTGCGAAGGTGCCGGTGGTGTCGATGGGCTTGCCGTTGTCCATCGTGCGGGCCTTACCGATCGCGTCGAAGGACTCGAGGGCGAAGCCCGGCGGGTTGATGGTGCCGTTGTGGCACTCACCGCAGACGCCTTCGCCGGTCAGCTCGGTGATCGCTTCACGGTTCGTCTGACCTGCCTTGGGCGCCGGGATCGGCGGGATGACGCCGGGAGGCGGATCCAGGATGGCGCAGAGCATCTTGCGGTTGATGTCGACGCCGCGGTGGATCGGGTCGGGCTGCTTGAGCGTACCGTTGACGGCCAAGAAGCCAGCGCGCGTCAGGAAGCCGGGGCGGTCTGCGCCGAGGTCGACCTGCTGCAGCTGGTTACCGTTCACGTTCACGCCGTAGATCGAGGCGATCTGCTGGTTCGCGAAGCCGACCGTCGAAAGGAAGATGTCCCTCACGCCGCCATCTGAGTTGTAGATGAAGTCGAAGAAGCGAACATCAGCGTCCCGCAGAGCGATCGCGGTGGCCTCGGTGAAGTTCGGGAACGCAGTCTCGTCCTTCACGACGTTCGCTTCACGGTCGAGGCCGTAATACTCATTGAAGAAGCGGCGAATGCTCGCCATGGCTTCATCGCTGTCGAGCAGTTCTTCGACCTTGGCAGCGAGGCCTGCATTGGTGTCGAGGGCTCCGGTTTGCGCGGCGGCGAGGAGCTCGTCGCTCGGCAGCGAGTCGAAGAGGAGGTAGGAGACCTTGGCAGCGAGCTCGGGACCCGAGAGGCGTGCGCCGTCGTCCGCGAGCACCACGCGGTGCACGAAGTAGGGCGACTGCAGGAGCGCCTCGAGGAAAATCCGAGCCCCGCCGGCGAACGGACTCATATCGGGCAAGAGCTCGGGAGCGAGATTCCAGAGCGCGCGATACTCGGCGACTTCCTCAGTCGTCAGCGGACGCTTATGAGCTTTGGTTCCGAGCTCTTGGATGAGCGCGTCGGGATTGTTAGCGTTGCCAAGTCGGGCCAAAGCAGTGGAGTCTTTGGTGACGTTGTCCGCGACGGTCTGCGCTGCGCGCTCGTAGTCGCTCGCGAGCGTGTCCGTCACGTAGAGGCCTTCTTCGTTGTTCGAGAAGAGAGCGCCACCCTTCGGATCGGGGAAGAACGTAGACGCGAGACCGGGCTCCTGGGGGAGCTTGAGAAGGTCGCGAACGCTCTTTTCCCATTGCTCATGGGTCAGGCGGACAACGCGGAAATGTTTCGGGGAGCCTTCGATGGTGATTCCACCAACTTCGGCCGGCGGGATGGTTGCGCCGCCACCTTGGCTGGACGACGAACCAGAACCGGACTGGTTGTTGCCTCCGCTACCGCTACCCGTCGCTCCGCTTCCCCCTGCGCCGGGGCCGCCGACGCCAGCACCAGCGCCGTCGGGCGACACGGATGAATCCGAGTCGTCGAACGCACCGAGGTTCGCGTTACAGGCAGCGATCAGAGAGAGCAGCGCAACGGGTGCACTTGCTCGAAACCAAGTTCGGAGTTTCCTGGGCCGGGGGGGGAGACCCAAGTTCGAGGCAGGCTTGTCCACGCGGTCAGCATCTCACCACGCCTCCGGCCGAGGTAGGGGCGGTCCAGCGCCGCCCCCCTGTAAATTCTTTTAATCTCACGGGTATTTCCAATCGCCTACCCACTATGTAGGTATTTAGCGAACGGGTGAGAGACCGTCGCAGCCCCCCTTGGACTACGAGCGTGTATGCCAGATTTTTCGTCCTGCGTTGTCTGTTTTCGTACAGGAACGCCAAATTTCACGATTTCAGTCTGCCTTATGTAGAAAAATCTGTCAGTACGGTTATTGATCTCTTCGAGCGGTGGGACAGCGGGGACGGATTTTAGGTTCGAAACTGTCTGGAAACGGCGACGCGATCTCGGGCAGTGAGGCCCGAAATCGGGTCAAAAGAAAATGAGAAAAAAGATCGAGTGATTCCGCCAATGTGAAGAGATTCCATTGAAGCGGGAGGTGGGGCGGGCATGTTCGCGCTCACAGGGGGGCAGCTTGGAGGCCCGGTCGAGCTTCTCTTCTGGACCATGGGGGAAGGTGAGCGAAGGTGAAGGCTCGGCTGGACGAAGGAGGATGTGATGGACCGGGGCCATCAAAAAGAGCTGTGGCAGGCGTCTCTGTTTTGAGGGGAGCTCACCGAGGGAAGCTCACGGCGAGCCTGGGGTGGGCGTGCGCGGTCGGTGAGGGCGTCTCTTGTTGTGGGGTTCGCACGCAGGGAAGTGCGCGACGGTGAGCGCGCTTCGTCTTTGAGCGGAGGAGCGTTGAAGCGCGCTCCTCGCGGAGGCGTTTGAGCGCGAGAGGGCAGGAGCGGTGAGCGGAGGAGCGTTGAAGCGCGCTCCTCGCGGAGGCGTTTGAGCGCGAGAGGGCGCTTTTCGTTAAGGGAGCTCGCGGGAGCGCTTGAGCGAGGCGAGCGCATCGGCGAGCGACAAACAGAACTGATGAAGATCGTGCTCTTCGTTCGCGGCGTGCGCGAGATGTTCCACGGCTTCCATCAGGTGTCCGACTTCGAGGCCGAGCCCGCGTTCGCCGCGCGCGGCGAAACCTTCGGTGAGATCGCGCGCGACGCCGATGAACCCCTGGACTCCGTCGGCCTCAAAGGGGCTGATGTCGAGAGAGATCCAATAGGAGCGGCCTCGCTTGTCGTAGTTCAGGATGCGTTCGGAGCAGCGCTCGCGGCGTTTGAGCGCCTTGCGAATCCGAAGGACTGTACCCCGATCGGTGCCTGCGCCTTGTAAGAGCTCTCCCGGCTTCCTCCCGAACGCTTCTTCGGCGCTATAGCCGCAGATTTCGCTGAAGGCTTGGTTGACGTACGTCATGTTGCCATCGAGATCGGTCACGATCACTGCGCAGGGGAGCGTCTCGAGCACGACTTGCGCGAGCGACGCGGGCGGTCCTTGGGGGCCGGGCTTCAGGGCGTTGTCCATGTTCTGAGGGCTCATTGATCGACTATTGCGCTGCAGTCTGGGATCTCTTGGTCTGCGCAAGGAGAGCTTCAGGATCGAGCGCTTCCCAGTGGCGGAGGAACTCCACGCCTGGGGGTGCCTCGGGCCCTAAGGAAATCTCACCCAGGACGTAGCGGCAAAGACCGGAGCGCCCGAGTTCTTCGACGTACTTTGCGAGCACGGCTTCTTCGGGAGCCGAAGAGCAGGAGATGCAAACCACGGCGGGCTGCTTCTTACGGGCGTAGTCGATGAGCTCCGCCGAGCTGAGCCCAGCGCCGAGATAGGAAACACGGAAGCCGGAAGCGGCGAGCTGAACAGCGACGGCGAGAGCGCTGAGTTCCCAGGTGTCCTCTGGGAAAGTGGTTGTGGCTGCGTGGGGAGCGCCGCGCGGCGAATTGTCAGCGGAGACGAGGACCGAGACGAGGTGAGCGCGGAGTGTGGTGACTGCGAGCTGGCCTTGGGCGACGGTGACCCTGCGTTCGGAGATCTGGGCCCAGAGCTCCCGGAGCAAAGGGAAATAGAACTGGCGCGCCCGCGAGAGGATCGGGATCGCCCGCAGCCCGGTGAGGATCTCCTCCGCTTCGCTGCGCCGGTACTCCAGCAGAGCCTGGAGCAGTCGCCCCGAGACGCCGTCGAGCCCCGCGGGTGGCGTCTCAGGAGCCTTCGTCTTGCAATCGCTGTCCGCTTGTTTCTTGATGAGCTCGACAGCTTCTCCGATGCGGAGGCCCGCTGCGATGGCGTTTCGGAGGCGAAGGATGATCGCGACGTCGTCGTCTGTGTAACTCCGGTACCCGTTCTCGTGACGCGTGGGACGCACCAAACCGTAACGTCGCTCCCAGGCGAGCAGGGTGTTGCGCGGAATGCCGGTCACTTCGGCGACGGTGCTGATGCGATACGTCATGACAGGGGGAGTCTGAAGTAAGGATCGAGCTGTGCGGCGAGGGGCGGAGGAGCGGGGCTCAGTGCAAAGGAAGGTCCGCGGAGTACGAGGCGCGAAAAGAGCACGCGCCCCAGCGCCTCAGCCACAAGGCGCACCTTCGTGAAGGGGCTCACCACGGCGCGTCCCAGTAGCGGGTTTCCCCGCTGCTTGTCGAGGAGCTCGTGGCCGATGCGACGATAGAGCAGGGCTGCGGTCACGACGGCCAGTCGCGCCCGGAAAGGTAGGAGCCGGAAGCCGTGGGAGGCGAAAGAATAAAGGTCTTCCGCCCGAGACAAGAGCGAGCGCACGACGTCGGCGAGGCGCGCTGAACCTCCGCCATCACTTTCGCCCTGCAGCAAAATAAAGATGGAATTCGGGCCGAGACCCTGCCGACGAAGCTCGCTCGCCGGGAGGTAGACGCGGTCTCGGCGCGCGTCTTCCGCGACATCTCGGCAGATGTTGGTGAGTTGCATCGCCATGCCGAGGCTCACCGCGTAGTGCTGAGCCTCCGGCTGATGGGCACCGAGGGTGCGCGTCATCATCAAGCCCACCGTCCCGGCGACTCGATAACAATAGAGTTCGAGCTCCTCGGCAGAGCGCACGCGCACTCGCCCGAGGTCTCCGCGCATGCCAGCGATCAGATCCAAGGCCGGACGCAGGCCGAAGCCGCGTCCGAGGGCGAGCCTCCGAAAACGCGCCACGAGCGGATCGGTCGGCGCCGAGCTACGGAGCTCGGCTTCGACGGCGTCGAGCTCCCGAGCCGCCTCTTCGCGGCTCTTTCCTTCGTCGACGATATCGTCAACGCGCCTGCAGAAAGCGTAGAGCACGGCCGCGTCTCGCCGCGCTCGTTGGGGCAAAAAGAGCGACGCCCAGCGGAAAGATTTCGCGTGTTTCGCGAGGACCTCGAGACTCTTCTGTTCGAGGGTTTCGCGATCGATCGTGGTCTCCATCATGCGGCACCTTGAGCGGCCGTATGCGCCGCGCCGAAAGGAGGGAGAACGTGTTCGAGCACCTTCGCGGAGCAGAGCACTCCGGGGAGGCCGGCGCCGGGGTGCGTATTAGCTCCGACGAAGTAGAGCCCCATCACGTCGGGACAGGCGTTTTGATACCGGAAGTAGGCGGACTGGTGCAGGACGGGCTCGAGGCCAAAAGCAGCCCCATCTTTCGAGCGCAGGTCCTCTTCGAAGTAGCGCGGATCGACTGAGAACTTGGTCACGATCGACTGTCGGAGGCCGGGCAACTCTCGCTCTTCGAGCTCGCCGAGGATCGCGTCAAAGTAGCGCTCGCTCACCTCACCCCAGGAGATGCCGCTCTTTTGGTTCGGGACCGGCGAGAGCACGTAGAAGGCGTCGTGTCCCTCGGGGGCCATCGACCGATCGGTCGCGGCGGGGCGATGAAGATACAGGGAGAAGTCATCGGCGAGCGTGCGCCGGTCGAAGATGTCCGCGAGGAGCCCCTGGTAGCGGGGGCCGAGCAGGATCGTGTGGTGTCGTGTGTCCTCGAAGGTCTTGTTCGTCCCGAAATAGCCGACGAAGAGGCTCATGGATTGACGCTTGTTCTTCGCCCGAGCCGCGCGCCCAAAGCTGAGCGCGCGCGGGTCGATCATCTGCGTGTAGACGAGGGTCGGATCCGCATTGGCGACCACGATGTCTGCTGTCAGTTCGCGACCGTCCGCGAGCCTGACGCCGCGCGCCGAGCCGTTTTTGACGAGGATCTCGTCGACGGGCGCGTTCACCTCGAGCTCAGCGCCTGACTCTTCGATGAGCCGAATCAGCGCCTGGACGAGCGCGCCGGTTCCGCCCTTCGCGAAGTGGACGCCCCACTTCCGCTCGAGCCAGTGGATGAGCAGGTAGATGCCTGGGACGCGCATGGGATTTCCGCCGACCAAGAGCGGCTCGAAGGTGAGCACTTGGCGCAGGCGATCGTCTTTGATGTAGCGCTCGACCAGGCTGTACACGCTGCGATAGGCGGAGAGGCGCGTCAGGTCGGGGACGATGCGGAGCATGTCCGAGAGGCGCGAGAACGGCTGGTCCGCGAGCTCCGTGTAACCGATATCGAAGATGCGCTCGGCGTGACGGACAAGCTTTCTGTACCCGTCGACGTCCTTGGGACTCAGGCGTTCAATCTCGCCGAGGAGTCGCTCATCGTCTCCGACATAGTCGAAACTCTCGCCGTCATCGAACTTGCAGCGGTAGAAGGGATCTACCGGGAGGAACTCGACGTAATCCTCCCTTCGCTTGCCGAGGCAGGCGAAGAGCTCGTCGAAAAGATAGGGCGCCGTGATCACGGTGGGCCCGGCGTCGAACTGGAAATCACCTCTCGCGAAGACGCGGGCGCGGCCCCCGGGAGTGTCGAGGGCTTCGAGGACGCGTACCCTGTAGCCGCGGGCGAGCAGACGCACCGCGGCCGCGAGGCCGCCGAATCCGCTGCCTATGACAATAGCTTGGGGCTTCACGACGCCGAGCTCCCTTCCCAGCCGAGGAATTCGGTGACTTCGTCGAGCGGAAGCTGCGAAAGCGGGCCGAGGATCATTTGCGTAAGTCCAGCCGCGAGGACGCGGACTCCTGGGTAACGATCGCAAAGAGGACTTGCCTCGACTTCGTCCAAGAGGTCTCCGAGGGCTGCGAACGTGCGCCGGAGCGCGCCGCTTTGCTGGATGAGGTGGGCGATGTGGGCGACGTCCTCTTCGGTGGTTTGCTGTCGTTCTTTGCGCAAAATCGCCAGCACCTCGTGCCTCTTGTCCGGGCGGACTTCGAGGAGCTCGACGATCAAGGCGCTGACCTTTCCCTCCCGGACATCGGCGCCCCGGAGACCTTTGCCCTTGTCTCCGTAGAGGTCGAGGATGTCGTCCTGAATCTGGAAAGCGAGGCCGAGCCGACCGAAAAGCACCGCGCATTCCGAGACGGTCGCTGGGTCGAGGGCGCCGAGGACGGCCGCGCCTGTCACCGGAAGCTCGAAGAGGGCGCCTGTCTTCCCTCGGGCAGCGGCGTAATAGCTCTGTCGATCGAGGCGCTCGGTGGACAAGAGGTCGAGCTCACTCGCCTGGCCGCGTACGATCCGCGCGCTCGTCGCCGCGAGGAGAACCGCGAGCCGTCCTTGCGCGAGCGCAGGCATCTCGGCCAGCGCAACGTAGGGGAGCATCAGGAGCAGATCGCCCGCGTTGATCGCCTGGGGAACGCCATGACTCGCCCACAGAGTCGGCTTTCCGCGTCGCACAAGATCGCCATCTTGGATGTCGTCGTGGATGAGAGTCGCGTTGTGCAGGAGCTCGACGCTCGCCGCCCAGGCGATGCCTTGTGTGGCGGGCACGCCGAAGGCGTCGGCGGCGGCGAGGGCAAGGCGGGCTCGGACCCGTCGTCCTCCCGCCGAAAGTTGGGTGAGGACCATGTGGCTCAGGTGATCGACGCCGTCCTCGAGGACGAGCTGCCGCATGAGCTGCTCGACGTGGCTGAGGCGCGGTTCCAGTTCCCCGAGGGTCGGGGAGGGCGGAGGGGAGGCGACTTGAGCGAGTGCCTGACGAGCCGAGAGTCTGAGGTTCATGAGTGTGTCCTTTGTGAAGTGGAAGAGAGGTGTCTCTGCGGTGTGGTCTGGGCGGCTAGGCCGAGGAGCTGGCGGCGGATTTGCGGGTCGGCGTGCCGAAACGTGCGCCCCATGAGCGCGAGGGTGCGCGGGACGGAGAGGCCGCCGTCGACGAAGGAAGCCATGGCCTCTCCGTCCGAGGTCAGGAAGTTCTCCATGAAGCGACCGAGACCGTCTTGATCGAGGCGGGCGAGGATGCGAGCTCCGTAGTCGAAGAGGCGGTACCGGAGCTTTCGTTCGCTCGACCAAAGGGTCTTGCGCGCTCGCTCAGCGAGGCGCAGAGGGCTTTCTCCCTGGGCGCGAGCGATGGTCTCGGCGAGGAGCGGTGCGAGCCTCAGGCAATGAGCGAGATGATATCCGGTGGCTGGGTGGGTGAGGCCCGCGGTTGCTCCGAAGTGAACCACTGGTCCTCGGCCGGGCCGGGGCGGGCCTCCCATCGCGATCAAGCAACGCTCTTCGCGCTCGATAGGGCCTAAGGCGAGTCCGCGGCTTTGGAGGCGACGACGGAGCCTGTGCTCGAGCTCGGCGAAAGACGGACGGGCGTCGGAGACGAGGACAGTCTCCTGGAGGAAATGGAGTTTCCCTTCTCGAGTTGCGTAGAGGAAGCTGGGCGGGCCTGAGGCTTCGGAGCCCCCGAGATCCATGAAGATCATCCTGCCGGGCTCGAGCCAGTCGGCGGAGAGGCGCGCCCATACCCCATAGGCGGTTTGATATTGGGTAGACGATCCCGACTCTGGGCTTCGTCCTGTCGCAGCGATCGTGAGACCGTCGGCGTCATTTCGGCCCGCCCCGACCTCAAGGTGAACCCCAGCGCGTTCAGCGCGAGCCAGCAGCAGAGCCTGCAGCCGCTCCGTGTCGAGGCGGACGTAGCTGACGTCGAGCTCCGAGACGCGACCTGTTCGATCGATCCAAGAAGGACGCGGGAACCTGAACGAGACGACGCTCTGGAGCTCACTGGGCAAGAGCGGCTCGAACGCTCCATAAGAGGCGGCCCAGGGGGCGCGCGGAGCGGGAGCGCGCAGGGTGACGCGCTGTCCTCGCTCGGCGAGCTCGGCTGCGATCGCGAGACCGGCCGGCCCCGCCCCGAGGACGGTGATTGCTTGCGGTCGGTCGTTGTCAGCCATCTCCAATCGTGTACACTGAATGAACACGGTTTGCATATATTCAATTCAATCAAGAACTATGCTGCGAATTGCAACAATCGACGAGCGCCCATCTTGGGCAGAAGCGGCAAATGTTCAATTTTGTTGGTACTATGCGGACGTTTGTGACTCGAAAGGGAACGGTCTCGTCATCAATTGGGCCTCAGGGCTTCCCTTTCTTGCTGGCTCTCGGTCCAGTCGTTGGCATAGTAACGTAGCCAGTTTGAACATAGTATTATACAGACCGGCTGGCCTGAGCGCCTACTGGCTCGATGAAAAGCCCCTCTCGGAGGTGCACTTCGACCCGGCATCAGGTCGCGCGACCTTTGGCGAGAGCTCGATGACCCTCCGGGCCGAGGGCGGAGAGAGCCGACTGAGTGTTCTCCTCGATGTCACCCTGCCTGACCGAAGTCGCTTCAGCGGGACGGTCGACATTCAGGGCAAGGCAGTTCAGAGCGATCTTTCTCGGGCGGACTCGGTCGGGTCAGCTCCGCACATTTGGTGCCCCCAGCTCGGTCACGCAGAAGGTGAGGTCTCTGTGACAGTGGGCGATGAAGCTCTCCACTTTCGAGGTCCGGGCTACGTCGACTCGAACCTGAGTCGTCAGCCGCTCCATGAGCAGGGCATCGAACGCTGGGACTGGGGTCGCGTCAGCTTCTCAGCGTTCACCCTCGTCTACTATTGGACAGTCCCCGAGGGGGCTCTGGAGCCCTTTTGCGTCCTGATCTTGATGCATCCGGACGGGAAAAGTGAGCAGATCGGCGCCGAGCTCGAGCGCTTCGAGGTCTCCACGTCGCCTTATTTTGTGGAGACCGCGCGGCGGCTCAAGTTCCGCACGGCGCGGGGGGTGTTCACAGTGGATCTGAAGCGACCTCTCGATCGCAGTCCATTTTATGAACGCTACTCGGCGGAGGGCACGGGCCCGAGGGGAGAGACAGGGGTAGGGTTCGCGGAGGTGGTACTTCCGTCGCGCGTCGATCAACGTTGGATGCGTCCTTTTATTCGGATGCGCACCCATAGCTCTCTCCGCAAGAACTCACCATTCCTCCCTCTCTTTTCAGCCAGCTCGGGATCTCCGCTCACTCGTCTCTATCGAGCCATGGGCCTTGGGAAGGCTCATGGTTAACGCACTGAGTCTCCTCTGTGTCCTGCCTCTCTCTGTGGTCCTCTATAATCTCTGGACCTGGAACAGGCCGGAGAAGGCGCGCCGAGCCCCGGAGCGCCTCTCCGTTCTCATTCCCGCGAGGAACGAGGCCCGGAGCATCGAGCGGGCGCTCGGGGGAGTTCTCGCCGCCATGGACGCGTCGGGCGCTCCCCTCTCCGCTGAGGTGCTCGTTTACGACGACAACTCCGAAGACGACACGGCGGCGATCGTGGAGCGGATGGCCCAAGTAGACGCTCGCATTCGCCTCATTCCGGGGAGGCCTCTCTCCCCCGGATGGGTCGGGAAGCCCCACGCTTGTCAGATCCTCTGGGAAGAGGCTACCGGAGATGTTCTCGTATTCTTGGACGCTGACGTGCACCTCGAGCCGGACGGACTGCTTCGCCTGATCGGGGGTCTCGAGGAGGTCGACCTCGTCACCGCTGTGCCCCGTCAGGTGACCGAAACTTTCGGGGAGCGCGCGATCGTTTCCCTGCTTCTTTTGACCTATCTGGCCTGGTTGCCTCTGCGCTGGGTCGAGACGAAACCGGAGCCCCGCTTCGTCGCCGCCAATGGCCAGCTCTTGGCGATTCGGCGCGATACCTTGAGCCATCTTGGCGGATTCTCCTCGGTTCAAGGGGCGATCGTCGACGACGTCGCTCTCGTTCGGCACGCGAAGGTGCGCGGCCTGCGCGCTCGGTTCGTCGATGGTACGCGCATCGCGTCTTGTCGGATGTACCGCTCCTTCGGCGAAGTGTGGCGTGGGTTCTCGAAGAATATCGCGGCGGGGCTCGGGGGGTCCTTCTTCGCCGTGCTCGGCGTGACGACCCTGTACGCTGTGTGTTTCGTCCTTCCCTACGTCGCTCTCATCATCGGAGCCTCTTCCGGCGACTGGGGCACGGCCGCCTTCGGCGGCCTCGGAGTCTCTCTCAACGTCACGCTCCGGCTCCTCATTGCCCGGCGCTATGAGCAACCGAAAGAACAGGTCGTTTTTCATCCTCTCGCGGTCCTGCTCTTGATCGCCCTCGCTTACAACTCCTGGTCTTGGTTCAAGCGGCGACAGATCTTGTGGGCCGGGCGCGTCTACGCGGGAGGACACGGATGAGCGAGAAGTCCGAACTCTGGTCGCGCCTCATGCGCGTTTACATCCGCGCCCGCATGCGTCGTGCTTTTCACGACGTGCTCGCTCTCGGCCTGTTCGAGGCGCGCGCGACCGTAGCTTCGGAGCCGGTGATCTTAGCCCTGAACCATGTGGCCTGGTGGGACGCGCTCCTGCTCACGGTGCTTGAAGGGGAACTGGGGGCTGAGGGTTTTGCTCTCATGGACGCGAGCTCGCTCCGCGAGCTTTCCTTCTTTCGAAGGCTTGGCGCCCTATCTCTCGATCGAGCGCATCCGAAGAAGGCCCTCTCTGACCTCGATCGGGCGGCGCATCTCCTCGATCGTGCTGGCCGTTTCGTCGCCATCTTCCCGCGTGGGGCCCAGCGCCCGAGCCACTTTCCTCTCGAGTTTCGGAGCGGCATCTTCCATCTACAGAAGCGGAGTCAGGCGACCATCCTTCCTATCGCGCTGCGCTATGAGTTTCTCGAGAACGCGAGGCCCAGCCTTCTCATTTCTTTGGGTGAGCCCTTGCCGTTCGAGGAGGGCGCGCGCGCCGAACAGGTTGTCCCGAGAGTGGAGGAGGCGGTGGCTCGGGAGCTCACTCGCATCGACGGCGCTCTTGAAAGCATGCTCCAGACTCCTCTGGTGGCTCCGGGTGGGGTCGACTCGCTGCTCTACCGGGCCCCTCGTCCCCTGCGAGCTGGTCGAGTGCCGCTCCTTGCGCGCCTGATCGGAACAGGGAAAAGTGACAGCTCTTTGCCGGAAAGGTCCCGCTCATGACGAGTGATGTCATAGTGGTCGGGGGAGGTGTCGGTGGACTCACTGCCGCCGCGCTTCTGACTCATCGTGGCCTTCGGGTGCGTCTTGTCGAAGCTGGGTCCCGGCTCGGGGGCAAGGCAGGAACAACCTACGTGGACGGGGTGCCTCTCGACACCGGGCCGAGCGTCTTGACTCTTCCGCATGTGATCGAGGCTGTGTTCGACGAAGTTGGCCTGCCGAAGAGCGAACGCTTTGAGGTGATCGAGCTGAGTCCATCCTTCCGCTACGTCTTTCCGAGCGGGGCCGAGGTGCTCTTCCACCATGAGCTCGGCGAGACCTTCGCTTCTGTCGAGTCGAGTCTGGGGGCGCGCGCGCGAGCAGAGCTCGAAGACTATCTCAGCTACTCGCGGCAGATCTGGGAAGCGGCTGCTCCTCATTTCGTCATGGGCCCAGCTCCAGAGGTTTCGCGGCTGCTTCGGGGCGGGCCGCGCATTTGGGGTGCTGTCCGTCAGATCGATGCGTTGCGCACCCTCCGCTCGGCCATCAAGAGTCGCGTCAAGACTCCCGAGCTCGTGAGCATTCTCGAGCGCTATGCGACGTACAACGGTTCTGATGCGCGCACCGCGCCGGCCACGCTCGGCTGCATTGCGCACGTGGAGCTGGGGCTCGGCGGATTCGGTGTGCGCGGCGGCCTCAGGGCAGTGGTCTCTGCGCTCGAGCGAGCTCTCCAGCGAGCGGGAGCTCAGATCGAGCTCGCTACAAAAGTCACCGGACTCCTCTTTTCGGGGCGAAGGGTGCGCGGCGTGGAGACCACACGTGGCACATTCCTCGCGGAGAGCGTCGTGCTCGGGGCTGACCTCGGACAGTGGCAGGGGAGCTTTCCGAGCGGCAAAGTTCCGGGGAGCGGGGAGACCGCGTCCATGTCCGGGTACAACGCGATTTTTCTGCGCTCGAAGGCGCCCGATCCGATGCCCAGGCTGGCTCCACACACCGTCTTTTTCCCAGAGAATTACGAGAAAGAGTTCGCCGACATCTTCGATGAGGGACGTGTGCCCGAAGAGCCGACCATCTACGTGTGCGCGCAGGATCGCTGTCATAAAACTCAGAGTTTTCCCGATCGCGAACCCTTGTTCACGATGGTGAATGCGCCTGCGCTCTCGTCCTCTCGCTCTCTCCCGGGCGCGGAGGCGATTGCGGAGCGGATCCGCGAGCGCCTCGTGACTGCCAAGCTGCTCTCTGCCGAGGACGAGCTGGTTTGGTCCCGCTCTCCCTCCGATCTAGCCCGGGAGTTTCCTGGGAGCGGGGGCGCGCTCTACGGACCCGCTTCGAACTCGATGATGTCGGCCTTCCGTCGGGTCCCGAATCGCTTGCCAGATTGCGACGGACTCTACGTCGCTTCTGGCAGTGCACACCCTGGGGGCGGGGTTCCTTTGGCGGTCCAGTCGGGCCGTTTGGCAGCCGACTGCGTGATACAAGAGAGGACAATGGGATGAGAGACGGGAGGACAAGCGGCTTGCGAAGCCTGGGCTCGAGGAAGATCCTGCGCATAGGAGCGCTGGCCTGCGCAGTTCTGTTCTCCGGAGTCGGGAGCGCCGAGAGCGACCCCTCAGGGACCTACGTGTTCATCTCCCAGAGTCGCAGCGTCACCAAGCTGCCGGTGGTGAAAGACTACGTCGCGCTCACGCGCTCGGTGGCGGTCGTGGAGCTCCGTTCCGACGGAAAGCGCCTGATCGGCAGCGGTCCTCTCTGTTCGGTGGAGCTCGCAGGTAGCTCGAGCATGGTACGGATGGAGCTCCCCGCGGCTTTTCAGCGCTCCCTGCCGCCAGTGCGCATCGACGCGACCCTGAAGAAGCAGGGTAGCAGCGTGCGTTTCGAGCAGGCTCCCCAGACGGTCGTCGTGGGCGCTCGGCTGCGCGATCCGATCCGCGAGAAGCTGCCGGAGAGCGCCGATGATGCGCGCGTCGTGGACCAAGATCGGGACGGTCGTCCCGGCGTCACGGTCCGGGTCCATGGGATCGTTTCTGGTGAGGTGTTCGTCGTGCAGCGCAGCACGAGTCAGCTCCGCGGCGTGCAAGACGAAAAGGGCTTCTCTGGCCAGGTCATCTTCCAGAACGAACAATCTGTCTTGGGAGCGACCTCTCCTTTCCTCAAGGGCAATCGCGCGAGCGAGCCAACGCGCGAGGGGAGCTGGTTTCGTCTCGAGCGCCTCCAGAAGGGGCAAAAATGTGACGCAGCCCAAGCGCGCGCTCGGACGATCTTCTCCGCCGAATAGGGCCCAGCACTTCGGGCTGAGCCGCTTCGAGGCCGAGAACTCAGCGCGGGCTTAGGCTCCGAGGAGCTCGACGCGCGTCTTGGGAGCGGGCATACCCGCCATCAAACCCTTGAGCGGAACGGTTACGATCGGCTCAAGTCGGAGGCCATCTTCCGCGAGGATGCCATTGGCGGCGAGGTATCCGCTCGCGGCCGCAGCTTCGAGGAGCATGGCGGGGAAGGGGAGTTTGACCCAATCGGCCGCGCAATAGAGCCCGGGGACACCGGTCTCGACGGTGGGACGATCCGCTTCTAGGCCGACGTGGAACGCGGAGAAGTTCTGCTCCACGACGTACCATTCGTGGAGCACACTCGCGCCTTCGAGCTCGGGGAAGCGCCGCAGCAGCTCGCCGAACAGGGTCGGCTTGATCTCGGCATCGACCAGGTCATCGGGGACCGCATAACAATGCAGCTCGAGGACGGCGCGCGTTTTCGGATCGGCGCGCCCGCTCTTGAGGTCTTCCTTGGTCTCCACCTCGAAGCGATGGAACGCCGTGACGGCGTCGAGAGCTCGCTCTCTCTCAGTAATGACGAAAACGGGGACGCTCTCGCGGATGTCCTTGTCGATCCAGATGCGCCAGACCACGTAGCGTTGTCCGGCGCGGACGGAGCCGATGCGCCTCCTTGTCTCCTCGGGCAGGCCGGGTGCATCGAGGAATAGAGGGCCGAGGGCAGGTGCGTCGAGAGCGACCACCACCGCGCCGTAAGGGCGCCCGTTGACCTGAAAACCCTCCAAAGTGCGCGAAAATTCTCGAACAGGGTCAAGCGTGCGCACCTCTGCGCCGAGGGACTCGAGCTCTTCGGCGATCGGGCGCATCAGGCCCGCCTCGTAGTCGCGGATCGGGTACTCGTAGAGGAGACCACCGTCCTGGCTCAGGTAATAGAAGTGAAACGCCTTGATCAGCTGAGCGAGAGAGAGCTTTTCTTCGTCGGCGAAAAAAGCGCGAGCGAAGGTATTGAAGGCGAGCTTGAGCCGCGGAGGGACTCGGCCGCGCCGCGCGAACTCGGCGTAGCTGACGGAATCATAACGGCGAAAGGTCGCATCGGCTTCGTACTCGAGAAACACGCCATAGAGGTCGCGTCCGGGCGCACTGACTGCGTCCTTGAGGGAGAAGAGGCCACGCCGGAGGAGCCCGAACAGATTCAAGACCGGTGTGGGCTCGACGCCGCGAAAACGCGTCATCGCGCCGCTCTTCTCGCAGATGACGTAGTCGTCGATCGACTCAAGCTCACAGATTCGAACGGAGTCGAGCAAGCGGCGGAAGCTGTGATAGTGCGGAAAAAAGGCGTGGAAGCCGTGACTCACCCAGGTCTCTTGTCCAGCGAGCACGGGCTCTCTCTGGCTCCCGAGCTTCCCACCGAGAAAGGCCTTCTTCTCGTACAAGGTGACCGGGTAACCGCGGCGCGCCAAGGTGAGCGCGGCGGTCAGGCCGGCGACGCCGCCCCCGAGAACAGCGACGGATCGCAATGCCTCTTTCGTGAGAGGCGCGCTTGGGTCAGGTCGCACGAACTCATGCTTGTATCCGCCGAGGCGCGCCCGGATGAGAGCCTTGAGCCCCAGGAAGAAGGCGAAGGGGATCGCGAGCAGACCGAGAAGAAGACCGAACCAGGGGAGCATGGATGATGTGCCGGGAGAAACGAGGAGTCTTGGCTCTACCATACTCCCGAGCGGGGGCGCGCCTTCGCCGCCCTCCCAGGAAGCGAAGGAACCCGAAGCGCCTCAGCTCATGGGAAGACAGCTCATTGGAAGATGCCGAAGTTTCCGAGAAGCCACCAAAGAAAGATGAAGACGAGGATCGTCGTGAAGCATCCTCCGCCCAGTTTCTTGGCTCCGTATCCAGCAGCGAGACCACGTAATAGCTTGCTCATCTTCGTCTCTATAGCAGCCCCATGGGGAGAGCCAACGTGAGGCGAAGTGCCCCAAGTGGAGCAAAACTGTCTCAGTGGTGCTCACGGAACGCTCCCAATTGGGAGCCGCGCAGCCTCGAAGACACACGCTGAGAGTTACGCGGCCGGCTGTTTCGAGCGTGTCAGCGCTGGAGTCGAGGTGGCGGTCTTGACGATTTCGTCGATGAAGCTGAGCTTCTCGCGAACGGTGGCGGCGAGTTGAAATGGGTAGGCGTCGCTGTGTCCCATGCTGCGGTTCATGGAGTTGAGCGCAATCATTAGCTCACACCAGTCATCGAGCGTCTCCTGGATAGGGCGCTTGAAGCTGCGCGAGTCCCCTTGATGGGTACGCAGGCCAAAGGTCACAGCCGTCTGCCAGCTATCCAAGATGTGGAGGTAGTGGGCCCAGGTTTCGGCCCAGTCTTCCCAAGGATGAGACGTCGCGTAGCTCGATACGTGCGTATCCTGGAAGTCGGTGCGCGGATTCGCATAGTGAGTCTTGAGCGCTTCGCTGTAGTCGGCGCGCTCGTCTCCGAACACGCTGCGGAAGCGCTCGAGCTCAGCGTCGCTCAAGAAGAAACGAGTCCAGTAGTAGTGGCCGACTTCGTGCCGGAAGTGTCCGAGCAGCGTGCGATAGTCTTCTCCTAGCTTCTGTCGGGCTTCTTCCCGCCGGGCCGGGTCTGCCTCGTTCAAGTCGAGGGTGATGAGCCCGTCGGCGTGCCCGATGATGACGGGTTCGTCCGGTGTGCCGCGCCTCAGCGCAAAGCCGACGCCCGTCGGGTCCTCATTCAAAGGGATCACCGGGAGGCCCAAATCGAGCAGGCTAAAGACGAGCCGGCGCTTGGGCTGCTCGACGCGCTGGAGCAGCTCGCGGTCCTCGTCGCCGGAAACGGTGGTCTCGACGTTCAGGCGGCAGGCGAGACAAAGGTCAGAAGTCGCATCCGCATCAAGAACCCAGTTGCAGAGACCACTGCCGTAGTTGGCGCAAGGGCGCAGGCCATCTCTCGAGTTCTTCCCTTTCTCATCGAGGAGAACAAAGTTTGCTTGCGTGACCGAGAAGCCGACCGCGTTCTGACATTTCAGGCAGAGGGAGTTGTCAAAGAAGAGTCGATTGGAACAGGCGCAGCGAAAGGTCCTCATGGGCCTCTGGAGTGAAGCGCCCCAGGGCCCTCCGCGCCACTTGCGAAAGGCTCATGAGCGACTCATGAGCCTCTGGGTATGGGCAAGCGGTAAGTGGGAAGAGCTCCCTTCGCGCCTCCGCACGGCCGTGGAAACGCTCTACTGTTCGATCCAGAAACTGAAGCTCAGATCCAGAAGCTGAAGTAGACGTAGACGACGAGGACCAACGCCACGAGCAGCACGCTCGCGATCACGTCCGAAGCGCCCCAGCTCTCGCGGTTTTCGGCTTGCTCAGCAGGGCTCAGGCCCGAATAGGTGAGCCCAGCGATTTGGGTGGCTGGCTGCGCGGGGGCCGAAAGGGAGGCGAAAACGACGACGAGGACGCTGATCAGGAACAGCCAACCTGATGCGTAGAGGAAGTTGAGCTGCGCGATGCTTCCGAGGAGTCCTTCGCTGCTCATGACGCCAGCGCCCGCGAGGGCCTGGAGCGTGAGCTTCGTCATGCCGAGGATGAACCCGATGCTGAGCCCATAGAGCGCGCCGCGGGCGTTCACGCGCTTGACGAAGAGGCCGAGCAAGAAGACGGCGGTGATCGGCGGAGCGAGGTAGCCCTGGACGCTCTGCAGGTATTGGTAGAGGCCTCCGCCGGAGATGAACTTCATGACGGGGATCCAGAGGAGCCCCAGCACGACGACGATTCCGGTCGCCATGCGTCCCACCATGACGAGGTGCTTTTCGGGACGACCCGGGCGGATCTTCTCGTAGATGTCGACGGTGAACAGGGTCGCCGCGGAGTTGAAGAGTGAGGCGAGAGAGCTCATCAGCGCGGACAAGACGCCGGCGATGACGACGCCCCGGAGCCCAGCGGGGAGAAGTGACGCGACCATGGTCGGGAAGACCATGTCGCCGCTCACGTTGCCGTCCGAATCCGAGGGAATCGAGATGATGCCCTTCTGGTGGAGCGCGTAGCCGATCATGCCGGGGATGAGGAAGATGAAGACGGGCAGGACCTTCAGGTAACCGCCGAAAATAGCGCCGCGCCGCGCGTCTTTGAGGCTCTTGGCGGCGAGGGTGCGCTGGACGATGTATTGGTCGGTGCACCAGTACCAAACGCCGATGATGACCGAGGCGATCATGACGCCGAGCCAGGGGAAATCGGGATCTTCGAGGGGGCGCCAGAGGGCGAACGTCGAGGACTTCTCGCTCACGATCTGGCGCAGCTCGCCCCAGCCGCCGAGCTGGGCCAGGCCAAAGATCGTAATGAAAGCGGAGCCGAGGATGAGGAGACCGGTCTGGGCGACCTCTGTATAGACGACGGCCCGAAAGCCTCCGAACACCGTATAAATGCCGGTAAGGACGACGGTGGTCACGGCGCCGACCATGAAGGCGTTGTCGGGGTTGCCGAAGGTGTCGGGGAGCAGCGTCTGAAAGACGAGCGCACCAGCGAACACCGTCACCGAGACCTTGGTGAAGACGTAAGCGACGAGGGAGACGCAGGAAAGGACAAGACGGGTCGAGGCGTCGAAGCGGCGCTCGAGGAACTCCGGCATCGTGAACACCCCGGAGCGGTAGTAGAAGGGAACGAACACCCAGCCGAGCAGGAGCATGACCCACGCTTGAAGTTCCCAGTGGGCCATGGCCATACCGCTGGTCGCGCCGTTGCCGGCGAGGCCCACGATGTGCTCAGAACCGACGTTTGAGGCGAGGAGTGAACAACCCACCGCGAACCACCCGATGTCGCGCCCTGCCAAGAAATAGTCGGTGGAAGTCTGCTGCTTCTGAGAGGACTTCCAGACGATGAAGACGAGGACGCTGAAGTAGAGCGCGACGACGAGCCAGTCGATGGGTTGCATGTGGGGGCGTTCTTTCGAGATCGGGCGGACGCTTCCGGGAACGAACGAGTCCGGGGAAGGCTAGTTGAGGTAGTTTCGGCTGAGACGCGCCGTAACTCCAAGACATAGGAGGGCGAGAGCGAGCCAGGGAGTCCCCTTGGGGCTTTGGGGTCCGACGTCGCACGCACAGCCCGCGGCATCGCGGAGAGGCTCTGGGGCCGCCTTCTTGAGAGTGAGAAGGGCCAGGCCAAAGCGCGGGAGCTCAAGCTCGATCGTGGCTACGCCGCCCTCGACCTCCAGGGTGCGAGGCGAGCCCACATCGAGAGAGTTTGCTGCGGCGTGGAGGGCTTCCAGCTGTTCGTCGGAAGGGGTGACGGGGCTGCCTTGAGCTTTCCAGGTCGCAAACGCGTTTCCGTAGGTGTCGTCGACGCGCTTCTCGCTGAGCGTGACGCGTTCGCCGAAGGCCTTCGGAAGTGACACTTGGAGGCGGACGGTCGCGGGCTCCGCTTCGACGAGGTCGTCGTGGTAGTGGAACAAGAGCACGCGGAGCTCATTTTCGTCGAGGGCCGCCCAGGCGTCGACCTCAGGTTCCTCACGGACGCCGTCTTCGAGGAGGCTCGAGAGCGTTTTCGCTCCGGTGCTCGCGACGGGGACGGAGCCGCCCCGGAGAGCTCCGAGGAGCTTGAAGGCGCCAAGGACGGGGAGGTGGATACCGCGGGTCGCAAGTGCCCGATAGCCGGCGAAATAGGGCGTATCCGGGAAAGTGAAGGCCCAGGTGACAATGCCCTCGAGCTCTACGCCCATATCACGAGCGAGCTCGAGAGAGCGTTTCATCATCGCGACCTCATAAGCGCCGTAGGCGGGCGAGTTTCTGTAGTCGAGGTAGCGATGGCGTGACGAGGGGCAGGCGGCGCAGCCGTCAGGATCTGCTTCGCTGATGATGATAGGGGTCTCGGCAAACGGGGAGTCGAGGACCGTCTCGAAGCCCATGCGATGGAGGCGGAGCTGGCTCCCGAGGTCGAGGCGCACGTGTCCGTCGACTTGAGTCACGCCGCCCTTCGCGTGGAAGGTGACGCGATCGAGGCGTGTGCCAACTTCGCCGGTCACTGCGTTTTCTCCGCTCGCGCAATGAGCGAGGAACTCCCCGAGGAACTCGCGCTCCGGACTCGCCACGGCGGGCGCGCCGAGCAGCGCGTCTGGCAAGACAGAGTGCAAAGCGGCTTCCGTGAAGTCGTAGAGACGATGGAACTCTTCGGGGGTTCCCTGCCAGTAGCCGATGTCCGGTTCGTTCCAGAGCTCCCAGATCCAGTTCGTCTGCGAGTCCTCGTGGCGATCTTTGGCGTGCGCCGCCCAAGCTGCCACGAGTCCCGCCCATTTTTCGTAGTCCTTCGGCGGATAGAAGGAGCCGCCGTCGAGCACGAAGGTGCCGCTGTTCCGATAGGGATCGGGACGAGACGAGAGAGCCTTTGGCATGAAGCCGAGCTCGAAGAGAGGAGCGACGCCGGCCTCTACGGTTGTATCGATGATCGAGTCGATCTTCGTAAAGTCGTAGACGGGATTGCCGTCACTGTCTTCGCTGTAGATGTTCGTCGAGCCCCACTTCATCGAGGGCTCACCTTCGTCGGTGTTGAAGAGGAAATGAGTTCGGGTGCGCACCTGGGCGTCGTGAATGGCGGCGAGGGTCTCGAGAAGCTCGGTCCCCTCGGGAGTCGTGGTGTAGTTGGCTTCGTCGTAGCCAAAAAAAGCCCAAATAGGCTTGAGTGGCGTCGCCTTTGCGCGTGCGTCGACCTCGATCACGACCTCGATCCCTCCGTAGGCTCTCGGCGCAAAGAGCAAAAGCGCCCATGTGAGCGCAGCGGTAGGGCGGAGGAAAGGAAGCGCCACACGACTTACCTGAGGGCGGAGATGGCCTCGCGCTCGATAGCGAGCCCGCGGCGGTGACGCTCGAAGAAACGATTGAAACCTTCTTGGTCTTTCGGATCGGGAGAGGCGGGCTCTCCGACGCTCCCTGCGAGGAGCGCGTCGATGAAGTCGGGGAGGCTCTGCCCCTTTTGGTCGAGCGCGTACGCGGCGAGGACTGCCATACCGAAGGCGCCGCCTTCGCCAGCGCTGGCCGGGATGCTGACAGGGACGCCGAGCGCTGCAGCCATCATACGCTGGCCAATAGTCCCGCCTTTGAAGAAGCCGCCGTGGCCACGGAGTTCGTCGATGACCACCCCCTCCTTCTCTCGGAGGATGTCGATGCCCATGCGCATGGCGCAGAGGGACGAGTAGTACATCGAGCGAAGCAGGTTCGCGAGGGTGAACTTGCTGTCTGGCGTGCGCACGAAGAGCGGGCGTCCTTCGGAAAAGCCCGTGATGTGTTCGCCGGAGACGTAGTTGATCGAGAGCAGGCCCCCGGCGTCGGGATCGGCCTCGAGCGCGAGCGGAAGCAGCTTTTCGTAGATCTTATTGGGCGTGACGTCGGCGCCGAGCGCTTTCCCCGCCTGGCCGAGCACCGCGAGCCAGGCGTCGAGGTCGGAGGAGCCGTTGTTCGAATGAGCCATGGCGACGGGGCGTCCGTCGGGTGTGGCCACGATATCAATCTCCTCATGCACCTCGGCGAGGCTTCTGTCGAGGACGATCATCGCGAACACTGAAGTGCCCGCGGAGACATTCCCGGAGCGGGGCCGGACGGCGCTGGTCGCGACCATGCCGGTCCCAGCGTCGCCTTCGGGGGGACAGAGCAGGGCTCCGGCCTGAAGAGTCCCGCTCGGATCGAGGAGAGCGGCGCCTTCGGGCGTCAGGCGCCCCGCCTCGCGGCCGGCCGGGAGCACTCGCGGCAGGATCTCAAGAGCCTTCAGTGGAGCGCCGCGGGCGGCGAGCAGCTTGTCGAACTTTTCGATGCGAGCCCGGTCCCAGTCGAGGGTCCGTGCATCGACGGGGAAGATCCCGGAGGCTTCGCCGATCCCGACGCAGAACTGACCTGTGAGCTTGTAGTGGACGTAGCCCGCGAGCGTCGTCAGTCGCGCGATGTTCGGGACGTGCGGCTGTTTCTCGAGGACAGACTGGTAGAGGTGCGCCACGGTCCACCTTTGGGGGATGGCGAAATTGAGCTCGGGGGTGAGCTCGTGGCAGGCCTCTTGCGTGATGTTGTTGCGCCAGGTGCGGAAGGGGACGAGCAGCTCATCCGAGCGATCGAGCGCGACGTAGCCGTGCATCATGCCGCTGATACCGAGAGCAGCGATCGAGCGGGGATTTTCGCCGTAGCGCTCTTGGACGTCCTCGGCGAGGCTCTGGTACGCGGCGCGCAGCCCCGAAAACACATCGCTCATCGCATAGGTCCAGATCCCATCGACCAGCTGGTTTTCCCAGGTGTGGGAGCCGGCCGCGAGCGGCGTCGCGTCGGGCGCGATCAGGACCGCTTTGATGCGGGTTGAGCCGAACTCGATGCCCACGATCCCTCCGCCGGATCGAATGAGCTCCTTGGCCTTTTGAATGTCGTACTGCACGAGACCCTCTCCCCTGGGGGGCGCCACGCGCGGCGCCCACTCTTTCTAAGTTCTGAACGTCGTCTACTTCTGACCGTAGTAAGCGCGCTGTCCGTGCTTGCGCTCGAAGTGCTTGTTGATGAGGCTCTGAGGAAGCCTCTCCGCGTTCGGATCAATGGACTTGGTCACGAAGGCCATCTTGGCGAGCTCTTCGAGCACCGCGGCATTGTAGACAGCCTTGTCCGGCGTCGTGCCCCACGTAAAGGGCGCATGTCCCGCCACGAGCACCATGGGCACCTTCAAGGGATCGCGCCCCTTGAAGCACTCGAGGATCTGGTTGCCCGTCTCGATCTCGTAGTCATTTTCGACCGCGCGGTCGCTCATGACCTCGGTACAGGGAACGTCTTCGGCCAGGTGGTCCGCGTGGGTCGTGCCGTAGATGGGGATCGGAGCGCGCGCTTGCGCCCAGCCGGTGGCGTAGGTCGAGTGCGTGTGGACGATGCCCCCGATGCCCTTCCAGTTCCGATACAGGACGAGGTGCGTCGGAGTGTCGGAGGAGGGGCGGAGCTTTCCTTCGACGACGGTCCCTTCGAGGTCGAGAACTACGAGGTGGTCCACCTCGAGTTCATCGTAAGGAACGCCGCTCGGCTTGATCGCCATCACGCCGCGCTCGGCGTCGAAAGCGGAGACATTACCGAACGTGTAGATGGCGAGCCCGCGCTTCGGGATCTCGAGGTTCGCGCGAAAGGCGCGCTCCTTTAGCTCGCGATACGGGGATGTCATCGTTAACGGACTCCGAGCTTGTAGGCGAGCTCGTTCCAGCGGAGCTCGTTCTCGAGCGCGTGAAGATCGAGATCCGCTCCGAAGCGCACGACCTCGAGGCCAGCCATCTTTGCGAAGTCTTCCCACTCGGGGGCGGTGACCGCCTGACAGAAGGCGGAGTGGTGACCACCGCCCGCCAGGATCCAGGCTTTTGCGCCGCGCTTGAAGTCGGGGCGCGGGACCCAGAGCGCGCGCGCCGTCGGCAACTTCGGCATCGAATGTTCGGGGGCGACGACGTCGAGCTCGGCGACGATCATGCGCATGCGTCCGCCGAGATCCATCAGCGTAGCGTTGACGGCAGGACCCGGCTTCGCGTCGAAGACCAGGCGGGCCAGATCGGCGCGTCCACCAATATTCAGCTCATGCACCTCGAGGTTCGGCCGGCCGGCCGCGATGGAGGGACAGACCTCGATCATGTGGGCGCCGAGGATCCGCTCTTGGCCCGGCGTGAGATGGTACGTGTAATCCTCCATGAAGGAGACGCCGCCGGGGCGATCCCCGGTCATCACCTTGCCGAGACGAACCAGGGCCGCCGTCTTCCAATCGCCTTCGGCGCCGAAGCCGTAGCCCTGGGCCATCAGGCGCTGACAAGCAAAGCCCGGGAGCTGCTTGAGGCCATGCAGATCTTCGAAGGTCGTGGTGAAGGCGCGATATCCGCCTTCGTCGAGGAAGGCCTTCATGCCAGCCTCTTGGCGCGCCTCAAAACGCAGGTTCTCGCGGAGAGCTCCGCCCTTTCGGAGCGCAGGCACGAGCGAATAGAGGTCGTCGTACTCGCTGACGAGGCGGTCGACTTCCGCATCGGGTACCTCGGCGATCACCTTCGCTAGGTCGCCGACCCCGTAGCCGTTGATCGACCAACCGAGCTGAATCTGCGCCTCGACGCGATCGCCACCAGTGACCGCGACTTCGCGCATGTTCATGCCGCCGAAGCGAACGATCTTGAGGGACTTCGATTCGCTCCAGGCGAGCGCGCTGCGCGACCAGCCTTCGAGCTCCGTGAGCACTTCCGGATCGCGGAAGTGCCCCACGATGATCTTTCGGTTCATGCGCAGGCGCGCACCGATGAACCCGTATTCGCGATCTCCATGAGCTGATTGATTCAGGTTCATGAAGTCCATGTCGATCTCGCCCCAGGGCAGCTCGACGTTGAACTGAGTGTGGAGGTGAGCGAGGGGCTTCTGCAGGTGCGTCAGGCCCGCGATCCACATCTTGGCGGGGGAGAACGTGTGCATCCAGGTGATGACCCCGATGCAGTTCGGATCGCTGTTTGCCGCGAGGCATACCGCGTGGATGTCTTCCGGCGTCGTCAGAATCGGCTTCCAGACGATCCGCACCGGGACACGCCCCGAGCCGTCCAAGCTCGCCGCAATTTGCCGCGAGTTCTCGCTGACCTGTTTCAGGGTCTCAGGGCCGTAGAGGTGTTGGCTCCCGGTGAGGAACCAGAGTTCTTTGTCGGATTTGTTCGCCTCGCTCGTCATCGTTTGCTCGAGAAGCTGGGAGTGGGCCCAAGCCGCGGCGTTGGGTCAGATGTTCCAAATTGTGAACGTTAACATTGGTTCTGTCAACCGGAATGTAGTATCAGACGCGTGTGCCCGAACCCGAGAAGCGCAAACTTGCGGTGATGGCGGACGTTGCGCGGCTCGCGGGAGTCTCGCACCAGACGGTTTCGCGAGTTCTTCATGATAACCCGAACGTTCGGGGAGAAACTCGTGAGCGAGTCCTCGCAGCCATCCGACAGCTCAACTATCGACCGAACTCCATGGCGCGAGCGCTCGTCACCGGCCGCTCGAAGACGATCGGCGTCGTCAGCTCCGATACGACGTTCTACGGCCCTGCGTCGACGCTATTTGGGATCGAGCGTGCCGCCTACGACGCCGGATACGCGGTGAGTGTGTCGAGCTTGCGCTCCGTCAGCAGCAGAAATGTTGTGTTAGACGCGATTCAACAGCTCCTCGATCAGGGCGTGGATGGTGTCGCCGTGATTGCTCCGCTCCGAAGTGGCGTGGACGCTTTGCGACACGTGAGTCCTGACGTGCCTGTTGTGGCGCTCGAAGCTGGTCAGAACGCTACGGTACCGGTCGCGACCGTCGATCAGCGCGCCGGTGCTGCGGCCGCCACGCGGCATCTCTTGAGCCTGGGTCATAAGACCGTTTGGCATCTCGCAGGCCCCGCCGATTGGCAGGAAGCCGAAGAGCGCATCTTGGGTTGGAAGACGGCGCTCGAGGCGGCGGGAGCGCCGGTGCCGCCTGTCCTCAGGGGTGATTGGACGGCGCGCTCCGGTTACGAGCTCGGCGAAGCTCTCCTCGATAACGACAATCTCACGGCGGTCTTCGTCGGTAACGATCAGATGGCCCTCGGGCTCCTGCGCCGCTTGCGAGAAGCGGGACGGGAGGTGCCGCGCGACATCAGCTTGGTCGGTTTTGATGACATCCCCGAAGCTGCCTACTTCACGCCGCCGCTCACGACAGTCCGTCAGGACTTCAGTGAGCTCGGCCGGCGCTGCTTGAAGCTCTTGCTCTCGAAGGTCGAAGGCGAAGAACATCCGGGGCGCGTTGTAGTGGCGCCTGAGCTGGTCGTGCGTGAGTCGACGGGAGCCGCTCGCTGCTGAGTGGCGCAGGGAGCGGGGCGCGGAGCCTGAGCGGGGCGCGGAGCCTGAGCGGGGCGCGGAGCGGGGCGCGGAGCCTGAGCGGGGCACTGAGCCTGAGCGGGGCGCGGCTGCGCGATGATGCGCTTGGCTCGCTCCCGTAGGGCCAGGCGCTGGTTTTCAAAGGTCGCGGCTGGGTTGGTCGCGGCTGGCTCCGTGGCTGGGCCTTGCTGCGCTTTCGTTTGAACCAACAAAGCGAAAGAGCCAGCGCCGCTTTGCGCGGGGCTGGCCCTTCGGGGATAGAGACTCTCAGATCGCTCTTAGAACTGAATGTCCGCTTGGATCCGGAGGACATCCATGTCCGGGGTCGAACCCGCGTAGGGGCCGCCCTGAATGATGTCGCTTCCAGGCACCATCGGCGTATTCCAGGGCCAGAGACCCGCGAGCACCATCTTGTCGCCGTATCGGTAGCGCGAATACTGGAGGTAAATCCGCTCTCCTGACATGAAGTCCGAGTAGAAGGAAAGGCGCGCGGTGATCGCCGAGAAGAGGTACCCAGGACGATTGATGTCGTAGGCGACCGAGTCGAAACGACCCATGATGCCGAACCACTTCCAGGGGTTGTATTCGAGATCCGCACCCCACTTGAACTGGGTCATGCCGCCCCAAGGGAGCGATGACGTATCGGGTAGATCGAACTTCGAATCGACGAGGAGTCCGAACGCGCTCAGCTTCACCCGAGGCACCGCTCCGTCGGTGTCACCGAGGACGTTCGCCAGCGTATTTTCGTAAAGGAACCCGAGGTTGAAGAGGCGACCGCTGCCCGTGCTGTCCGAGGGGCTTCCGGTCCAAGCGAGGTAGTTCCCGGCGAGGCCTTCGGGGCTCAATCCGTGCACGACTTCGACGCCCGCTTCACCGAGCGCCCAGCCATTCTTGACTGTGACAACCGACGGCGAGATCCAGAGATTACCAAAGTAAGGCGCGGAAGCTTTCACCTCTGCACCGAAGGTTACGAGGCTCGCTTCACGAGCGTTTGTGTACGACTTGTCCGCTGACGTTGAGAGCAAGAGGTTGGGATCGCGCGTCCACTGAACGTTCTGGTGGAGGCCGATTTGGAACCACTTTTTGTACTTGAACTCGAGGTGTAGGTACTCGATGAGGTTGAGACCGACGCGCGCCTGGTAGAGCGGGGGATCGAGGACGTTGAAGCTACCATCGCGCCCTGTCCCGAAGCCCTGGGTGAGGGACGCCGAGATGTCGTCGCCGAAGGGAACTGTGATCTTGAGCTGCTCGCCGATCTGTCGGTACTGGGCCAGCGTATAAGTGTCGTATTTTTCGTGACGCCCGAAACGGGGCCACCACGCACCGCCTGAAAGCGCAATATTGGGCTTCAGATTGCCGACCTCAAAATCGGTGTTGATCGTGAGGTACGCGATGCCGGGAATCCAAGCAGCGTCAGGATTTCGGAAGCCGGCTGCGGCGAACCAATAACCCATCCAGCCTACGGTCGCTTCGACATGCTTCGATTTAGCGGTCGCAAAGAGCTCGACCCAGTCCTGCTCCTGCAGCCGGGTATAGGCGAAGCTGAAGTAGTTCGCATCGACGGTACGGTTCGGACCGTAAGAGATCTGGAGCTCGGGGTTCCCCGTGAGATTGTCGGGACCAGGGCGATTACTCAGACCGAGGGCGATCGGAGCACGAAAGTATCCCTTGAAACCGAACTCCCACGTCTTCTGCGGTTCAGCCGAGGGAGCCTCCTCCTTGGGGGCGCGCTCAGAGGTGTACGCCGAAGGCTCGTTCGAGCTTGTGGCGGCGGCGTCAGCGGTCACCTCGCTTTCGGAAGCGGAAAACGAAGCGGAAGCTGTCGCAGTCGCCGGCTCTTCTGCGGGCGGTGGCTCTCCGTAATCGGGCGAGGGCTCTTCCGAATCGAGCTCTTGGGCGGCGGCAGGGGTCGCGAAGAGCGCGGGCCCCAGCATGAGCAGTGTGTGCAGTTTTCGCAGCATGCTTTGCTTCTCGGTGACGGTGACAACTAAGGGTAAGGGAGCCGCGGTCGCTCGTCCCTCGGGGAGCGGCCATTGTGAGCGTTAACAATGACCCTGTCAATCAGGGTTGTGAGCGGATCGAGACGACGAGCGCCTCGATCACTGACCGTATTTGGCTTCTGAGATGGCCACTTGGAGGGCGTTTACGACCTCAGGCTCTGCAGCTCCGAGGGCGATGACACCCTCATAGAAGCGGCCGCCCGCTGCGTTGCTGTTATCGCCACCGATTCCAAGGATCACAGATCCTTGTTTCTGCATTGGAACGTATCCAGGCCGTTCTGGGCGAATGCCGTCGTACATTTCCTTGATGGTGGTGGCGTTGGCGTCGCCGCCGTACACCGCAAAGCGTCCCTTGCCGTCGTTCTTGTCGGCGGTGTCACCGACGACGACGGCTGAGACGAAGTCGAAGTTCACCGGAGTGTTGGTGGAGATGTTCTTGAACGAGCCGTTCTCCCAGCCGGGGAACAAACCGTTTTCCATGTCCGCCATGACCCAAGGACCGCTTCCTACGCCGTTGCCCCAGATCACACCTTGACCGAGGTAGACAGCTTCCATCGTGCCGTTACCGTCGTTGTTGGCCGTGATCTCGGCGTTGCCGTAGTCGAAGCAACAGCCATGCAGCAGATCATGCTGGCTGCTGATCATGTACTGGGTCTGAGGTTCGTCGCCGACGGGCACCCCCGAAGGAATGGTCGAAGGATCGGGGTAGGGGCAGTCGTTGCAAGCGGCGCGATAGCCATAGCGGGGCTTGATCAGGATGCCGTAAACGGAGCGCCCGTTGATGGTGACGGGGAGCCAGTCGGCCGGAACGGGCAGACCTGGCGTCGCCTTGGCGCTTCCGCGCGGGGCGGGCGTCAAATGGTTCCCGTAGCCTGATTGATCGTAAATGATGCTGATGACGCAGCTCTTGGTGCAGAACTCGTCTTGAGCGGCGGCGTTTGCGTAACCGTCGACGCTACCGATATCGAGGACACCAGCGTCGCTCTGGACCTGATAGAGAGGACCATCGTAGCCGGGGACAATGACGCGGACGGTGCTGTGAGCAGAGACGCACTCATGTCCAGCGTCGCCGAGCACCTTGCAGGGCAGCGTCGCCGTATTGGGGGGAAGTTCTGTGCTTGAACCGCCGCTGCTGCCGGGATCCGATTCTCCGCCGGTACCCGACGAGGGACTCCCTCCGGCGCCCGACGACGGACTTCCGCCAGCTCCCACGGGATTCCGATTCAGGCTCGCGACCGGGTACTCACCGCAGGCGATCGCGCCCACCAGAGCGGCTGTTGTGGCAAGGAAGGCAGAGAGAATGATGTCTTTTTTGGTCATGTGGTGTCCCGCGCTGGGCGCGCCGTCGACGATCGCACAAAGAACTAATCTTTGGCCTGAGGGGTCCCCATGTTAACGTGAACAACCAAGGCAAAGCAACAAAAACTTGAAACTCGCTTAGGCACCATCATGAAAGCGTAACCGCAGACGGAAGCTTCTGCAGGATTGAATAATCTCCCCCCCGACCAGGAAAATTGAAACGCACCTAGATTGGTTGGGAAATGCCGACATGAGCCATTTCTGGCTTTTTGAGCGATGTATTGAGAGTTCCGCGGGAAATTTAGAAAGCACATGTTCGGCATCACGAGGTGCCGGTGTGGGTACCTGGAGCCATGGGGCGACTGTTCGAGCGCGCGTCCGATGGTGGACGAATTTTCAAGGCGTGTAGAGGAAGATCTAACGCTTGACACCCTAGTTGTGAACGTTCACACTTTGAAACCTCGTCACCCCTCGTGGCCTTCGGAGACTGAATCATGAAATTCTATCACCCCGCCTTTCTCATCACTGGCTCCATTTTGACCTTCGCTGCGTGCAGCGGAACCGATCGTCTCGCAGATGACATCGGTGACACGGGCGGTGCTCCCGCAGCAGGCGGAGCCGCTCCTGGGGCAGGCGGAGCTGCTCCTGGGGCAGGTGGTGCTCCCGTGACGACTGGTGGTGCTCCCGCGGCGGGCGGAGCTGCTCCTGGGGCAGGTGGCGCTCCCGTGACGACTGGTGGTTCGGACCCCGGTCCGAGTGGTGGGGCTGATCCGGGGGGGACCGGAGGGGAGCAGGCAGCGGGCGGTTCGGATCCGGGAACCGGTGGAATGGATGGCAGTGGCGGCGGCGGTAATGTGTCCCTCGAGGGCCCCTGCGATATCTACAAGGCGGCGGGCCAGGAGTGTGTCGCTGCCTACAGCATGATTCGGCGCATCTACAGCGAGTACACGGGCCCCCTCTACCAGGTGCGCAGCGGCAGTAACGCCATGAACACAGGTTCGGGTGGTCAGCTTCACGACATCCCGCAGAACGCCGACGGCTTCGCGGACAAGGCGGCTCAGGATGCCGTCTGCGCAAACACGACCTGTACGGTTTCGCTCCTCTACGATCAGTCGGGCCGCGAGAACCATCTTCCCGTCGCGAAGGCCGGTCTGACCAACGGTGGTGAGTACGCAGGGATGGATGACTTCGAGTCTATCGCGAACAAGGGAGCCCTGAAGGTCAACGGCCGCGACGTCTACTCGCTCTACATGGAAGCACGTCAGGGTTACCGCACGACCAAGCCGGGCAACGGCATGCCGATCGGCAGCGAGGCTCAGGGCATTTACATGCTCGCGGACGGTACGCGCGCTGGAACGGCCTGCTGCTGGGACTTTGGAAACGTGACGCCGAACCCGAAGTCCTATGCCGAAATGAACACGCTGTTCCTCGGTGTCGCTTTCTGGGGCAAGGGTGAGGGGAACGGTCCCTGGTTCGGAGCCGACTTTGAGGCGGGCGTCTGGATGGGCGGCTCGAAGCCTGGTGAACCGGGCTGGGGTGGCTTGAACGACGCCAAGAACGCGCCGCGGAATGAGAATAACCCGTCGATGCGCGTCAAGTATGCGCTCGGTTTCCTCAAGACCGGCCCGAACCCCGACCGTTACGCATTGCGCATGGCGGACATTGCCACGGCGAACTCGGTCCATACTGGATATGCCGGGGCCTTCCCTTCCACGAAGCATTTCGATAACAAGGGTGCGATCGTCCTCGGGGTTGGTGGTGACAACAGCAACAACTCTTGGGGGACTTTCTATGAGGGCGCCATCGTGCGTGGCTTCCCCTCGGACGATACAGAGAACGCCGTCTTCCAGCACCTCAAGTCCGTCGGTTACGGCAAGTAATCACCCCCGGAAGTCTAACACATGCATCATCGTCGAATCCTCCTCGCTCTTCCCGTCTCCGCTCTCATCGGTGGGCTCGCGGCCCTTGGCTGTGGAAGTTATGACTCCCCCGCGAACACCGGCGGCGCCCCGGGCGCCGGCGGGAGTGGAAGCCCCGAGACAGGTGGAGCTCCGAGCGTCGGGGGCGGCGGCGGTGATGCAAGTGGTGGTGCCGATGCCACGGGCGGCAGCATGAGCGGCTCGGGTGGCGATCAGACGGGAGCGGGGGGAGGACCCCCCGAGGCGCCTCCTGCCTCCTGTGAGAACGTGGAGGCCTGTGGCGGCGCGCTCGAAGGGGTCTGGTTTGCTCAGGACTCGTGCTTGTCCCTGTCGGGCAAGGTGGATCTTACTGATTTCGGCATCGGCTGTACCGAGGGAGCGATCACCTCTGGAACGGTGGAGGTCAGCGGGAACTGGACGGTCAACGCCGACGGGTCCATCTCCGATAACGCCAACACGGTCGCGGAGTTGGTGTTCGAACTGGAGGCGAAGTGCCTCGAGGTCTCCGGTACCGTGACCATCTGCGAGAACATCAGCATCCCGATCGCGTCGATGGGGTTTGATGAGATCCAGTGTGTGGAATCGACGGTCACGGCCGGCGGCTGTACCTGTACCGGTAGTGTGAATCAGCAGGGAGGAGCCGGGTACATGCTCGGTTTCAACGCAACGACCTCCGGGACCTACACCTCCGCGGACAACACGATGACCGTCACGGGCACGGGGATCGAACCCCTCGACTATGCCTACTGCGTAGATGGGAGTTTCATGATTGCGACCCCCACGACACAGACCGCGCTCGGGACGACGACCGGCACGATCGTGTTCCAGAAGCAGCAAGACTAACAGCAGCGAACACCTTCCAAGAGGACGAGGAGAGGTGCGGCATCGTCCGCGCCTCTCGTCGTTTTGGGGTGTTTGCGAGGAAAGTTTTAGGGGAAAGTCATGGAAATGAAGTTTATAAATCGCTCATATCGTCGCACTTTCAGCGCTGGCTTGGGAGTCTTGGCGCTTGTGCTCGCTGGTTGCCATCGAACGGGTCCCGAGCCGGCTCCGCCAGTGAGCGAAGAGAGCGCGCCTGCCCCGGCGAATGAGCCTGCCGCTCCGGCTCCTGCCCCCGAGACCCCTGCGCCGGCGCCTTGGGTCACGAGTGAGCCCTTCGGCGAGCACGCGGGCAAGCTGGTAAAGCGTCACACCCTCAAGAATCAGCACGGCCTCGTGCTCAAGGTCATCGACTATGGGGCGATCATCACTGAGCTCCACGTGCCCGATCGTGACGGGAAGCTGGGAGACGTGGTGCTCGGGCGGGACTCGCTCGCCGACTATGTGGAGTCGAGTCCCTATTTCGGCGCGACGATTGGCCGCGTAGCGAATCGCATCAAGGGCGCTCGTTTCGAGCTCGAAGGCAAGACCTATGTACTAGCCAACAACGACGGCCCGAATCATCTGCACGGCGGCAAGGTCGGCTGGGATAAGGTCGTCTGGTCTGCGGAGACGAAAGAGACAGAAAGCGGTCCTCAGGTCATCTTCACCTATACGTCTCCGGACGGTGAGGAGGGCTACCCGGGTACTGTCCAAGCCACGACCGTCTACACTCTGACCCACGACAACGAGCTGCGGGTCGAGATGCGCGCGACCAGTGATCGGACCACGCTCATCAACATGGCGCACCACGGGTACTGGAACCTGGGTGGCCATGAGTCCGGGACCATCCGCGATCATGAGCTCACGCTCTTTGCTGAAAAGTACACGCCTGCGCCGAACCTGGTGCCGAATGGGGAGATCAAACAGGTTCAAGGAACGGCCTTCGATTTCAGGACTCCGAAGCTCATCGGTCTCGATCTCGAGAAGGTGAAGGGGACTCCGATCGGCTTCGATCACAACTGGATCATCAGCGGTGAGGCTCACACGCTCCGCCCTGTGGCCGTCCTGAAGCATCCGGGCTCGGGTCGTGTCATGGAGCTCAGCGCGAACCAGCCGGGCGTTCAGTTCTACTCGGGGAACTTCCTCGACGGGACTTTGAAGGGCAAAGGCGGCATTGCCTATCCTCAGTACTCTGGGCTCTGCCTCGAGAGTCAGAAGTTCCCGAACTCCGTGAACGTTCCCGCCTGGAGGGACGAAGTGATTCTGCGCTCTGGCCAGACCTACGAGCACGTGATGGTCCACCGCTTCCGAGCGGAGTGAGCTGAGAGGTTTCCGGGGGCGGCGCTCGGGTGGACCCGGTGGAGGCCACCTCTATTTGAGGGTTTTGTCGCCGCCCCTCGGGGGCGAAGGGGCTTTGGGGCCTTCGTGATACAAACGGGCTTGGAAGCACGTGGAGCGCCCGTTCAACGAATTTGTCGTCGCCGTTTGGAAGGCCCTCGGTCGGGCTGATCCGCTTCTTGGAGGTGCGGCGCCTCTTGTCGCCGCGGCCCTGATCGTGGCCACCGTCCTTCTGGTGCCGCCGGAGGATCGCGCGCGCGCGAAGGTGCCCGCTTGGCTGCTCCTCTTCTTCTTCATCTTCGCGGGCGTGCTCGTTTTTGTGCCGCTCAAACACGACGCCGAGGACGAGATCCAGGTGCTCGCGTTCGCGTTCTTGCTCGGGAGCATGGCGCGGAGCAGCTTTTTGCTCTTCGCCTACTCCTTTTGGATGCATAAGGTCGCGCGACCGCTGCCGAAGATTTTGCGCGACGTCATCCAGGGGTTCATCTACCTCGTCGCGTTCCTTTTGGTGTTGCGCTCGGCCGGTGTCGAGCCAGGCTCCCTGCTGACGACCTCTGCGCTCCTCACGGCGGTCATCGGTCTCTCCCTCCAGGATACGCTCGGAAACCTATTCGCCGGTCTCGCCATCCAGGCGCAGCGCCCCTTTACAGTCGGCGACTGGGTTCAGCTCGATAGTCAGGGAGGCCAGATCGGGCGCGTGATCGAGATCAACTGGCGTGCGACGAAAGTCCTGACTCTCGATCAGGTCGAGGTCATCGTTCCGAACGGGCTCGTCGCCAAGAATTCGATCACGAACTTCTCCGCGCCGTCTCGCCTCGTCCGGCGGGAGGTCGAGACCTACGCGCCCACGGACGCGTCGCCGGAGCTCGTCAGAAAAACGCTGCTGGCGGCTGTCGAACACGTCCCTGACGTTCTCAAGTTCCCGCCGCCTCAGGTCTTCGCGCGGGGTTTTACCGAGCGGGGCCTGAGCTACATGGTGCGTTACTTCATCGAGCGCTTCGATCGCCGCGAGCTCATCGACAGCACAGTGCGCGAGCGCATCTGGTACTCGATGCAGCGGGCGGGCCTCCCGATCCCGGTGCCGCGGCGTCAGGTCGAAATTGCCCCGCGTCCTCGCCCATCTCAGGGACTTGGAACGGACGAGGCGGCCCTTCGTTTGCTCGCCCAAGTGGCCCTCTTCCAGACGCTGCCCCGCGAGAGCCAAGAGCGCCTCGCCGCGGGCTCGAGTCGAAAACGCTTCACCCGGGAGGAGCTTATCGTTCGCAAGGGGGACAGCTCCAAGGAGGTGTACGTGATCGAGAGCGGCCGCGTGCGCATCGAGCTCCCTTCGGAGAGCGGACCTGGTCGGGTGGCGGGAACGCTCGGGGCTGGAGACTTTTTCGGCGAGATGTCACTCATGACCGGGGAAGAGCGCGCAGCGGACGTGGTCGCGAGCGAGGAGACGAGCGTGCTCGTCATCGATCGAGCAGCGCTCGCGCCGCTCCTCGAAGAGCATCCTGAGCTCGTGGAGCATTTGAGCCGGGTGCTGGCGGAGCGTCAGGCGCGCCTCGCGGAGCTCCAGAGCGAAGAGTCGTCCGACCGCGTCAGCCGTCACGATGAGCACGAGCTGATGGCGAAGATCCGTCGCTTCTTCACCTCTTCGTCGTGAGCCAGGCGCTCAGGGGCTGAGCCAGCCGTTCAGGGGCTGAGCCAGCCCCTCAGGGCCCTTTCCGGAGGCGTTGGTCCCCTCGGACCCTCAGTGGAAGAGGGGCCAGCCGGGTGTGGTGCAGGCCTTCATCCAGAGCACGAAGATGAAGAAACCGAGCACAAGCGCGGCCCAGGGGCGTAGCCGATCCCAAGTCGAGATTTGAACTTCTTTCGTCAGGCCCTTGGCGCGAAAAGCGGCGCGTCGAGCTTCAAGAGCGCGGGGATCATGAGCTTCCGGCGAGTCCGCGTCGAATCCGCACACGGAGCAGACCGAGTCGACTCTGGCATTTTTGCAGACGACACACTGCATCTCATCCTGCCTTCTGGCCGCACTCGCCGCAGAACTTCGCCATCGCGCTCATCTTCTGCCCACAATGTTTGCAGCTTTGCTCAAGAGCCGTGGGCGCGCCGCACGCCTGACAGAACTTCCCGCCCCCGCTCGGCTCCTGACACGCGGGGCAGAGCAGCGGCGTGACTGTCGCGCCGGCCTGCACAGCCTGCACTCGTTCAGCGGCTTTCTTTTCGGCGGCGGCCCGCGCAGCCTTCTCGCCTGCGTTCGGAGCGCAGCCCTCGCACAGAGAAAACTCGGTGTTGTAGCAGTGCGCGCAGACCCACTTCCCGCAGTCAGAGCACTTCGAAAAGTGGCTCTTCGCCTGGGCGACCGCCTTCTGATAGGCGCGGTCGCGCTCTTTGCCTCGGAGGCCTCGGTCGATCGTGTCGACAGCGCGTCGTGCGCCTCCGATGGGGCGGAACATTTGGAAAATCTCGAGGCCCGTCTTCAAGAGGTTCGAGCTCGCCGCCACATAGTGACTCTCGACGCCGTCTTTGCATCTGTCACAGCGGAAGCGAAACTTGAAACCACCATCGTCACTGAGGTCGTCGACGTTCCGAACGAATTCCGAGAGTCCCATCCTTCGCTCTTCGCTAGGGGACATCTTTCGTTTCGTCAATTGGCCGGACGTCCGAACAAAGCTCGGGCGTGCTGCCCTGTCTCCATCCTCATGCAAACCTCCACGAGGAGGTCTACGTTGGTCACGTTCGGGGGGTGACCCTTTGCCCTGAGGCTCTGGTTCGGGGTGGGGGGATCACGCCTTGGGAGGGCGTCTCACCCGCTGGGGGGCGAACGGGGAAACACTACCTTTTGGAGGAAACACGATGGGGAAGGTGCGCGCACAGGCGTTGGGTATGGGATTAGTTTGCGTTCTCGGATCGACGGGATGTGCGATCGAAACGCCGGACGAGGTCTTAGGGCCTGACGCGGTCGAGGAGGAAACTCGACAAACCGAACAGAAGGCTGTCATCCAAATATCCACCTTGGCGCAGCTGCGCGCGATGTCTCCGTCGGGAGACTATGAGCTTTCGGGGAATATCAACGCGTCCGCCACGCAGACGACACCCTTCGTCCCGATCGGCACTTCGTCCACTCCATTTACGGGGTCGTTCAATGGCAAGGGATATAAGATCTCGAACCTAAGAATTGCCGGAAATCGCCATTATGCCGGACTATTTGGTTACGCATACGCGGCCGACATCCAAGATGTCAAACTCGAGAATGTCAGCCTCACGAACAGCGCTTCCTATTACTACAGCGGAGCTCTTGCTGGTTATCTGGGTTCCAGCACTGTGTATTATGTAGAAGTGAGTAACTCCACCATCTCCGGGGGCGGCTACACTGGCGGGCTCGTAGGGCTGGCGGGGAGCGGTTCCTACGTCGTGGGGACAAACGGTTCGTCGGTCCAGGTGAGCGGCGCAAGCTACGTGGGCGGCCTCTTTGGACATCTAACCAGCTCGTCTCTCATTAACTCTCATACCTCCGGCGGAAGCGTATCTGGTGGAGACTCCGTCGGCGGTTTGGTGGGGCGGGGCAGCGGCGGAGGCGTCAGCTACTCGTCGGCCACGCAGGTCAATGTGAGCGGGACCAGCAACACTGGTGGTCTCGTGGGACTCGCGAACAGCTCTGGAATTTACTACAGCAGCGTGTCGGGTCAGGTGAACGGTGGAGCGCGGACGGGGGGAGCGGTCGGTCAGATCACCGATGCAACATCCGTCTATACCACCGCAACCAACATGACCATCTCGGGAGCTACCGATACGGGGGGAGTTGTCGGCTTAGCTCTCCGAACCGACATCAGCCAGAGTAGCGTTTCCGGCGTGATCAATGGCGGAAATCATACCGGCGGCATCGTCGGTCGCATCAGCGGTTCCCAGGCGAAGCGAGCGGTTCTGACTTACAGCTTCATCGACGATCGTGCCTCGGGCGCGATCAGCACCGTCCAGGGAGGGACTCCCGTCGGCATGGCGGTGGGAACGGCGGGAGAATACGTCGATCTCACGAGGAGCTACGCGATCGGTCGAGTCTCTGGCGCCACGACGAAGATCGGCGGATTTGTAGGCGAGATCAACGCGCCCGGGCTCACAGAGGTTGGCAACGAGCCGCGCGCGTACGTGAACGAGATTTTCACGAAAGTTGAGGTACTTCCGACCTTCGACAACTCGAACAACAACGTTTACGCGGGCGGTCTCGTCGGGAAGATGCTCGGTGGGGACGTTCAGAATATCAATATCGCGGGTCTCGTGCGTGGGCGCCACTTTGTGGGTGGAGCGATCGGACACACCACCAATACCGGGGCGAATGTCACGCCTTCGCTCGTCCGATCCCTCCTCACGCGGGGTGAGGTCACGAACGTGGCGACGCCGCAGCGCTCGGGGGTTCTCGGCGGGGCCACAGGGGTGTTTGGCCGCTGCACGGGGCTCTACTGGGACTCCACGACCGACACCGGAACAGCGCCCCCGCTCGATCCCGACGAGAGTCCCTCCTGTCAGCTAGGGAAGTCGTCGAACGAGCTCAAGGCGCCGGCCAGAGTGAACCTTGGACCCGACTACCCGAACGGAAACTTTCTTCTCTTCATCTATGGCGCGCAGATCACGCGGGCGATTCAGCAAGCACAAGGGCGCCCCGAATGCACCATTGGCTCGGGAAGCGACGGAGATTTCGGGTTCGGCTTCTGCAACGGCGTAGACGGCCTCTATGATCCACCTGTCTGGGTGCTCAACTCGAGCAGCGAGTACAACACCCTCGTGAACGTGCCGAATCCGCACCGACAGCCGAAGTAGCTTTCCTCCAGGGCGCTTCTCTGTCTCCCAAACGCCTGCGGAGGCTAGCCTTTTCGGAGGACCCACCATGGAGTGTGAAGAGCCCCCGAGCCTTCACGCTTCGCGATAGGCTCCGCCTATCGCACTAGTGGGTCATGAAGGACTTGAACCTTCAACAAACGGATTAAGAGTCCGCTGCTCTACCAATTGAGCTAATGACCCTCGATTCTTGCCGGAGAGACGGGCTCGCCGGGGGAGAACCGGGCCCGGGGGTTCCCGGGGACCGGCCTCTTACCACTTGGGTTCGGAGCGTCAAGAGAGCACTCGCACAAGAGCGCGTGTACGTTCAGGGGGCGTGCGGAAATGGACCTGGGCCACCCTCCTGGTTTTGGGGCTCCTCGGCGGACTCGGGTTCGCCCTGGTCCGCCCGGCGATCCGGAGTGTCGCGGTCTCTCTCGCGGAGCGGGAGGGGCTCGTCCTTCGTTTCTCGGAGATGGAGCTCGGCGCTTCGAGCGTGACCCTGAAGGACGTGCGGCTCTCCCCGAAGACGAGCGGCTTTTTGGACGCGCGCTTTGATCAGGTCCGGGTGGGACTCGGCTGGTCGGCGCCGCGGCTCCGCTCGCTCTGGGTCGAAGGGGGCCGAGTCGTCCTTCGCGGGAGCGTCGACGAGGTCCAAGATGGATACCGGGCGCTCCGGGGCTCGCGCGCGAGCTCCCCGGCTGGCTCCAGCGGAGCAGGGGGACGCTTTGTCCGCGTGCACAATGTGAAGCTCGTTTGGCACGACGCTCTCGAGCCCGGCGTGGCCCAAGAGCTCACAGGGTTAGAGGTCGAGCGGGGACCGGGAGGACAGCGCGCCGGCGCCGATCGAGTGGAGCTGCGCGCCGGGTCAACGCGACTCCAAGTTGCGGGTTTGCTCCTCGGATTCTCGGCGGATCGCTCTCGGATTGAGGCTCTGAGCGCCAGCGAAGCCAAGGTCATCTACGAGCTCGGAGAACAAGAGCAGTCCGGGGATACAAAGGACGCGGTTCAGCCTCGTGACGCGAAGCTCGCCCCGCCGCCTAACGGAAAAACCCCTGAGAAAGGTCTTCTCCAGCGCTTCCGCCTGCGACCGGAGCTGCCGAAGAAGGTCGCGCTCGCGCTCCAAGGCGTACGCACTCAGGCGCTGCCGCGCCTCCCCGAACGAGCGAGCATCGAGCGGCTCTGGGTCACTGTGCATCGAGGGCTCGAGCGCCTCGAAGTCGGGCCAGGTCATCTGTCGGCGGAGAAGAAGGATGGGGCGCTCAAGCTCTCTTTTTCCCCGGGAGAGGACGCGAAGGGGACGCCCCTCTCGGTAGAGCTCGACGTTCCTCTCAGCGCTGGAGAGATCTCGGCGACGATCGCGGGGGGCCCGATCACGTTCCGCGAGCTCGGGCTCGAGGAGGGCGCCTTTGGAGTTCGTGGTGTCCACTCGACGGAGCTGACTGGAAAGGTGCGAGGCACGCTTGGCGCCGATGCTGATGCGCTCTCCGTGAGCGGGACCCTGGAGCTCGAGCGACTCCAGCTCGACGATCCGAGGATCGCGCCGGAGCCTCTGCAATTCCCCCGCCTCAGCTGGGGCGGGGAGCTCCGGATGCGCCTCGACGGGTCGGAGTTCTCGCTCAAGGACGGGGAAATGCGGCTCGGGGAGGCGCGTTTCTTGAGCCAGATCTCCTTCCAGAGAGACGCAGACACGGCTCAGCTCGCCTTGAAGCTCACAATTCCCCAGCTCGCGTGCTCGTCGCTCTTGGGCGCCGCTCCGCCTGGGCTGCTCGGGAGTGCTCGAGAGATTGGATTGAGCGGCACGTTCGCCCTCGACACGGAGGCGCAGTTCGACACCGCGAAGCCCTCCAAGATGAATGTGGCCTTTCGGCTGGAGAACAATTGTCGGGTCGAGCGGGTCCCGGCGGCGCTCGCCCCTGAACAGTTCAAGAAGCCCTTCACGCGCACAGTGCCCGGGCCCGAGGCGCTTCCGATGCTCGTCGAATCGGGTCCCGGTTCTGCCTCTTGGACACCCTACGAGTCGATTTCTCCTTATTTCGAGACAGCTCTGCTCGTCACCGAAGACGGACGCTTCTTCCATCACCGGGGCTTCGACCCTCGCGCCATCGAGAGCTCCATTCGCGACAATGTCGTATCTGGAGCTTTCGTGCGCGGCGCCAGCACGATCTCGATGCAGCTCGCCAAGAACCTCTACCTGGGTCGAGAGAAGGTACTTGCGCGGAAGGGGAGGGAAGCCCTCCTCACGATGGTGCTCGAGCAGGCCTTCGACAAGCGGAAGCTCCTCGAGCTCTACATGAACGTCGTCGAGCTTGGCCCGGGCGTTTACGGCGTAAAATCGGCGGCGAGCTATTATTTTAATACGACGCCGGACCGGCTCACGATCGCGCAGTGCTTCTTTTTGGCTTCGATTTTGCCGTCTCCGAAGAAACAACACTTCGAGTCCGACGGGCGGATCTCCAAGGCCCGCCGGGCTTACCTCGAAAAGTTGATGCGCATCGCTCACGACCGAGACCGCCTGAGCTCGACGGAGCTGGAGCGAGCTCTCGCCGAAGAGCTCGTCCTCGGCCGGCCCGACACGGGAGGTTTCTTAGCGGCACCAGGAGCGACGGAGAGTTCGCCTGAGGAGGCGTTATGAGCGAGCTCGACGAAGAGTATATGCGGCTCGCCCTCGAGGAGGCCCGAGCTGCGGCCCTCGTGGGCGATGTTCCGGTCGGCGCCGTGATTGTCGCTGAGGACGGCACGGAGCTCGGTCGAGGCCGGAACCTGCGGGAACTGGAAGGGGATCCGACGGCTCACGCCGAGATTGTCGCGCTGCGCGCGGCTTCTCGAGCTCTGGGGCACTGGCGCGTCGAAGGGACCCTCTATGTGACCCTCGAACCCTGTTTGATGTGCGCTGGGGCGCTTGTGAACGCTCGCATCCAGCGCGTCGTGTTCGGAGCCTTTGACCCCAAGGGAGGGGCGACCGGCTCTCTCTATCAAATTCATAACGACGCGCGACTGAACCACCGTTTTGAGGTCACCCCTGGCGTGCTCGCTGAGGACTCGGTGCGCCTCCTCCAGGAGTTTTTTCGCCGCCTGCGCGCGGAAGGGCAGAAATAGCGCACAGAAGGCGTTTCAAGCCCCGCAGATCCTGGGATTTTGGGGGCTGTTCAGTGCTATCCACTGAACACTTTTACGCTTTTGCCTACCTGAACGATCGGGAGGCAACATTTCATCAGTTCCCCAACATATTGGTTGACCTACCGAGCCGATGCCCAATATATTGGGCGGGCTCGTCGGTGCTGAGCGCGGGTTCAGAGGCCCGGTTCGTGCACGCGGGGAGCCGTGGAGAACGAATTCTCATGCTTACGGAAGTAGCCTGAACCGGCTTCCTAGATCCGTTCGAAGTGAAATTCTCTTCGGACAGAAATAGACGTCGGGCCTCAGATTCCGCCTCTCCAGAGAGAGCGGAAGCGGAGCGAAAAGAAGTCGATTCAAAAAGCCTAGCCTCGCACCCCACCCCCGGGTGCGGAGATTGGTTTCATATTCTCTTTTGACGATTTTCGGAGAGCGGAAGACGACATTGACAGGAAATGGACGAGGTTCTGCTGGGATCTCCGTCCATGTGGGGAAAAGAGGGTGAAGGAAATGGCGATCAGCGAAGCGAAGGTGCGAGAGGTAGAGTCGACCCAGGGTGAGTCTTCATTAGAGTCCCCCCCGGCGAAGCGTAAGCCGCCAGCCCTAGATACGCGACGAGACGTCGCGCCCACTCAGATGCGTGTTCAAAAGAGAAATGGTGATTTCGAACCGGTTAACCTGGACAAGATCGTCCGTGCGGTGAGCCGTTGTTGTGTCGGCCTTCGTCGGGTCGACGCGCTGCGGGTCGCGACGAAGACGATCAGTGGCCTCTATGATGGAGCCACGACCCAGGAGCTGGATGAGCTGTCGATCCAGACGGCCGCTTCCCTCACGGCCGAAGAGCCCGAGTACGCGCAGCTTGCCGCGCGTTTGCTCGCCCAGACCATCGAGAAAGAAGTCGAGAACCAGAACCTCCACTCCTTCTCCCAGTCGATCGAGCGGGGCGCTGAGCTCGGCCTGATCGGCAACCGCCTGCGCGATTTCGTTCGGTCGCACGCGCGCAAGTTGAACGACGCTGTTGATCCCCTCGGTGAGGAGCGCTTCGAGTACTTCGGTCTGCGTACAGTGTACGACCGTTACCTCCTGAAGCACCCGAAGACCCGTAAGGTCATCGAGACGCCCCAGTACTTCTTCCTGCGCGTCGCCTGCGCCCTCTCGCCGGACGTGCCCGAAGCTCTCGAGCTCTACGGGCTCCTTTCGCGGCTCGAGTACCTGCCGAGCTCGCCGACCCTGTTCAACGCGGGCACGAAGCACGAACAGCTCTCCTCCTGCTTCCTCCTCGACTCCCCCGCGGATCACCTCGAGGACATCTACAAGCGCTACACGGACGTCGCGATGCTCTCGAAGTTCTCGGGCGGCATTGGTCTCGCGTACCACCGCGTGCGGAGCCGCGGTTCTCTCATCGAGAGCACCAACGGTCACTCGAACGGCATCGTTCCTTGGCTCAAGACCCTCGACGCGAGCGTCGCCGCTGTGAACCAGGGCGGAAAGCGCAAGGGCGCTTGTTGCGTTTACCTCGAGACCTGGCACGCGGACATCGAGGAGTTCCTCGAGCTCCGCGACAACACGGGTGACGAAGCGCGCCGCACGCACAACCTGAACTTCGCGAACTGGGTCAGCGACCTGTTCATGAAGCGCGTCGAGAGCGGTGAAGACTGGTCTCTCTTCGATCCGAAGGACGTCCCTGACTTCCCCGACCTCTACGGGGAGGAGTTCGAGAAGCGTTACCTCGAAGCAGAAGCCGCCGGCCTCGCCAAGAAGAAGATCCCCGCCCGCGACCTGTACGGGCGCATGATGCGGGCCCTGGCCCAGACCGGAAACGGCTGGATGACCTTCAAGGACAAGTCGAACCGCGCTTGCAATCAAACGGCTCTTCCCGGCCGCACCGTGCACCTGTCGAACCTGTGCACCGAGATCATCGAGGTCACCTCGGCGAACGAGACGGCCGTGTGCAATCTTGGGTCCGTGAACCTCGCGCGCCACACGCGTACCAATGAGGATGGACGGGTCGAGGTCGACTTCGAGAAGCTCGGTCGGACCGTGCGTCGCGCAGTCCGTCAGCTCGATTCAGTGATCGACCTGAACTACTACCCGATCGAGTCGACCCGCGCGTCCAACGAGGTTTGGCGACCGGTGGGCCTCGGGCTCATGGGTCTGCAGGATGTCTTCTTCCAGATGCGTGTGCCCTTCGATTCGGAGGAAGCGCGCAAGGTCTCCCAGAAGATCAGCGAGGTCATCTACTTCTACGCGCTCTCGGAGTCCGTCGAGCTCGCACGGGTCCACGGCCCGCACGCGCGTTTCCCCGAGACGCGTGCTGCGCGCGGTGAGCTCCAGTTCGACGCCTGGGGTGTTCAGCCGACCACCGATCTCGACTGGGAAGGGCTGCGCGCGGAGATCCAGAAGGTGGGCCTTCGCAACTCGCTGCTCGTCGCGATCGCCCCGACCGCTACGATCGCCTCGATCGCCGGTTGTTACGAGTGCATCGAGCCGCAGGTGTCGAACCTGTTCAAGCGCGAGACGCTCTCGGGTGACTTCCTTCAGGTCAACCGTTACCTGGTGCGTGAGCTCGAGTCCCTCGGCATGTGGAACGAGTCGATGCGCCAGAAGCTGAAGCTGGGTGAAGGCTCGATCCAGGACGTGGCGGGGCTGCCCGATGACCTGAAGCTCATCTATCGGACCGCTTGGGAACTCCCGATGCGTAGCCTGATCGATATGGCCGCCGATCGTGGCGCCTTCATCGACCAGAGCCAGTCGCTGAACCTGTTCGCCGAGAGCCCGAACATTGGCCGTCTCTCCTCGATGTACATGTACGCGTGGAAGAAGGGCCTGAAGACGACCTATTACCTCCGAAGCCGTCCGGCCACGCGCATCGCGAAGGCTACGGTGGACGGTTTTGGTAAGGAGGAAAAGAACCCGGCACCTGCTCCGGCTCCGTTTGACGCCGAAAAGGCTCAGGCTGCCATCGTTTGCTCCCTCGAGAACCCCGAGAGTTGTGAGGCTTGTCAATGAAAACCCCTGGCGCTGCTCCGACTGAGGATTTTTCGGATATGGATTTGCCCGCCGTACCGGCGAAGCAGGACGAAGTACGTCATTCTGGAATTCGAATGAGACCATCGATCGCACCGAGCGAAGGGGCGCCGCTCCTCGAGCCAGGCATGAGCCTGACGCTGCGTCCGATGCGCTACCCGGTCTTTTTCGACATGTACCGGGACGCCATCAAGAACACCTGGACGGTCGAAGAAGTCGACTTCTCGACGGACACCGGAGACCTCCGCACGCGCATGAGCCCCGCCGAGACGCACCTGATCCAGCGTCTTGTGGCCTTCTTCGCGACCGGAGATTCCATCGTCGCGAACAACCTGGTGCTGAACCTCTACAAGCACATCAACGCTCCCGAGGCTCGGCTCTATCTCTCGCGTCAGCTCTTCGAAGAGGCGCTCCACGTTCAGTTCTACCTGACGCTCCTCGACACCTACCTACCGAATCCGGAGGAGCGCGCGGCGGCCTTTGCGGCCATCGACAACATCCCGAGCATCCGCAAGAAGGCGGAGTTCTGCTTCAAGTGGATCGACTCGATCCAAGATCTGCACAAGCTCGAGTCCCGTCAGGACCGGCGTCAGTTCCTCCTGAACCTGATCTGCTTCGCTGCGTGCATCGAAGGCCTCTTCTTCTTCGGCGCATTCGCCTACGTCTACTTCCTGCGCAGCCGCGGTTTGCTCCACGGCCTCGCGGCGGGAACGAACTGGGTGTTCCGCGACGAGAGCGGCCACATGGCGTTCGCCTTCGAGGTGGTCGACACTGTGCGCAAGGAAGAGCCGGACCTCTTTGATGAGAAGCTCGAAGAGCAGATCCGCGAGATGATCGCCGAGGCGATCGAATGTGAGATGCAGTTCGCTGAGGATTTGCTTGGTGGAGGCGTGTCGGGCTTGTCTCTGAACGACATGCGCACCTACCTCGAGTTCCTCGCCGATCAGCGCCTCGCGCGCCTTGGTCTCGCCCGCTCCTACAACAAGAAGAACCCCTTCTCGTTCATGGATCTTCAGGACGTGCAGGAGCTCGCGAACTTCTTCGAGCGCCGCGTCAGCGCCTATCAGGTGGGCGTGACGGGCGAAGTCGAATTCGACATGGACTTCTGAGGGTCACTCTCCCTCGCTCACGAGATAGATCCTCGAGCTCGGCTCGGGGATTTGTCTTTTTTGTGGGCCCCCTCCCCGCCGTCCTCGCGCGTCCGCTCAGCGCGTCCGCGCTCCGGGCGGCGGGTGCTCCCCCTGACGGTCTCTCGCCGCGGCGCCTCTTCTTCGACCCACCAGGCGCTCCGCGCGCCTCCGCGCCTCCACGCGCGCCAGAGACCTCCCGCGCGCCTCTCCGCGCGCCAGAGATCTCCCGCGCGCCCCCGCGCGCTCCGCGCGCTCCCCCCCTGAGGGCCCCGGCGAGAGACCGTGGGGGAGCACTACGAAAGCGGGTCAGCTCTCCGTGCTCGACGCGCGGTGGAGCTCAGTCGGGACCCGCACAAGGAGCGCCTGGATGCGCCTCGGCGTAGCTTCGACGATCTCGAACTCGATCCCCTCAGGATTCACGAGCTTCTCTCCCACACTTGGGATCTTTCCTGCGAGCGCCAGGCAGTAGCCCGCGATGGTCGAGAACGAGCCATCTTCGGGCAGTTCGAGGGAAAGAGCGCGATTGACGGCTCGGACTGGAGCTGTGCCGAGAACTTTCGCGAGCCCGGGCCCTTGGATCAGGATTTCCTCGGGGAGAAGGCGGCTGTGCTCGCTTTGGATCTCGCCGACGAAGGCTTCGAGCACATCCTCAAGCGTCACGATTCCGGCCATCCCTCCCGTTTCGTCGACCACGATGGCCATCGGCTGCGTGTCTCGCATGGTCTCGAGGAGCTGAACGGCGCGCTGATGTTCAGGTAGGAAACGAGGCTGACGCATGATGCGTCCTAGCTCGAGCTTCCCCTCTGCTAGGAGCTGAGTCAGCATGTCTTTCACCGCGACGTAACCCACAACGTTCTCACGGCTCCCGGAGTACACGGGGAAACGAGTGAAACGCATCGTCTCGAGGATGGCGCGCAGGTCGGCGTCACTCATGTCGAGGGAGAGCATCACGACGTCCTGGCGCGGAATCATGAGATCAGCGGCCGTAAGCTCGGCCAGCTCGAGAGCTCGATCGGCGATGTCGCCGACTTTGGGATGGATCGTGGCGGCGCTCGCCGCGCCGCGGACGAGCTCTTGGAGCTCTTCGGTGGAGTACCTCGCTTCCGTGAAGTTCGTCCGATCTCCGAGCGGACGGAGGACAGTGTTGGCGCTTGCTGTGAGAAGCCAGACGACGGGGCGGGCGAGCCAGGAGAGTCCGAGGAGCGGCCTGGCGACCCAGAGCGCGTACCGCTCCGCAGCGTTGAGAGCGAGGGATTTGGGGACCAGTTCGCCGAGGACGATCGAAAGATAGGAAACGACCGCGACCACCCCAGAGACGGCGACTGTCTTTGCCTGTTCACCGATCCAAGGAATCTCAGCCAAGGCGGGCGTCAGGTCTTGAGCGATCGAGGCGCCGCCAAAGGCCGCGGCGGTCGCGCTGACCATGGTGATGCCAATCTGTACGGTCGCGAGGAACCGCTCGGAGTTGTCCTTGAGGAGCAGGACGGCGCGAGCGTCCGCGCTCCCATGTTCCGCGAGTTCGACCATCCGCGTCTTACGGACTGAGACGATGGCGATCTCCGCCCCGGCGAAAACTCCGTTGGCGAGGATGAGCGCGACAATGATGAGAAGCTCAAAGGTCACGGCATTGCCCGCGCTACCGTGAACATGGGGCGGGCGCTAGAGGGCCCGGCTGACCCGAGGACCAGCCGGGATGAACGCGGGGCGCGCAGGGGGGCTCAATAGGACGTATCTTCGAGCAAATCCGGAGGCACGGGCTCACCGGTCAAACTCTTCAGGAACGCCACGAGGTCGGCTTTCTGAGCGGGAGTGAGGCCGAGCGGGACGATGGCCGGCGACTTGGTGCCCGCGGAGGGTGTGTCGCCGCCTCGATCATAGAACTCGACGACGTCCTCCAGGGTCGCGAGTTGGCCCGCGTGCATATAGGGCGCTGTTTCCGCCACGCCACGGAGCGACGGCGTGCGGAAGACACCGCGCTGCGCCTCATTGCTTGCGTCGAGTCCTTCGAGAAGGCTCGCCCCGAACTCAGGATCGTCGCTGAAGGCACCGCTGGCATTGAGCGTGGAGCTGAGCAAGCCTGGGAGATCACCGATGCGCCCGTTGTCGACCCCTGGCGTGTTCGGGCCCGATTGGGCGACGCCAATGTTGTGGAAGCGATCGTCGGAAAAGTGAGTCCCGTCGTGGCACGTTGCGCAGCGGCCCGGTCCCACGAAGACCTCAAATCCCCGTACTTCGCTGTCCGTGAAGAGCTCATAGTCGCCCGCTGCGAAGCGGTCGAAGCGCGAGCTTCTGCTGATGAGGAGGCGGGTATAGGCCGCGAGGGACTTGCTATAGTTCACGAAGATCCGCGTCACGAGATCCTTGTGGGCCGGATCCAGGTCGTCCCAGTCCGGTTGAGACGGCCTTCCGGTCGCCGGTAGCGTCGCGATGACATCGGGGAGAGGTCCGAACTCTGTGCCGAAGACGGCGTCGTAGTCGTCTGCGTACTTGTCGTAGATCACGTGAGCCACTTGGAGTCGGGAGGAGTTCATGATCACTGGGCTCTCGGTGACGGGCATCGGTAGCTCCCAAGGACGCGAGAAGACTTCGCCCGCTTGACCGAGATCGCTGTTAGTGGCGAGTGGGCCCGAGAAGTCCGGATCAAAGAAGAACATTTGGCCGAGCCCCGCCGCTCCGGGATCGTCCGCGTAAGCGTTGGTGGGGTCAGGGGGTACCTCTTCGAGGGGAGAAAAATCCGAGAGCGCGGCGCACAGCTCTTCGCTCAAACGACCACCACAAGGTTCGCTCGCGCCGCCTTCTCCCCCCGATCCCGTCTGTCCCCCCGCGGGCCCGCCCCCGGAGGCTGAGCTGCCCCCCGCCTCTGCTCCCGCCATCGACTCTTCGCCGCCTGTCGCGCGCGCTCCTCCTGTCGCGCGGGCGCCGCCAGCGGCCTTGCCACCAGAACCGCCATCGGAGGAACGTCCTCCCGTGGACGGGCGTTAGAAGAAGCCATCGATCTGATGGCCCGCTACCAGCTTGGCCGTCGACCGGGCAGCGAGGAGAACCACTCGATCGCCGAGTTCTTGAAGACGCTCACAGGGCGTTACCGAGGAAAGCCAATATGATGACGCGATGGGTCATCCGGGTTCTCTTCGGCCTCGCGGTCTCGGGGGCGCTCTGCATCTCCCTCTACGCGGTATTTGGGGGCGTCGAGCCCGAGGAGCGCAGCCTCTATTGGCAAAAGGTTCGCCGTTTGCATGCGCTCGACACGATCCTGAATGAAGCCGTCCTCCGGGCGCACTCTGGGCTTCTTCTGAGCTACGACCCCCTCGTCTTTGCCGTCACTGAGAGCAATAAGACACATGAGGCCCTCAAGGAGCCGCCCTTATTCTTGCCACAAGAGGGGGAAGCGGAGCTCGCCGGGCTCATAGAGAGAAGCGCGAGCGTCAGCGCTGAAAAAGCCGAGCTGGTCGAGCGATTCAAGTCCGAGAACGCGGTTCTCCGAACCTCGCTTCACTACTTTCCCATTCTCATCACTGACGTCGCCGATCGGGCCGCATCTCTCGCGCTGCCGAAGGTCGGGGCGCGTGCCCAGGCGGTGGCAGGGGGCTGTGATGCTCTAGACCACGGGGGACAGTGAGGCAGAGACCCGGGTCCACGCCACGCTCGCCTCACTCGAGCAGGTGGCCAGTCTCCCCGAGTCAGCCCCCTTGCGCACGGAGCTGACGCTGATCGAAAAGGCACTCCAGGATCATCTTGGAGCGAAAGCCGATCGTGGACCGACTGGTGCGCGACATACTCGCGACCACGACCACGGGTGCGCAGCTCGCTGTGGAACGAAGGTACGCCCAGCTCGAAGCGCGAGCTCTTGGCGCTACGATCGAGAGGCGGCATTGGATCTTGGCGTTGCTCTTGGGGGCCGTCATCTTCGGGATGCTCGAAGTGATGGGCAGCATGCAGCGCGCCGCTCGTACGAAGGAGAAGCTGGCGCTCGAGCTTCAGGCTGCGCACGAGAGGCTCGAGCGGGAACACCAAAGGGAGCTCGAGCTGGGGGCGGCGCGCATTCGCTTCCTGGCGATGACGTCGCACGAGATTCGTACCCCGCTCACCACGATCGTCTCGTCGACGGAGATGCTCATGGCATTTGGCTCGAAATGGGGAGCGGAGCGAAACCGAGACCATTTTGAGCGAATCCGCGTAGCTGCCGAGGGCATGAAGCGGATGGTGGAGGATATCCTTTTGATTGGGCGCGCGGAGGCGGGGAACCTGACGTCGAGCCCCGCTCCGATCCTCTTGAATGCCTTTTGTCAGGAACTCGTTGAAACGTTCGAACAACAAAGTCAGGGAGCGCGCGTCATTCACTATGAGTTCGAGGGCGACGCATCGGTGAGCTTGGATGAGCGGCTGCTTCGGCATGTGCTCGGCAACCTCTTGAGCAATGCTCTCAAGTATTCCGCTGCGGACTCTGAAGTGCTGCTGGTCGTCCGGGTGGGAAAGAAGAGCTGTGAGTTCCTCTTGCGCGATCGCGGTATTGGCATTCCAGCGGAGTACATGCCGAACCTTTACCAGAGTTATTATCGAGCAAAGAACGCGGAACACTTGCCCGGTAGCGGGCTCGGTCTCGCGGTTGTCTATCGAGCAGTCACGGCCCAGGGGGGAACGATTGAATGTGAGAGCCGTGAAGGGAAAGGCACGAGTTTCTTAGTGAAACTTCCAAAGGGAGAGGGAAAATGAGCCAAGGAGCGAAAGCGCCGATCCTCGTCATCGAAGATGACGTAGGTATCCGCGGTAACCTGACGGAGCTGCTGCAAGAATATGGATTCGGCGTTGTCTCTTCCGACAATGGGCTCGACGGGATTGCTCTCGCCAGGGAGCTTCGCCCTGGGAGGGCGATTCACAGCTTTTCTCCGCGTAAGGCCGGTCCCTTTGTGGCCTTGAACTGCGCAGCACTCAGCGAGTCTCTCGTTCTTTCGGAGCTCTTTGGATACGAAAAGGGCGCCTTCACCGGTGCGCTGCAGTCGCGAGCGGGCCTGCTCGAAAGCGCCAGCGGAGGGACGTTGTTCCTCGACGAGGTGGGTGAGCTGCCTCTGAGCATGCAGAGCAAGTTGCTCCGCGTGATCGAGGAGAAAAAGGTTATGCGAGTGGGAGCGCGGACCGAGCGAGAAGTGGACGTGCGTCTTGTCGCCGCTACGAATCGAGATCTCGACGAAGAGGTCGCCGCTGGTCGGTTTCGACAAGACCTGTACTTCCGCTTGAACGGAGTCAGTCTCACAGTGCCCCCGCTGCGCGAGAGGCGGGAAGAGATCCGGCCGCTCGCCAGCATGTTCCTCGCCCGCGCGCTGGGGAGTCTGCAGGCGCCACCCCTGTCGATCGACGAAGCGACTTTTGAGGTCCTGGAGCGCTATCCGTTTCCGGGAAATGTTCGCGAGCTCAAGAACCTGATCGAGCGCGGAGCGGCTCTCTGCCGAGGCCGCGTTCTTCTTGTCGAGCATCTTCCTGAGAAGGTTCGTTGCTTTGCGGAACGTTCGGGGAAGAGCCCGGGCAGTGAGCTCCGCTCGCTCTCAGAGTCGAGCTCCTGGTCCAGCTTTCCTCCCTCCTCTCGGCGAGGTGAGCGGCACCAGATCCTCGAAGCGCTCGACAAGTGCGCAGGGAATCAAACGCGCGCCGCCGAGCTCCTCGGCATCTCGCGCCGGACGCTCGTGACCCGCCTCGGGGAGCTGGATATCCCGAGACCCCGGAAGCGTTGATGGGGTGACAGCCGTTTGCGGTCCTGGCCGGCTCTACTCTGGCGCGCAGGCCCGCGCGGGGTGCGCGTGACTCTTCGCCGAGTTGGATCAAGACTTCGCCGAGGTGAACCCAGAGAGCTGGTCCTTCGCAAAATTGCTCATCGCGCTCGGCCTGGGCTTGGCTGCGCTCGGGGGCGCGTGGCTCCTCTTCGAGCGCCTGGGGATCCCCTTAGGTCGCTTGCCCGGTGACATTCACATCGAGGGCAAGCGCGGCAGCTTCCACTTCCCAATTGTCACTTGCATTGTGGTGAGCGTGCTCGGCTCTCTCTTGCTCCGTTTGTTCTCTCGGCACTAAAGCGCAGCAAGCTCACGGGCACGAAGGACTTGAGCGGCGTGGCGCGCTTCCTTTCCCGACGCGGGCCGGCCAGGCCCAACGGGTGTTGCTCGGGATGTGGCTCGCACTCCGCCGAGAAGGCAGGCTCAGTAGGGGCCGTGCGTGATGGTCCGAGAGCGCCGCATTATGTAGGTCATTCGAGCGCTATTGCGCGTACGCTCGCGGTGGTTATTTCTCGCAGGAGGCCAATTTTCCCGACCTCGGTCTCCGATTGGGCACTTGTGGGCGCTTTTTCGACCGAGCTGCTATCCTCAGTCATCTGAGGGCGGGAAGTTTTCCCCAAGCCATGTCGAGAAACCCCGAAGCGAAATCGAGCCAGACGATGGAAGGTGAGGGTAACTCCTCCCAGGACATAGTGATCGTGCACGGCCGCACTGAGGACCAGCAGGGCCTGAAGGTGCTCAGGGCGCGTCCCGAGCGCGTTGAGCTCGGTGAAGTCCGTCCGCTCAAAGAAGGACAAGCTATCTTCGGCGACATCGTTCAGCTCAAGCCTCGAGCAGGTGCTCCCTGGATCTGCGACGTTGAGACGCAGTTTTCGTATTCGCAGAATCGCTCTGGGGGCGAGGCCCCGAGGGAGAGTGCCCCGCGTCACCCTGGTCCCGCCCGAGTCGCTACGGATGCTTATCGACAGAACTGGGACGCGATTTGGAATCGCGGCTCGAGCGACCTGAACTGAGCGAACGATGAGTTGGGCTCTGAAGGCCGCGCTTCGAGGAACCGGGAGCCGCGGCGCTTCCGTGAAGCTTCGGCGATGGGCTGGTCCTCCTCGGCTGAGCATGCACAGGTTCTCGCGTCGGCGCCGGCATTTGCGGGCAGCGCGCGGGTACTGGTTGCAGCGCTTCGGTGCCTGCGGTGCGCGCTTCGGTGCCGGCGGTGCTCTTCGGTGCCGGTGGTGCGCGCAGGTGTCGGTGGTTTCGCTCCGGTGCGCGGTGCGCTTCGGTGCCTGCGGTGCGCTGGAGGAGACGCCTCTGTGAGCGCCCTCTACAATGTGAACGCTCACATCCGACGAACAGCGTGAAGATGAGCCCTCATCGGGCTCATGTCCGCCGGGCGGTGAGAGTCAGCCCGCGCTCTGTGGGCGCAAGGAGACGGCTTCTTGGCTCGTCTTCCTCAGAGAATCTTGGCGCACCCGGTAGGATTCGAACCTCCAACCTTCGGTTCCGTAGACCGATGCTCTATCCAATTGAGCTACGGGTGCCTGTCGAGGCGCGTCTTTTACCATCACCGATCCGTCTGTCTATGCCCTCCGAGTGACTGAAGACGATTTCTCTGAGCGGGGTGCGAAATTCTTTCATAGATATGTGCCGCCCAGGACACCCTCGCCAGGGACGACCCGGGGAGGGCTTGCGGAAGCGTATCCACAGGGCGGGCCGGGCGGCAGCCGGGCTGGCGAAAGTGGGGCGATTTTCCGCCCCGGCCGAGAAGGATCCTCGGGTTGGCATGCCCTGTGCTCTAGCGAGGGGCACGCACGGGCGTCCGACCAAGAACCGGCCCTTGCGTACCTTCCTAGCCCTCCGGGGCTGCTTGGCTTGCTTCCTTAGATTGCTTCGATGGCCCGAAAGGGCAGGCTTCCTTTCTCCTAACTTTGCTTCATTGCCCGCGTCTCGCGGCCGTCCGCGCCTTCGATTGCTGCGCCCGCGAGACGATCAGTCTCTCTTAGGGGTCCGGAACTTTCCGGACCCCTTTTCTATTCCATCCGGGGACCTGTCGGTCGCATCCCACAGTTCCCCGGGGGCGCGGCCGCAGCGTCGGCGACGCGGTGTCGACCCCTCACCGCAGTCCCCCGGGGGCGCGGCCGCAGCGTCGGCGACGGTCTCCCGGTGTGGATCCCTCACCGCAGTCCCGCGGGGGCGCGGCCGCAGGCCAAAGTCCGGTGGATCGGTGAGTAGGTCTGGTCCGGCTCCCGTCCTCGGTCCCACTCGCCGCTGCCCCGTCCGGACTTCTGAGTTCGCCGCTGCCCCGTCCGGACTTCTGAGTTCGCGGCTGCCCCGTCCGGACTCGGGGTCCCATTGGGCGCTACCCCGTCCGGACTCCTGGGTTCGCTGCTACCCCGTCCGGACTCGGGGTCCCATTGGGCGCTACCCCGTCCGGACTCCTGGGTTCGCTGCTACCCCGTCCGGACTCGGGTCCCCATTCGCCGCTGCCCCTCCGGTTTATGGTACCTTCGCCGCGTGCAGATTCGCCCCACCCTGGTGCCTCTTGGACTCGCCCTGTTGAGTCTGGGCTGCGCGGCGGCGACCGGGAGGCCCCGCGCCCCGAGCGCGGAGACCGCGCCCTCCCCTCAGCCCTCCTCTGAAGCGGGAGAGACGAGCACCTTCCCGGCGGCGCCCGAGCTCCCGGCCCCGCGAGCTCAGGTACGGGCGCCGCGGCGGAACTTCCCCTGGCTCGGTGCGTTTCTCAAGGACCAGGGCGGGGTGCGGGTATTTCGCGTCCTGCGCGGCAGTCCCGCCGCCCGCGCGGGACTCGCCGAAGATGATATTATCGTGAGCGCTGAGCGGAGACCCCTTGGACGCTCTCGAGACTTGATCGAGTTGCTCCAAGAAAGGCCTGTTCATGCGGAGCTTGCGCTTGAGGTCGAGCGGAGAGGCGCCAGGCGGATCATCTCGGTTCCCCTTGAGCCAGCCCCGGTCCACGAAGACATAGCGCGCCTCGAGCTTGTTGGATTCGAGGCTCCCGAAATCTCGGGGGTCGTCACCTTCCAGGGGGACGTGTCGTCGCTCCGGGAGCTCGCCGGGCGTGTTGTGCTGCTCGAATTTTGGGCGAGTTATTGTGGGGCGTGTCGCCTGCTCGCGCCGGAGCTTGAGAAATGGCACGTCGAATACTCGGGGCGGGGTCTGTCCATCGTTGGGGTGACGGTTGATCCCCTGAAGCTCGGGGCGGAGGTCGCGCGGAAGCTCCGGATGACCTATTCTCTAGCTTCTGATCCGGCGGAGCGCGTGACCAACCGATACTTAGCAAGAGAGATTCCGATGCTCGTACTGATCGACCGCAAAGGCGAGGTACGCGACGTCGCGATTGGGCCGAGCCCCGAGCGGATGCGACAGCTCGAACACGATCTTCGTGAGCTGATCCGAGAGTCGACATGAGACCCGGCTCACCTCTCCTTTGGAAGGGCGCGCTTGCGCTTCTTTGCGCCTTGGGCACCGAGACCGCGTGGGCTGCTCCTCCGAGCTTCGTGGATGCCCTCGCCGACGGCTCCGTGCCTGAGCTCGAGCGCGCCCTGTTTCGCAGCGGTGAGCTGTTCATCGCCGTGACCGATCCCGACTCGGCGCGCGCCCGCGGCCTGGTTCCCGTCACTCGTCGCTTGGCTGTGGGAAGTGGAGGCGCGGAAGGAATGCGTTCGCTCCTCGCCCAGAATATTCCGCTCAGCTTTGGCCCTCCGCGCCGGCCTCAGCTCGATGTCGCCCTCACGCACCAGAACTCGCGCAAGGCGAAGCAGAGCTACGGTCTCGACGGCGCGGGGGTGTACGTGGGTCTCGTCGATACGGGCGTCTCCCTCGCTCACCCCGATCTTCGGCGAACTGATGGCTCGACGCGCATCGCTTGGCTGCTCACTTTCGATGAGTCGCCGCGGGGTCTGCAGCCAGAGCTCGAGGAGTTTTATGGGTGCGCGAGGAACCGCTGCGCGGTGCTCTCCGGCGCGGATATCGACAAACTGCTCGCGGCCGGGATCCCCGACGAATCCATCGTCGATACCTATGGGCACGGGACCCACGTCGCGTCCGCGATCGCCGGTGACGATGAGACCTATTCCGGAATCGCGCCGGGCGCTGAGTTGATCGTCGTGCAGGCGGGAGGCGGAACCGGCAGCATCTCCGATCCTCAAATCCTGCTCGGCGCCAAGTTTGCCTTCGATCGAGCAGCGGATGCGGGCCGCCCGATCGCTCTGAACCTCTCCTTAGGCTCGAACTTTGGGCCCCATGACGGCACGACCTTGCTCGAGGAAGGCCTCGCGGAGCTCGGTGCCGGCGAAGGGCGCGCCGTGATCGTCGCCTCGGGGAACTCGGGGGCCGTTTACTCGCTTCCCGGATCGAACTTGCCGGAGCCGCTCGGTTCTCACACCGAAACCAGCGTTCATCCGGGCTCAGAGACTCATGTCACGTTAGCGACTGCGTATACGGGCACCGCTGAGCTTGAGGTGTACGGCTACGTGAGCACTCAGCCCGGGGACGAGGTTCAGATCGCCTTCCGCGGCGGCAATGGCGCTGTGTCGGGGTTCGTGCCGCGGGGCCGTTACGCGACGCTGAGCTCGAAGGAGATCGGAGACGGAGGGAACTACTCGGTCATCCTCGTGAACGGCTCCGATCAGGGGAACATCGATCTCGCCGAGACGTCCCTCGCTTTCTTCCTCTCGGGACAAGTCAAAGGCGGCGCGAACCAGGAGCTGATCTTCCGCGGGCATGGCACTGTGCGCGTATGGGTCGAGAGCTCTGTCGTGAAAAATGGGACGACGAGTCCTACCGCCGCTCTCATGCCCCGCGGGCGCACGAGCGGGACCGTCACGATCCCCGCGAGCCATCCGGCGCTCATCACCGTCGGCGCCTCCGTCAACCGGACCGAGTGGACCGACTACGAGGGCAACGAGATCGGCGTCGACGAACAAGAGGACGGCGCCGCCTTCTTCAGCTCGGCAGGCCCGAACCAGCTCGGCCAGATGAAACCCGACCTCCTGGCTCCGGGCAGCAACTTGGCAGCAGCTATGGCCGAGGAGGCCGATCCTCGGCGCCCTGGGGTGAATAGTCAGTTCTCTGCGGGCGGTTATTGCCCGCCGGGGGCCGCGCCGGAGTGTTTTGTTCTGAGCGACACCCACGGGATCGCGAGCGGAACGTCGATGGCCGCGCCCCAGGTGACCGGGACTGTCGCTCTCTTGTTCCAGCGCGATCCGAGCCTCACGATGGAACAAATCCGTGACCTCTTGCGAGGTGGTGCCCGCGCACCCCTCGAGGAGGGATTCCCGAGCAATTGGTACGGCGCTGGCAACTTGGACGTCGTTGGAACGCTCTTGGCTCAGGATGCGCTCGCCTCTGAAGAAGAAGGCGGAGAGCCGAGCCGGTCTCGCTCGCGCCTCTCCTTCGCGAGCGCTTTCCTCTACCCGAATCCGGAGCGCAGCGTAGAGATGCTCGCCCTGCTTCGGGACGACGACAATCAACCCCTGCCGATCCGCCTCGAGGACTACAAAATCCTCACAGAGGTCGCGGAAGCGAAGCTCCTTCGAGCCAGTCCCGGCGTTCTGACCGCTGAGGTGAGAGCTCCCCGGGGCGCGGGAGGCCAGACCGCCAAGGTCCGGCTCCTTTATCAGGGGCGCGAGATCCTCGCTGCCGATCTCGCGATCGGTCCCGACCCCACCACTGCCGTGCTCGGCTTCGACGTCCAAGGAGGCGGCTGCGCCGTGGCTCGTCATCCGGCGCGTTCCTCCGCTCCCTGGCTCTTGCTTGTCCTCGGGGTGCCCGGCCTCCTCCGGTTCTCCCGGCGGCGCTCAGCCTGAGACCCGACCGGTTCTTTTGTTGAGGGCCCCGGTCCATCTGCCCTCGATTCGGCGGGACCGAGCCTTCACCTGAGCCCGCCTCCGCCCCTTTCCGAGACGAAAGCCAAACTCCCCCTGGGCACAGCCCCGTGGTGGGCGGCGTCCTCCGCGGCCGAACTCCCCCTGGGCAAGCCCCACGCGCCGTGTCCTCCGCGGCCGAACTCCCCTGGCTCCTCTGTACTCAACACTTGGCCAGGGGAAGGAACCTTTCGCTCTCCCTAGGGCCCCCCGCCTTGACGCCGGGGGGCCCCTCCTTCATAAACCGCCTCCCTTCGAGGACTTGTCCCCGAAGTTCGTCCGCCGCGCCAGGACCTCCCGGGACCCTCCAAAGATGGCTCCGCCTCGCCGGCACCTCTCCAAAAGGAGCAAGTGACCCCATGCCGAAAATGAAAACAAACCGCGCTGCAGCGAAGCGCTTCAAGGTGACCGGCTCCGGCCGCGTCCGCCGCCCGAAGATGGGTGGACAACACTGCTTGAACGGCAAGAGCCGCAAGCGTCGCCGTCGCCTCCGCGACAACGATATGGTTTCTCCCGCGCTCGAGCATCGCATCAAGCGCCTTCTCCCTTACGCATAACGAGAGAAAGGAAGAAACAGAATGTCTCGTGTAAAGAGGGGTCCCTATCCGCGCCGTCGTCATAAGCGCGTTCTTAAGCAGACCAAGGGTTTCTGGGGCGGCCGTAAGAACCGCATCCGCCAAGCTGTCCTCTGCCTCTGGAAGAGCTGGCAGTACGCCTACGTCGGCCGCAAGCTCCGGAAGCGCGATTTCCGCGCCCTCTGGATCCAGCGCATCAACGCAGCCTGCCGCGAAAACGGCACCAGCTACTCCCGCTTCATGGGCAACCTGAAGGCAGCTGGCGTCGACCTCGACCGCAAGGTGCTCGCTGACATGGCGCTCAACGACGCCGCAGCGTTCAAGAAGCTCACTGAGCTCGCAGCGAGCGCGAAGGCCTAAGGCGATATCGCTCTCTCGAGAGCGAGCTCGTGATAGCGAAGCGGCGTCCCTCGGGGCGCCGTTTCTCATTTTGTCGGATCCGTTCTTCGACCCACTACCTCTGAGGTCTGCCCCGTTTCGACCCACTCCCTCGAGCGAGAGTGGCCACTGCCTCATCCGGGTACGGACTTGAGCGGGCCCGAGCGCATTTTTTGAGAGAGGCACGGTGGGGCACTTTTGCACCACATCACCTCATGCACGGAACTTGCAGTGCTCTCAGAAATGACGCCACTCAAGGACGCCTGGCAGGTGCTGAAAGAGACGGGCACACAATGGAGTGAGGATAATGTCACTCGGCTCGCGGCTTCACTTGCCTACTACACGCTGCTCTCGATCGCCCCTCTCATCATCTTCGTAGTAGCGGTCATGGGGTGGGCATTGGGCGAGGAGACCGCGCGCCAGCACATCGCAGGAGAAATGTCCGCCGTGGTGGGGGCGGGCGCTGCGTCGGCGGTCGAAACCATTGCCAAAAATGCCCAAGCTCCTGGCTCCGGAGTGTTCGGAATCGCGATGGGAATGGCCGTGTCTTTGTTTGGGGCCTCGGGAGTTTTTGGGGAGCTGCAGTCGGCGCTGAATACCGTTTGGGGCGTCGCGCCGAAGCCCGGCCGCGGCGTCTGGGGTATCGTGAAAGATCGCTTCTTTTCTTTTACTCTCGTTCTGGGCGTGGCGTTCTTGCTGCTTGTTTCCCTCGTGGTGAGCGCCGTTTTGACCTGGGTAGGCCGCGTGCTCGAGGCGTCGCTCCCGGGCGGGGCGACGGTTTGGCAAGTGCTCAACTTCGGCATTTCGTTCTCAGTCGTCACAGCCCTCTTCGCTTTGATGTTCAAAAAGCTACCGGACGCGCGCGTCGAGTGGCGGGACGTTTGGGTGGGAGCTGTGGTCACCGCGGGGCTGTTCACGCTCGGGAAATTCGGACTCGGCCTCTACCTCGGCAGCGTCGGAGTCTCCTCCGCTTATGGCGCGGCCGGCTCCATCGTTGCCTTTGTGATCTGGGTCTTCTTCTCGGCGCAGGTGCTGCTCATCGGGGCGGAGTTCACCGAGGTTTACGCTCGCCACTTCGGCTCGACCATCACGCCCGACAAAAACGCGGTCGCGGTCGAACAACCTCAAGCTACCTCTCCACCGCCGCCGGCCGGCGCTACGAGGAGCGAGCGGGTAAGCGCCTGAGCGCTCCTGTCTGGGCTCCAGAACCAGCTGTCATCGCCCGAACGGTGCGTTCAGGGGACGCGGAGATCGTCGCGGCAGATGAGCGTTCCGTCGATATGGATGCCACAGAGGGTCGACCTCCAAAGAGCGACCTTCTGGAATCGTCCCGCGAAAGGCCCGGCCAGCTCGAACCGGCCCCAACAATCGACTCCCGAGTCGAGCGCTACTCCGCAGCAGGTCTCCTGGGCGCAGGCGATCTGCTGAAACTTCCCGGGAGGAGAGCGCATCTTCGTCTCATCCGCGCCCCAGCAATGCACGGTCGTGTCGCGATCAAGAGCGCAGTTGAAGTCGGTGCCGCCCTGAATGTCGATGAAATCTCCGAGCACGAGCGCTCGGGTATCGTTGTATCTCGGACGTGCGTTGGTGGAGTGACTGACGTCGCATCTGAGTGTCCCCGCTTGAGTGACAAGGCAGAAATCCGGGCCGGATGAGAGCAGGGCGATCTTCTCGTCCCCGATCGGCGCTCCAGGGTACTTCGGGAAGCCGTCCTTCAGAGTCGTGCCGGATTGGGTATGGATCTGATCCACATAACCGGTCCTGAGCTCTGCTTGCGGGTCCTCCCGGCCCCAACATTCGAGCCTTTCTGCGGGAACCCGCCTGCGCGCGCACACTCGCTCTCCTCCAAATAGCTTGTCGGACCTCCCGGGGAGCGAGCTGAGCGAGACGGCTCTGCGCCAATCGTCGTGACGCGGGAAACAATGAAGGTCCCCCGCGCCGTCGATCACCTACACGCAAACGTCATTGATCGTGACATCGAGGGCTTGCATGGGGGGCGGAAGGGCAGGCCTCTTGTCCATAAGGGTCATGCAGACAAGCTCGTGGGTCTCTCGGCGCGATCCGCAGAATCGCGTGGGGCTCTCGAGCCCCTGGAGAACGAACCAATCAAAGGGACCAGGGAACGAGCTCCCGTCGAGGCAATACACGTCGCTTTCGATATTCAAAGCGCAGCCGGATTCGACCTGCACAAAAGGACCGAACTTTTTGAGCTGGGAACAGGCAGCCTGATCGACGCAGCGTAGCTCGCCCGTCTCGGTCAGCCCGGCGTCGCCTGAGCGGGAGAAACTTGCGAGTTTTTCGCCCATGGGGCGAGGCGAACGGCCGAAGGTTTCAAAGTTGACCCATTGCCAACACTCGAGGAAATGGTCGGCGTTGAGACCGCACGCCACGAGGTCTTTGGCTCCGAGCTCGGTCACGCGGGAGGGTGTCGTCACAATGTCCTCCTCGCTCTCATGCGCCCAGGGCTCGGTCACAGCGAGTCTCCCGTCCGTCCCGAGCAGCCAAAGACTGTAGCGGCTCAGGAGGATGTCTTTGAACGTGGAGTGAGGAAGTTTCTGGCGCGCGCCGTTGCGAAAGAGCCTTGGATAACCCAAGGTTTCTAAGCCTGCGAGGAAGGAATAGGTGGATTCTTCCTTGATTGAGCCTGATTGATAGTACGTTGTGATTCGCTTGAGCGTGCCGAACGCGGTCTGGACGCCGATGAAGTCTTGAGGACAGTCCCGAATGTATCCGTCGGAGCCGAGGAGACAGTGGGGGGTCGCCTGAAAGATGTAGAACTCACAGTGCTCTCCGAAGGTACCTGGGCGACACAAACATTGATGGGTATTGCCGGCGGAGGGGACACATTCTCCGCCGTTCTTACAAGGCGAGTCTGAGCCGGGACCGCAGGCAAGCGGCCTCGCCCCGAACGTGCCCCCTGAGCCGAGCACACCTCGTCCGCCGTCCCGAGGAGCGTCATCCCATCCACTACTGCCTGCTAGATACTGAACGCCGCCGGTCGCGAGCGTGCCGCCGGTCGCGGAGTGAGGGGTGTCGCCGACGGGGCGCGAGTTCGAGCCTCCTGCCCCGACCAGCTCTTCTTCGCCGCTCTGGAGCGGGGATCGGGCGCCACAGGCGACCTCCGTGAACATCCAAAGTACCGCGAGCGCAGTCATGGCCCGCGCTCGTCGTGTCGTATGAGCTCGACTCATCAGCTTTCCCCCCTTTGAAAAACGCGCCGAGTGACCTTGGCTGGATTGGCTTGTGCCTCAGGGTCCTCGATTTGGGCGGAATTTGCTGGCCCTACCTGGGCAGATTTTTCGTGGCGAGGGCAGGTCCGCGGTTTTACGGAGCCCGAAAATGCGACTAGACAAGGCCCACGTGTCCCCTTCCAGTCCGAGCGTCCTGGCCCAACTTGAGGGCATTCAAGACCGATTCCGCACCGCCCTTTCGGGCCTCGACTCCGAGCTTGCCCTGCGCACGGCGCGGGCCGAGTTGCTCGGGAAGAAGGGCGAATTGACCGCGATCCTGCGCGGCATGGCCCAGGTTCCCCCTGACCAGAAGAAGCAGGTCGGTGAGGCCGTGAACCGGGTTCGCGAGGAGCTCGAGGCCATTTTCGAGGCCGCCCTCGTCGACCTCAAGAGAAAACAGCGGGCGGCGGAGCTCGCCGGTCCCCCCTTCGATCTTTCGATGCCCGGCCGTCCGATTCCGCGGGGCCATCGGCACCCGGTGTCCCTCGTCATGGACGAGGTGCTCGATATCTTCCGCTCTCTGGGCTTCGAAATCGCCTGGGGACCGGAGGTGGAGCTCGAGGTGAACAACTTCGAAAAGCTCGCTTTCCCCCCGGACCACCCGGCGACCGACATGCAAGACACGTTCTGGGTCGACGTCGCGGGCGCGCCCGCAAAGTGGCGGACGCTTCTGCGGACGCACACGAGCAGCGTGCAGGTGCGGGAGATGAGCGATCACGGGCCGCCCCTCGCTCTCGTGAGTGGTGGAGCCGTCTACCGGCGCGACGACGATGTCACCCACTCGCCGATGTTCCACCAGATTGAAGGGTTTTACGTCGCACGGGACGTGTCCTTCGCGGAGCTCAAGGGCGTACTGACGGCCTTCACCCAGCGTCTCTACGGCGAATCGACGCCGATCCGCTTCCGGCCGAGCTATTTCCCCTTCGTCGAACCAGGCGCAGAAGCGGACGTCGGCTGCGTCTTCTGTAGCGAGGAGGACGGTACCCGCGCTGCTTGCCGCGTCTGCAAGGGAACCGGCTGGCTCGAGGTGCTCGGCTGCGGAATGATTCATCCTTCCGTGCTCACCGCGACGGGCATCGATCCCGAGTGGTACTCAGGGTTTGCTTTCGGGCTCGGCGTCGAACGGATTGCGATGCTGCGCTACGGCATCCCCGACATTCGTGTGCTCTTCGAGAACGACCCCCGCTTCCTCGCTCAGTTCTGAGAAAATGCTGACTTGACCTGCTCGAGCGCGCTCGAGTGTTGGCGCGCGCCAACAGGCCATTTTGCGGCGGTAGTACCAATCACCGCGCACCGACCGAGGCAAAACATCCCGAGCGTGATCGAAATGTCAGGCTGACGCGTGCCCGGACACTCGTCCGGGTGTGCCAGGATGTGCGTCGCGACCGCGACGCGGCTGCCCTTGTGTGAAATCTTTGCAACCGGTTCAGGCGCAATTCCGCGGGGTTGTCCAGATGGGGCGGACAGCGCCGAAAGGGCGGAAACCAAACTGCAACCTGGGCCCGTAAGGTTTCAAGAAGTGCGTCGTTCTAGCAGAGAGGAAGATGTCCTCGACGCGCCACGTATTCCTCTTTTTGTCCTCGGAAACAGGGGACACCCTCCGCGCCCACGTGGCCGGAACGGTTCTTGCAAGTGATTCCGAGAGAGCGACGGGTGGTTCCTCCGTCCGGTGCTCCGGAATAACTGCACCTTAGCACGAGTTTCCGAATTGTCTTGTTCCTTTTCAAGACCGGTGAGGTCCCCATTATGAATCAAGAACAGCGCCCCATTCGCAAGTCCACCGCTCAGGCCCGCGTTCACGCAGCCTCGGCCGTTCGCGCGCCCCGTTCCGTGGAAGGAGGAGCCGCGACCCCGATCGCTGTGCGTTCCGGCGGCAAGAGCGTCGTGCCCTCGCGTCGGGACGACGAGGGCGCCGATTCCGTTCTGAGTCGCTATTTTCGCGAGATGTCGGCGCACCAGGTCATGGGTGCGCACGAAGAGCTCGAGGCAGCGGAGTCTGTCGAGCGCGCGGAGGTCGAGATGTGGCGCGCGCTGCTCTCCTACGCCCCCGCCACACCTCATCTGCTCCGAGAGCTCGAGGCCCAGGCGCTCGAGGTACCCGAGGAGGATCGCCCCGATCTGAACTCGGTGCACGAGCTCCGCGCTCTGCTCGCGGCGACCGAGGGCAAGCCTCTGACTCCAGAGCAGGCGGAGCGCTGGGCTTCGCTCTGTGCTGACTTGGCGCGGGCTCTTCGTATGCCCGACTCCGATCGGCTCTGGATGAACCACGCCTGTGCCACCGCTCGTCGGATGACCCAGGAGCTTCATCCCGACGAGGCCGAGCGTCCGATCCTCGACGACAACGAGGAGTACCGGAAGTTCGTGCAGCGCATCGATCGCGCGGACATGCGGCAGCAGCTCGCCAAGAATAAGTTCGTCAAAGCGAACCTGCGGCTCGTGGTGAGCATCGCCCGCCGTTATAACCGCGGTCGTCTCCCGCTCATCGACCTGATCCAAGAAGGCAACATCGGCCTGATGAAGGCCGTGGAGCGCTTCGATCACACCCGCGGCTACCGCTTCTCGACCTACGCGTCCTGGTGGATTCGCCACGCGATCAGTCGTGCACTCGCCGACAAGGGTCGTGCCGTGCGCATCCCGGTGCACATGCTCGACACCTATAACCGCGTCGCGCGCGCCAAGCAGACGATCGCGGCTCGCATGGGTCGCGAAGCCACGCCTGAGGAGCTCGAGAAAGAAACAGGCATTCCTCGGGAGAAGCTCGACAAGGTGAAGGACCTGTATGCCGATACGCCCTTCTCCTTGGACCGACCTGTAGGTGACGAGGACGGCCGAAAGTTCATCGACTTCCTCGTCGAGGAGGACACCCCTTCTCCTCACGACAGCCTCGCGGCTGAGCGCTGGGCTGCTGAGGTCAAGAGGCTCCTGTCGACCCTCACACCCATCGAGTCGAACATCATTCGTTGGCGCTTCGGTCTCGACAATGAGGACGAGCTCACGCTCAAAGAGATCGGTGACAAGTACAACTTGTCTCGCGAGCGAATTCGTCAGCTCCAAGAGCAGGCGATCTCGAAGATCCGAAAGCAGATGAGGGATTTCTAAGAACGCCTCATCGTTCGACCCGAAGACCCCGCCGCTCTCGCGCCGGGGTCTTCGTCTATTTAGCGTCCTGAGAGGAAGCTCAGCTTTTGGAAGATGGCCTCGGGCATGTTGCGCACCACGGCCATGATGAAGAACCAAAATCCTGGCACGTACACCTCACCCGCGCGCCGATCGACGGCCCGCACGATACCGCGCGCCGCCTGAGGAATGCTCGCGAACACGGCGTTCTTCTTGTGGTGGGTGGTCATCTTGGTGTCGACGGGGCCGAGTTTGATAGTGACGACGTGGGCCTTTCCCCAGAGCCTGGAGCGGAGCCCTTGCAAGTAGAGGGTGAGGCCACCTTTGGCGGCTCCGTAGGTGTAATTGCGGGGACGGCCTCGCTCGCCAGCGACCGACGTGATGACAGCGAGCGTGCCGCGACCGTTCTTCTCGACGTGCTGAGCGAGAGGGATCAGCTGCGCCACAGCGCTCAGGAGGTTCACTTCGATCTGGCGTCGTGCTTCTTCGAAGTTCCGTTCGCTCTCGAGCTGGTCGCCGAGATAGCCTTGGCTGAGGAGCGCCACGTCGAGTGTGCCGAGGGCGGTGAGCGCGCGTTCGACGGCAGCACTGGCCCGGGCATAGTCTGTGAAGTCGACGGCGTCGGAGCTGACCACAGCCGAGCCAAGCTCAGCGGAGAGCTGGGCGAGCGCCTCGGGATTTCGCGCGATGAGATAAAGGCGCGCGCCGCGAGAGGCGTAGATGCGCGCGACTTCGGCGGCGATGTCGGAGGTGGCTCCTAGGATGAGTACGTTCATGGGAAGTCTCCGGCGAAGCTCGGGAAGTCGCTTCATACACGACCAATGCCGCAATTTCGACGAGCACCGGGCCGAGGAGTCTTCTACCCTCCGGGCCATGGAACTCGAATCGAGCGATCGCTCCATGTACCTCCGCATGAACGACGTCGTCGACGGATACCGGAGCGAGCTCGCTGAGGTAGCGAGGAAACTGACTCAGGGTCTCGATTCCGACGTCGCAGAAGCACGGGCGATCTTCGAATGGGTGCGCGATGAGATCCCTCATTCTCACGATATCGGCATAGACGTCGTGACCTGCTCGGCGAGCGAAGTGCTCCGGGAGAGGACAGGGATCTGCTACGCCAAGAGTCATTTGTTTGCGGCGCTGACTCGGGCGGTGGGGATCCCGACGGGCTTCTGCTACCAGGTTTACTTGGCCGAGCCTGAGACCGGGAAAACGGCCGTCCACGCCTTCAATGCCGTGTATTTGGCGAGCCATAGGCGCTGGCTTCGGCTCGATGCCCGGGGCAACACGGGAGAAATCGACGCCCAGTTCGATCTCGAGCGGGAACGGCTCGCCTTCCCTGTTGATCCGGACAAGGGTGAGCTGTTCATTTACGACGGGGTCTTCTGTGAGCCAGCCCCGGAAGTGGTTGAAGCACTTCGGCGTCACAAGCGGCGCAGTGAGCTCTGGCTGGACCTGCCGGAGCTCTTGGCCGACGAGCGTCTCTGTCCAGCGGACCGCGAGAAGAACCAGACCGTCCCGAGGCGAAGGCGGGTCGCAGCGCGCAGCCCCCAGGCCCATCTCCTCAATGACTCATGAGCAGCGGGCGGGGGGCTCAGAGAATTGTTTCGGGATCTCCTGGACCGGGGGACGGGCGCCCCCAAGGACCCCACCCGAGGGGCAGGGGAGCGACGGGGCGAGGGCCCGTTTTGCCTTGAGATTTCGGATGTTTCGATCTGCGCAAAGTCTGCGGGGGTGCCCGGGCTCCCCGACGGGGTCAAAATTTTCAGTCGAGTCGTAGAATTGCGGGATAAAGCTGAGTCATTTCGCTGGGTTGAGGGGTCACCACGCGATCCGATTTACTTTTCCTGAACGGGACCGCATAACCCCGCCCGCAACCCCGAGCGGACTCCACCCGACTGTGGCCTTTGTTTTGGCGAATCGGTTCGCCAAAGGGCTCAGACCCGGCAGTCCTTTCGACAGCTTGCAGCGCAAGTCGCGAAAGGTGTGAGGTCCCCCGAGCCGGTCCAACCAAGATGAAGCTGTTCGTATTCCCACGCTGGGCCAACAAGACCCGGCAGATTTTCGGCGTCGCCTTCGCTGGTATGCCGATCTATCTGACCGCTCTCGTCACCTTCGGCTTCTCACCGAAAACTACCGATGTGGGATACCAGCCAAAGCAGCCGGTCCCCTACAGTCACGCTCTCCACGCAGGTGAGATGGGCCTCGACTGCAAATATTGTCATAACACCGTGGAGCAGTCGTCCCACGCTGCGATCCCCCCGACGCAGACGTGTCTAAACTGTCACACGTTGGTCCACCCCGAGAGCTCGAAGCTCCTGCCGATTCGGGAGAGCGCCGCGACGAACCTGCCGGTCGAGTGGGTCAAGGTGCATAACCTCCCGGACTACGTTTACTTCAACCACAGCGCGCACGTGACGCGTGGTGTTGGCTGCGTGTCCTGTCACGGCCGCGTTGACCAGATGGAAGAAGTCTACCAGGACCAGCCACTCAGCATGAGCTGGTGTCTCGACTGCCACAACCAGCCCGAGAAGAACCTGCGTCCCCCGGAAGAGGTGACGAACATGAACTGGAAGCCACCAGGGGATGCCGTCGCGTACGGCAAGGCGCTGCGTGAGCAAAACAACATCAATCCACCGACCGACTGCTCCACATGTCATCGATGAATTCCCAGCCCAAAAAGCCCAAGTATTGGCGCAGTCTTGCCGAGCTCGAGGGTGATCCCGAGTTCTCGGAGTACGTAGCCCGAGAGTTCCGCGAGCCGCTCGAGCAGACTCCGCTGTCGGACGCCGGACGTCGCCGGTTCATGCAGCTGATGGGCGCGTCCTTCGCGCTCGCTGGCTGTCACTACCGCGAAGAGAAGATCCTCCCGCACACCTCGCGTCCCGACGGGCAGATCCCCGGCGTGCAGACCTCCTACGTGACGGTGATGGACGTCGCAGGCGTCGCGACTCCGCTCGTGGCGACGAGCTACGACGGTCGTCCGATCAAGGTCCGCGGCCATCGCGAAGATCAGGCCTCGCTGGGCGGGACCGGTCCCTTCCACGAAGCGTCCATCTTGGGCCTCTATGATCCGGATCGCAGCCAGAAGGTGATGCAGGGTCAGACGCCGTCGACCTGGGAAGCCTTCGATGGAGCTCTTCTCGCTGCATACACCGCGGCCCAGAAGGCGGGCGGTGAGGGCTTTGCGGTCCTGAGCGGGGCGCACTCGTCTCCGACGCTCGCTCGTCTGCGCAATGAACTGAAGACGGAGCTGCCCCAGGCGGCTTGGTACGTGTACGAGCCTTCCCACGCTCCGGGTAAGGAGCGGGGAGCCGAGCTGGCTTTCGGCAAGCGCGTGCGTGAGCTCGTTTCGCCCGAGAAGGCGGACGTGATCGTCGCCCTCGACTCCGATCTGATCAGCGCCCAGAGCCCGAGCGGCCTCGCCTACGCGCGCAAGGTCTCCGAGCGCCGCGATCCCGACTCCGACTCGATGAGTCGAATCTACGCTTTCGAGTCATTGCTCAGCGAGCTCGGCAGCCTCGCCGATCACCGCGTCGCCGTGCAGCCCTCGAAGATCGCTGCGATCCTCGCCTTCCTGGAGGGCACGATCGGGAGCGAGCTCGGGCGTGCGACGATTCCCGCGCCGAGCGCTGATGTGCTCGGTGCTGAGCTTCACAAAGTGCTCAGCGTGGTGGTTCGTGAGCTCCTTGAGAAGAAGGGCAAGAGCCTCGTCACCCTCGGCTCCCGTTACGGCGCGGAGCTCCACGCCTCGGCGCACCGTCTGAACGTGCTGCTCGGAAACGTCGGCAGCACGGTGCGCTACGTCGAGCCGAGCGAAACGCTCTCGGGCGGCGTCGACGATCTCGCAGCGCTCGTTGCGGACATCGACGCGGGCAAGGTCAAGACGCTCCTGATCCTCGGTGCAAACCCGGTTTACTCTGCCCCCGCTGACATTCCGTTCGCGCCCGCGCTCGGCAAGGTCGAACAATCGTTCCACCTCGGCCTCTACCGCGACGAGACGGGCGAAAAGTGCTCGTGGCACGCGCCCGAAGCGCACTTCCTCGAGGTGTGGGGCGACGCTCGGGTTCAGGACGGCACCGTGCGCATCGCGCAGCCGCTCATCGAGCCGCTGCTCGGAGGGCGCGCGGCGATCGAAGTTCTGGCTCGCCTCTTGGGCGCGCCGAACCCGAGCAGCCAAGCGCTTGTGCGAGCCACGTCTCACCTCCCGACCGACAAGCTGTGGCGCGCCGCAGTGCACTCGGGTCGTTATGGCGCAGCAGCGAATGAGGTGGCGGTCGAGATTCAGGCCGCGTCGGCCTTCGAGCTGCCGAGCGCTGGTGAGCTCGAGGTCATCTTCGAGACGGATCCGGCGGTCTTCGACGGTCGCTTCGCGAACAACGGCTGGCTCCAAGAGCTGCCGCATCCTCTCTCGAAGCAAACCTGGGGCAACGCGGCTCTCGTCGGTCCCGCGACCGCAGAGAAGCTGGGTCTCGGTGACGGTCACCTCTGCGAGGTGACGATCGAAGGCCGCTCCGTTTCGCTCCCGAGCATCATCTCCCCTGGACAGGCCGAGGGCACGATCGCGCTGACGCTCGGTTACGGGCGGACTGTCGCGGGTGTCGTCGGTGGCTTCTTGAACCCCGCCGAGCCCGTCGAAGTCTCCGGTGTCGACGTCTACAAGGTTCGCCCCTCGAAGGCGCCCTTCCTCGCTTCAGGGAGCGTCAAGAAGACGGGCGGTCGCCAAGAGCTCGCCATCACCCAGGATCTCTGGGCCATCGATGCGATCGGCAAGAGTGGTCAGAAGCAGCGCGAGGATCAGCTCGTGCGCGAGACGACGCTCGCCGACTACAAGGCGCACCCGGACGGCATCCAGCACAAGGTCCATCATCCGCCGCTCCTGAGCCTCTGGCAGCCGCCGGTCAGCTACGAGGGCCACAAGTGGGGCATGGCCGTCGACCTCAACAAGTGCACCGGCTGCGCCGCGTGTATTGTCGCCTGCCAGTCGGAGAACAACATCGCGGTTGTCGGCCGCAGTGAAGTCACCAAGGGCCGCGAGCTGACCTGGATCCGCGTCGAGCGCTACTACAAGGGCGACGCCAAGAAGGCGAGCGTCCGGCAGCAGCCTGTCATGTGCCAGCAGTGCGAGAACGCACCTTGCGAGCAGGTGTGTCCCGTGGGCGCGACCATGCACACCGAGGAAGGCCTCAATGACATGGTCTACAACCGCTGCATCGGTACCCGGTACTGCTCGAACAACTGCCCCTACAAGGTCCGTCGCTTCAACTACCGGAACTATAACCTCGAGACGATCGGCACGACGCCTTACACCGGCACCGACGATCGTCGCGCCAAGCTGAAGGCGATGGCGTTCAACCCCGAGGTCACCGTGCGCGGCCGCGGCGTGATGGAAAAGTGCACCTTCTGCGTGCAGCGCATCCAGAACGCCAAGATCGTCGCCAAGAATCAGCGCCGACCCCTCAAGGACGGTGAGATCAGCACGGCCTGCGAGGACGCCTGCCCCTCTGGTGCGATCGTCTTCGGAGACCTGAACGACAAGAACAGCCGCGTGGCGGCTGCCCAAAAGGTGCCTCGCGCTTACGAGCTCCTCCAGGAGCTGAACAACCGTCCGCGCGTGAACTACCTCGCTCGCATTTCAAACCCGCATCCGGAGCTCTCAGAGGCAGATGAACACAAGAGTGAGCATCACTAATCCGTACAACGGACCGCTCGAGGGTGATAACGCCTTCGCGCAAATCACCCACAATGTCTCGCGCATTATGGAGGCGCCTCGGCCTCCGCTTGCTTGGTACATTGCCTTTGCTTTCGCGCTCGGCCTGCTCGGTGTGTTCGGCCTCAGCCTCGGCATCGTGGTTTGGGAGGGTATCGGCGCTTGGGGTCACGTTCACCCGGTCGCCTGGGGCTTCCCGATCGTCAACTTCGTGTTTTGGGTCGGTATCGGTCACGCCGGTACGCTGATCAGCGCGATCTTGTTCCTCCTGCGTCAGAACTGGCGCACCGCGATCAACCGCTTCGCTGAAGCGATGACGATCTTCGCGGTCGTCTGTGCGGCGGTCTTCCCCGGTGTGCACATCGGACGTCCTTGGCTCCCTTACTGGATGTTCCCGATCCCGAACCAGATGGGCATGTGGCCGCAGTTCCGGTCACCGCTCGAGTGGGACGTGTTCGCTGTCGGCACCTACGCGACCGTGTCCGTCCTGTTCTGGTACATGGGCATGATCCCGGATTTCGCGACCTTCCGCGATCGTTCGACGAGCACTGTGCGGCGTTTCGTCTACGGCTTGGTCGCCATGGGTTGGCGCGGGTCTTCCCGCCAGTGGCACCGCTATGAGCGCGCGTACCTGCTCCTTGCATCGCTCGCGACTCCGCTCGTGCTCTCGGTGCACTCGGTCGTTTCGTTCGACTTTGCGACCTCTCAGCTCCCCGGCTGGCACACGACCATCTTCCCGCCCTACTTCGTCGCCGGCGCTATCTTCGGTGGCTTCGCGATGGTGGTGGTGCTCGCTGTCCCTGCCCGCGAGTTCTTCGGCCTGAAGAAGATCATCACCCTGAAGCACCTTGAGCTGATGGCCAAGGTCATCCTCGCGACGGGTATGATCGTCGGATACGCCTACGCGATGGAGATGTTCGTCGCCTGGTACTCGGGCTCGATTTACGAACAGTTCGCGTTCTTGAACCGCGCTTTCGGCAACTACGCCTGGTCGTACTGGACGATGATCTTCTGCAACGTCCTGGCCCCGCAGGTCTTCTGGTTCAAGAAGCTCCGGACCAACGTTTGGGTCATCCTCATCGTCGGCATCATCGTGAACGTCGGCATGTGGTTCGAGCGCTTCGTGATCATCTGTACCTCGCTCACGCGTGACTTCTTGCCCGCGAACTGGGGTGCGTTCATTCCGTCCGCCGTGGACTACGCGACGCTGGCCGGCTCGTTTGGCCTCTTCTTCACGCTCTTTTTGCTCTTCTGCCGTTACCTCCCGATGGTGGCGATGGCCGAGGTGAAGGCATTCATCCCCGAGAGCCACGTTCACGACCACTGATGGGGCGACTAAGTCATGAGTGACTCTGAGAAACCGCTAGCTACTGAAACCCCGCTCTACGGGCTCATCGCCGAGTACGACAACCCGACCGCGCTCGTACACGCTGCGCGCAAGGTGCGCGACGCGGGGTTCCGTCGCTGGGACACTTATACGCCGTTCCCGATCCACGGCATCGAGAAGGACATGGGCATCCGGATGACCAGGCTGCCCTGGCTCGTCCTCGGGTTCGCCCTCACCGGGATGGCGGTCGCGACCTACTTCCAATACTGGACCAATAGCGTCGACTACCGCTGGATCATCTCAGGTAAGCCGTTCTGGAGCTGGCCCGCGAACGTTCCGATCATCTTCGAGATGACGATCTTGTTCTCGGCCTTCGCGGCCATCGGCGGCATGCTGTTCTTGAACAACCTGCCGCTCCCGGCGCACCCGCTCGATCTGAAGGAGCGCTTCCGCAGGGTCACCGACGACAAGTTCTTCCTCGTGATCGAGGCGAGCGATCCGAAGTTCGACGAGCGCGACACCCGCGGGCTCTTGGCCGCGACGAACCCCGTCGTGCTCGACGATGTCCTCGAGGACCGCGTCACGAGCGACCGGATCCCCGCTCCGCTCATCTACACCCTGGTCATTCTCGGTGCGGTCAGCCTGATCCCCTTCGCGTTCATTGCGAAGGCCCGCGCAGCGAAGACGACCGAAGGTCGTGTGCACGTGGTCTGGGATATGGACTTCACCCCTGCCTACAAGGCGCAGGAAGGGAACCCCCTGTTTGGTGACCAGCGCTCGATGCGCACGCCGCCGGAAGGCACCGTCGCTTTGGGCCAGCTGCACGACGACGAGCACCTTTACACCGGCAAAGTCGGTGATGAGTGGGCCTCCAGCTTCCCTGAGTCGCTCGCGCTCAGCGAGGCGACGATGGAGCGAGGCAAGCAGCAGTTCGGTATCTACTGCACGCCCTGCCACGGCCAACTCGGTGATGGAAACGGCATCGTCCACCAGCGCGCTTCCAAGCTGAAGCAGGGCTGGGTTCCGCCGAGCGATCTCCATCAAACCTACATCAAAGAGCAGCCCGCTGGGCAGATCTTCGGGGCGATCACGAACGGCGTGCGCAACATGCCCGCCTACGGACCGCAGATTTCGGCTGAAGATCGCTGGGCCATCGTCCTTTACCTCCGTGCTCTGCAGAAGAGCCAATCCGCGAGCGTCAACGACCTGACCGACGCCGAGCGAGCGCAGCTCCAATAAGGGTCTCTCATGGCTGATCAACATCATTCAAAATCGGACTCGCACGGCGGCCACGACGCGGCCCCGAAGCTCACGGATTCGATCCGTCTGTCGGGCGCGGACCTGTCGCTCTCGAAGACCGCCTTCGCGGTCGGTGTGGTCGGAATCGGCGGAGCCATCGCTCTCGGCGGCGGTCTGTTCGGTAAGCAGTTCCAGCACTCCTACCTGACGGCGTTCATGTGGGCTCTCAGCATCACGCTGGGTGCCTTGTTCTGGGTCACCCTGCAGCACCTCGTGAACGCTCGCTGGAGCATCGTGGTGCGTCGCCTCGGCGAGTTCTTGGCTCAGGGCGTCGTCCTCTTGGCCCTCTTGGCCATTCCGCTTCTGATTCCGGTCCTACAGCACAACGACACCCTGTTCCGCTGGCTGAACCACGACACGATTCACGGCATCAGCTCCAAGACCGCGTATTTGAACCCGAGCTTCTTCCTCGGGCGCATGGTCTTCTACTTTGCCTACTTCGCGCTCATGGCGACCTTCTGGCTGAAGAAGTCGCGCGAGCAGGAGAAGGGTGGCGGCGAGGAGCTCACTCGTTCCCTCCAGGGCAAGGCAGCCCCGGCCATGATCGTGTTCGCTCTTTCGGTGACCTTCTGTGCGATCGACTTCTTGATGACGCTCGACCCGATGTGGTTCTCGACCATCTTCGGCGTCTACTACTTCTCGACCTGCGTCCTCACGTTCCACTCGGTCCTGGCGCTGTTTGCGATGTGGCTCCAGAAGAAGGGTCACCTCACGAGCGCCATCACCACCGAGCACTATCACGACATCGGGAAGATGATGTTCGCGTTCACGGCGTTCTGGACGTACATCGGCTTCTCCCAGTTCATGCTGATCTGGTACGCGAACATCCCGGAAGAGACGGCTTGGTTCCGAGACCGCCTCGAGGGGAACTGGTTGAGCGCGACTCTCGTGCTCGCCGCGGCGCACTTCGTGATCCCCTTCTTCGGGATGATGTCCCGCGAGATCAAGCGCAACAAGACGACGCTCGGTTTCTGGGCCGTCTGGATCCTCGTGATCTGTTGGTTTGACATGTACTGGCTCGTTGCGCCGAACCTCCACAAGGGCGGCATGGCGATCGGCCTCGTCGACATTCTTGCTTGGGTTGGCGTGGCCGGCCTGCTTCTCGGATTCGTCCTCAGTAAGGCGAAAGACACCAACCTGATCCCGACTGGGGATCCGCGGCTCGGCCGCTCGCTCACCTTCCAGAACATCTAAGGAAAAGACATGCAGAGCGCGCACACGGGGAACGAACCCGATTACGTCAACAACGGAGCACTGGCTTTGGTGCTCGGGCTTGTGGCCGTCTCGACCGCGGCGATCTGTATGGTCGTTTACGCGTTGGTCCGGGATGAGGTGCATGCAGTGAGCGCGGAGCGCGACGCCACGCAGGACGCTCCTCTGCGGCACTTGCGTGCAGCTCAGCAGAGCGTTCTCGAGGCGAATCCGGCCTATAAGGACCGGGCGACCGGGACCGTCAGCCTCCCCATCGGACGCGCGATGGCGCTGACCCTCGAAGCCGTTCGTCGCGATCGCGCTCAGCTGAGCCCTTGGACCGCTGGTGCGACGGGTGCCTCCGCGGCAGCGCAGCCCGAAGGGGCTGAGGCTGAGGTGACCCCTCCGAACGAGGTCGGTGAAGGAGTTGCTGAGACTGGTTCGGTCCTCTCCGCAGAGACGAAAGAAGCGCCCGCGGCGGGGGCGGCGCCCGAAGGCTCGGGCGTCGAGAAGAATCCTGCCCTCGAACCGTCCTCACAGACTGCCCAAGAGCCGGCCGACGTGCCGGTCCCCACTCCGGCCGAAGGCCAAGCTGCGCCCGCGACTCTTTGATCCGCTCCCCCGCTTCCATGCTCCGCCGTGTCTTTCATTCGCTCGCCCTCGGGGCCGCTCTCGCGGTCTCTGGCGGAATCGTTTGTGCGGCGCCGGTGGACTCTTCTGAGATCGTCGATCGTACGGAGCGGGCGCCGAAGCGCATGGAAGGCGTGGACGTCGAGGAGAAGCTCGGCGCGACCCTTTCGACCGCGCTCGCATTCAAGGACGAGCTCGGTCGGGATCGACTGCTCGGTGAGGTGCTCTCGAGCGGGCTGCCGACGATTGTGACGCTGAACTACTCGGATTGTCCGATGCTCTGCAGCATGCAGCTGAACGGACTCGTCGCGAGCATGAAGCAGATCGATCTCGAGCTCGGCCGCGACTATCGCATTGTCACGGTCTCCCTCGACCCGAAGGACACGACTGAGCGCGTCGCGCGCATGAAGTCTCGTTACCTCTCGATGTACAGCCGCCCCGAGTCGGACGCGGGTTGGACATTTTTGACCGGCAGCGAGCAGAACATTCAAGCGGTCGCAGCGCAGCTCGGAGTCACCTACAACTACAACGAAAAGCGAGACGAGTACGTCCATCCGGCCGCCTTTGCGGTCCTGACCCCGTCTGGCGTCGTCGCCCGTTATCTCTACGGCCTCGAATACCACCCGAAGACCCTCCGCCTCAGCTTGATTGAGGCATCCGAAGGGAAAGTCGGGTCCAGCCTCGATCGCCTGATCCTTTACTGTTTTCACTACGACGCGAGCGAGGGCAGGTATGCCCCGGTTGCGATGAACATCATGCGCCTTTCGGGCGGCGCTGGGGCCTTGGCCCTGGGCGGCATGCTGACCGGACTTTGGCGCGCAGAGCGCAAGCGGAAGCCCCTATCGAAGACATCATCATGATTTCGAATCTACTCGCTAGCACCGCGACGGATGCGTCGCTCCCCAAGAGTCCGCCATCGAACGACACCTGGATGCCGATCGATGCGTCTACGTTCGCGAGCCACGTCGACGGTCTCTACGACTTCTTGTTCTGGCTCTCCGTCGTCGCCGCGCTGTCCATCTACGGCGTGATGTTCTACTTCATCGTGAAATACCGGGCGAAGAGCCGTGAGGCCTCGGAGGTCGGCGATGACGTGAGCCATCACAACACGGCGCTCGAAATCACCTGGTCGGTGATTCCGCTCCTGTTCTGCGTGGGCATCTTCGTGAGCGGCTTCAAGGGCTACGTCGATCTCCGCACGGCTCCCCGGGAGGCGCTCGAGATTCACGCTCAGGGCCAGAAGTGGAAGTGGCTGTTTACCTACCCGAACGGCCACGTCGACAGCGAGCTCCATGTCCCGGTCGACCAGGACGTGCGCATCATCATTCAGTCGGTGGACGTGCTCCACAGCCTGTTCATCCCCGCATTCCGCACCAAGATGGACGCGGTGCCGGGTCGTTACACGGACCTTTGGTTCCGCGCGACCAAGAGCGGTGAGTTTCCCGTCTTCTGCGCTGAGTACTGCGGCACCTCACACTCGGACATGATCGCGAAGGCGGTCGTGCACGAGCCGGGTGGCTACGACGCCTGGATGGAGGAGATCGTCGCTCGCCTCGACAACATGCCGCCTGTCGAGCTCGGCAAGCTCATGTACGACCAGCAGGGCTGCAAGACCTGTCACTCAGTGGACGGCTCGACGCTCGTCGGTCCGAGCTGGCAAGGTCTGTGGGGTAAGACCCGCACCTTCGCCGACGGGAGCAGCGCTGTTGTCGACGAGAACTACATTCGCAATTCGATCAACGATCCCATGAGCCAAGTGGTCCAGGGATTTGCCCCTTCGATGCCGACCTACCAGGGCAAGCTGAGCGACAAGCAAATCAACGGCATCATCGAATACATCAAGTCTCTCAAGTAAAGGGCCCCCACGATGTCTAGCACCGCGACGATCTCACCGTCTGACCTCGGCGTGATCCCCTCGAAAGCGGAGGAAAACTACCTCAAGCACGACAAGGGGATCCTGTCTTGGATCTTTACTCTCGACCACAAGCGCATCGGGCTCATGTACCTGGTGAGCGTCTTGGCATCGTTCGCGCTCGGCGGTTTCTTCGCCTTGGCGATCCGCGCTGAGCTGTTCTTCCCGGGCCCGACCCTCATCACCCACGACCAGTACAACCAGGCCATGACCCTACACGGGGCGGTCATGGTGTTCTTGGTCATCATTCCGGGCATTCCGGCGGCCCTCGGGAACATCATCCTTCCGCTTCAGCTGGGCGCGAAGGATGTGGCGTTCCCGCGGCTGAACCTGATGAGCTATCACCTCTGGGTTCTCGGCGCGCTCTTCTTCATCGCGTCTCTCGTCATCAGCGCGGCTGACACGGGCTGGACCTTCTACGTCCCCTACAGCACGACGACCCCGACGGCGGTCATTCCGGCGGCCTTCGGCGCATTCATCCTCGGTTTCAGCTCCATCTTCACGGGTCTGAACTTCATCACCACGGTGCACAAGCTCCGTCCGCCGGGGATGACCTGGTTCCGGCTGCCCCTCTTCGTGTGGGCGCTCTACTCGACTGCGGTGATCCAGGTCCTGGCGACCCCGGTCATCGGCATCACGCTCCTCATGCTGATCGTCGAGCGTATCGTTGGCCTCGGTATCTTCGACCCGGCCCTCGGCGGTGACCCGGTGCTCTTCCAGCACTTCTTCTGGTTCTACTCGCACCCGGCGGTGTACATCATGATCGTTCCCGCCTTCGGCGTGGTCAGCGAGATCATCGCGGTGTTCAGCCGGAAGGAGATCTTCGGCTACAAGTTCATCGCGCTCAGCTCGGTCGCCATTGCGCTGCTCGGCTTCCTCGTCTGGGGCCACCACATGTTCACCAGCGGTCAGTCCGTTCTTGCTGGTACGATCTTCAGTGCGATCACCTTCCTTATCGCCATACCGACCGCGATCAAGATCTTTAACTGGGTCTCGACGATGTACCGCGGCCGGATCCACCTCGACACCCCGATGCTCTACGCCATCGCGTTCCTCTGGGTGTTCACCATCGGTGGTCTGACGGGCATCTTCCTCTCGACGATGAGCGTCGACGTGCATCTCCACGACACTTACTTCGTGGTCGCGCACTTCCATTACGTGATGATGGGTGGAGCGATCACGTCGTTCATGGGTGGCTTGCACTACTGGTGGCCCAAGTTCATCGGCCGCATGTACAACGAGAAGCTCGCTCGCATCGGCGCGATCTTGGTCTTCATCGGCCTGAACGTGACCTTCTTCCCGCAGTTCTTGCTCGGGACGCGCGGCATGCCCCGCCGCTATTACAACTACCTGCCGGAGTTCCAGGAGCTGCACCAGCTCTCGACCATCGGCGCTTTCACGCTCGGAATCGGCTTCGTCCTCACGGCGATCTACCTGATCCAGTCGGTCCGGAAGGGCCCGAAGGCGGCTGCGAACCCCTGGGGTGGCACGACGCTCGAGTGGCAGTGTGAGTCGCCCCCTCCTTACTACAACTTCCACGACACCCCTGAGGTGAACCGTGGCCCCTACGACGGCTACCAGCACCTCAAGTTCGACAAGGAAATCCAGGGCTACGTGCCCGCCGAATAACAGGGACCAGAGTCACGGACCCGAACCCAGGAAACAGTCACGATGAGTGAGGCACATTCAGCGGCACACGGCGGCCACGACCACGCGGCAGAAGCGGTTTACCCGTATACGCCGCACCACTTCCACGAAGCGAAGCAGCACTTCGAGTCAGGCAAGATGGGCGTTTGGCTCTTCTTGGTGACCGAAATTCTCTTCTTCTCGGGGCTGTTCTGCGCATACGTCGCGTACCGCGCACAGCACCCAGAGATCTTCTACTGGGCGCATTTTTACCTGGATACGTTCTGGGGCGGCGTGAACACGGTGGTGCTCATTCTGTCGAGCTTCACGGCTGCTTGGGCGGTCCGGAATGCCCAGCTCGGTCAGGTCAAGCTGCTTCGCACCAACATCATCCTGACCATTGGTGGTGCGCTCGTGTTCATGTGCGTCAAGTACGTCGAGTACGGGCACAAGTTCCACGATGGGCTCCTGCCCGGGCGACACTTCGCTCCCTCCCACGAAGTTTGGGAGACGGAGTCGTTCCGGCACAAGCACCCGGAGGCGGCTGAAGCAGCCAAGCGCATCTCGGCGCGCCTCGCTGAGCGCGCTCAGAAGAAGGCAGCCAGCGCCCAGATCGTCGATACCATCGAGTCGACCAAGACTCCGGTCGCTGCGATTCCCGTGAGCCATCACGAGGGCGCTGAGCCGGAAGCGGTCGTGCTTCCTCCTGAAGATCCCGCGATGGCTGCTCTGCCGGACGATGTCTGGCTCGAGACGCAGGTCCGGACCCTGTCGGGCGCTGAGCGGCGGCCGCTGGAGATGGCCGGTGTGATCCGGAAACCCGCCGACGGGCCCATCACGTTTGCCCGTCCCGAGCGCGCAGGCATCTTCTTCAGCATCTATTTCTTCATGACCGGTCTGCACGGCGTTCACGTCGTGATCGGCATCGGTCTTTGGATCTGGATGCTCGTGATCGCGAGCCGTCGCAAGTTTGGAGCGAGCTACTTCGGCCCGATCGACTTCACCGCCCTCTATTGGCACTTGGTCGATCTGATTTGGATCTACCTGTTCCCGATGCTCTACCTCATCCACTGAGGACCCGGGTTCGCCGAAGCCACACAGGATACGTCGCGAGAAACTGATCATGTCGGAAGAGACGAAAGAAGAGAGCCAAACGGGCGAAGGAACCTCCGTCGACACCACGGCTGGCGGTGCGGAAGACGCGGTCGAGACCAAGGTCGAGAGCGCTGAGGTCGCAGGCCCGTCGAGTGAGAAGAGCCAGGAGGCTCCCGCGGACACGGAGACGGAGACCAAGACGCTCGAGAGCGCTCGCCCTCCGGAGACGAAGGAAGCCGAAGGGCAGGTGGCCGCGGCGAGCGGGCACGGCGGACACGGCCATGGAGAAGGACACGGACACCCCCAGCCCATGTGGATGCTCGTCGGTGTGCTTGGCGCCCTGATTGTGCTCACGGTCCTGACGGTGGCCGTTACGGCCATCGATTTGGGAGCTCAGGGTAACCTTGTCGTCGCGATGATCATCGCCACGGTGAAGGCGATCTTGGTCATGGGCTTCTTCATGCACCTGTTCTGGGACAGCCGGTTCAATCTGATCGCCTTCGCGAGCTCGTTCTTGTTCGTCCTGCTCTTCTTGAGCATGTCGGTGCTCGACCGCAGCGAGTACCGTCCCACAGTGCTCGAGTGGGAAGCGGACTCGGCAGCCAAGAAGTAAAGAGTCAGCGCATCTCTTTGAGAAGCGTGAGTTCACCAAAGAGGCTCCCTGAGGGGAGCCTCTTTGGTTTTGTGGCTCAGCTTTGGTCCGACCCGAATGAGTGGCGCTCCTCGGGGGCTCAAGTGGCGGAAGACGAGGCGCAGTTCGGATGGGGCCGAGCGGCGAGAAGCGCTTCGGGGGCTCAAGTGGCGGAAGACGAGGCGCAGTTCGGATCTTGGTGGGACTGAGCGGCGAGAAGCCCTTCAAATGGCGGAAGACGCGGCGCAGTTCGGACTTTGGTGGGAGCGAGGCGAGGGACGGGCCGTCGTGCGGGTCACTTCTTGTCGCGGCCGATCGCTCCTTTGAGGACTTGGATCGCTTCCTTGTCGATAAGGGCGAGGACGACGAGGTAGATGATGAAGTGACAGACCGCTGAGACAACGAGCGTGAGCGGGCCCCGGGCAAAATCGCGAAGGAACACCAGGTCGGCGCCCACAGCGGCCGCCCCTGCTACGGATGCCGTAAGGAACGGGATAAACATGTGGAGCCGCGGGAGCTCCTTGAGCACCGGCCGGACGATGAGCATTGTTCCGGCGAAGAGCGCGAGACCATAACCCGCGGCGAAGCCGTCGATTCCTGCGTAGGAAAGGCCGAGGCCGGACAAGACCCACGCGAGGACCATCACGGCCGTCATCTGGAAGAGAACGATCTTCGGCCGCGCGAGAGCATCGAACGCGGACGCGAGAAGAAATGGGAACATTCCGAGGGCGATGCCGACCGCAAAGAAGCGGAGCCCCGGCACGGCCTCGAGCCACTGGGCCGAATAGATGATTTCGGTGAGCGGCTCCGCGAGGCCGAGGAAGAGTGAGGAGATGAAGAGGGTGATCGCGACACCGAGGCGCAAGGTGCGCTCGAGCTCCGCTGCGAAGGCCTCTCGGTCTTCCCGAAGTCGGCTGAGCAGGGGGAAGTTCACGCGACCGAGAATGTCGATGAAGGTGAGGGGGAAGAAGGCGGTCTCGAGCGCCCAGGTCGTGATGCCGACCCCGTGACTTCCGACGCTGCGTCCGACGAGCACGGGCAAACTCGACCGAGTCAGGAGCGACAGTGCGGCGCGCGCTTGATAGGGGACGCCGAAGTTCAAGAGCGGTCGCAAGATCTTCCAGTCGAAGAAACGACTCGGAGCCCAGGGGCGAAGCGCAATGGCAGCCAAGAAGCTCAGGATCCCTTGGGCCAAGACGCCGCTCACCAGGGCCCAGGTTCCGTAGCCCAGGATCGCGAGGATGGACGCGACGAGATAGAAGGTGATCGAGTTGATGGTGTCGAGGATCGCGACCCGAACGAAGAGGACCTCGCGCTCGAGGAGGAGCGTGGGAACGACGCGCGCTGAGACGAAGATGAAGTTTGCAGCGAGAGCGCGCAGGATCCACGGCGTCTCGCTGGGCAGATCGGTCCAGAAGAGATGGAGGAAGGGTGCGACGCTGCTCGCACAGATGAAGACGAAGAGAGCGAGCCCGAGCTGCGCAAAGAAGACCGTCGAGAGTTCGTTCTGAGAGGGCTGCTCACCTTTTTGGACAAGGGCTCCACCGAGTCCGGCGTCGCCGACCAAGGTGAACACCGAGAGCACGAACTGGACCATGGCGAAGGTTCCGAACTCGGAGGGGCGGAGCTCGCGGGCCAGGACGATCATCCCGCCGAGGATGATGAACTGGTTGAAGATGGTCCGGATTAAAAGAGCGATGCGGCCGAGCTTGGCGCGGCGCGCGTAGAGGTCTCGGGCTTCTGACTCTCCGACGCGTTCGACGGGGACGCGAGCGACCCTCCCGTCTTCTGGATGACTTTCGCGGGCTGCGCCTTCGGTCAAGGTCGGAGGCTCATAACTATGGCGGCCGCTGGCAGCAACCGGAGCCGGGAGATTCTGGGAAATCTGACCATTCTTTTCAATTGCTCAAGAGAATCGTCCGATTCCGTGATCCAATGGCGGCAATTCCGTGATCCAATGGCGGCAGGAGTTCGGCCATGAAAAGAAGAATCTCTGTCTCCGTCGTTTCACCGTTTCTCTTTGGGCTTGTGAGCTTGGGCTGCGCCGCTACGCAGGGCGACGAAGGTGTCGGTTCACTCATCGCGACCGAAACCGAGCCAAGCGGCGAGAACTGTCCGAACGGCGGTGTGAAGCTCAATCATGGCACCGACGACGACTTCGACGATGTGCTCGACGAGGAAGAGATCCAGGGCGTTGAGTACATTTGCAACGGGGCCACAGGTCCTGTGGGCCCTGCAGGGCAGGACGGCGAGGATGGGGAAGATGGGGCGACGGGTCCGACCGGGCCGAGCGGCCCGACGGGTCCACAGGGGCGCACGGGCGAAACCGGTCCCGAAGGACCCTCGGGCGCAACGGGCCCAACGGGTCCGGCTGGTCCCGAGGGCCCCACGGGCGACGTCGGGCCCGAAGGGCCTCCGGGGGAGACAGGTCCAACGGGACCGACCGGCGACACGGGTCCCGAGGGCCCCGAGGGGCCCCAGGGACAGCCGGCGGGCCCGAAGGGCGATACCGGCGACAAGGGGGACCCAGGCTTTACCTCGCTCATCAACATCGTCGACGAACCTCCGGGAGCGAACTGTCCGAACGGCGGGCTCAAGATTCAGTCTGGGATCGACAACGGGGACGGGGGTGGGTTCGCGCGCAGCGGATCTCTCGAGCCTGGCGAGGTCGATCAGACCCAGTATCTATGCTCGGTCTAAGGCTGACTTGGTCGTCGCCTATTTCTTCTCGACGTCAACGTAGAAATCGCTCACAGCGAGCCCGGCGACAGGACCCTGCCAAACCTCGAACCCAATCGCCACAGAGTTGATGTGGGTTCCGGGGTAGGTGATGCCCCGGGCCGCGGCGTCGCGGAGGATGTCCATCACGTCGAACTCGAGCTCGCTGAGGTCTTGTCCTTCAGCGCGCACCCAGTTCACGATCGGTAGACCGTTGACCGTGCCTTGCACGATGTGCCAGCGCCCGGGGAGTCCTTGCACCTCGACGGAGGTGAACTTGCGGCTGCCGGCGGGGCTGAAGCGAGGCGGATCGCGCAACCAGACCATCAGGAAGGTCTGGAGTTGGGAGCCGTTGCCGACCCAAATATCGTAGGCGACGTTGTACCCGGCGTTTTCGGTTGGATCGCAGTTCCAGCGCATCCCCGTCTTGATCGAGCTCAAAGAGTCGATGGCGGCGGGGAGCCCGCAGTCGGGGACCTCAGGAACCGAGTACTGGCCGCAGAAGACGGAGGGGTAAGAGGCGGGCTCGCCGCGGTCGCCCGCGTCTCCTTGCATCGTGTCGATGGAGAAGCTCGTTCCGAGCCAGGAGATCGTGTGGCTTTCGAACTTCGGACCCCAGCCGTTCGTGATGAGAACATAAGGGACGCCATTTCGGCTGACGAACTCGGTCTGGTAGCGCTCGGAAGATGTGCCCTGTCCTGTGAACGTTCCGGTACCGAGTCGTGAGGGCACCACGCTGCCTGGCAAAGCTGCGCAGTTTTCCTCAGCGAAAGTCTTTCCGCACAGGGTACAGTCGCTGCACCCGAGGAGCAGGAGGCTCGCCGCCAAACCGAAGGACATGGGGCCGAGCGAAGAGAGGAAGCTCATGGTGAAAGGGAGGGTTCCAGGGGGCTCTCTGTCCGTCAATCCCAGCCGATATCCTGGCGAATCGCGGTCACGATGTAACAGTGAAAGATGCCGTCTTGTTCGGACTTATACTCGCTCTCGTAGTTCAGCCCGTAGGGCCAGAAATGTTGTCCGTCGCCGTGGATTTCCGCGGTCTCATCCCCGGTGAGCTCCCGGAGCCGGGCGGTCGCGATGGGCCCTGTGTACACGCCGTCTACGATCAGAGGATCGTAGGCGCCGTCGGCCCCGACTCCGAGCACGTGGGAGATCTCGTGCATCGCGGTTACGAAGTTCATTGAAGCGCGACTGCCAAAGCGAATCGAGCCGTTGGGATTCCCGTCGGCGGTCGGGACGCTCGGGTTATATTGGGCGTTAATATGCTTCTCGATCTGCGTGTAGCAGTTGTAGATCGAAAGAGCCTTGTCGAGCGCAGCCGTAATCCGCTCATAGGCTTCCTGTTCGTCGTTCGTCGGATTCGCGGCGCGCGCGAGCGTGTAGGTGATCTTGCCTTGGAAGGGACAGCCGTCTTGGGCTTCTCCTCCGGTTCCGCCTGTGGCGCTGCCGCCTGAGCTCGTGCCGCCGTCGCTCGGGGGACCTCCGCCTGCCCCACCCGGCACGGGGCTTCCGCCTGCCCCGGACAGGGTCCCGCCGGACGAAGCTGGGCTGCCGCCCACAGCCTGGGGATTGCCCCCGGTCCCGCCCGAGAGGAAGCCTCCCGAACCCGTGACTTGACCGCCGCTGGCGATGGCTCCGCCTGAGCTCGAGCCTCCTGCCGGGAGGGCTCCGCCGATTCCCGGGGAGCCCCCTGTTTCGCTGTCCGGAGCCAGCGAGTCGTCAGACGAACCGCTACAGGCGAAAACGCTTGTGAGCAGAAGAAGAGAAAGGACAGAAGGTCGGCGGCGCATCGGAACCTTGCCCCTCTTCTAGCACGGCCCTTCGCCCCGGCGCCTGAGCTTGCGCAGAGTGGCCTCATCCCCGCTTTGGGCGAAAGTTTCGGACAGAGCGAGAATCGCCCGTCGGGCGAGCACTCAGAGGTTCAAGGTCCTCCGATGCGAGTCTCCGATGCGAGTCATTTCGGCGTTTTTGTTTTCGGGTCAGGTTGGCTCCGTTTTTCCTGAATCCGCTCGAAGGCGTCTTTGGTGATTTCCGGCGCGATCGAGAGTCCGCCCGCGCGTCGACCCACCATGCGCACCGCGAGGATAGAGATGCGTCGATTGCTCACGTGGAAGGGATCGTCCGTCTTGTAGAGATCCATCGAACCGTGGGCGAACACGCCGGCAAAACGATTCGAGGGCAGTCCTGCCTGTTCGAGGACGTTGCGCGCGGCGGCCGCCCGCTCGAAAGAAAGGGTCCAGTTGTCCCGCTGGGCGCCTTTCGGGAATGGTCGCGCGTCGGTGTGCCCGTGAACCTCGATCGGGTTGCGGAGCGAATCGAGGGCAGGAGCCATCAGCCCGAGCAGCTCCACGAGCTTCGGCTTGAGGGCGGACGAGGAGAGGTCGAAGAGCAAGTCCTCGCCGCCGTCGAGAATTTCGATGAGCAGCCCGCGGTCGATCGTGCGGATTTTGACGTTCTTCGCGATCGGGCTCAGGCCCAAGATGGCGGCTTCGACTTTCTGGGCGGTCTTCTGGAGATCATCCTGCTCGGCTCGCGCTTCGACGATCTTCTCCCGATCGGAGAGCCCCGTGGTGCCGTCTTGGATCCCTTCGCCCATCTCGATGAGGGAGACGCCGCCTTCGGGAAACACACCCGTTCGGAAATAGTGGGAGATGATCTTCCGCTCGACTTGGTCGGTCTGCGAAACCAGCCACAGGACCATGAAGAGCGCCATCATCGCGGTGACGAAGTCCGCGTAGGCGACTTTCCACGCGCCACCATGGTGCCCCCCGTGACCACCTTTTTTCTTGATGATGACGACGGTGCCCTGTCCGCTCGAGTTGGGCTTCACGGGCGCGTTCATGGGCTATTTCCGGTCTTTGGGGGGCTCTGGCCGCTCTTCGGTGAACACCGCGCGGCGGCTGTATTCGACGGCGACCGCCGGGTTGACCCCGCGCGCGGCTGCGAGGAGTCCTACCCGGATACAGTTGATGTAACGGCTCTCCGCCTTGTTTGCGAGCTCGATGGCGTTCGCGAGTGGACTCATGACGCCATAACAGAGAAGAATGCCGAGAAAGGTTCCGACGAGCGCCGCGGCGACGTGGTGCCCGATTTCTTCGGGGCCGCCGTCGAGGTGACCCATGGTGATGATGATGCCTAGGACCGCAGCTACGATGCCGAGGCCGGGCAGCGCGTCCGAGGTGGTTCGGATCAACCCAACGGGCTCCGCCTCCTCCTCGTGCATCGTCTCCATCTCCATGTCGAAGAGGAGCGTCAGGTCTTCGACGTGGGTGCCGTCGACCAGGAGCTTCAGGCCCTCTACGAGGAAGTGTGAGGCGTGGTGCCGGGCCATGACGCCCGGATGCTTACTGAAGATGGGGCTCTTCTCGGGTTCCCAGACGTGGGACTCGAGGGCCAGCATGCCTTCGCGCCGGATGACCTGAAACAGGTTCTCCATGAGCTTGAACAGCTCCTCGTAGTCGCTCCTCGTGGGGGGCTTGGAGAAGGCGCGGCCGAAAGCACGCTTGACCCGGCCGAGGGCTCCTCCCGGGGCCGACGCAACGAGGCTCCCGAGCGCAGCCCCTGCAATGACGACGAACTCGTTGGGCTGGAAGAGGACGGGAAAAGGCCCCCCAGCCATGGCAAAGCCTCCAGCCACGCACACGAGTACGATGACGAGGCCGAGGATCGCGGTCATGCTGAGTCACTACGGCGCGGGGGGCGGCGCCCTTTAGGTCCCCGCGTCTCGGGATGAGAAGGGAAATCCCCTTGCCGAGCGCCGGCTCCGATGCTCATACTCGGCGCCTCCCGAACCGGAGCCTCTGGACCCCGGTGCGCGATTTCAGCTCCGGCGTCGTCTAACGGCAGGACAAAGGACTTTGAATCCTTGAATCATGGTTCGAATCCATGCGCCGGAACCCCTCTCCTCAGCCCTCTCGCATGGGCGTGAAGGCGAGCTCGTGAAATCGCTGGGGGCCGTCTCAGCTCGCGTTGCCGCACGTTGGGCGGTGCAGGCGCGCGATCGCAGAAGGGCGCCATTTTCGTCGGACAATCGTCCAGTGCTCGGCACATCGGCATAGCTCCTCCCCGGCTACCTTCAAAGGTACGACCCGGGGAGAAATTTTCTTTCCTGCGCGGGTGCGCTCTCATTTTTCGCTGCTTGGGGCGCCGATCTGCCTTTCCCTTCCAGTGTGGGTCTATCAAGCTTGCGCGAAGCCTATGTTGTCTCCTCGCCGCCCGTTTTCGGGAGCCTTATTGTTTGTCACCACTGCCCTGTGGCTCGCGTGCAGCGCGCGCTCCCCGAACCCAGGGGAGCCGGATGGCGGTCCCGCGGACGGACAGGATGGAAGCGGAACCGGTTCCAGGTCGGGGACGGGATCCTCGGGGAACGGCGACGATGATGACGATGGGGGCCTGATCATCGGCGACAAGTGTGGCGATGGCGCCGTTCAGCCGCCCGAGGCCTGCGATGATGGGAATGTGTTAGGCGGCGACGGCTGTTCGCCGGGCTGTCAGGTCGAGGGGCAGGATTGGGTCTGTCCGCCGACCGGGGGCGCCTGCACGAACGACGCCGCTTGCGGCAACGGGATCGTCAACAGCCAAGAGGTGTGTGACGACGGGCGAGAGCCCGCGGACGGCGATGGTTGTTCCGCCGATTGCAAGACAGTTGAGGAGGGGTGGGAATGTCGAGTTCCTGGACGCCCCTGTACGCCGCGCTGTGGCGACGGCATCTTGATCGGAAACGAAGCGTGCGACGACGGGAATCCGGCGGACGGCGACGGTTGCTCGAGCACCTGTCAGGTGGAGCCGGGCTGGTCCTGCAAAGGTGCCCCCTCTGCATGCACGCAGTCGGTGTGCGGAAACGGAGAGGTTGAAGCCGGAGAGAGCTGCGATCTCGGGGAGGCGAATGGTCTCTTCCACGGCGACGGCTCGGGATGTTCGAAGACCTGTACGAAGGAACCAGTTTGTCGCGACGCCGAAGGAAAGACTCAGGCCTGCGCCCCTGTTTGCGGCAACGGCAACGTTGACGAGGGTGAGGCTTGTGACGACGGAAACCTGGTGGCCGGCGACGGCTGCTCACCTACTTGTGAGATCGAGGACGGCTTCACTTGCAACCCGAAGGAAGTGAGCGACTTGGATGATTGCGGCGGTACGCCTTGTCTCCGCCTTCCGATCAAGTTCCGCGACTTCGATCACGAGGGGCTCCCGACGGGACACCCGGACTTCTACTACATCGGCTCCGGAAGCGGCGCGAACACGCGCAACTGCGTCCCGAACGCCAGCGGCAACGAAGACCCGACCTTGATCACGGCGAACGCCTGCTGGACGAGCGACTCGACGGACCTTTGCCAAGGGGTCGCCGCTGCGACACTTGGTCCTGACGGCAAGCCTGTCGCCGGCCCCACGCAGACCTGCAAGTGCCGCTTTACGGACTGGGACGAAACGGGCATCGCTGCCGGTCCCGGACCTGGCACCAAGGACGCGAGCTGCGACAGCGGTGGCTCCGCGCAGCCCGCGCGCGTCGAGGTTCCGAATGCGAAGGTCTACGACAGCGCCGCGAGCTTCAAGCAGTGGTTCACCGACGATCCGACGGTCAACACGACCACCGTCGGTACCCTGGAGCTCCTCGAAATTGGTCAGAACCTCTACCAGTTCTCGAGCTCGACCGACGATTGTGTGGACGGCGTCTGCCGTAGCCAGAGCCTGACCGGCAGCACCGTGTACGACGACATCGCTGCAGCTACCGGGCGCGCCGCGGGCGACTTGGTGAGTGGTTTCTTCCCGCTCGAGAGCTCGGATCGTCCGAAGGTGTGTAACCTCTGGCCGTACTGGACAAACAATCCTTCGTGCCGCGCTGAAGAAGGCGCGAGCCCCGGCGCGCAGTGGGATCCGGCGGCGAACATGGGCAACGGGAACTTCGTTCACCCCGTCCAGGGCATCAAGCGAAACTTCTACTTCACGACCGAGGTTCGTTACCTGTTCCGCTTCACTGGCGGCGGTACGCTGAACTTCTTCGGCGACGATGACGTCTTCGTCTTCATCAACGGCGTGCTCGCCCTCGATATGGGCGCTCCCCACGAGCGACTCATGGGCTCTGTGACTTTGCCCACAGGGGCCGGTGGAGCTGCTTGGACGATCTCCGCGGTCGATCCGGTCACTGGGGTGGTGGACACTCCGGCTCGCGGTTCCGGCATGTCTCCCGCGCTTGGGCTCGAGGTGGGCAAGATTTACGAGATCGCCGTGTTCCACGCCGATCGTCATCCCCGTGAGTCGAACTACCAGCTGACCATCTCGGGCTTCTCGACGACGAAGAGCGAATGTGTTCCGACCTGCGGAAACGGTCGGCCGCTGTTCGAGGGAGACGGCGTTGGAACTCCCACCGCCGGCGAAGAGTGCGACCTTGGAACCGCCAACAACACCGGCGCTTACGGTGGTTGCACTGCGGACTGCAAGTTCGGACCCTTCTGCGGCGACGGCACGGTTCAGGAAGATGCCGGCGAGGAGTGCGACAACGGTTCCCAGGGGAACAACGCACCCCTGTATTCCGTGGAGGGCGGTGTCGCGGATAGTTGCACGCCCGCTTGCAAGAGGGCCCACTTCTGCGGCGACGGCATCCTCGATGGTGACTTCGGCGAAGAGTGTGACGCCGGAGAGAAGAACGGAGTGGGGGCCTGCACGCTCGACTGCAGGATTGAGGCGAAGTAACCCGATGGGCGCCTAGCGAAGGTGAGCGAGACGGTCAGCCTCGCTCACCTTTTCCCTTTTTGTGGACCTAAAAGGCGCGTTTGCTCTCGAACAAGGGCGCAAAACGGGGGCGGCGGCTGAAATGAATTCGAGCCCGACCGGCGCTAGCCGGGCGGGCTCGACGAAAGCGCCTGGACGACCAGCTCAGCTGATCTTGCGGTACTTGATCCGGCGCGGCTGATCCGCATCTTCTCCCATGCGTCGCTTTCGGTCCTCCTCGTAGGCCTGGTAGTTGCCTTCGAACCACTCGACGTGGCTGTCGCCTTCGAAGGCCAGGATGTGGGTTGCGATGCGATCGAGGAACCAGCGATCGTGGCTGATGACAACGGCGCAGCCGGGGAACTCGAGCAGTGCTCCTTCCAGGGAGCGGAGCGTCTCGACGTCGAGATCGTTGGTCGGCTCGTCGAGCAGGAGCAAGTTTCCTCCCTGCTTGAGGAGCTTCGCGAGGTGAACCCGGTTTCGCTCTCCGCCGGAGAGTGTTCCGACCAGCTTCTGTTGATCGCTGCCGCGGAATCCGAACCATCCGCAGTAGGCGCGTGAGTTGACCTCGCGCTTGCCGAGCTCAACCGTGTCCTTGCCTCCGGTGATCTCTTGCCAGACGTTGTTCTTCGGATTGAGAGCTTCGCGCGACTGGTCGACGTAGGAAATCTGAACCGTTTCCCCGAGTGTGAGCGTTCCCTTGTCGGGCTTTTCCTCGCCGATGAGCATCCGGAACAGCGTCGACTTACCGGCGCCGTTCGGACCAATCACGCCGACGATGCCGCTCCGGGGCAGGCGGAAGGAGAGGTTTTCGAAGAGGAGCTTCTCGCCGAAGGCTTTGGTGAGACCCTGAGCTTCGATGACGTTTTCGCCGAGACGGGGCCCGGGCGGGATCGTGATGTCGCTTCCGCCGACGTCGCCGGAGCTCGCCTGATTCATGAGCTCTTCATAGGCGGAGAGACGCGCCTTGCTCTTGGCTTGGCGAGCGCGCGGCGACTGCCGAACCCACTCGAGCTCTTGCTTCAACTTTCGCTGACGGGCGCTTTCCTGTTTCTCTTCCTGGGCCAGACGAGCCTGCTTCTGTTCGAGCCAGCCCGAGTAGTTCCCGTGGAAGGGATAGCCCCGCCCGCGATCGAGCTCGAGGATCCATTCGGCGACGTCGTCCAAGAAGTAACGGTCATGGGTGACGGCGACGACCGTGCCGGGATACTCCTTGAGGTATCGTTCAAGCCACGCCACCGACTCGGCGTCGAGGTGGTTGGTGGGCTCGTCGAGCAGCAGCATGCCAGGGTTTTCGAGCAGGATGCGGCACAGCGCCACGCGCCGTTTTTCACCGCCGGAGAGGTGCTCGATCTCGGCATCGCCCGGCGGACAGCGGAGAGCGTCCATGGCGCGCTCGACCTTGGCATCGAGATTCCAGGCGTCGACCGCGTCGATCTTGTCCTGCAGCGCCGCCTGTTTCTCGAGGAGCGCGTTCATCTCATCGTCGCTCATGGGCTCCGCGAACTTCATGCTGATTTCTTCGAAGTCAGCGAGCAGTTTCTTCGTGTCGCGGACGGCATGGTCGACCGCCTCTCGCACGGTCCTGACGTCGCCGAGGTCGGGCTCCTGAGCGAAGTAACCAATCTTGATGCTCGGATGGGGTCGAGCCTCCCCGGTGTATCCATCATCGACCCCTGCCATGATGCGAAGGAGCGAGCTCTTGCCCGAGCCGTTCGTTCCGATGACGCCGATCTTGGCGCCCGGAAGGAAGGCGAGGGTGATGTTGTCGAGGACCTTCTTGTCGGGGGGGTGAACGCGGGTGACCCCTTGCATTGTGAAGACGAAATCCGCCATGCGGGCAGGCTAGAACAGGCCCGGAAAATGGCTAGCGCTACCGCTCTGCGCGAGCGAGTTCGCGGGCGAGCGCGAGAAGGCGGTTTGGATCGTTGTCTTCGGGGTGAGCGAAAGTGTGGCTCAAGAGGGAAAAGAGGAGCGCGCGTACTCGTGGGCCTTTTTCGACGACCTGAGCATCGATCAGGTCTTTCCCTGAAATCGCGAGCTCGACAACGGCGAGGGGAACACCGCTCTTGAGCTCTTCTGTGGCGAGCGTGAGGAAGCTCTCGGGTGCGCCGCGCTCCTGGGCGAAGGCGAGCGCGCTCGGAGCAAGTGCTCTGCCGCGGGCAGAGAGCCACTTTCGAACCGCCTCCGCGGAAAGTTCCTCGGGCAACGACATGGCGGCGACGAGACCCACCACTTCATTTCGATCGTGATTCGACAGGCGCAGCCGATCGAGCGTGTCCGGGAGCTCCTTTTCCGGCAGGCTGAGCCCGTCATAGAGCAGGTGCGCAAGGCGCCGGACCGGGTTCGGGGCGGCGCCATCGAGGCGGGCCCAGATCGCCTCGATGGGCTCGCGTGGCGGCGCGGCGAAGAGCGCAGGGCAGGTGACCTGGAGCAGACCGTCCTCAAGCAAAATCCGAAAGCAGCGGCTCGGGCAGCGCGAGCGGAGCGCCTTGAACCACTCTGCTTGGACGCGCTCGACGCTCACGCGAGAGAACCGCTCGAGGGAAGGGCGAATGGCGGCGCGCGTGCCTTCTTCGAGCGACATCTCGAGCTGGGCCGAGAAGCGGGCCGCCCGAAGCGGGCGTAGGCCATCCTCCTGGTAGCGCGCGGCCGGATCGCCGACCGCGCGGATGATGCCCTGCTCGAGGTCTTGGATGCCACCGAAAGGATCGGCGATCGTCTTGTCTTTTAGGTCGTAGGCGATCGCGTTCACCGTGAAGTCACGGCGCGCGAGATCTTTTTCGATCTCACTCACGAAAAACACACTGTCGGGACGCCGACCGTCGCTGTGGCCTTCTTCGCCCCTGAGCGTGGTGACCTCGAAGGAGCTGCCCTTGTGGAGCACCGTGACGGTGCCGTGGGCGATGCCGGTCGGGATGACCCGACGAAACAGCGGTTTTACCTGCAAAGGGAGGGCATCTGTCGCCAGATCCCAGTCCCCCGGGACGACATCCCGACCGAGACATCCGGCCAAAATGGCGTCGCGCACTCCGCCCCCCACAGCCCATGCGCGGAACCCAGCGCGAGCGAGGACCTCGGCTACCTCTTCGACTTCGACCGGAATCAGTCGGGCGATGGCAGCGCGTGCTTCTACTTCTTCGAGCCCCATGGATCGACGATTCCTTCGTCGCGAACAGCCTTGGTCTGGACCGAGCGTTTTTCGCTCGCCGCGGGCGCGGGGCGTGGCGCGGCGGGCCGAAGCTGAGCTTTTTCTTTTTTGAGCTCGACGGTGAGCCGAGGCCGGCTTCCGTCCACGGTGAGGACCTCAGGAATGTAGCCGGTCTTCGTGATTTTGATTTCGATGGGACCGTCGGTCGCGTCGAGCACGACGGGGCTTGTGCCGAGGTCTTTGTCCCCTTGGAAAATGTGCGCGTCGAGGGGCGCCACCGCGAGAGCAACCTTTCGCTCCGTGCGAGCTGGCTCTTTCGGCGCCTCAACGTTTGTCTGTGCAGTCTGCGCTTTTGCCGGCTTTTCGGGGCGGACCTTGGGGGCGCTGCTCTTCTGAGCTGGGGCGAGGCCGAACCAGAGTGTCGCTCCGAGGAACCCGACCAGAAGCGCCGCGACGGCCCAGGTGGGCACGTGGGGAGCGCGTGGTGCGCCGCCGCTGTCGTCCGTCGAGCGGAACATGTTCAGCTCCGACGAGCGCGAGTCCCTCTTGGTCAGGTCGACGTGTCGCATAGCAAGCGGCGTTTCTCCTGAGAGGAGGCGCTCGAGATCTTGGCCGAGCTCACGCATCGAGTGGTAGCGCGCGCTCGGGTCTTTCAGCAGGCAGCGCTGAATGATGGCCTCGAGCTCTGGCGGTATGTCCTTGCGGGTGCTCTCCACGTCCTGCATCCGCGGAGGCAGCTTGTACATGTGCTGCGTGAGGATGGACATGAAGTTGTCGGCGTCGAACGGGAGCTTCCCCGTCGTGAGCTCGAACAAGATCACCCCGAGTGAATAGACGTCGGAGCGAGGATCGACGTCGCGACCCGCCGCCTGTTCGGGCGACATATAGTGGGGGGTGCCGAAGACCTGTCCGGCTTGGGTGAGTTGGCCGGTGGCGGTAGTGGCTTTGGCGATGCCGAAATCGAGCACTTTGACGAAGTCTTCTTCGGCGCCGTGACGGATCAGGAAGATATTGTCGGGCTTGAGATCGCGGTGGACGATGCCGGCTTCGTGGGCGGAGCCGAGCGCTTCGGTGAGCTGGATCGCGATGTTCAAGAGGCGCGGCAAAGGCAGCGGCTCGGTCTTGCTCAGGAGGTTTGTGAGGGGAACGCCCTCCAAGAACTCCATGAGGAAGTAGGTCGCTCCGTCCGGCAGCCGACCGAAATCCAAGATGCTGATGATGTGAGGATTGCCGATCGAGGAGGCGGAGCGCGCTTCGTTCAAGAAGCGTTCGGTGACCTCGGTGTTCCGCGCCATATCGAGGCGGAGCACCTTCATCGCGACAAGCTTGTCGATGATGAGGTGGCGGCAGCGGTACACCACGCCCATGCCGCCTTCCCCGAGCCGCGCCTCGACCTCGTAGCGGTCGTCGATGATCGCGCCGATGTAGGGATCGGGATTCCCAGGGATCCAGCTCGTCCGGGCGATCGGCACACCCGAAGTGGTCGTCATCGTGACGAGCCGGATCGAGCCGGAGTCCGGGGGACCCAAATCGACGTGCGTCTCTTTGAGCCGGGAAGGGGGAACGGAATCTTCGGAAGTCATGGGGCGGCCACGAGTGGCTCGGCGGCCGGAGCGGGCCGCGGGCGAGCTTAGCATCGCGCCTGCGCTTCTTGCCCGGCGGGAGCCCTACTATTGGCGAAAATTCTCGCCGAAAGGCGCATAAATATGTGTAAGGAGAGTCGCGAATCGATGCTAGACGGGCATCCGCATGGGTTTCCCTCTCGACCTCGCGCTGCGCTACATGCGCTCGAAAAAGCGAGCTTCCATCTCGCTTGGGACCTTCTTTGCCATCGCCGGCGTTGCGCTGGGCGTTGCGGGCCTGGCCACGGCGATCAGCGTGACGGGCGGATTTCGGAAGCAGTTCCAGGACAAGGTCCTCGGGGTGAACGCGCACGTTCTAGTGCTCAAGCGTTCAAGTTATTTCGGGGAGTACCGCGAACTCATCGAGAAAATTCAGGGACTTCCGGAGATCGTGGGCATCGCGCCTTTCACGATCAACCCGATGATGGTGACCAAGGGGAACAAGACCGCGACGGGTGTGCTGCTCAAAGGGGTCGAACCTGGGGGAATCGAGAAGGTGCTCGACCTGCCCAAGTACATGCAGGAAGGCAGCCTCGAGGGGCTCCGTCTTCCTGGCTCCAAACCGCCGCTGCCGAAGGCTCTGACGATTCGGTCTTCCAAGAAGAAAAAGAAGGAAGACGCTGGTTCTCTCCTCGACGAAGTCTCGAAACTCATCGCCGAAGAGGACAGTCTAGAGCGAGAAGCTAAGGAAGACTCGGCAAAGCTCGATCTCGCCGCGGACGCACCACGCGGCAGTATCGCACCGGCCGCGGGCTATGACTCGACGCTCCCGGAGGACGACCTCTTGCCGGCGGAGCTGAACCCCGACCCCTGCCAGGTGGGGAGCCAAATCCTGCCCGGAATCGTCATCGGCCGTACTTTGAGCCGGAACCTGAAGGCGGCCCTCGGAGACTGCATTCAGGTCACCTCTCCCACGATCGGGTTCTCTTTTTCTTCGGACGGAGTCCGAGCGCCGATCGCTAAACAGTTCCGGGTGATCGGGATCTTCGAGGCGGGTTTCGACCAATACGACGCGAAGCTCGTTTATGCGGACCTGCATCAAGCGCAGGAGTTCTACGACTCCGGCGACAGCGTTACCGGCATCGAAATGCGGATTCAGGACGTCGACCGAGCGAAACAGGTCTCAGCTGAGGTCTCGAAGCTGCTCGAGGGCACGCTCCTTTACACGATGGATTGGGAGGAGCTCAATCACGGGCTCTTCACCGCCTTGCACATCCAACAGATCGTGATGAGCATTGTCTTGGGCTTTATCATCGTGCTCGCGGCGTTCACTGTGATCGCGACGCTGATCATGATCGTGCTCGACAAACGTCGCGAGATCGCGGTGCTCAAGGCCATGGGCGCGAGTGATTCAGCCATCCTCCGCGCGTTCCTTTACCAAGGCGGCATCATCGGGGTCGCGGGAGGTATCCTCGGGCTCGCGATCGCTTTTGCGGTCTGTATGACGCTGACTCGAGTGTCTTTGCCCCTCGATCCGAAGGTCTATTTCATCTCGAGTCTGCCGGTCGACATGCAGCCGATGAACTTCGTGCTCGTCTTCGTGTTCGCTGTGTTCGTGTCGGTGGCGGCGACGATTTGGCCCGCGCGTCACGCTGCGCGTTTGCGGCCGGTGGACGCTTTCCGGGAACAGTGAGCAAAGTGAGCTCTCAATCGGGCGCCGCTCGGCACTTTCTGGCGGCGCGAAGTGCCCCTCGAGCCAGCTCAAGTAGCCGGCGAAGGCGTCGATATTTTCTGCGCCGATCCTTCCGGGAGCCTTAGACCGACCAGAAGGGCGGTGCGAAATGGCCCTCGAGCCAGCTCAGGTAGCCGGCGAAGGCGTCGATGCAGTTCGGGAAGCCCGGGATCAAATACGATAGGCCGTAAGGAACCAGGACCAGGACAAAAAAGGCCAAGCGTGGCCAGCGGGGCCAGAGCCGCTCGGCGACTGCGCCATGGATCGCGAGCGCAGCCGACAAGACGAGCACGAAGAGCGTGGCGTGGACAGGCCCAGAGAGACCTAAAGGGAGCTCCCTGAGGGGCGTCGCCGTCATTTCGGCGCGAATGAACCCGGGGAGGACGCCGACCAAGGTCAGAAGGGAAAGAGCGATGAAGAGGCCGAGGGCGCGTGGCGCGAGAGCTTCCACGCTCCATTTCGAGCTCCGAGGTTCTTCCTTGGGCTTCTGCTCCGCGGCCTTCGATGTCTGCTTCGGCCTCCTCTGGGTGAGTCGGTTGATGAGCGGCATCCCGAGCAGGATGAGGAAAAGCGGGAGCAGCTCGCGCCACTCTTCGGGAACGTGAGGAGCGAGGGCAGGCGCGGCGTTTGTGACCAGCGCCATGAGCCCCATGAACAGGAAGATGAAAAGGAACCAGCTTCGCCCGTAGCGCTCGCGGCGAATCCGGATCAACTCGAGTGTGCCGCCGAGCCCGAGCGCGAGGGTTGCATAGACGAGAACGGGCAGGACAAAGAAGCGGCCGACCTCAGGAACGCCGATACGCTCTGCGAAAACCGGCGCGACAAAACCGGCTGCGCCCAAGAACAGGGCGCTCAGGCGCAGCCCAAAGTACGACCAGGTCCGGCGGGCCTTCCTGGTGCTCGCGATCCCCTCCCGGAGCATCGCGAGACCCTCCGAGCGCTCCGGCTGGGGAGCCATGGAGCTATAGAGGTCCACGTGGGGCTGAACGGGCGAGGGACCGGCCATGGCTGGCAAATACGCTAGCAGCTCCAGGAGTTGAAATCTCGGCCCCTTTGGGGCGATGCTCCTCGCCCCCATGGCTGCCGCGCCCCAAGAAAGTTCCCGCGCTGAGAAGACTCGTTCGATGCCGAGCGAAGAGGAGCTCGACGCCCCCTCGCGGCAGACCCTCTGGATGCTCGGAATCATGGCCTCGGCCACCTTGGCCATGTGGGTGATGGGGCGAGTCGCCTGCAACTACCATGTGCCCGGCGAGAGCCTGACCCCCCGCGCTCTCAGCGCCGAGGAGCGGAGCAAGTCTTCGAAAGACGCGGCCATGGAGTTTGCTCGCGCGATCGAAGCTGGTGATTTTGCCACGGCACGTTTGGTTGCGACCGGGGCCGCGCTCTCCTTCGTCGAAGAACAAGAGAAGGCCTGTTCGGATTGTGCTGCGCGGCAGAGCGCCAAGGAGGCGATCCGCATGGTCGGTGTTGTCCAGGAGGACAACGGCAAAGAGGGCTACGTATCCGTCACCGTGCAGGGGGGCGCTCGCGGAGAGCAGAAGAGCCTCCTCCATGTGGTGCGCGGACCCAAGTCGTTCCAGGTGAGCGAGGTGCTTCCGCTCGACGCAAAGATTCCGAAGCTCGAGCGTCCGAGCGCGAAGACCGATTCCTCCAAGGGCACAAATGCGGTTCCGCCGCTCCTTCGTCGCCCCAGCGAGCCAGCCTCGAGTTCGAGCGAAGAGAAGCGGTGAGCGGCGAACGAGAGCTCACTTCGGATTGAGCCAGGTGCGGATTGTCGAGGCCCCCGCAGGCCCGACGTGCACATCGATCACCCGTCCATTTTCATCGAGCAGCGTGTACGTCGGGAGCGCCTCGACGCGGAAGGCTCGGGAGAAGGAACCGTCGTGGTCGGTGAGGATGCGGTGGCGAATCGGCCAGGAACGAGCCGCGCGCTGGAGAGAATCCATCGACTCGTCGACGCTCACGACGACTACGTCAATCGGCGCTTCCTTTCCCATGTCGAACAAAGCTTCGAGGTGGACGTTGGAGCGTTTGCAGGCGCCGCACCAGCTTGCGACAGCGGCGACCAAGAGCGGCCGACCGTTCGGCTTTAGGAGCTCCGTCTCACCGCTCAGCGTCTTGAGATAGAGAGGGTCGATCCGAGAGCCTGGCTCTGCGCCGGTCGACTGCTGGCGCACGAGGCTCCAAATGACGGCGACGAACGTGAGAACGAACACGACGTCGAAGATCCGAGCGAGTACGCGTTTCATCAGGATCCGACCGAAGTGAGCACGACATCCGAGGAAGAAGGGCCTCGCCGAACGGGGAGGGCGGCCTCTTCTCTATGGAACCCCCCGAGCGCCAGGACAATTCCCGGCGTCCCCCGGCCGCATCCGGGCCGGGGGCAGGATCCCAATCTTTTCGGAGGTCTTGGGGCTCAGAGCATCGACTTCAAGTCGAGCATCTCTTCGACGTTCGGGAGCAGAACGAGCTCAACACGCCGATTCTGTTGCTTGCCCTCCGGCTTGTCGTTCGACTCCACCGGATCGGTATCGCCGTAGCCGGCGACGTGAAGATGCGTCGGGTCGAGGCCGCCACCCTTCTGGGACACCGGCGCGACCAGGGCCAAGAGGACCGAGCGCGCACGCATCGCCGAAAGGCCCCAATTGTCGCCGAATTTCCCGCCGCGGAGCGGCGCCGAGTCCGTGTGCCCGGCCACCTGGAAGAAACGGCTCATGAGCTGACTGTCGGTGCGGATGACCTCCGCGACGGCGAGGACGACGTCGAGACCTTCATCGCGCAGCTGGTCGCTGCCGGAGGCGAACAGAACGTCGCCCGGGAGCCGAATCACCATGCGATTGTGTCGGATTTCGACCTTCAGGCCGAGGCTCACGAGCTTCTTCAGCTTCGCCTGGAGGACCTCAAACCGTGAACGGATTTGCTCGAGCTGCTCCGCGCGGCGACGGTACTCGTCGACCGCTGCCTGGAGCTGCTCCACATCCTTTGCGAGGCGCTCCTTCTCGGTGGCGCCTTGCTCGAGCTCGCTCGTGATCTGGTCGAGGTTCACGCCCATTTCCTTCAGGCGCGCAGACAACTCGGCGACGCGAAGTTTGGTGGCTGCGAGCTCTTCTTCGAGCCTCTCTCGTTGGCTCTTCTCGTCATTGTATTGGCTCTCGAGCTTGCCGTACTTGTCGAGCTGCGCCTGCCACTCGGCCTCAGAATGTCCGCAACCCACAGCCGCGAGCGCCAAGACGAGGGCGCAGAGCTTTCCGCTAAATCTTCTCATGCCTCGATTCCTCCAAGGATGCCCGGGGCAGCCGCGTGGGCCTTCCCGGGTCGGGGCGACGATACAGATCCCGGGGCGAGTGGGGAAGGGGCCGCGCCTCCTCAGTGGAGCATCGGGCCGGGTTCAGCTAGGGAGCAAAGGAAGGTCATGGCGCGTATCGCTGTCGTCGAAGATGAGGTCGACCTCTGCCACGTGATTGAATTCAACCTGGCGCAGGCTGGGCACGAGGTGCGGGTGGCCGAGAGTGGGCGAGCGGGGCTTGAGCTGATCCAGAGCTTCAAGCCGGACCTGGTCCTTCTCGATGTGATGTTGCCCGAGATGAGCGGGCTCGAGGTCTGTCGTCAGCTGAAGTCGGCGCCGGAGACAAAAGGGATTTTGGTGATCATGCTCACTGCGCGAGGGGACGAAATCGATCGTGTGGTGGGTTTCGAGATGGGCGCCGACGATTATGTCGTCAAACCGTTCTCTGTACGCGAGCTTGTCCTTCGTGTCGCGGCCCTCCTGCGTCGAGTGGCAGAGCCGAAAGGTCCGGCAGAAACGCTCATCACCTTCGGAAACCTCAAGCTCGATCTCGAAGCGCACAGAGTTTGGGTTCAAGGAGTCGAGGTCGAACTGACGGCGCTCGAGTTTCGGCTCCTGACGTTGCTCTATGAGCGGCGCGACCGAGTGCAGTCGCGCTCGACATTGCTGGATGTTGTGTGGGGGATTTCTGCAGAGGTGACGACCAGAACCGTCGACACTCACGTCAAACGCCTGCGGGAGAAGCTCGGAGTGGCGCGGGATTACATCGAGACGGTCCGGGGTGTGGGTTATCGGTTCGTCGCGGATCCGGCAGAAGTTAGAGACGGGAGTGGGGCGTGAACGCTGCTTCGTCACAGAATCCCTCGAACGCGGGACGCGCGCTCACCCTGAAGGGCCGCCTCCTCGGCATCTGCGCTCTCACGCTCCTCGGGGCTCTCTCTATCTCGGGCATACTTGTCAGCAACGACCTCGCGGAGCGCGCTGAGCAGCGAGCGGTTTCGGATCTCCGGAGTCGCCTCTCGGTGGTGACGCTTTGGGCGGACGCCGCGCCGACGCGAGAGCCGGCAGCTTGGGATGCCTTGGCGCACGCGCTCGCGGAGCGCACCAAGGCCCGTGTTTCATTCATCGCAGAAGACGGGCGTCTGCTCGGTGACTCAGAGCTCGAGCCTGAACAGGTCGCGAGCGCCGCGAATCAGCGCACGCGCCCCGAGGTGCATGCGGCGCTCCGGGGCGAGTGGCGAAGTGTGATCCGACGGGCTGACGAGGGCAGCGAGAAGGTTCGATACGTAGCGGCTCCGCTGCGGACGGACGGGCGCGTTGTGGCCGTCGCGCGTTTGGCGGCCCCGGTCGCTGAGGCCGAAGAGCTCAAGTTCTTACGGGATACGCTCATTTTCTCGGCGGCTGTGGCGCTCATCTTCGGACTGGCCGTAGCTTGGGGCCTATTGCGCGCGGTGTTCCGGCCGGCTCGGCAGCTGACGGAGGTGGCTTCCCGGATGGCTGAGGGCGACTTGAGCGCTCGCGCGCGCGTCGAGGGCGTCCTCGAGTACGAGGAGCTCGGAGCAGCACTGGAGCAGCTCGGCCAAGGCCACTCCAGGGCGCTCGAGGCTCTCCGTCAGGAGCGCGATCGCTTGCGCGGGATTCTGTCGAGCATGGACGAGGGGGTGCTCTTCCTCGATGAAGATCGACGGATCGCGCTCATCAACCCGAAGCTTCGCGAGATGCTGCTCATTCAGGGCGACGTGAGAGGCCGCACCGTGCTGGAGGCGATTCGGCACGCCGATCTCGACGAGCTGATCGACGAGGCTTTCGACGACGAGGAGGGCGGGGGCCCGATCCAAGGTGAGATCCACGTGAGCGGCATCATGCCGCGCCAGGTCCTGGTGCGCGCGCAGCGGCTCGAGGGGCCAGAGGTCGGGCTAGTAGCGATTTTCGTAGACGTGACCGAAACACGCAGGCTCGAGAACTTGCGACGAGAGTTCGTCGCGAACGTCTCTCATGAACTTCGCACTCCGGTCACGTCCGTTTGTTCAGCGTCAGAGACGCTTGCGATCCTGCTTGAGGATGACGAGGAGTCGAAGCGCAAGTTCCTTGATATCATCTCGCGCAACGCAGCGCGCATGAAGGCGCTCGTGGAGGATCTTCTCGATCTATCACGGATCGAATCTCGTCAGTTTAGCCTCACTCTCGAGATCGTCGAAGTGCACGAGCTCGTCGAATCCGTCTTGCGCCTGCACGTAGGCAACGCCGAGAAGCGACGTGTTGAGCTCACCTCTCGCGTAGAAAAGTCATTCCCTCCTGTCCGGATCGATCGGAAGGCCCTCGAGCACGTGCTGTCGAACCTCGTCGACAACGCAGTGAAGTACGCAGGCGAGGGGAAGCACGTTCAGGTCTTGGCCGAGACCGACGGCCAATTCGCGCGCATCTTGGTCAAAGACGACGGGCCCGGCATCGAGGAGCGGCACTTGCCGCGCCTCTTCGAGCGCTTCTATCGCGTCGACGCGGGGCGCTCGCGCGCGGTCGGGGGAACCGGACTAGGTCTATCGATTGTGAAGAACCTGGTCGAGTCCATGTCTGGGAGCGTCTCCGTGCAGAGTAAGGTCGGCTCCGGAACGACCTTCATCGTGAAGGTCCCGCTCGCGCGCGGCGCTCACGCGGGCGCAGCCGAGCGGTCTTAGGCCCCTTTCCCTGGGTCGCGCGCCTCATGTAGGCTGAGCGCGCATGGCGAACATCGAAGCCCTCCCTCTTCTCCCCCAGGTAGCACAATACCAGGCGCTGGCCGCTGAAAAGGCGCGCCTAGACGGCGTCAGCCTTCGCGATTTGTTCGCGGCCGATCAGGGGCGAGCGACGAAGTTCAGCGCAAGTGGCGCCGGGATCTTCCTGGACTACTCGAAGAACCTCGTAGATGAGCGCACGATGAGCCTTTTGTTCGAGCTGGCGCGGGCCAGGCGATTGCCCGAGGCGCGCGATGCGATGTTCGAAGGCGCCAAGATCAATCTTACGGAGGGACGCTCTGTTCTCCATACCGCGCTTCGTCTGCCAAAGAACAAGAAGCTCGAGGTCGACGGACAGGACGTCGTCCGAGATGTCCACGAAGTTCTCGAGCGCATGCGGATCTTCGCCGACAAGGTGCGGAAGGGAGAGCACCTCGGGCACACCGGCAAGCGCATCAAGAACATCGTCAATATCGGCATCGGCGGTTCAGATCTTGGGCCGCTCATGGCCTACGAGGCGCTCAAGAGCTATTCGACCCGGGAGTTCACCGTCCGCTTCATCTCAAACGTCGACGGCACCGATTTCGCTGAAAATACCCGAGATCTGGACATCGCCGAGACCCTTTTCATCGTCTGCTCGAAGACCTTCACGACGCTCGAGACCCTGGCGAACGCTCGTCTTGCCCGAGAGCTCGTCGTCTCTTGGTTCGAGTCGGAAGACGCCGTCGGCAAACATTTCGTCGCCGTCTCCACGAACCGCGACGCCGTGGTCAAGTTCGGCATTCAGCCCGAGAACATGTTCGGATTCTGGGACTGGGTCGGCGGACGCTACTCGTTCGAATCGGCGATCGGTCTGTCGCTCATGCTCGCGATTGGCCCGGATCACTTCGACGAGCTCCTCAGCGGGCTCCACGACATGGACGAACACTTCCGGACGGCGCCGCTCGAAGAGAACCTTCCGGTGATCCTCGCCCTGTTAGGCCTTTATTACAACAACTTCCACGGCGCCGCGAGTCACGCGGTGCTGCCCTACGACCAATATCTGAAACGGTTTCCGGCCTACCTCCAGCAGCTCGACATGGAGAGCAACGGTAAGCGAGTGACCCGCGGCGGCCAGGCGGTCAACTACGAGACAGGCCCGATCATCTGGGGTGAACCCGGAACGAACGGGCAGCACGCCTTTTACCAGCTGATTCACCAAGGCACGAAGCTCGTCCCCGCTGATTTCATCGGCTTCGCCCGCAGTCACAACCCGCTGTCAGACGGCGACACAACGATGCACGACCTGCTCATGGCGAACTACTTCGCTCAGACCGAGGCGCTCGCCTTCGGTAAGACAGAGGAGGAAGTGAAAGCCGAGGGGACTCGCGCCGATCTCGTGCCGCACCGCGTGTTCCCCGGGAACCGCCCGACGAACTCCCTGTTGATGGAACGTCTGACGCCCCACGCGCTGGGAGCGCTCGTTGCACTCTATGAGCACAAGGTCTTCGTTCAGGGCGTGCTTTGGGACGTCAATAGCTTCGATCAGTGGGGCGTTGAACTCGGCAAGGTGCTCGCCGGTCGGATCGTCCCCGAGCTCAGCGCGAAGAGCGTCGACCTCAAGCATGACGGTTCGACGAACCTCCTCATTCAGCGCTATCGAAAGCTTCGCGGCCTCTCCGATGAGAGCTGACGGTCAAACCGTCCTTTTTGCGCGGAGGCCGAATCTCCGCGGCGAAGAGAGTGCCCAGAGGGGACTTTTGCCTGTCCTCTTGGGCACTCTGATCGCGGCTGTCCTTGCGCTCGGGTGCACGAACCGTCCCTACGCGGACGAAGAGAGCCACGAGCCGATCCTATACGTCCCCTACGGCGAGCCTCCGAAGACGCTCGATCCCGCGGTCGCTTACTCGACCGCCGATCATGTGGTGACGGGGAAAGTTTACGACACGCTCCTCGACTACCACTATTTGAAGCGACCCTTTGAGCTGATCGGTGGCCTGGCGGAACATGTTCCGGAGGCTGAGCCCCTCGAGGGAGGTCGCGTCCGCTACCAGTTCCGGCTTCGCGAGGATCTGCGTTTCGCCCGCGACGCGTGCTTCGAGGAAGGACCGAAAGACCCCGCGCGCTTTACCGAGGACGGCGCGCGGCGGGTCCTTGCCACGGACTTCTTGTTCTCGCTGAGTCGAGTGGCGGATCCCGCGGTCGGTAGCCCCGTCGTCGAGCCTCTCTCTCATATTGACGGCCTAGTTGCCTGGGGGGAGCGGCTGGCGGCGAGGAGGAAGAACGACGCAGAGTTTGCGAAGCGGAGAGTGAGCCAGCAGTACCAGGAGATCGGTGCTTTGAGCGGCTTCGAGGTGCTGAGCGATCGTGAGTTCGCTATCACGCTGCACTCTCCCTATCCCCAGATTCTCTACTGGTTCGCCATGCCCTTCACGACGCCGATGGCGTTTGAAGCGGTCGACTATTACACCGGAGAAGGAGGCCGACCGAGCCTCGACGAGCACGCCGTCGGAACCGGCCCCTTCGTGCTCAAGCGTTATGACAAGCGGGCGCGCATCGTGCTGGAGAAGAATCCGGATTGGTACGGCGTGCGGCACCCTGAGTGGCGCGCTCCCGCGGCGACGTTTCCGAGCCTAGAAGGCGTAACGGGGCTCTCCGCGGCCAACATCGAGGATTTTGCGCCGCTTGCGGGGCGCAGCTTGCCGATGCTCACTCGCATCGAGATGCGTCGAGAAGAGGAGACCATCCCGACCTTCGGCAAGTTCATGCAGGGCTATTACGATACCTCCGGGATTGCCCGCGAGAGCTTCAATCGTGTGGTCCACGAAGGAGGGCTCTCCGCGGAGATGGCGGAGCGTGGCATGCGCCTCGAGAAGAGTGTCGTGCCCGCCGTCTTCTATCTCGGCTTCAACATGGATGATCCGGTCGTCGGCTCGGCGGCGGGAGAACGGTCGCGCCTCCTGCGGCAAGCTATGAGCCTCGTTACCAACTCTGAGGAGTACTGTCGCCTGTTCTTGAACGGGCGAGGACTGCCCGCGCAGTCCCCCTTACCGCCAGGTCTGTTCGGCTACGAGGAAGACTACAAGAACCCCTACCGCACGCTGAACTTCGAGGAAGCGCGCCGCCTGCTCGCGCAGGCGGGTTATCCCGGCGGTATCGATCCGAAGACAAAACGGCCCCTGAAGCTGACGTTCGATGTCGCCGATACGAGCCCCGAGTCTCGCGTTCGGTTCTTGTTCTGGACGAACCAGTGGCGAAAGCTTGGCATTAACGTTGAACTCTCCGCGACCAACTACAACAAGTTCCAAGAGAAGGTGCGCGACGGCGCTTACCAGATCTTCCAATGGGGCTGGGTCGCGGACTATCCGGACCCGGAGAACTTCCTATTCCTTCTGACCGGACCGATGGCGCGCAGCGCCTCCGGCGGGCCCAACACGGCGAACTTCAGCGATCCGGAGTTCGACGCGCTGTTTGGGACGATGAAGACGATGGAAAATACGGAGGAGCGGCTCGAAGTGATTCGCAAGATGCGCGCGATCTTGGAGAGAGAGCGGCCTTGGATCGAGCTGTTCCATCCCGAGGAGTACGCGCTCGCCCACGGCTGGCTTCGCGGTGTCAAACCGGCCGGCCTCTCCATCGCGACGACCAAGTACTATGGCGTGGATGCCGTGGCGCGCGAACAGGCGCGGCGCGAGTGGAATCGGCCGATTCTGTGGCCCGCTTGGGTGTTCTTGGCGCTGCTCGCTGGGCTGATTGGACCTCTGATTGGTCGTTACCTGAAGGAGCGGACATGAAAAGGTGGATGCGCCTTGGGAGTCAAAGTGACCTGACCCGACGGGGAACTCTCCGGACATCGAAGGTCCAGGCGCTCGCCGGGGCCGGAGGAGGAGGCCGATGCTGAGCTATATCCTGCGTCGTTTTGCCTACGGTGCTCTCGTCGTCTTGGGAGTGCTCGTCTTTCTGTTCTTCTTGTTCTTCGCGGTCGCGACGCCTGACGACATCGCGCGTCGATCCGTTGGCGAGAAGGCGACACCGGCCGTGATCGAGCAGTGGAAGATCAACCACGGCTACGATAGGCCCCTCTTCCCCGGCCCCGGACACTACAAGGACAACCTGTTCGTCCGGCACATGACGTCGATGCTCACCTTCGACCTCGGCAGGAGTGACGCGGACGGGGTCCCGATCAAGCAGCGTATCGCGGAGGGAGCCGGGCCGAGCCTCGCGCTCAGCGTGCCGCTCTTCTTCCTCGAACTCTTCGTCAGCGTTGTGGTGAGCTTGTTCGTTGCGTTTTTCCGGGAAACCTATTTCGATCGCATCGTGCTCGTATTTTCTGTCTTCTCGATGAGCGTCTCGATCCTTCTTTATATCATCGGGGGACAGTTCCTGTTTGGCACAGTATTGCGCTGGTTCCCGCTCAGCGGCTTTGACTCGAGCCCTTCACTTCTCTTCCGCTTCTTGGCGCTCCCGGTCCTGGTGGGGGTGTTCGCGTCGGTGGGCTCGAGCATCCGCTTTTACCGGACGGTTTTTCTCGAAGAGGTCCATAAGGACTATGTGCGCACCGCACGCGCCAAAGGAGCGAGCGAGCTTCGGATCATGCTGAAGCACGTCCTGCCGAACGCGATGATCCCGATTTTGACCAACGTGGTCATGGCGATCCCCTTCCTCTTTACGGGCTCGCTCTTGCTCGAGGCGGGCTTCGGCATCCCTGGCCTCGGAGCGCTCACCGTCGAAGCCATCAACGCCAACGACTTCTCGACGTTGCGCGCCATGGTCTTCATCGGCTCCCTCTTGTTCGTCCTAGGCCAAGTCCTGACCGACATCGCCTACACGATCGTCGACCCGCGCGTGACCCTGGAGTGAATGAGCATGTCTGAGTTCTTCTCTCCTGGACCAGTTCGCGATGCGCTCACCTCAAGCGTGATCGCTCTGACCGTGCTTTTGCTGGCCGTCATCGCGATCATCAAAGTGCGGAAAGATGAACCGCTCGCGGCGGGCTTCGCGGAGGTCTACCGGAGGCGACGTTTTTCGATCGCGGTGCTCGTTCTCTATTGTTTTGTTGCGCTCTTGGACTCGATCGCCTGGGTCGGGGGCGGTTCGGTCAGCGAGGGCGATCTTGTCTCGGCGCACGAGGCTCGGAGCGTGATCGATCGCGTGTTTTCCCGGCCGAGGGAGAGGGGCTACTCGGCGCCTCTTGCGGACAAGGAGTTTTACGAGGGATCGCCGCTTGCGGCGCGGCACGTCCTCGGGACGAACGTCCTCGGCGAGGATGTCCTTTACCTGACGCTGAAGGGGGCGCGGGTGGCGCTCCTGATCGGCGCCGTTACGAGCCTGATCACGATCCCGCTCGCGCTGTTCTTCGGCGTCTTGGCCGGTTACTTCGGGGGAAGGCTCGATGACATCATCTTTTTCATCATGAGCACGCTCGCGTCGATGCCCGGGGTTTTACTCCTGGTGGCGCTCGTAATGGCCCTCGGTCAAGGGACGCTCAGCGTCTGCATCGCGCTCGGTGTTACCAGCTGGGTCGGGTTTGCGCGTTTGACGCGCGGGGAAACGATGAAGCTGAGACAGGTCGACTATGTGCTCGCGGCGCGTTCCCTCGGGGTGAGGCCTGCTCGCATCATCCTCCGCCACATCATTCCGAACCTGTTGCACCTGATCGTCATTACTTTTGTGCTGCTTTTCTCGGGCCTCGTTCTTTCTGAGGCGACCTTGTCCTGGCTCGGGATCGGCGTCGGCGGGAGCTGGGGTCAGATGATCGCTCAGGCCAAAGACGAGCTGAGCCGAGATCCTCTGATCTGGTGGAACGTAGTGCCCGCTGGGGTCGCGTTGTTCGCGCTGCTTCTGTGTTTGAATTTGGTCGGAGATGCGCTCCGAGACGTCCTCGATCCCCGCACTCGGAGACTCCGGGCATGAGTGTACTTGTCGTCCAAGACCTCACGACTTCGCTCCCGACCGATGAGGGGCCCGTACCGATCGTGCGAGATGTCTCCTTTGAGCTCGCGGCAGGGCGCTGTCTGGCGATCGTGGGTGAGAGCGGATCCGGAAAGTCGATGACCGCGCTCTCGATCCTCGGGCTCGTGCCGCGCCCGTTGGCCATCACGAGCGGTCAGATCTTGCTCGAGGGGAAGGACCTGGTTCCGCTCAGCGGCGCTGCCCAAAGACGCGTTCGCGGTCGCGAGATCGCGATGATCTTTCAGGAGCCGATGACGAGCCTGAACCCGGTCATCCGCGTGGGAGAGCAGGTGATCGAGGCGCTCCTTCTCCATGAGAAGGTCTCGAAGAAGGCCGCCTACGGGCGCGCTCTCGAGCTCTTCGAACGCGTCGGCATCCCCGACCCCGCGGCCCGGCTCGAGGCTTATCCTCATCAGCTTTCCGGAGGATTGAAGCAGCGGGCGATGATCGCGATGGCGCTCATCATGCGCCCGAAGGTGCTCCTCGCTGACGAACCGACGACGGCCTTGGACGTGACGATCCAGGCGCAGATTCTGAGACTTCTCCGGGAGCTCATGGGCGAATTTGGGACGGCCCTCCTCCTCATCACTCATGATCTAGGGGTGGTGAACCAGATCGCCGACGAGGTTGCGGTCTTTTACGCGGGACGGATCGTGGAGCGCGCTCCTCGTGACCAGTTCTTCAGTGCACCGGCGCATCCCTACTCCGTGGGTTTGCTCGACGCGCTCCCGGCGCGCGCCCAAAAGGGCGCGCGCCTCCGTGAAATCCCAGGACACGTTCCTTCGCCGACGAACGTTCCTGCCGGATGCGCTTTTGCTCCCCGTTGCCCGAAGCGAGGCGAGGCCTGCGACGTGGTGCCGAGGCTTGAACCTCTCTGCGATGGTTCACGTCGGGTAGCGTGTTTCTATCCGGAGGAGCCAGTATGACTTTGCTCTCGGTGCGCGACCTCCGAGTCTGGTTCCCGATCCAGAAGGGCCTCTTTCGCCGCGTTGTGGGGCATGTTCGGGCCGTCGATGGGGTCACCTTCGAAGTGAACGAGGGGGAGACTGTGGCGCTCGTGGGCGAAAGCGGCTGCGGGAAGACGACGGTCGGACGAGCGATCTTGCGCTTGGTCGAGCCGACGAGCGGCGAAGTGCGCTTTTTGGGCGAAAATGTCGCAGACCTCGATGAAAAGGGCCTACGCAAGGTGCGGAAGAACGCCTCGATGGTCTTCCAAGATCCGATGACCTCGCTCGATCCGCGCATGCGCGTGATCGACATCGTCGCCGAGGGCATCGACGAACATGGTCTCGTGAAGGGCCAGGAGGAGCGAAAGCGGCGAGTCACGGAGCTCCTCGAACGAGTGGAGCTGCGCGGCGAGCACCTGACGCGATATCCGCATGAGTTTTCGGGCGGGCAAAGGCAGAGAATCGGGATCGCGAGGGCTCTCGCCGTCGAACCCAAGCTCATCATCTGCGACGAAGCGGTGAGCGCTCTCGACTTGTCGATTCAGGCCCAGGTCTTGAATCTGCTCGACGACCTGAAGCGTGAGCTGAACCTCGCTTATCTCTTCATTAGCCACGACTTGGCTGTGGTTCGCCACATCGCCGATCGAGTCTTCGTGATGTACCTCGGCGTGATCGTGGAAGAGGGGCCGGCGGACGCCCTGTTTAGCGCCCCGCTGCACCCCTACACCCAGGTTCTTCTGGCCTCGGCTCCTTCGGTCGAGTCCCGGCTAGGAGCGGCTCCGCTTGCGGGCGACGTCCCCTCCCCCGCAAACCCTCCCCCCGGCTGCCGCTTCCATACCCGCTGCCCGGTGAAGATCGCGCGCTGCTCGGTGGAGGTCCCAGAGCCGCGGAAGGTCCGACTTCAGACCGTCGCCTGTCACCTCGTCTCGCCGGATGCAGCCTCACAGGAGGGGACGAGTCCGACTCCGGGTGACGCCTCACAGGAAGGGGAAAGCCGCTAGCGAATGGGCGAGGGCCCGGGCTCTGCTCGGAACCTCGCGCCGCTCATGGTAGGCGGGGCGCCATGGTTCGTTTGGCAAGAGGGATCGCTTCACGCTGGAAGGGGATGGGCCCGAGCATGGCGGCCTTTGTCCTTTGCGTGCTGGGTGCGGTCTTCTACCTGCGCCATCTCAACCAGAGCTATCGCCTGGAGGAGTGGCTCGCCTTTCGGATCCTCGAGATTGGCCTTTGGGCCGTGCTCCTGCATGGGTCCCTCGTCCTTGTCGGCGCTCGACTTCTTCGGCTGCTGGTCGACCGCGACGAGCTTGGTCCCGGAGAGCTCTTTCTCCAGTCCTTTGTTCTCGGTACGGCGGCCTTCTCCTTTGCCATGTACTTGGCGGGAGCACTCTCGCTCTACGCCTCCTGGTTTGCGATCGGGCTGCCTCTCGCCTTCGCTATCGCGGGGGCGAGCGACGCAGGTTACCTCATGAGACGTCTCCGAGAGGCGCTCCGACCGGTTCCCACGACGTCTATCGGTACGAGCCTCTTACGTTACGGCGCGATCGCTTTTGGAGCGACGATGTTGGCCTTCGTTTATATCGAGGCCTTAACGCCGAGCTCCTTTAACTTCGACGCGATTTGGTACCACGTTCCCGTTGCGCAGGATTACGCGCGGCTCGGAAAGATCGTTCCTTTCTACGGAGACAACCACCGCGCCTACCCACACTTGACGAGCCTGTTTCAGACCTGGGCGCTCCTGGTTCCTTTCCTCGATCCGGTGCAGCTCAAGTGGATGCTCATCCTCCATCTCGAGTTCGCCATTGTCGTTTGGCGGATGGTCGGGGCCGCGGCCATGGCCCGCTATCTGCTCGGAGGACGCAAAGTACCGGGCCTCTGGGCCGCATTTTTCCTGTTCCCTTCGATCTTCATCTACGACCAGAACATCGGCGGTTCGGCCGATCATTACGTCGGCGTCACGGCGGTCCCGATCTTTCTCGCCCTCATGCGGGCTCTGCCCTCCTTCCATGTGGGGTATGCGATCCTGACGGGCGTCGCGGCGGGCCTCCATATTCTTACGAAGTACCAGGCGATCTACTCCGTGGTCGCCGTGGCCACCTTCGCGAGCTGTCGCTGCCTGTACGGAATTTTTGCGCGCTTCTATCGCGCTCGCAAAGGACGCTCGCTTCCTGAGGGCGCTCCGTCCCCGCGCGCGTTGCTCCTTGGACCGGCCTTGATCCTCCTCGGCGCGCTGGTCGTCTCTTCGCCTCACTTCATCAAAAATACCGTCTACTATCAGAACCCGGTTTATCCCTTCGCGCAGAAGCTCTTCCCTTCGAGCTTTGACGACTGGGAGCCGCCGGCTCGGGATGAGGCTGTTACCTTGCTGAGCGAGGGTCGGGGGAAGAAGCGGGAGAAGAGCCGTTCCCGAGCCGGGGAGGATGACGGTCCGCTCCCGAGCCAGAAGAAGCGGAAGAAGGACCCCTGGGACTTCGAGTTCGGACCTCGCGGCATCGACTTCAAGCCTCAGGGCGACGGCTTCGTGGAGAAGGTCGTCTGGTGGCACAAGACGCTCGCTGACTGGCCCTTCCTCACCGGTAATCGCGGCTTCACTGAAGGGCGTCCCTATATGGGCGCGGTGTTTGTGCTTCTGATGCCCGCGCTGCTGTTGATTCGGGGATCGCGCCGCCTGTGGCTCGCCACCGGCTACGTCTACGTTGTTTTTTCGGTCTGGGCGCTGACGAGCGCCAACGACCGCTACCTGCTCACGATCCTGTCTCTGCCGATCGGACTTTGCGCAGCTCTGATCGTTCGCGTGGCTGAGCTTGGAAGGCTCGCTCGTGTGGGACTGTCCTGCCTCATCGGGGTGCAGCTCCTTTGGGGCACGGACGCGCCCCTTCAATACGGTGGTGCCCGTTTCGCAGACGCCGTCTCACTCGTCCGCGCAGGTCACTCCGGGAAGACCCTCGAAGAACGCCTGCGCTACCGGAAGAATGAGCTCACCGTCTCCGCGAGCCTCCCGAAGGACGCGGTGGTTCTGGGGCGATATTACAAATCGCTCTTGGGCTTCGACCGGATGACTCTCAACACCCACGCCGACATCCAGACGTACATCGACTTCAAGAACCTCATGAGTCTCGATGATTTCTGGCAGATCTGCCGGGACCGAGGCGTCACCCATCTTCTGTATCCCGAAGGGGAGCGCCAGCCGGTGCGCGCGCACGAGCTCGTGTTGTTCGACGCGCTGGTGGAGAAGAGCCACAATAAGAGGAAGATGTCGGGGCTCGTCATTGCTGAGCTGTCTCCGGAGCCTCCTGGTCACCCTGAGCCGTTTTTGGTGCTGGTTCGTGGCCTCAAGGAGTACCAAGACGGCCTCTACCCCGTGCATCTGCTCTCCTTGGATAACCGCCGCGAATCGAAGAAGGGCCCGAGGCCGCTCAGCTCCTATCGCAAGGACAACGCTTCGGCGCTCCTCGAAAAGGCCCACGCGGTGCTCTTGGGCGGACGCAAGGGCAGCTTCGACGGGGCTTCGCTCGACGAGGCGTTCTACCAAGTGGAGCGGTTCCGAGGGCTTGAGGTTTGGCTTCGCAGAGATGACATAGGGGAGGAAGACGAATGAACGGTCTGTCGATCGGCTTTGCTATGGCGGGCCTGACTGTCTTCGTAGCGCTTCGAAGCCGCTATGGAGCAAAGAGCGCACGGAAGGGGCTACCTGTCCTCGCGGAAGAGCTCGGTCTCACGTTCAAGCCGTCTCCGTACAAGACTGGCATCGGCAAACTGACCGGGGTTTACGCCGGGTTTCGTGTTGTCGTCGATCCTGACGACACACAATCGATCCGCATCTCGCTCGAGCAGCCCCTCGGCCTCGAGCTCCGAAGCTCACTCGAACGCCGCCCGCTCCGGAACGAGCAACGACGCTTCGAACCGAGTTTACGCGAGGTGGCTCGGGCGCTTCCTACCTGTCAGGGGACCGAAGCAGCCATCGAGCGGTTCGAGGCGGCGCCGAGCGCGCCTGAGGTCGCGCGCTTCCTCAAGCTTCACACGGTCAAATCTCTCATTTTGACCGAGAGCGGCCTTACTGTCCACTTCGACTTCGGCCGCCCGCCGCACCTTCCGCCCAAAGTCGTGAAAGAGACCTTGACGCTCCTGACGCGTTTTCTGGTCGAGCTGGGCGCGGAGCCCGGGCTCTCTGCCGGTGGCGGGAATTCGGAGAACCCGGGCCCTTCGAACGAGCTCAGCTGAGCTGCTGTTCGATCGCCTCGATCATCGCTTCGGCGACCCCGATACCGGTCGCTTGCTCGATGCCTTCGAGACCAGGGGAGGAGTTCACCTCGAGCAAGAGGGAGCCCTGCTTCGAGCGGATCATGTCGACGCCCGCGACCCGAAGGCCCATGGTTCTGGCCGCTCGGATCGCGATGGCCTCTTCTTCTCGCGTGATTTCGATGGGCGAGGCGACGCCGCCCAAATGAAGATTGGCCCGGAAGTCTCCGTCCGCCGCTGTGCGCTCCATGGCGGCGACGACCTTGCCGTTGATGACGAAGCAGCGCAGATCTTTGCCGCCTGCTTCGCGGACGAACTCTTGGACGAGGAGATTCGCGTTCAGGCTCTTGAAGGCATTGATCACGCTCTCGGCGGCCTTCTTCGTCTCCGCGAGCACAACGCCGCGACCCTGCGCTCCGGAGAGAAGTTTCACGACCAGCGGCGCTCCACCGACCATTTTGACCAGGCTGGCTGTCTCGACCGGTGAATGGGCGAAGCCGCTCGTGGGGATGTCGATGCCGCGGTTCAGAAGCAGCTGGAGCGCGAAGAGTTTGTCGCGCGACTGGGAGATGGCGAGCGCGGAGTTCAACGAAAAGACGCCCATCGCTTCGAAATGCCGGGTCAGAGCGCAGCCATAAAACGTGACCGACGGACGAATCCTCGGGATCACCGCGTCCAAATCACTCACGTTCTGTCCGCCCCGGTAGTAGACCTGGGGCGCGGCCGCATCGAGCTTCATGTAACAATGTTTGATGTTCAGAAAGAACATCTCGTGACCCCGAGCGCGACCCGCCTCAATGATGCGGCGATTTGAGTAGAGCTCGGGATTGCTTGCGAGCAATGCGATGCGAAGACCTCGGCTCGGGGGCGGAGGATCCGACTCGTATGCGGCCCGGAGAGCGCTCTCGTTCGGCTCACCGAGCAAGCAGGAGGAGCTCGGATCAATCAGGGCGCGCTCTGCCATAGCCTCGCGGCCGAGCAACATGCGATAACCCATCGAGTCTCGATTAGAGAGGGTGAGCTCGATGTCCCATTGATCGCCGCCGAGGGCGAGCGGGACTCGGATCGCATAACGTCGCTCACTCTCACCCGTCGATGACTTCACCACTCGTCGGTCGAGGACCTGCGCCTCCGAGCGAACGACAGCCCTCCGCGTCTTCCTGCGCGGATGGATCTCGAAGCGGATCCAGAGCTGACCGTTGCGCTCGAAGCGCTCGATGTGGAAGGCGTGGATGGCTGAGGTCTTGGCCCCGCTGTCGACGCGGGCCAGGATGTGGGGGAGCCCGAGGCTCGGGAGGGAGCACCACTCGGTGCTGCCAAGGATCAGACGGCGCTGGGGGGGGTCCGGCATGGGGGCTCGCGAGGGGTCTCCGAGTGTGGTCGTCCTGCCCCCCGGCAGGAAGGGGCGTCCCCGAAACGGGGAAAATTCCAGAAAAGGAGTAAAATATTCAGGGATCCCGGACTAGCGACCCTATTGGCGCCTTTTCCGATGCCTGAGGTGGTACAAACCCCACCGCCCATGGAGACCAGTCAACCGCCCGTCGGCGCGTCCACGAACGACCGGGACGCGCACCGAATCCTGAACCCCGAACGCCTCTCCCACCTCCGCCTCCTCGAAGCCGAGGCCATCCACATCATTCGGGAGGTCGCCGCCGAGTTCGATAACCCCGTGATGCTCTACAGCATCGGGAAGGACTCGGGGGTGATGGTGCACCTTGCGCGCAAGGCTTTTTATCCGGGCAAGCCTCCGTTCCCGTTGCTGCACGTGGATACGACCTGGAAATTCCGTGAAATGATCGAGTTCCGTGACCAGTTCACGAAGCAGATCGGTCTTGAGCTCCTCGTGCACACGAACATGGAGGGTGTACGTCAGGGGATTGGTCCCTTCTCTCACGGGAGCGCGGTTCACACCGACGTCATGAAGACCCAGGCGCTTCTGCAGGCGCTCGGCAAGTACGGCTTCAACGCGGCCTTCGGCGGCGCTCGCCGGGACGAAGAGCGGAGCCGCGCCAAAGAGCGCATTTACTCGTTCCGCGACCGGTACGGGAAATGGGACCCGAAGAATCAGCGTCCCGAGCTCTGGAACCTTTATAACGGACGCATCATCAAGGGAGAGAGCATCCGCGTCTTCCCGATGTCGAACTGGACTGAGCTCGACATCTGGCTCTACACGTATCTCGAGAACATCCCGGTCGTCCCGCTCTACTACGCGAAGGAGCGACCGGTCGTCGACCGCGACGGCACGCTGATCATGGTCGACGATGAGCGCATGCCGCTTCGCCCCGGGGAGAAACCCCGCATGGAGCTCGTCCGTTTCCGCACGCTTGGCTGTTATCCGCTCACCGGAGCCATCCGCTCCACCGCCACGACGCTCCCGGAGATCATCTCCGAGATGCTCATCGCCAAGGAATCCGAGCGACAAGGCCGCATCATCGATCACGACTCGGATGGGTCGATGGAAGAGAAGAAGCGAGCCGGGTACTTCTGAGTGAGAGGCCTTTTCCCGAGAGATTTCTGAAATGACTAGCGAAGCCATTACCCCGGAAAACATTCACGCCTACCTGCGGAAGCACCAGGAAAAGGAGCTCTGTCGATTCGTCACCGTCGGCAGCGTCGACGATGGAAAGTCGACCCTGATTGGACGGCTGCTGCACGATACGCACGGCATCTACGAGGACCAGCTCGCGGCGGTCAAAAAGGCGACCAAACAAGAGGGCGAAGAGGTCGACTTCTCGCTGTTCACCGACGGCCTCAAGGCGGAGCGAGAGCAGGGCATTACGATCGACGTCGCCTACCGCTACTTCTCGACCGAGAAGCGCAAGTTCATCATCGCCGATACCCCGGGCCACGTGCAGTACACGCGCAACATGGCTACGGGCGCGTCGACGGCGAACGTCGCGATCATTCTGATCGACTCGCGCCTCGGTGTCTTGCAGCAGTCGCGGCGCCACGCGTACATCGCGCACCTGCTCGGCATTCCGCACCTCGCGGTCTGTATCAACAAGATGGACTTGGTTGAGTTCTCCGAGGAAGTATTCAACCGCATCCGCGACGAGTTCTCCGCGTTCACCGGTCAGCTCGGCTTCCGCGAGGTCAAGTTCATCCCGATCAGCGCGACCAAGGGCATCAACGTCGTTCACGGCAGCGACGTCACGCCCTGGTACCCGAAGACCACGGCGGCCGGCGGCGGCACGCTGCTCGAGTTCCTCGAGACGGTGCCGGTCGACGCGGGCATCAACCGCACCGACTTCCGCTTCCCGATCCAGTACGTGATTCGGCCGAACCTCGACTATCGAGGCTTCTCGGGCACGATCGCCTCCGGTAGCGTCAAAAAAGGCGACACCGTCATCACGCTGCCGAGCCGCCAGAAGAGCCGCATCCGCTCGATCGACACCTTCGACGGTGAAATCGAGCGCGCCGCGGCGCCGATGGCCGTCACGATCCGACTCGAGGACGAAATCGACTCGAGCCGCGGCGACATGATGGTCCTGCCGGGCAACGAGCCGCAGGTTCTAGAGCGTTTTGAGGCGAAGATGGTCTGGCTGAGCGAAAACGATCTCGACCGGTCCCATACGTACCTCATGAAGCACACCACCCAGCTCGTTCGAGCGAACGTCGACGTGGTGAACTACGTGGTCGATCTCGAGACCCTCGAGAAGAAGAACGCACGGCACCTGGCCTTGAATGACATCGGGTCCGTGACGGTCACGGCCCACAAGGCGATTTACCTCGACAGCTATCAGAAGAACCACGTCACCGGCGCGTTCATCCTGATCGATCCGATCACGAACAACACCGTCGCGGCGGGGATGATCGAAGGTCCGGTCGGCGCTCATGGCGCGCGGCGCGGCGAGCGCCTGGAGTCGAAGGTTGGCCCCGCCGAACGTCTTGAGCGCATGGGTCAGGCTGGCGCCGTTGTCTGGCTGACCGGCCTCCCGGCGGCCGGAAAGTCGGCGATTGCGTACGAGCTCGAGCGGCAACTCTTCGATCGGAAGATGGCGGCGGTGGTCCTCGATCCCGAAGACAACGCCACCCGCACCCAAATGCCCGACGGCTCAAGCCCCGCTCACTCCCCTGAGCTCGCTTTGCGTCTCGCCGACGCGGGTCTGCTCACGATCTGTGCTTACGCGAGCCCCCACCGGGCCGATCGCGTGCAGGTGCGATCAGTGGTGGGCGCGGAGCGCTTCGTCGAAGTGTACGTCTCGACTTCGGTCGAGGTCTGCCGAACCCGAGATGAGCGAGGGGCTTACGACGGGGCGCACGTCGATCCGATCGTGAGTTACGAAGTTCCCCAGGAACCCGATCTCAAGGTGTCGCTCGACGGCGGCATCGGCCCCAAGGACGCAGCCCGCGCCATCTTGAGTCTGCTCGTGAGTCGCGGCCTCGCCCGCGAGTGAGCCGAGAGAGCAGCAAAAGAGCCTCAGCCCGAACGCACACTGCGCTTTTGGGCTGGGGCGTCTGCTTGGCATAACCAGCGGTAAGCGGACCCTACCTCGCGGAAGATCTGCGCTGTGACGCCCTTGGCCGCGTACACCTCGACCAGGCGATTCATGTTCGCGTTCCCGATCGCCTCGGCCGGCGGCAAGAGCGCCCAATAGCGCCATCCCGCAGCGATCGCCTGGGGCGCCCAGATGTTCTGGCCCCACTCATGATGAGACCGGGGCAAAGCGCCGCCGGCTCGGTCATCCGAGAGCCACTTCGTCGCCCCCTTTTCGCGCATTAGCTCGAGCCCGCACATCAGGACCTGCTCGAGGGTCTCGCGTCCAGGGTACTGGTGCATCTCATGACGAACGATCCGCTCGCCTGGGAAGTACCAGAGTGTCATTCGTGGTGTTTCGAGAACGACTTCTCCCAGCATACTTCCCTCGTCAGACCCGCCTCACAAAACATGAGGGGCCTTGAAGAGGATGACAAGACGCCGGTGAAAAGCGGCTACTTTGGCTTTTTCCTCGGCGCGCGACCCTGCGCCTCGTGCGTGGAGGGATGCCCGGGACCTAGAGGCCCCGGGGAGATGTATGTGTTCGCCGACACTCAGCGCAGCTGTACGTGAGGTGCCATGGATCGTGGCGCAAAGTTCGGCCCCCCGGCTCGTTGGCGCTGGGGGGCCTCTTTGCGCGTCCCTCAGGTTAGCGCACCTTCGCATTCGGCCGAGCGGCGATGCTCTCTCCGAGCGCCGCTCTCGAGAGTGAAATGGTGCCCCAAAAATCAGCGCAACTGTGCGTTCAGATCGGGCATGTTCTTCAGGATGTGGTGCTGTGAAGCGGACCCGGCGTCCCAATAGGCGGTATCGAAGTTGTTATCATTGGGACAATACGCGGGATAGACGCAAAAGAATCCTTCGTAGGGGAGCGTGGGTGTCTTGTGCTCGCTCGTGGTGCCTGGACGCTGCGCATAAAGAGAAGCGGGATCGTTCAAGTAGTTGGGAGAAGGATCCAAAGAGCTGTCCCACGACAGGTGAGTAAAGCGCGCTTTGCAATTGGCCCAGGCCCCGACTGTTCCAGCCCAGCCGCTTTTGCCTTTGTCGACGACGTCGCCGCCGCGATAGATGCCCTTGTACAGAAGCCAATCAGGGCCATTGCAGGTGAGCTGACCGACGAGGCCTCCCAGGAAGTTGCGCCCGGTGACGTCACCAACTGCGTAGACATCGTGGATGTCAACCGCGCTGGCGAGGCCGGCAATACCGCCAGCGATGACCGTGCGATTCGAATCGGAGGTATCCGGCGCGACAAGCACAAGGCGGTTCCCCTCGGTGACGCCCTGTGCATAGCTCCTTTCGATCGTCGCGAGGCCTGCCTGCGCCTCTCCTGTGCCCTTGGACGCGACGGCCACGAGCCCGCCGGCGTAGTAGTTTGCGCTTTGGACTTTGCCCTTGAAGTAGGACCGGGTGACGCGGCCGCCTTGCATGTGACTGATGAGTCCGCCAGCGGAATACCAGCCGCCGACTGTGCCTTCGACCGCCACGCCTTCGATCTGTGAGTCGACGCTGCTCGCTGCAAGTCCACCGGCCACCCAGCTTCCCGTGGCCTTCAAGTTCGTGAACCTGAGGTCTTTCACGGTCGCGCCGCTCAAATAGCCGAAGAAGGCGGCGTTACTGGAGTTGATCGTGAGGTTCTTTATCTTCTTCTTCCGGCCATCGAGGGTCCCCGAGAAGTCCTTAGGGGTCCATACTTTGCCTTGGGCTTCGATATCTTGCGTGAGGTGATAGGTTCCGGTGGAACCCATATTCACGAGGTCGTTCCAGCTTGAAATGGGGCTGGACTGGCCGGCGGCCTGCTCCGTGCTTTGGACGTCCTCGAGGGCGAGGAGGTCTTGATCGCTGGCTGCTTCTACCGCACAACCAAGGACGAAGACGAGGGAGCCGAGAGCGTCCATTGGCCTACAAGTTTGAGGTTCTTCATCTGTTTCTCACTTTGAGGGTTTCCGAGGTTCGTCCTCGAGCAGGTCGCCAAAGGTGATGTAAATAATAGCGAAGGAGGGCTCCCTCGCCGCGTTGCCCCACCCATCGAGCGCCCCTATCGAAGGCCGGCTCAGGCTATGGTCCAGAGCGCCTCTCTAGACAGGGACAAAAATCTCCTCCTCCCTCTGCGCTTATGCAGCAGGATTTACACTCGAGGAGTCTTGATGGTGAGCAAATGATTATCAAGGGGTCTGAAGCTCACACAAACGCGCGTTCGGGCTGCAGAAGTCGGAGAGCGCGAACTGACCATGACCTCCGTGGTCGAACTCAAGCTCAATGTCGCTTGAGGCGCAGCGAAAGCACAATTCTCTTTGATGTGCGATGCGTGAGCGTAGCGGTCCGCGCTCTCCGTGCCTGGAAAGGAGCCGAAGCCTCGAAAAGCCTCGAGGCTCAGAAGTTCGTCTCGACCATCGGCCGGAACACGAGCTCGTGCACGACCGCGTCGTCCGGTGCGAAGAGGACGGAGTGAACGATCAGCTCCGCGACACTCTCCGGGCGCATGTAATCCGGGCGCTCTGTGGCGCGGAACTCGGTGTTGGTCCCGCCGGGGTGCACCGCGCTCACCTTCACGCCGTGGGGGCGCGCCTCCTTGATGAGGACTTTGGTGAGCCCGGTGAGCCCATGTTTCATCGCCGTATAGATCCCCATTTGCTCGGAGGCGTAGAGCGTCGCCGTCGAGAGCACGTTGACGATGTGGCCGCTCTTGCGCTCGATCATGTCCTTGAGCGCGAGCCGACAGAGCTCAGCGGGTGCCCTGAGGTTCAGGGCATATTGGGCCTCGAATTCCTCGAGGTCGGTGTCGACGAAGAGCGCCTTCCGTGAGTTGTAGCCGGCGTTATTGACGACAATGTCGACGGTGCCGAGCGCATCTTTCGCGCGCGCGTAGAGCTCCCGAGGAGCCTCGCGGGTTCCGAGGTCGAGAGCGTAGATCAGACAACCGGTTTCGTTCTGGAGACTTTGGAGCTTGGCTTCGTCGCGGCCCGAAGCGAGCACGACGACGTCCCGGGCGGCGAGCGCTTTGACAAGCGCTCGCCCAATGCCGCGGGAGGCTCCTGTGACCAGAGCAGTCCGACTCACTTTCGACCTTCTAGCTCGAGCGGGGCGCGTCCGTGTGACGCTTCATGCCGCTCTGACGAACCATGTGCTCGAGGTCGCGGAAGCGCTGAGCGAGGGCTCGCACGAGCGCGCCGGTCCAGCCGTCTGCTCCGAGACCGTCCTGGAGCATCTTCTTTTCGAGAACGAGCACGGTCACGCGGTCGATGGCGTCGACCGATGCTGCGCGGGGTTCTTCGAGCAACAGAGCCATCTCGCCAAAGACGTCGCCTGCGCCCATGGTCGAGAGGGTCTCTTGTTCACCGGTCTCCGTCGTCCGGTAGGCGCGACATTTCCCGCTCACGATCATGTAAGCTTTGTCGCCCACGTCGCCTTCGCGAATGATGATTTGACCGGGCTGGAAGAGCTGGCGGGGGAGGTGAAGACCACCGCGGAGGAAGCTGCGGACGTCCTTCTGGAGCTCGAGGATCGACTGGTAACGATCTTCCGGACGCGCTGCGACGGCGCGCTCGACGATGTTGCGGATACGTTTCGAGACGCCGATGCCTTCACAAGCAGTGTCGATGGGAATGATCTCGGCTTTGGCTGCGCGTCGGAGTGCCTCTTCCGCGTCGTAGGTGTCCCCGTAGGGCGTGTAGCCGCTCACGAGCTCGTAGAGCACCGCGCCCATGCCGAACACGTCTGCGCGCTCGTCGAGGCTCATCACATTGCCGCGGGCTTGTTCAGGCGCCATGTAGGCGGCGGTTCCGACGGGGCCTTCCGCGTCCATCGCGGCGCAGCCGCTGGCGCGGCCGATCAAGCGAGCGAGACCCCAGTCCATCAGGTAGACCTGACCGAAGTCCGCGACCATGATGTTTTCAGGCTTGATATCGCGGTGAATGACGCCGCGGTGATGCGCATAGGCGAGCGCGTCACAGACCTTGAGGAAGATTTCGAGGCCTTCCTGGAGGCGCTCGGTGGAGCCTGGTGGACGCTTCCGATCCGCCATCCAGCGGTGCAGGTCGATGCCGCGGATCAGCTTCATCGTGAAGTAAGGCACGCCATCCGGGCTCACGGAGAGCTCATGAACCGGGACGATGTTCGGGTGCTCGAGCTGACCCGTGACCTGGGCTTCAGCGATGAACCCGCCTTTGTAGAAGTTCTCTTTGGCGAGCTCCTTGTCGAGGCGCTTGAGAGCGACGTGACGCAGCAAGTTTCGATCGGTGGCTGGGTGGATGCGGCCCATGCCACCTCGTCCGAGCTCCGCGAAGACGCGCAGGTTGTCCGGCGTGGGGATGCCCTCCGTCCGCGCCTCGTGCTCATTGACCCCATGGGCCCCACCCGCAGGGATACGTTCGATGATGTATACGGGCTGCGGCTTCGCTTCCTTTTCCGGCATAGTCAGGCAGAAGACTACAGGACTTCGAGCTTTCGCACGACCCAGGGCAGAAGGTCCGTGCCGAGGCTACTGATTTCCTGCGCTTCGGGGCCCGTCTCGGACGTCAGCGCGCCGGCCGGGTTTGCGGGAGGAGACCCTGAGAGGGCTTGGCTCAGGCGGATCAGGTACTCGCTGCGGCTGATCTCGTAAGCGCCCATCGAGCGGAGGTGGCCGGTCTCGAATTGAACGTCGTAGAGCCGAGTCCCGAGAGCGAAGCGATGCAAGACGCTCGTTACGAGCGCGGCCTTCGATGCGTCGGTCTCGATATGGAACATGCTCTCGGCGGCGAACAGGCCGCCGCTCAGGACCCCATAGAGTCCTCCCACGAGCTCTGCTCCTCTGCGCACTTCATAGGCGAGGGCTTTGCCGAGCCGGCCCAGCTCGACGTATGCGCTGAGCATCTCGTCGTTGATCCAGGAGCTCTCTCGAAGCTGACCACAAGTGCGCATGACCTCTTCGATATCCGTGGTGGCGCGCACGGTGAGCTCACCGCTTCGAGCAGCACCGCGGAGATGTCGCCTGAGGGAGCGTGAGATGTGGAGGTGCTCCGGATCGAGAACAGCTCGCGGATTCGGAGACCACCAAAGGATCGGTGGTTCATCGAACCATGGAAATATTCCCGCATGATATGCGCTGAGCAGTCTTTCTGGACGAAGATCGGCTCCAACAGCGACAAGTCCCTGGTCGTCGTAGTCGCTCGGGTCGGGAAATTCGACCGGTACTCCGGGCGGAAGCCAAACGGGTCTCTTCAGACGCTGCGAGCCGCGCATCGCGCGCTATATTGGACCCGTGGCAAGGATCATTCACCTGGCTATCGAAATTTACTCGGCGATTTTGTTCGGCGCCGTCATTGTGTCGTGGGTCGCGCCCAGGTCGCGGCACCCGTTTGTCCAGTTTTTGCGCCGCGCGACCGATCCTGTCCTCGAGCCGATCCGGCGCATTTTGCCGGCGGCCGGAGGAATCGACTTCTCGCCGATGGTCGCGCTCTTATTGTTGCAGCTCCTGGGACGGCTCTTTCGCTAATGGGGCCGCCGTCAGGAGCAGCGCGTAGCTCCCGGGGCCGCGCCTCACGAGCGCGGTTTCGTGGGGCTTTCTTTGGCTCTCGGCGGAGGGAAGTGCATCGAACCAGGCAAGACGTGCCCAGGCGCTCTCGTTGAGACCCTCGGGGCGGACGAGATCGATCTCGATATAGCGGCCGCTCGTCTTCTCGAGGAGCGCGGGCCCGAAGCTCATCGGCTCGAAGCCAGGGCGCGGTTCGATATCGTTATGCAGAGCGCCGCCGTAGGTTAAGATGAGGGGTTTGTGGGAGGGGGCTTTGGCTCGTTCCTCGAGGACGACCTTGGTGCTGAGTTCAGCGATCAGCGTCATCATGCGAAAAACAGGCTCAGGATCGGCGGCGATCGTCTCGAACTCTGCGCAGCTCGGCCGGAGGACGTCGACGGGAACACCCAGCGCCTTCGAGCGATGTCCGAGCGTGATGTAGTCGTTTTGGTTCTCCTTGGACTGACCTTCGGTGACCTTGTCGGACTCCGTCTGCACTTTCTCCTTCGCTTCCGCGCAGCCGCTCGGCGGAACGAGGAGCTCGACGAGGAGGAAGTGACTCTGAGGTGCGAGCGCGGGGAGGAGCTCGTCAGCGAAACGGAGGGCAGTGCTCTTGCCCGGAGTGCCTTCCTGAGCGTGGGCTTCGCCGAAAGCGATAACACTCGGGGAGTGCTCGGCGATAGTCCAAGCCAGAGCGCTGTCGGCTCCGTCGAAGAAGGCGCAGTCGAAGGCGCCGCAGCGGCCCTTGCGCGGGGGAGGCTTCTTTTCGCCTGGAGCCGAAGGGCCGCGATTTTCTTCAAGATCTGGGCGCGCTCGAGGCTGCTCCAAGAGGCTTTCGAGGCCGCGGTTTTCGGACGGGGAATAGGCAGCGCTTGCCCCCGGTTGTTTCTCCGACACGCACCCGGCCAACGCAGAGAACGCGATTGCTGCCAGTGTGACGAATCCCTCCCCCTTTCCTCGTGAACGGTATGCCCACGCGGCGCGGGGTCGGGTGCGTGTCCCCTTCTTGGGTCGTGCGTCGCTTGCGCCCTGACCGGGTGACATTAAGTTCCAAAAAGTCATGTACTTCGATCCTTATTGGTTCATTGTTGCGCTCCCCGGTCTCGCTCTCAGCTTCTGGGCGAGCTGGAACGTGAAAGCGACGTTCAACAAGTATAGCGGCATCGCGAGCCGCCGGGGCTGGACCGGAGCGGACGCTGCCCGCGAACTGATTCGACAGCGCGGCGCCCACGGGGTTCGCGTCGAAGAGACGCCGGGGTTCCTTTCGGACCACTACGATCCGACCGCCAAGGTGCTGCGGCTTTCTCCCGACGTTTATCACGGACGGTCGCTCGCTGCGCTGGGCGTGGCTGCTCACGAGGCCGGTCACGCCATCCAACATGCGACTGACTACGGCCCGCTCAAGTTCCGCTCCTTGGTCGTCAAGCCCGCCATGATCGGCTCGAACATGGGCACCATGGTCGCGGGCCTGGGTCTTGCGGCGCAGAGCACCGGTCTCGTCTGGGTGGGCGTGATCATGTTCTCGGCGTTCGTCCTGTTCACCCTGGTCACGCTCCCGGTTGAGTTCGACGCCTCGAACCGCGCGGTGCTCGCGCTCGAGCAGGCAGGCATGATCGATCGCGCCGAGGTGCCTGGAACGCGCGCCGTGCTGCGCGCGGCGGCGATGACCTATGTCGCGTCCGCTCTCTCCGCCATTATGCAGCTGCTCTACTTCCTCTGGAGAGCAGGGGTCTTCGGCGGCCGCCGCGACGATTGAGCCCGATTTCCCTCGCCTGTCGGGGCCCTGGATGGACAGGTCCAGCGCGCTCGATTAGACACAGCGCTCGTCGATAGCCCCGCTTCTTGTGGCGGCGGCACTTCGGGCGCTCGTAGCTCAGCTGGATAGAGCATCGGACTTCTAATCCGACGGTCAGTGGTTCGAATCCACTCGAGCGCGCCAGCGAAGCGGCGCGATCGAGCGGATTCGAACGGAGTCAAAACGTCGAGTCCCCGTGGACGCGTTGACTGGGGGCTCGTCATCGTAGGATGCAGCGACGACGGGGAAGGGAAGATCGAGCCGACCGGCGGTTCTCCGTCGGTAGGTGGCGGAGGAGGTAGCGGCGGCAGTGGTGGGGGCTCTGGAGGTGCACCCTCGGGAGGAATGGGAGGCGGCGCTGGCGCAGCCGGTGAAGGCCCCGGACCCATCGTTCCGGAGGGCGACGTCGCGCTTCCTTTCAATGACGGCTGGCTCGACGCCGACGCCAACGCTCTCGGGATCCAGGGGGCCATCTTCGGCTACGCCGACGTCCACACGATCGAGACGATCTCGGAGAACATCGCGAGCAACGGCGGGAAGGCCTGCATCCAAGGCGAAGCGTTCAGGGTCGAGATACCGTGCGAAATCACTGACCCGAATGCGACGGATTGTTACGGTGAGTACTGGGGAGCTGCGATCGGGCTCAACCTGAATCAGCCGAAGGTGCCCGATCCCGATACCGGAGAGTCCGTCGGCGGGACGCCGGAGCCCTTCGACGCCTCCGGGATCAGCGCCTTCAGCTTCAAGCTGGATGGCCCCACGATCCCGACCACCCTTCGCTTTTCCGTCGATGGCGGCGACGGCGTTCAATACTGCACGACCAAGGAGACGAAGCTGATGCCGCTCCCCGCGGACGGGGTCCTCACAGTGAAGCTCGACGACCTGCGCGCCAAGTGTTGGGAGTCTACGGCGTTCGCGAACAATGACGCCCCCGATCGCTCCTCGATCGTCAAGATCGCCTGGGCTGTCGTTACGGATGACAAGTCAGCGAAGCCCTTCGACTTCTGCGTGAGCGAGATTGTCGCGGTCCCGTAGAGAAGCGCGCCTTGACCCGGGTGGCGCTGCCGCATGGGCAGAGCCACCGCGGGTCGCCCTTTGATCGCTGCAGCTCAGCGACCAAGAGCCTCAAGGGAAGAGCTGAAACACGATCCAAGCCCAGGTGGGCACGGTGATGAGCGAGACGACGAGACCCCAGCCGACGAAGGCGGCGACGAGCTCGGGCACGACTCCGTAGGACATGAGGAGGGCGCCGATCGAGACCATGGTGGGCATGGCGGTTTCGAGGACGACGACGATCAGGATGTCGCGGGGGACGCCGAAGAGGAAACACCCGATCAGGCTCAGAGCCGGCAAAATCAGGAGCTTCAGGACGAGCCCCCAGGCGAAGATCCCGAAAGGTTCAGGGGTAGCGAAGCGGAGCTTGAATCCGACCGAGAACATCGCGAGCGCGACGAGAGGAGTCGAGGCGGCGCTGAGGAGTGGGTCGACGGCGGAGGGAAGCGGAAACGGCAGAACAGCGATCAAGAGCGCGATGAAGGGCGGGAATAAGACGACCCGCTTGAGGAGATCCTTGGGCTTCGGGCGTGAGCCGGTCGTGAGCGCGCTGAGCATGACGGGCGCGACGAGGCTGAGCAGGAGGAAGGAGCCGAGCTGGTCGTAGACGGAGGCGAGGGGAATGGCGTCCTCGCCGACCAGCGCCGAGATCATCGGGAAGCCGAGGAAGGAAGTGTTGCCGAGGGCCGTGACGAGGAAGAGAGCCGTCGTCATCGTGCGGTCGAGGCCGAGCACGCGAGCGGTGCCTCGAGTGAAGCCGTAAGCGAAGAGCGCGATGACCCAAGGTGCAACCGCTAAGGTGGCGAGGGCCGGCTGGAACTCGAGCTTGGGGACCAGCCGGAGGATCGTCGCGGGGAGACAGATATCGATGATGAAGCGGTTCAGGACGTCCGCGGTCGACTCAGGGAAGCGCTGGGTGCGGTAAGCGAAGTGTCCCGCGAGGAGGAGGACTCCCACGATCAGGAGCGCCGAAAGCATGGGGCGCGGTCTATGGCGTCCGAGGCGCGCGGGCGAGGAATTTCGTGCGATTTCCGAGGGCCCCGGAGCCCCGCCCCAGGGGGCTCAGACCTCAATACTAAAGCAAATGCTTGACTATAGAGGGCACCTGGAGGTAATACTAAAGCAGATGCTTCAGCAATCCCTGGATCAGGTGTTTCACGCCCTCTCCGACGGGACCCGGAGGGCGATGATCGAGCGCCTGGCGGCGGGCCCTGCCTCGGTCACTGAGCTCAGCACGCCTTTTTCGATGTCGCTGTCGGCCATTGGCCAGCACGTCCAGCTCCTCGAGGCGTCGGGTCTGGTGACGACCCAGAAGAAGGGTCGGGTGCGTATGGTCGAGCTCAAGACGGAGACGCTCATCGGCGCGGAGCTCTGGTTCGAGGTGCACAGGGCGCGCTGGGAGCGTCGACTCGATCGTTTGGGCTGTCTCCTCGAGGAGGAGGCAGCGAACCCGGAAACCCCGAAGCCAGGAAAGAGACCATGAGCAAACCTACTATCTTCAGCACATTCACTGTCGAACGCGTCTATCCCGCTCCGCCGTCTCGCGTCTTTTCGGCGCTCTCTGATCCGGTCAAGAAGCGGCGCTGGTACGCGGAGGGCGAAGGCTTCGTCGTCGATAGCTACAGTCTCGATTTTCGGGTCGGTGGGTTCGAGCGCACCCGGTTTCGTCCGGTGGGCGGACCGGACATGACCAATGACGGCGTCTATCTCGAGATTTTGCCCGAAGAGCGCGTCGTCTTCGCCTATTCGATGACGATCGCCGGTCAGCCCCTCTCCTCATCCCTGGGGACGATGGAGCTCCGTCGTGAAGGGGACGGCACGCGGCTCCGCTACACCGAACAGATCGCTCACACGAGCGGCATCGACGCGACCGCGGACCGCATCCAGGGAACCGAAGAGCTCTTCGAGGTTCTCGGCAAGGAGCTCGAGACGCACCCTTAAGTGCTCACTCAGCGCTCGTCGGTGCGGTCTCTCGCGATCTCGAGAACAGCGTGGAACGCGGGCTTCGGCTCATGGCGCGCGTCGAAGAGGAGCGGGTAGTTGTTGCGGCGCGAGGGCCAATAATTCAGCCAGCTCCTCTCGTCCGTGACGCCCCAGAAGGTGACGTGGTCGAGGACCTTGGCGTTGTCCTGAAAGACGCGGAAAATCTCTTTGTACCGGGCGGCGAGCCGCTGCTGGAGCTCGGGAGAGTCGGCGATGGCCGCTTGCCAGACCTTGGTGTCGTGATTGTCCTGGGCGTAGACGCTGACGTCGAGCTCGCTCACTTTCACGAGGAGATTCTCAGCGGCGAGCTCCTTGATGGTCGCGTCGATTTCTGCGGCGCTCGGCCACTCGATGTTCCAATGCGCTTGCATGCCGACGCCATCGACGCGCACCCCTGACGCGCGCAGCTCCCGGACCATCTCGATGATCTTCTTGCGCTTCTCGGGGCGGACCACGTTGTAGTCGTTGTAGTAGAGCTTGACCGTGGGATCGTGAGCTTCCGCGGCTCTCTGAGCGAACTCGAAGGCGGCGCGAATGTATCCGGGCCCGCCGTAGGCTTCGTACCAGACCGAGCCCTCCGCGCCGTCGCGGTAGGTCTTCGGGAGAGAGTCCGAGATGGCTTCGTTGACGACGTCCCAGTTGTCGATGACGTCTGCGTAGCGCTCCGTCATTTGAAAGATGTGGGCGCGCAGGCGCTCTGAGATCTGACTGATGGTTGCTTTTTTGTCGCCGTCTTTGAAGAACCACGCCGGGTACATCTGATGCCAGACGAAGGCGTGCCCGGTCATTTGCATGTGGTGCTCCCGGGCGAAAGCGGCGAGCGTATCGGCGGCTCCGTAGTTGCACTCGGGACGCGCGCAGATCTGTCCGAGCTTCATCGCGTTCTCCGCGGTGAGGCGAGCGAAATGGTGAGCGACGAGGTCGCCGACGACGCCGATTTGCGTCGGCTCCATGGCGGCGCCGATCGGGAAGAGACGCGCGTAGCTGGCGGAGAGGGAGGGGGCGCTGAGAGTCGCGCTGTGGTTGAACTGGGTATTTTGAGGCGGCGGCGGCGCGGAGGGAGCGGAGCTCGGCGCCGAGCTCTCTGCTTTTTTCTTCGGGATACAGCCGGAGCCGAGCGTGAGCGCGCCGAGGAGAGCTAGTGCGTGGCCGAGCGAGTGACCGAAGGGAGCGAGCGGGAGGCTCAGGCGGACGAAGGAGAGGTTTTGGGCGGCGCGCGGCATGAGTCTTCGAGCTTTGTCGTGGACGGCGGCGTCCGTCAAAGGGCGGCTGGGACACTCCCCCACGGGCTCGGCTGTGCCGAGACCGTCAGGGGGAGTCCCGCCGGGCGAGGGGCGCGATCGGGGCCTCTCGCGGAGGGGCGTTTGGAGAGGTGAGGGCGGGCGGAGCCCGGCGGGGAGGGGGCCTGAACAAGAAGGGGGAGGCGTGAGCGGCCCTAGGGGGAAGGAGGCGGGGAGCTGTTAGCGAGGACTCTGTTCGTATCGCTTCGCCTTGTTCTTGGCGCTCGCTCTTGCAGCGACGGAAGCGGCGGCCCCCCGGGGCATAGGATGAGGCGCGGTCTCGTGGGATCCCCGCACGTCACAGACGCAAATGACCTCCGCTCGAACGAGCGCGATTTGCGACAGTTCCATGCCGAGGGAAGTGCACTGACTTCGGCAGCGATCTTGGGCGTCAGAGGGAGCGTTCGCAGCTCCGACGTTCGCTTTGCAACCTGTGAGGGGAAGCCACGGAAGGACGCAGAGAAGGAGGAGAGAAGCGCGTTTCATCGGGTCTCGGGGACGGTGCCTTCCGGCGTGGTTTGAGCTGGGGGGGCAGCGAGGGTCTTTCGGAGAGCGAGCTCCACGAAAAAGCGATCGTTCATCTCGACGATGGCGACGTTCGGCGGGGGGAGAGCGGGCGGAATCGACGGGTCATAATAGGTCCGAAAGACCAAGAGGCCCTCGAGCTTTTTTCCAGAGCCCCGGAGAACGCCGTGGATGGGCTGTTTTTCGCAGTCGGGGCAGTCCATGACCTGGGAAGGTTCGAGGAAGGTTCCTTCGAAACGTGTGACGGGCCCGTCATCGTAGAGGACGCCGCCGAGAGCGAAGAGGTTATCGGGGGCGAAGCGGAGCCAGGTGTGTCCGCTCGGGAGTTTTTCCACGAAGCAGTCGCGCATGCGGTAGGCTTTGGTGATGCGGCAATCGTAGATGCCGGGGGTGATACGCGTCGGACGCGGCGGCGCGTCGAGAGCAGGAACGACGAGCATTCTGTTCTCCATGTGAGGCGGCACCGGCTCGGGCCAAGGGGGTTCGTGAGCGCGGGCATAAGCTTGCCACTCTTCGACGCTCTGAAAGCGGCGAGGGGTCTGGGGAGCATCGCTGTCCGCGGGTAACCCGCGGAACCAGCGCACGGTGCGATCGCCGGAGGAGGAGGTCAGGCCATCGCCATCGGGATCGAAGGAGAAACGATAGACATTGGCGGCGCCTGTGTGGCGCAGCTCCTTTTCGAGGGAAAGCGAGAGGCGGCGCGCCTGGCTTCCCGGAAGCTCCCGCTCGCTCAGGGAGAAGATGCGAATGCGACCGTCGTAAGAGCTCACCACGATCGCGTCTCCGCTCGGTGAGAAGCGAACGGTGCTGATGTTGTTGCCGAAGGCGCCTTCAAAAGCGCGGCGCAGAGGGGTTGCGAGGTCGACGACGAGCAGTCCTTCTCCGCCCACGGCGAGGAAGCGACCGTCTGGGGAAAAGTCGAGGTCACCCGTGTAGCGCATGGCTGGGATGCGCAAGAGATCTCGGCCTGTGTGGAGATCGATCACCCGGAGATCGCGGGCCGGATAATGTGTCATCGCGAGGTAGCGGTTGTCAGGGCTCAGGGCGACGCCATCGACGCGCTCGGCAAAGGAGAGAGTTCCGAGGCTCCTGAGCTCGAGGCCCTGGCGCTCGAAAAACTCGAGCTCTGAGGTCTGCTCCGGAAGCTTTGAGGTTTCGCTGACGAGGATCGTCTGGTCCGGAGAGAAGCGGATTTCCTGGGAAGGTGAGGAGCTCAAGAGGGCGACTTCATCGCCGCTCGCGGCGGAGATCAGAGCAAGGCCGCGGGGGGTCGCGCTCAGCAGCGCAGCTTCGCCCTCGGGGGTCAAAGTCGGCCAGGGGAGGATTGTCGCTTGGAACTGTTCGGCATTGGCGAGCGGGACTGTGCGGAGGAGGCGTCCGCTCGCGCGTTCGTAGACGCGCGCCTGAGAGTCATCACCGCTCGCTACGACGATCGACCTTTCGTCCGGTAAGAGATCGACGGAATAAAGAGAGCCCTTTCCGACTTGGATCTGTTTCTTCTCGCGAAAGGTCTCGTAGCGAGAGGTCCGCTGCGGCGGCAGGCTTCGGCGCAGAAAATTCGCGTCACTGGGAAGGACGAGTCGGAAGCGGGAAGGCTCGCCGGCTTCTGTCTCGGCGCGCTCTTCCGGAGCAGGAGTCGCCGCATTTCCCGAAGGTTCCCGGATTTTTTCGGGGGAAGTCGCGCTCTTCGGTGGATGGGGCGCGGGCGCGCTGGCCTGAGCGCAGCCGAAGAGGAGAAGCCCGCCCAGCAGAGGTGTGAGGAAGCTGTGGACGAAACGGGTGCTTCGACGAAGAGAAGTGAGCGCTGGAAGCGAAGACATGTGAGCCGGCATCTTCATCCGAAACAGAGCGTTCGGAAAGGGGAGCGCGGGGGGATGCGAAGTACTCATCTTGACGCGGGCGAGTGAGATGAGCACATTATTGGTATGATGCGGCGTTGTGACCAATGCGGACGGCACAACAGGGTACCGTCACGACACCTCGCGGACCGTGGGCGCTGCGGCGCGTGCAAAGGTCCTTTGCCTCCGCTCGCTGAACCTCTCGAGGTCGACGAGGTCGCCTTCGATGAGGTGCTCAGGGAAAGCCGCGTTCCGGTGCTCGTCGACTTCTGGGCGTCCTGGTGTGGACCCTGTCGAATGGTGGCTCCCGAGGTCAAAAAGGCCGCGGCTCGGCTGGCGGGGCGCGCTCTTGTCCTGAAAGTGAATACGGAGACGAACCCGCGCCTGGCGAGCCGCTACCAGATCCAGAGCATCCCAAACTTCGTCGTCTTCTCTCACGGCGAGAAGCGCCTCGGACAGGCCGGCGCTCTGGGCCACGAGCGGCTCGTGAGCATGGTCGAACAAGCGGGGTCTTAAAGAATCGGTTCTCTACTCGGCGCCGCCCCGGACCTTGAGCAGAGGGCCCCGTCCCTCGCCCAACCCAAAGTCACCGGCCAGGTAGAGATTGCAGGAATCGTCTCCGACCATGGCGTGCGCGGAGCCGTCGAAGAGGGACGTCCAAGGCCGATCGCCGTCTTCCATCAGGTTCGTCAGGAACGAGCTGTTCACCTCAGGAGATCCTCCAACCCACCACACGGCTCCTCGGGCATCCAGAGCGAGAGCACCAGTGGTCGTCGTCTCGCCAAACGCCGCCACCCAACTCGTGAACAGCTCCAGGCCTTCGGGGGTGATCCATTTCGCAAAGGCGCCATGCGCCCCGGAGCCCGCCACGACAATCGTCCCGTCGTCCTTGAGGAGCAGAGCATTCGCCTGCTCGGTGCGTTCCTCGAAGAGCATATCGCGTACCAGGGTTCCACTGCGTTCGATGACGCGGACGTGCGCGCGGTATTGCCCTGCGATGAGAGAAGAACCGGCGAGATAGAGCCGTCCCCTCTCGCCGATGGTGATGGCGTCGAGTCGGGCGAAGTCACTCACGTCGTACGCGACGGTCGAGGTGCCGGAGTCGACATCCAAGTAGCGCCGCAAGAAGGCCCGCGGCTGATCGTCGGTTCCGAGAGCACCGTAGCTATAGCCGACGACGTAGGTCGTTCCGGCGGGTCCGGCGGCGATCGCGGTGGCTTGCTCATTTTTCTGGCTGCGCTCGTCGGCCCTCCAGGCCAAGCCTTGAGCGCTAAAGCGGACCACGAGGGAACGATAAGGTGGGTCTTGAGTGGTTTCGGTGGCGACGCCCGCGAGGAACACGGATCCGCTCGGATGCAGGGCGATGCCGCGGGGCGCATCGTATTCGGCGAAGTTCGCGCGGATATCGTCGAGTAAGCGGTCGTCGGGTGCCAGGCGAGCGATCGCCGAGTGGTACGTTTGTGTGTCAGGAGGGCCGCTCCAATAATGCCCTGCCACGAGGAGCTCAGCCTTGGTGCGCGTGAGAGCAAACGCAACATCGATGCCGCCGCTGTTCACGAGCTGCATCTCTACTCCGTCAGGGGCGCAGCTGTTCTGAGCGCCACCCGACGCGGCGCCTCCGCTGCCCGCCGTGCCTCCAGAAGAACTACCTCCAGCGCTCGTGCCGCCGCTGTCCTGCCCGCCGCTTGGGCCAGGCCCGGAGCCGCCTGAGCTGGGAGCTCCTCCATCGGAGCTCCTGCCGCCCGTTGGGACCGGGGCGCCGCCGCTCGAGCTCCAGTCGTCGCCTTCGAGGTCGATGAACTCGGTGCGCCCGCCGCAGGCTATCGTCCCGAGGGTGAGCAGGAGCGAGGCTCGGAGGAGCTTGGTTCGGCGAAGGAAGCGCGACCGCACGAAAGAAACCTAGCCGAAGAAAAGGGGGCCCGCGAGGGGCCCCCTAGGATGAACACTTCAGGGATTGAGGGAAGGAACTTGAGGGAGTTGAGCGCGACTTGCCCGGATGGGCGCGGCGCGCTCCTAAGAACTAAGGTTACAAGCAGGAGAGTGAAGCGCCGGGGCGGAGCTCTACATCCCGCGCCATGACACTGCCGCGGAAGGTGAGCTGGTTGCCGCTGCCGAGACTGATCCGCGCCATGGGCGCGCGGATGTGGCCGGTGAAGTTGCGTTCGAGGGTGACCTGGTTGGTACCCGTGTAGTTGAGCGTGAGGGTGCCGTTTCCTTGGATATCTCCGCGCATGATGAGCGAGGAGCGAACGAAGATGCGCGTCGCACCGGACAGGATGAGCCTCGACTCCGGCTCGAGGGTGAGGGAGGTGAGATAGTAGTCGCCCGGGGCCAAGGTGAGCGTTGCGCGGGAGTAGACATTGATGTTCCCGAAGTTGCCCGGGGAGAGGGCGCGACTCTGACCTGGCTGGAGCGAGACCTGGGTCGTTCCGACCGGGAAAGAGGGAATATTCAGCTCGGGGAACGCTCCGACCGGGAGCGGTCGATTGGGCTGAACAGCGCCCGGCGGAACTGTCACGTTCGAGCCGAGCCGAACCACGCCCTGGCTAAGGAGCGTGCCGGTGACGCGGGTTCGGTCGCGGACCTCGAGAGTTCCGCGGGAGAGGACGGTGCCGACTTGTGCGTCATTGCCGACCGAGGTTGTCCCGTTTCCGAGAGAGACGATCGCCCCTGAGGGGACTTTTGCGCGATCTGCGAGGGAGACGGAGTTCGAGCCGACGATGACGGGCTGGTTGTCGACGGTTTGTTCGAGCGTCGTCGTGCTGCCGCGAGAGTCGGTAGCGGTCCAGATGATCGTCGTGGCTCCGATGGGTAGAGTCGAAGGTTGGTTCGAGGTCACCGTGACAGGACCACCGAAGCAGACGTCCTCGGCAGTCGGGGGCGTGACGCTCGCGTTTCCGCAGCCTGAAGTCGCGCTGCCCGCGACCAAGACGGGGCTCTGCACGGGTTCTTGGTTCGGATTCGCGACGAGGGGGCAGTTGTCGAGATCGTCTTTGATCCCGTCGCCGTCCGTGTCGGGGCCCGTGGGCTCTTCTTCCTCCTCCTCGCTGTCGTCGTAGTAGAGACTCGCGTCGAAGGTCTCGAAGAAGGAGCTCCCGAAGGAGCCGCTCAGGTTGATGGTGATGCTTCCTTCGCCACCGGGGAAGCCGATACCGAGGTTCTGGATGCTGATGGTTTTATTGTTCCAGTCGATCGAAGCCAAGACGACGTATTCGCTGACCTGAGGCGCGATGACCTTCGGAGCGCCGTTGTCGGAGAAGCGGGCGCTGATGACGAGATCGCCGGGCATGATGTAGCCGAAGCCGCTCGAGGTGACGCTGAGGGCGCCCTGGCGAGCGAAGGCTTCGACGGTGACGTCCGTGAAAACGTGTGGAACGTCGAGGTGGAGCGTGAAGTCGTCCACCTTCGCCTCGGTGTGGAAGCCGAGCCCACAGGTCCCGAAGGGACAGGGCACGCCGAGCAGCTCGAAGGTGCCGCTCACTTCCGACGAGACCTGTTCCGACACGGGGCTGCAGCTGGAGCCGTCCGCGCAGACGTCGAAGCTCAAAGAGGTAGCGACCGTGGAGCCGGGGAGCCAGCCGCCCGCCATGGAGAACAGCGCCCGACGCGCGCCCGCGCCCGCGCCCAAGGAGAGGGGTTCGTCCGAAGCGCTGAGCAGACTTCCGTCGAAGGAAGGCGCGCACACCGCTGCGCTCACGTCTTGGCCGCAGGCAGAGCCCTGGGTGCAGTCGCAGCTTCCGTTCCAGAGCTCGAGGTCCGAGCAGTTCTCCGTATCGCAGGCGACTTCAGCGCAGGTTCCCTTGCAGGAGGGAGCGGGCGTTCCGCTTTCTTGGCCGAGGACGGGGGCGCAGCTCACGACAATGCGAGCGGCGCTGCAGGAGGTTGTGAGCTGCGACTCGAGGACGCCGAGAGACGTCTTCTCGAGGAACCCGGCGAGCTCTTCGGAGCCGCAGTAGCTCCCGGGATTCGCTCGATAGGCCTCGGGCACGCAGACCTCTGGATCGATATGGATCTCGTTCTGTACGACGCCGCCGGGAGTCGTTCCCGTGATCTGGCAGGCGCACTGAACGGAGAGGGCTTCGGGCGGACTTGGGGGTTCAGGCTGAACGATGTCACTACAGGAGCAGCCTTCGAGCGCCCAGGCCAAAGCGACGAGGCTCAGCCTCGGTCCGTACTCTTTCAGCTTTCGGACGAGATACCCTCGTCCACTCGTCTTAGACGCGAAGAACTCTTGCATGCCCATTTCGCTTCGTTCCCTTCGGTAAGTCAAAACCACGGAGCCAGTTCCTTCCTCTCAGCATTCGATGAGCAGTCAGGGAAGGGTGTGATTCGTTCATCGTCGGCGAAAGTGAATCGTTCGGCAATGGCGTTTGTGGGAAGAGAGTGATGATTCATGATCCACACGTAGTCCTCCTTCATCCCACCTCACGACAGGAGGCGGCCCGGAGAGAGGGAGGGAGTGAGACTCACAAACCGACCACAGGCAGGGCGAGCCAAAGCATGGATCTTTGCCGCGAAATGTGGGCGCATCTCGGAAAACTCGCCCGCCAGTACAGAAAGTTACAGCTGGGGAGCGAAGAACGTCCGGGGGAACCTCTGCTGCTCTGCCGAAGCTGCACACCTCGGTCGCCAACTTTTCGAATCCGCGCGGCAAAGTCGATGAACAGCAGACGCCCCCGACTCTCAAGCAGCACCGGATTCGAAGAGCCAGACGGAGCGGTTCTATGCCGTGGGTAATTTGTAAGACGCTGGGGATGGCTCGGAGAAAAGAAAAAGGCGCTCGCGCGAGAGCGCGAGCGCCTGGGTCGCTCGAGGGTTTTTGGGTCTGTTAGGGCGTCATGCCGCCCATGCCGCCCATGCCCTCGTCACAGACGGGCTGAGCGGTCGGCTTGTCGCCGACGAAGAAGCTGAGGTCGTCGATCCAAACGTCGTAATCGTGCCGGTGCGCGACGCCGAATTCGATCGTGTAGAGCTCATCGAGATCGAGGGGGAGGCTCTCTCGACCCCAGCCTTCCGGAAGCAACTCGTCGAACTTGAAGGCGAAGAGCTGCCAGCAGTCGGTGAGCTTGAGGTTCGCGCCCGCGGCGTCGTAACAAGCGTCGTCGTCCGGACAGTTCCCACCCTCTGAAAACGGAACGACGTCTTTCTCAAGAACTTTGGTCCGAAGCAGGCCGGGCCGATCGGTCGAGCCGGTGCCGTCTACCTCGATGCTGCCCTTGGCCCAGAAGGAGAAGCCCGTATAGGCGGAGCCATCGAAGAGGCACTCCGCACCTTCGCCGCGGCTCGAGAGGATGGCGCCGAAGCCTGAGCCCCATACGGTTTGTCCGCTTCCCGTGATGCGCAGCGCCCGCCCGCCGCCGGGGCGAGGTGAGCTGGTGAGCGATATGCCCGTGGGGCTTTGGGTTCCGGTGCCGTCCGTGAACGCGTAGAAGCCGCCCTGGAGCCCGTTGCCCCAGAAACCGTCCTCTTCGAAGTCTTCGATCAGGAGCGATTTCTTCGGATCGCCCACGCTCGGTCCATCGTCGAGGTCACAGACCGCGAGCGATCCATCGATATCTCCACCAGCTCCGCCTGAGCCTGGACCTTCCGTCGTCTTTCCGCCCGAGCCGATCGGGATAACAATCTCACCTCCAACCGAGCTCGAGCGACCGCCCGAAGCGCTCTCGGCGCCTCCGGTCGATGGGGCTCCTCCGGTAGCAGATGAATCTGAATCGTCCGATGAACAGGCGATGTAGCCGAGGGACAGGCAGGTGACGCTGAGGAGGGTGGTCAGTCGGCGATGTTGCATAGTTTGTATTCCTTGTCTGGGGAGACCATGGGCCGCGCCCGCTCCCTGTCTATATGAGCTTCGGCCCCGCTCACTTCTCGTTTTGTGTGATCCAATCGACGGTTTACGCGAAAAAGGCGGCGGCGCGCGCCTCCGGAGCGCACCTCGGAGCCGTCGGAGTTCGAAGCGAGCGTCACGAGGGCGCTCCATGGGTGCCCAGTCGGGAGCTTCGGGGAGCTCGGCGATCGCCTGGGGTGGAACTCTTCAGAGCTTGCGACAGAGCAAGAGTCCGTCGCCGATGGAGACGAGGGTTGCGTCAACGCGGCTGTCGCTCTTCGTTTCGCGGGCGAGCTTTCGGAGGGCAGCCGTGTCGACGCTCTGGTCGCTCGGATCGGCCACCTTTCCGCCCCAGAGCATGTTGTCGCAGACGAGAACTCCACCGGGCCGGAGCAGCGAGAGGGAGAGCTCGTAATAGGCGCCGTAGTTCTCCTTGTCGGCGTCGATGAACCCGAAGTCGTAGGAGCCTGCCTCGCCCTTTTCAATGCGGCGCGTGAGCGTGTCGACCGCGGGGGCAATCACGAGCTCGAGTGCGGAGGAGAGCCCCGCGTCGGCGAAATACCCGCGGGCTTTGCGAGTCCATTCTTCCGAGACGTCACAGGCGAGCAAAGTCCCTCCGCGCGGCGCGATGGAAAGAGCGGTCACGAGGGCCGAATAGCCCGTGAAAACTCCGACTTCAAAGCAGCGCCGCGCTCCGATCAAGTCCAGGAGAAAGCTCATGAAAGCGCCCTGCTCGGGGCTGATCTGCATCCGTGAAGCCGCAAGCTCGGCGGTCTCTTCGCGGCAGCGCTTGAGGATCGGATGCTCCCGGCGATTGTGATCCTTCAGGTAATCAGCAAGGGCGGGCGAGAGCAGTGAGACAGACATAACAAGGACCGTGGGGTCTAATTCCAGCACGAATAGTCGAAAGTGACTACCCGAACGCCGTCGGTGTAGCTGATGATGTGGCCTTCGTCGTCATAGGAGTACGTGCGATCCAGCCAGCCTTCCGGCGCGATGCGACGGACAAGCCGACAATCTTCATACACGTAGGACCACACGCGTTCAGCGCCTTCAAAGGTGTTGACGCCGCGCACTGGATAGCCATTTGCGTCGAGCTCATAGCGATTCGAACTCGCCGTGGTGGTCTCGATGATCCCTTCGGACGTGTAGACGAAGGACGAAATGACCCCCAGGACGGACGTGATCTCAGTGATGCGTCCGAGGCCGTCCCGGACGTAGTTCTCTCCTTCGCCTAGGGTCGAGCTTGTGACCAAACTTCCCGTGTAGGAGTAGGTTGCTGCGAGGGAGCGGTCGGCGCTCGACTGGCTACAGGGGCCAGGATCCGGACCCATGAAGAACGGTCCGGTGATGGGAAACAGTCGGGAAGGGTCGACGGGCGGACACGCGTCATTCCCCGAGCCGGAGCCGCCTGCGCCCGAGCCGGAGCCGCCTGCGCCCGAGCCGGGGTCGCCTGCACCCGAGCCGCCTGCGCCCCCTGTTTCCCCGTCTGAGCTCGTGCCCCCGGAAAGCGCTCCTCCGGCGGAGCTCGCGCCGCCAGAGCCCGTGCCCCCCGAAGGGAGCTCCCCTGTGTCGTCCGGGGGATTTTCCGGCGCGCCACCACAAGCCCAGACTCCCGTCGCCACTGCGCCCCAAAGCAAAGCTACCCTCATGGTCTCTCATGCTTTCCAAATTTTGGAGCGCCCGTCGACCCGCTCGGTCAGGGGTGAAGCGAGCGGCGGTCCGTCCCGGGGGGAGCGAGGCTCAGAGATTCCCGGCGCCGCCCGGGCCCATTTCGCAGAGCTCCGCACCATTCGGCGGGGTTCCGATGAAGAAGCGGAGCTCGTCGATCCAGATGTCGTACTTGTTGCCGCGACCGACCTCGAAGGCGAGCTCATAAAGCTCGTTCAGGTCGAGATCTCCGCCCGACACTCCCCAGGGATCCTGCTTGAACTCGGAGAAGCGGAACGAATACCTCTTCCAGCATTCGCCGAGTGTGATGCGCACGCGATGGGAGCTCCAGCAGTCCCCCTCGGTCTCATCACAGTTCCCTCTCGGGAGCGGAACAACGTCCTTTTCGACCAACATTACGCGCAAGAGGCCCGGATCCCAGGGCTCGTCCGTGGAACCATCCTCTTCGATCGAGCCCTTGGCCCAGAATGTAATGCCTGAGTACGCGGAGGCGTCGAAGACGCACAAACCTTCATCGTCGGAGGCGAAGACTGTGCCGAAGCCAGAGCCCCAGTTCGTATAACCTTCTCCTTGGATCCGGAGCACTCCGTCGGAGCCTCTGAAGCCGCCGGGAATGGGCCGTACGTCGTCTTCCGGCGGTTCCATCGTGCCGTCGCTTTCATCGTCATAGACGAACCAGCCCCCTTGGAGTCCGTTGCCCGAGTAGCCGTTGTCGAGAGAATCGAAATTGTCGATGGTGAGGTTACCGCTAGCGCGGCCGATGCTGCGGCCGCCCTCGACGTTACAGATAGAGAGCTCGCCGGGGCTCGGCTTCGCCGCGCTGCCGCCGCTGCCGCTGCTCGTTCCACCGGTCGGTTGACCGATCGTGATGTCGAGATCGTCGCCGAGATCTTCGGTGGGACGGCCGCGTCGGCCCCCCGAGCCTGCTCCGCCACTCGCCGGGACACTTCCGGTGCCGCTGCCGCCGGTCCCGATGAGCAGTGGCTCTTGTGTCTCACCGCAGCCGAGCTCAACGAGCGGCAGGCAAGCAGCGATCAGGAGGAGTCGTCGGAGGGACATGGTCGGCTGATTATCGCGCTTTTTGCTGCCGGTGGCACTGAGCATTTTTTGCTCAGCTCCGAGTCCTCTGCGGCGCGCGGGGCGCTTTTTCGAACGGGACCCGGGGGGTCGGCTCTTAGGAGGTTTGTTTCTGGAGCTCGTGGATGAGCTCGGTCCCCCGAGGACCGAGCGCGACGAGGCGCGCTCGGCGAGGGTCTGCCGTGAGGAAGATGTGGACGCCGTCTTTCCCGAGCTCGGGAAGGTACCCTTCGCCCCATTCGACGAGGAGGATATAGCCGCGTCGGCGCAGATCTTCGGGAGCGAGCAGCTCGACCTCAGAGGCATCACCGAGACGATAGAGATCGGCGTGAGCGACGGGAGGATCCGTCGGATATTCGATCAGTAAACTGTAGGTCGGCGAAGGGACGGCTTCGTCTTCCGGATGTCCGAGGGCGTGGACGATGGCCCCCGCGAGGAAGGTCTTCCCGGCGCCGAGTTGACCGGTGAGCACGAGCAGGTCTCCCGGGCGAAGCAGGCGCGCGAGAGACACGCCGAGGGCCAACGTGTCCTCTTTGCGTTCGATCGAGAACGTGAGTTCTTCGGGAGCGACTGTCATGGCGAGCTCGTTCGGGAGGTCATCTTTGTACCTCGAGCTTTCTCTGGATGGTGTTTTTTCGGGCGAACCCGCGGGCGCTTGTCGTATCGAGGGGAGTTTCGACGCGCGAGAGCTCCAGACGGACCTGTTCCAGGTACTTTGCGCGTTCAGTGTCTGACGGGCCAGGCAGCGGGACGCGCTCGAGAGCGGCAGAGACGAGGCGGGCCGCGTCCGCGCCGAGGGACTCGAAGTAGGATGAGCCTGCGCTGAGGGCCGCGGCGGGATCGTCGCGCAGGATCGGGTAGGTTCCGGCCCGGAGTGAGATGGCTCGGGAGGTCTTGGTGCGGGCGGCCTCCAGGCCGAGGGCGATACGCGGAGGCGCTTTGAGCCCGGAGGCTTCGCGCTGGAGCTCGGCTGCGCAGGTCTCGTCACCGAGCACGATCAAGCCGAAGACGCGCCCTTGCCAGCTCCTCCAAGGGAAGGTGAGCGTCCCCGCGGATTCGGTCTGTTCGATGCAGGTCTCATCGCCCTGACCGAGCACTTCAACCTCCGTGATGCCGTCTTCGGCGAGAGCTGCGCGGAGCGCGCGTTCTTCTTCGTCGGGAGAGCTGCCGAGCACGAAGGAATATTGTGGCCCGGAGGCGGGCACCTTCGGGGGCGGAGCGGCGAGCAAGATGGTCGGGACCTTGCGAAGTTCTGCGAAGTCCCGGGCCTCGGCAGCGGCCTCGGGAGTCAATCCGGTCACGAGCACGGCGGCGCCTTGGCCTATGAGCGCCGCTAATGCCTGCGGAAGGAGCTCCCGGAAGTCTTCGGTGAGGAGCTCGAGGCCTTCCCCGAGTTCTTCGGTGATGCCGCGGGCGACATCGATGCTGTGGCGGCTTTCGCGCTTGCCGCGTCCGCCGAGTACGATGCCGATGCGCTTGCCGAGACTGCTCGCTTCGTCCACCGCGAGCGCCGCGAGGTTTGCGAGGGCGTCGCCGTACTCGCTCGTACGGAGCCAGGTCGGCCCGCTGCGGAAAAGGTCGCGCGCGAGGCGAGCGTCTTTCGTTTCGAGGGCAGTGCGCGCCAGGCGCATCACGATCAAGCGCCCGATCGCGTCGCTCGCTTTCTTCTTTTCCCCTTCGAACTCTGCGTTCGACCACTCGAGGAGCAGCCGTTTTTGTGCCAAAATCGGCACGCGCTCGAGAGAGACGTCGATAAAGCGGAGGGCTTCGTCCTGGCTCAGGCGGACTTCCGCGAGCCAATCGACCATGGTCAGGATCGTGAGTCGCCAGCGGCGCGCCTCGATCGCGGCCAAGACGAGGGCTTTTTCATGGCGACTGCGCGCGCTCTCTCCGACGAGCTTTCCCGAGAGGGGAAGCAGTAGCTCGAGAGCTTCTTCGCCGTGGCCTTCGAGGGTCAAACCTTCGGCCTTCAGGATCTGCGCCGAGTCACGGGCGGGCCCCTCGGGGCCTTTGAGCAGGGGCTCAATGATGCGGTCCGCATCCTTGCGGCGGCGCTGTTCGAGGTAGTGGGAAGCGAGCAACAGGCGGAGTTCAGCGACGCGAGGGTCCGAGCCACTTTCGGCGAGGACACGCTCGAGGGGCTCTTCCATGGTCACGCGCTCGACGGGATCGGCCTCTTCCCAGACGACGACGAGGCGATTCGCCTCCCGTTCGAGGGCGAGGCGCGCCTGTTCAACCTTGTCCCGCTGCTGCTTCGAGGACGACGCGCAGCCCAAGCTGAGCGCGAGCGCGGAGCAGAAGAGCCATGCTGTCCGGCGGGACATGGGGCATGTTAGAACCCGAGCCTTCCCCGTGGCGCAACTCCTATCGGCATCGCTGCTCGTTCTCATGGCATGGCGGGAAGCTGTGTGGTCGTCCGGGTCCGCTCTGGAGTTCCCGGCCTGGGTGGAGCTCGGCGCCTGGGCCCTCGTCTTTTTTGGGGTCGGGCTCGACTTGCGCGAGCGGGGCATGTCTGGGCGCGGGGTGACCCTCGCCGCTACCGTTTGTCTCATCGTCTACTGCGGCTTTGCGCGAGGGCCCGAGCTCTACGCGGAGATTCCTCCCCCGTTCGTTCAGAGTCAGCGGGCTGAGTTGCTCTCAACGGTCGCCTTGGGGCTCCCGCTGTATTCGATGGTCGGACTCTTCGCCCTGTTCATCTCGGCGGCGGGAGTCCTTGAGCTCTTGCCAAAAGGGGCCCCGCCGGGCCCCTTGAGCGAGCGAGCCTGGCTTTGGGTTCGCGGGGGCCTGAGCACCCTCTTCTTCCTGTTTGGGCTTGTCGCCTTATTCGGCTATGGGAGCGGCAGTCCGTCGCCCTTCTCGCTTTAGAGGGCCCGGACGTTCGCTCGCATTCCATGGCACAGTGTTACCTATTAGCCGCCGCGGTAGGCTCGAGCGTCGACCAACAGAGCAATAACATGTCTCTGTTCTCTCTGGTCGAGCAGATCAACGTCCCGCCCGGGTTCCCGCCGCCGCCCGACACCAAGATCCCTCTCGAGGTGCACGCCTACTTCCGCTTCCAGCCCCACGAGCTCGGTCAGAATATCGAGCTCCGCTTCGTGCTCCGCGCTTCGACCGGCCTCGAGACGAGCGGCGAAACCATCACCCACCGCATCGCCTCGCCGCGCATCCGCATGCGCGCGATGGGCCTGCCGGTTCCGCCCGTCCTCGGCCACTACGACCTCGCCGTCGATTTCCGCATCGGCGACGCCCCTGAGTGGACCCGAGATCCTCTGACCTGGCCCGTGGCCATCCTCGAGACCCCCACGACCCCGCGCGTGACGCACTGATCCTGTCTGACGCGATTCCGTCCAGCCGAGCCGTTTGAGCGCTCGCACCAGTCGAAGTGGGGCGATCGACGCGAGCCGACTTTTTTGTCTGAGGGTCTATTGTATCGGCTTGCGGGCGACGATGAACGCGACCTCCGAGGAGGCGCCGACGTCCGGGGTCTGAACGTCGACGAAGCCGGCCGCTTCGATCTCGGCGAGCAGCGTTCGAGCGGAGAAGAGCTCGACGGTTTGAGGAGCTTGGCCGAGAAGGCGCATGGCGACGAGCAGCCCTCCGAAAGGGATCCAAGAGCTCGCGAGGCAAGCGGTTGAGGAGACGAAGAAGCCGCCGGGACGGAGAAGCGCGTAGATTTGCGCGAGGGTGTGGCGCCTGTCTTTCACGAGGTGGAGCAGGCTGTAGGCGGTGATGCCGTCGAAGCTCAAGGGTTCGAAGGGCGCTTCTTGGTCCAAGGTACCGATCTTGAAGCTCACGTTGGGCGCGTGGAGAGTGATGGTCTTCTCGCGGGCGATCCGAACCATCTCCGCGGAGAAATCGAGGCCCACGACTTGCTCAGCGAAGGGGGCGAGGCGAATGGCGAGGGAGCCGGTGCCGCAGCCGACGTCGAGGACTCGGTCACTCGGACGCATCAGGGAGCGGGTGATCGCGATCTTGCGCTCGAAGGCGTTCGGGTCGCGGACCGGTTGCTTCGAGTATTTCACGGCAATCTTGTTCCAGAAGCGGGCGTCGGGGGAACGCGGCAAAGGAGAAGCAGAAGAGGGAGACATGGTGTTTTCGAGGCAGGGGACGCGGGCTGCGCGCGTCCTGTCTCCTTCTTCGACCGAGGCGGGGTGTTTCTTTCAAACAATCGGATCTTTTTTCCCGATCCCCCCAAAGCGGAGAGAGAGCGCTCAAGGCAGCCCCAAAAACGGGGGCTGCGTGGCCAGGGCGTGGGGCCTTTTGGGTGGACGGCGCTTTCGGCGAACCCCACTCAGAAAAAATGGCCGCCCTTTGAAAGAAAGGTGGTCCCTCAGGCGAAGAGAGACTTTGGATGCGTTTGTCGCTCTCGCCGCCGCTTTTCGCGTACTCTGCGAGCGCGATCTTTCGCACCGCCCCCGATTCCACGATGGATGCTCTGGCCGAATGTCGACCGCAGGTGGAGAGCCTCGTCGCGCGCGTTCTGCGGAGGGCGAAGGAGGACCCAGATGTTCAGGATTGTACGAACGAAGCGCTGCGTCGCGCCTTCGAACAGCGTGACCAATTGCGAGCGGCGTCGGAGCTTCTGCCTTGGGTGCTCGGTGTCGCTCGTCACGTGGCCCTCGACGCGCTTCGCTCCGAGTATCGCCGTCGGGCGCGCGCTATGCCTTCCGAGAGTCGGAATGGAGAAGACCTGGTCGGTCAACTTCCGAGCCGTGAGCCGAGCCCCGAGGCGCTCCTCGCTGAGCGCCAGAGCCTCAGGCATCTCGATGCCGCTCTGCGCGCCCTGCCTCCGGGTCAGAAAGATGCGCTCATCCTGCTGCATGTCGAGGGGCTCGGTTATCGGGAGATCGCGGAACGCCTCGGAGTTCCGATCGGAACTGTGGGGACTTGGGTCTTGCGAGGCCGCGAGACGCTCGGGCAGGCCCTCGGAAGAAACGGGGCGGCGGACGCGGTCGGGCGGAGTGGCGCGGCGGACGCGGTCGGGCGGAGTGGCGCGGCGGACGCGGTCGGGCGGAGTGGCGCGGCGGACGCGCTCAAGGGGCGCGCAAGCGAGCGAAAGGAGAAGACATGACTGACACATCACGTTTCCCTCCGGGCCTCCTGTTTCGGGAAGACGGCCATGTCACCGATTGGGTGCTCTCGGCGCTCGTCGACGGAGAAGAGGCTCTGCTCTCCGCGGAGGCCACGGCTCATGTGGACTCCTGTGAGGAGTGCGGGGCGCGCCTTGGCGCGATGGCTCATGGAGTGTTCGCTCTCGAAGCGGAGGTCCAAGAGTGGGCGAAGGCAGAGCGCGCTCGGGCGCCGTTCCCGATGGTTGCGTTCGGGATGGTGGGGCTGGGTCTTGTGCTCGGGAGCGTCGGGTTCGCCGTCATGCGAGGGGACGAGTGGAGAGAGTTGCCCCATCGAGCTCTCACTCTCTGGCGCTGGGCGAAAGCGCTCGTCCCTTGGCTTTTTGAGCGGATGCCGGTGCTGCCGATGGTGGCCTGGGGGCTCTCGGTCCTTCTCATCGTCGCAGTGGGCCTCGCCTTCGTCGCGCGCGAACTCTCGAAACAGGAGCGCTTGTCGTGAAGCCCTTCAGTCGTATTTGGTCTCTATTCGCACTCTGCGCTTGCCTCTGGACTCTCTCTGCCGAAGGCGCCGTCGAGAAGAGAGGCGTCTGGCCGAGCGGTGAGGTCGTCTCGCTCTCGCTCTCCGACGTGCCGCGCAGTGAAGCCGTGCGTCGCCTCGCAGAAGAAGCAGGGTTCAGCCTGGTTCAGGAGGGACTCGGTCAAGAGCCGGTCTCTGTGAGCGTGCGTGGCGAGCCAGCGGAGAAGGTTCTCGTCATGTTGCTCGGCGATCGAGACTACGTGGTCGAGCGCGATGGCTCGCTGGTCTCCGTGCGCGCCGTGACTCCGTCTGTTCAAAGCGCAGCGAAGCCTGTCGCGACTCCGACCGAGCCCGATGAAGATCTTTTCGTTCCCGAGCGCGGCCATGTTGGCCCGGACCAGGTCGTGCGCGACGTGTTCGTCCTGGGCTCGGTGCTGATCGAAGGGACCGTGACCGGGAGTGTTCTCGTGATCGGAGGCGAGGCGCGCTTTGCCAAGGGCGCTCGGGTCCGTGAGGATGTGATCGCGCTCCGGGGAACTCTCGACATTGAAGAGAGCGTCGAGATCGGCGAAGTAACGGTGCTGCTGGGGACGCTGAAGCGTGGAGATGGGCCCGCGAGGAGTTGTCTTGCTTGCGGTGGCGAGGAGAAGAAAGAAGAGCCGTGGCCGGAGCTTTTCGAGACTCTGTTCGGAAATCTCCTCGGGACTGTGATCGGCTGGCTCGTGGGGGCTGTGCTGCTTGCGCTCGTGCCGCATCGGGTCGAGATCCTGCGCGCGGAGATGGAGCGACGCCCGCTCCGAAACATGGGCCTCGGACTTCTTGGCGGGCTCGGGCTCCTGGTCACTGTGGCGACCTTGGTGCTCACCTTGATCGGTATTCCGCTCGCTGTTGCGCTCCTCTTTGGGTCGGTGGTCATTGGTTACCTGGGGAGCTGCGTCCTTCCTCTGGCCATCGGGCGACATCTCCTCAGAGAGCGCACCGAGAGCCCCTACGTTCAGCTGGCGGCAGGGTGCGCGCTCCTGTTCTGTATCTTGTCGATTCCGGTCCTCGGCGATCTGCTCAGTTTTCTCGGGGCACTGCTCGTACTTGGCGCTCTCCTCCGTACGCAAGGCGCGCACACGAGCCCCTCTCGAGAGAAGGGTGAGCAAGAAGACCCATGACTGGAGCGTGACGTGCTCGACGTTGCGCCGAGAGACAAGCGATTCTGCGCTCTCGGTCAAGACGGGTGGCTCTTGTCTTGCGATACATGAAGGTGTGAAGCGCGAGAGGAACAATCTGCTCAAGGTGGTAGGTCTGCAGCCGAGGGCGCTCGCCGCCCGGGCCCCGTGCGACCAAAAAGGAGGGAGGCGCACAGGGCCCGACGCTCGTCGGGGCTCTGTCAGGGCGGTTGGGGGAGGCGACCGCGGGAGCTCGAGCCTTCCGAGTGAGCCCGAGCCTTCCGAGTGAGCCCGAGCCTTCCGAGTGAGCTGAGCTTGGTTTGGGCAGGGGCGGCGCTAGATTGGAGAGATGGCGCACGAAAACCCGAGCGAGAAGGTCCTCTACGAGCTCTTGGACAAGACGAAGACCATCGCCGTCGTCGGCGCCTCCTCGAACCCCGAGCGCCCTTCCTATGGGATTTTCAGGCGCCTTCTCGCCCACGGCTTTACGGTCATCCCCGTGAACCCGAAGGAGACCGAGGTCCACGGCCAGAAGGCGTATCCGACCCTCGATGCGGTGCCGGTGCCGATCGATCTCGTGAACGTCTTCCGCCGCTCGATCGACACGCCGTCTGTCGCCGAAGGCGCTGTGCGCGTGGGGGCGAAGGCTCTCTGGCTTCAGTCCGGGATCTCGAACGACGAGACCGCGCGCATCGCCGAGAGCGCGGGGCTCACCGTCGTGATGGACCTTTGCATCGGCGTCGAGATCTCGATGCTCGGTGTCCCTGCGAAGGGAAGCGTGGCCTAGGCCCGCCACTGGTGGGGCAGCGGGCCTTCACGGATGAGGGCTGAGAGCTCCACGGCGCGTCGCCGCGCTCCGGTGTTCCCGACGGCGTACGGCACGGCACTCGCCGCCCCTACCCGGTGAGCCTTTGATAACATTCAACCAGTTTTTCGGCTGAACGGTCCCAGGTCAGGTTCTGAAGAACGTGACGCTGGAGTCGATCGCCCTTGGGCCTTTCCCAAAGCTCCAGCACCGCCCGGCGAATTCCGGACGTATCGGAGGGATCGACGTAGGTGGCCATGTCTCCGAAGTAGTCGGGGGGACCTCCGTTTTTGGTGATGACAATCTCCGCGCCGCAGGCCGCCGCCTCGAGCGCAGCTAAGCCGGTGCCCTCGTGCACGCTCGGGAGACAGAAGACGGTGCACGCGGCGTAGAGATCGTACAGCGTCTTTTGGTCCTGCCATCCGAGGAGGGTGACGTTCGCATGGGCTCGGGCGAGCTCCTGAATCTGATCGAGGTCAGGGCCGGGGACGGCCGTTCCGGCAATGACGAGAGGCAGGCCCGTGGGGCCTACGGCTTGGATCAAGCGGGCAACATTTTTTCGGCTTTGGGTGTAGGCGCTCACATGAAGGACAAAGCGCTCGGGCAACTGAAGTCGCCTCCGAACTCCGTCGGGATCGCAAGGGGGCGGTGGATCGACGCCGTTTCGCACGATCTCACATTTATGAGGATCGACGCCGAGGCTCTGAATCATGCGCTCCTTTTCATGGGCGCTCCGGCAGACGACGAGATCGGATGCGCGGGCCTGGCGACCGAGCTCCCCGGGGATCGTAAAAATGCGGCCGGGCCAGAGGGCGCCGAGCTTCGCGGCAAATCGGTACGAGGGGAAAGACTGGTTGCTGTCGATGATGGGAGAGAAGACGAGCTTCTTGATCCACTTTTGCGAGGAGGACTCGAGGCCGAAATAGCCGAACCCCCCGCCGAAGAAGTGGACAATGTCGAAGTCGTCCGCTGTGCGGAGGTCCCAGGGATTGATCAGCGTGACCTCGTGCCCGAGGCGCGAGAGCGCGCGGGCCTGGGAGAGACCCTGGAGACGGACTCCGTTCCCGAGGCCGCCGGCAGCAGCCACAGCCTGGAGGAGAAAGCCGATCTTCATGAAGACCCCTCCTGGGCGCGGTGAGGCCGGAGCGCGGCCGCCAGCCATGCTGCGGGGAAGCCCGCTAAGAACTTGAGTCGGCCGAGCTTCGCCTGATGCGGCCACTCTCGGAAGTAGAGTCCTAAGGCGCTCTTGAGCCGCCTCTCCGCGAGCAGCCTCATCAGAGCCATGCGCCCGATGAACGCAATGTACTCGCGCCCGTCCCGGCGATCGACTTCGCCTGGCTCGAAGGCCTCATCTTGCTCTTCAAGCTTTCGCAAGAACTCGATCCCGCGCAAGAAGTAGAGGGCCTGATGGGACGCGTTGTTTGCGTGATGCCGGTAGATCATCAGGGGAGTGTCCCCGACGAGTCCGAGCGCGCCTTTGCTGAAGAGACGCAGATAGAAAGGTCCATCCTCCATGGTGCCCCGAATGCTCGGGTAGCGGAGAGCTCCGAGGCGAGCTCGGTTGAGGACGAGGGACGATGACATCACAATGAGATGACCCTCAGCGAGCCGGCGGAGGGGCCGGGGAATGTAAGGACGATCTTTGGACCAAGTATGCGGGTCGAAGACCGGCTGGTCTGGGCGGTCGGAGTAGGACCAGGGGACCGTGACGCCGACGCACTCGGGGTGTTTTTCGAGGAACTCGACCTGAAGCTCGAGCTTCTTCGGGTGCCAAAGGTCGTCGTGGTCGAGCAGGGCTACAAGGGGCGCCCGAGCTTCGTCGAGGCAGCGACTTCGCGCCGCTCCGATACCTCGGTTTTCCTGGGTCACGACGCGAAGCCGCGGATCGCTGATCGCAGCCAGGCGATCGCGTGTGTCGTCGGTACTTCCGTCGTCGACGACGATGAGCTCGAAGTCCTCCATCGTCTGAGCCAGCACGGTCTCCAATGTCTCGACCAGCAGACTTGAGCCGTTGTACGTTGGAACGACAACGGAGACGCGAGGCACCCGGCTCACCGAACGGATATCTCACCGAACCGAAAGGACCACAAGCGGCGGCGCTTGGGGAAAAAAGGGGCTTCGTGCTAGGTCCTCGTGTCCCATGAGTGTCCCGGTCGTAAGCGTTGTGATCTCCATCTATCGGAGAAACCGGTATCTGGGGCGCGCCTTGGACAGCGTTCTCCGGCAGACGTTTCGAGACCTCGAAGTCATCGTCACCGAAGATGGTGGATCGGATTGTGCCTCGGAAGTATTGGCTGCCTATCACGATCCCAGGATCCGGCTCATCCGAAACCAGGAGAACCGTGGAGCCGCGGCGAACAAGCTCAAGGCGTGGAAGGCTGCGTCCGGTCGCTTCTTGGTGAACTTGGATGATGACGACCTTCTCCATCCTGAGTTTGTCGAGAGGCTGCTCGAGCCGCTCGTGGCAAATCCGGAGCTCGTGGTGAGTTTCTGCGATTACTTTGTGATCGATGCCGAAGGCCGCGTAAACGCGGAAATGTCCGAGTTTGCTTCTCGGAGTCGCGGACGCGACCGCCTGGCCCCGGGGCTCCATAGGCCGCTCTACGAGCTCGGCCCGGTGAACATGACGATCCCGTTCGCCGTCGGCTGTATGTGGGCCAAAGAGCGTTTGGATCTCGACTTATTCCGAATTGAGTCAGGTCCCGCCTACGACCTCTTCATGGTCTATGTGGCGGCGAAATCGGGACTCGGCGCCTATTACGTGAAGGAGAAGCTCTCTTATTACCGTCGACACGGGGAGATGGAGAGCGTCCAGGGTCTCTTGCGCATCGGGCACGCCAACGTCTTCTGCAATGACTTGTTCGCAGCGGATCCGGATCTGGCTCCGTGGCGAGACGTCTTTTGGAAGCGGGCCTCGGACTTCCGTCGGGGACTAGCGGCCGAGTACTTGCGCCGCGGTGACGCTCTCTCCGCGAGGATTTGGTTCAAAGAAGCGCTCAGACGAGACGCGCGCGACGTCAAAGCGGCGCTCGGCGTCGCTGTGAGTCGGCTACCAGCGTTCGTGACGACACCCGCTGTGAAGTGGATCACAGAGCGGCGCGCGGGCTTAAGAGCGTCAGGACGTTAGGAGCGCCTCCTACAACGAAGCTGCACCTGGAATTCGAAGTACTCCTGGAAGCGGTGGAAGGTGAGGCGATTGAAGAGGCGTACGATAGGTTCGCGACGAGGATGCCGCGGATCGGGCGAGTGGAACCACTCTTCAATGTCGAGCTTCGCATTCGCGCACCAGCGCTCGAGGCGCTTATGGGTCATGAATTGAAGATGGGTCGCGTCGAAGATTCCGATCGGGTTTTCGGGCCAGTCCCCCCGCACGACGTATTGCCAGATCGCATCGAGGTTCCGCATGTTAGGCACGCTGATCACGATCCACCCGCCCTTACGGACGCAGCGAGCCAGTTGTTCGAGACGCACCCAAGCCTGAGAAAGATGTTCGAGGACGTCCGCGAGGATGAGTCCGTCGAGGCTTTCCTCCTCGAACGGGAGGACCTCGTCGGGAGCGAGCGTGCGAGCGCTAGTGAGGTGACGGGCAGCGACGGCGATAGCTTCCGGGTTCACGTCGACTCCGTGGACTTGTCGCCCTTGGCGAACGAGGACGGCCTCCGTTCCCGCACATCCACAGCCAAAGGAACCGATGACCTGTCCGTCTTTGGGGATCATGCGGAGCACGTCGAGACGAGGCTCGTCAGTGAGCGGGTAAGGATAGGAGGACGAGCTCGGGATGGGCGAAGATGAAGGGTTCACGAGGGTTCCTTGGTCAGTCAGGATCGACGCAGCCTAAGTGCGAAACTGCCGGACGCGAGCGAGCGCCGCTCGACAGGCCTGCGGTTGAAGGAGCCACATCCCCGCGTAGTAGGCGGCAGGGGTGACCAGGAGGAGCGTTGCGGTCCGCAGCCAGATCTCGCTCTCGGACGACGGAAGGAGGGAGGTGAGGCCGAAGCCGAGCGTCGCTGAAGCGACTCCGGACACGATGACGCTCAGAAACATGAACGTCGTAATGCGAAGCGGGACACCAGCCGAGCGCATAACCGTACAATACGTCGGGGTCCAAAAGAGGAAATAGTAACAGGCGACCGCGGCGCTGACCCCGACTCCTTCGCCGAGCCTGGCTCCGAGGAGCACCGTGGGCAAGAACACGCTCAAGGCGAGGACGTAGATCAGGGCGAAGGATTTAAAGAGTCCTCGTGCCATGAGCAGAAGGCATCCCGGCGAGGACAGCGACTCGAAGACCACACCGATGCTGAGAAGCTGGACGATCGGGATGGCGTCGTCCCAGCGGTGACCAAACACCAAGTGAAGAACCGGCTCCGCGAGGACCGCTTGCAGGAGACTGACGCAGCCGACGGTGAGCGCCAGATTGCGAGAAGTCTCGAGGACAACCTGGGCCTGCCTCAAGCGGTTGGTTCCGAGCGCTACAAGCGAGGGATACAGCACCGTGTGCACGTTCCCTCCGATGAACCTCGCGCCCTGCATCGCTAGGTTGAAACCGAAGAAGTAAGTTCCAACGAGAGCCGGCTCGAAGAGGTACCCGAGGACGATGTAGTCGCCTTGCATGATGGCGGTCCAACACACCAGGTAAACCAGCATCCATCCCGCGTTGCCGACGAGATACTTCCAACGGCGAAACTGCGGCTTCATCCGCACCTTGGGCCGGGCTGCGATCCAGGCCGCGAGCGTTTGCGCCGTGTTCACGATCGGCAGCGGCAATACGAAGCTGTAGGCGCCGAAGTCGAGAGCGGCGAGGAGGACTGTGAGGAGGCCTGTAAGAATTCCGGCGCCGAGGGTCAGGAGCGCCAGGAACTTGAACTTCAACTGACCGGTGAGAAGGGCATTCGGGAGCATCCCGAGAGACCCAATCGGAGCCGCGATCGCGAGCACCGTGACGAGCCCGACCAAGTTCGGCGCCCCGTACATCTGAGCGCCGATCGGGGCCGCAGCCAGCATGAGGGCCGCGCCGAGAATTCCGCACGTGAGACTCATCCAGAAGGCCGGCGTGCTCCAGTACCTGAGATTTCGCGCGCGTTGGACGAGAACGCTTGAGAGACCAGGGTTCACGACGAGGTTCGCGAAGGCGGTCACCGTGTACGCGAGGCCGATTTGCCCGAAGTCCTCCTTCGACAAGAACCAGGCGAGCGCGACCTGGACCAGTGTTCCTTGGACCTTGCCCCAGACCGAGACCAGGAACATCCAGGAGAACCCGCGCACCGCTCGTCGGCCCAGATCCAAGGGAGGCGTCGCTCCCCCTTTAACAGGACGCTGTTCGTTCATAGTTCTCGTAGCAAGGCGCGCGGTATCATTTCATGAGACGCGGGAAGCCGGACTGCCCCGGGATGAGTCCCACCGCTCCTCGGAACCTAGCTCAGCTGCGAGCGCCGAAGGTAGGGAGGCCCATCCTCCAGCGGTTTCCTAAGGCCTTCAGTCGCGGGAGCAGCCGCGCGACGGGGCGAGAGGGCTCCCCCTCGACTGCACTCGAGTGCACTCCTTGCCGTGCTCGCGGGGCTGCGCGCGGCAAGGGGCCCTCTGAGCCGGGCACCGTCGCGCCCTGGTTAAACGCGGAAGTTGGCAGAGGAGAGCGCAAGGTTCTCACTGTTAGCTCATGCGCTCCGTTGCGCGGCTGAGGGGCCCGAGTTTACCTTAGCCAGCTCGCCCGCTTTTTTTGAGCGCGAGAGGGAAGAACCGTCGCTCGGGCGACGTACGAGTCAGGTTTGGCCCTCGCTTGGCTCTCGAGGGAGCGTTTTGCCTTTCGCTTGCCCGCGGGCGGGGCAAGGAAGAAGCGGCGCTTGTTTGGGGTACTAGTTGGGTTGGGCTTTGGTCTACCGAAGGCGTCGCGCTCTCCTTGCCTCGCGCTCATGGTGGAGTGTTCGCCAGCCGCCCGGTCAACCCCGGACCACGTTGCCCGAGGCGACCAGGTTGTTCCATTGGGTTTCGAGGGCGGTCGCGTAGTGAGTGTCGCGGATGACGACGCCGACCTCGATGTTTCGGACGCTGCCACGGCCGGTGAAGTTCGCGGAGGTGACGAGCGTTTTCTCACAATCGACGATGACGCATTTCGCGTGGAGGCTCGCGTAGGATTTCTTTTCGGCGCTCCGAGGATCGAAATAGACCACGAGGGGGGCCTCGTAGGACCAAAAGGTCTCCCGGAAGAGGTCGAGGACCGCTTGAGCAAAGGCGGAAGGGCTTACGCTGCGCGCTTTTTCGACGGGCTGGAGGCGGGGGCGCCGATCAGCGATCGCGAGGATGTGCGCGCGGAGCCGGGCCCAGAGTTGGTCGATGTCGACGAACAGACGCACGTCAACGCCCCGCTGGATCGCTGCGTGCAGGCGTTCAAAGGCTCCGCCCGCTTCGTCGAAGCTATAACCGGCGATGGTCACTCGCTGTCCTGCGGAGTCGAGGAGCTCGGGGACGACGATGCGTGTGTAGCGAGCGTAACTCGGGCCGGCATCGGGCCCGGACCAGACGAGCTCGACGGTGCGCTCCTCGGCGCGCCGTCGTTCGGCGAGGACGATCCGAAGCAGACCCAAGAGGGGCATCCTCTCGAGTCCCATGAACGGACCGAGGGAGGAGCTGAGGTGGCCGAGGTTGACGAAGGAGAGGCTACCGGGGGTAAGCGGAGTATGGACGGTGCCCTGCTCGAGGGCGGTCACGAGCTGCCGGAGATCAGCCGTCGAAATCGCGGTGAAGCCGGCTGTCTCGTTTTTCTCGTCTGTGGCCATGGGCGATCAAACGACCGGAACGTCTCGGAAAAAAGCGAGCTCGGGTGGTTGGCCCATGGTCGGGACCACAAGCGCGCGGTCGAGGTAGCTATTGGCCCGTTCGCAGGAGGGTTCCGCGACGTACAGGCAGCCATGACAAGCAGCCCCGTCGAGGAAACGCCCGGTCGGGTCGGGACGCTCGTTGCGCATCGGGGAGTGCGCTGCGCACACCGGATCGTTCGAGCAGAGTCGGCCCATGCGGAGCGCCCGCTCGAGGTGTTTGGTGATCTTCCGGCCCTGGTCGACGAGACCACCGAGTGTCCCTTCGGAGCCAGCGGAGCCCGTGAGGATAAGGATGGCGGCCATGGGGACCGGGTCGGTCGAAGGGGCGCAGTAGATGCGTTCGCTGAGCGAAGAAGCGGCGTAGCCGCACTCTAGCGAGATCGCGTTCATGAGAAGATGCGACAGGGAATGAAGCATATAGTAGCGGATTCCAAGGAACCCGCTGCCTTCGCGGTTCGGATACTGACGCGTATATCCGGCCAAGAGGTCGCGTCCTCGTGAAAGGACCGCCTCTCGTTCTTCCCACTCTTGGACGGCCTCTTCGCGAAAACGGACGAGGACTCCCTCGCCCCAGATTTCGACCGCCGGGAGCCAATCTGCCGCTAAGGAGAGCGCCGAGAGCTGCGATTCATCTTCGTAGTCTCCCTGGAGATTCGCTGTGGGAGCGCTGAGGCGCGTGAAGCCGACCTGAGCCGTGACCCGACGCAACTTCTTCACGAGGGTGACGTCGGCGATCTTGGGCGAGAGCTCTTTCTGAGCGAAAACGCAGCGCGAGGCGAAGAACTCCGCTTCCCGAGGCGGAATCTCTCCCGGGATTTCATCTTTCGCGGAGAGAAATTCTCGGAACTCGGCGGTTCGGAGGCCTTCTTGGGGTGCTTCGGAGGCGTTATGGATCGCGCGCACGGTCTCGGCGATTTCCTCATCGCTGAAGTCGGTGCGTAACTTCCCGGTGATGGATTCGAGCTGAGCATCGACGGAGTCGACGAGTTCCCGGAGCTGCTGCGCCTTTTTTGCGTCGGTGGCTTTCTTGAGGGTCGGCCAAAGGGCGGGTGAGGCGACCGCGTCGCGGAGGACGCGCCCTTTGTCCGGAATCGAAAGGGCGCTCACTGTTTGGGCGAAGTAGGCGTCGCTTGCTGTGCGCGAAAGGAACTTCTGAGGGTGAGCGCAGGGGACGCGGCCTTGGTCGCCGAGCCACGGACGCTTCCCTTCGCAGGTTCGGAGTTGGCCTTCGTTTCTGGCGTCCGCGAGGCTCCGTTGCGCCTGACAGGCGTCGCAACGGACCACGAGCTCGGAGAAGTCACCGCTTCCGCCCTCGTCCAGATAGAGGTCAGAGCCGTCGCAGCGGGGGACGCCGACATGGACAAACCAATTCCAGGGGAACTCGTCGAGGTGTCCGTCTTTGCAGGTCACGACGAAGCGCACCGGGACACAGTGTCCCGAGCGCGTTCGGCTGCATTGATGGCGATAGGAGTTTCCCTTCTTCTCGAGAGACCTCCGATGCGAAAGTGCCTTGCACTCTTGGCACACGAACCATGCCGGGAACTCCAGAACAGGAATGCCGTTCCAGGGGCCTTCGGCGTCGTCTTCTCCGGGAGGGGCCGTTAAGAACGGTTCGCCTTGAGCGAGGTTCTGGCCCATGGCCTTGACCCGCTTGAGCAGAGTTTCGCGGAGGCGCGGCTCCTGGAGCGAAGGTTTCGGAACTTTCGAATCGTAGCGCCAGAAATCAAGCCCGCTGATCAGCACAGCGTGATCCATGAGGTCGACCATCGAACCGGGACCGAAGGTCGTGACGAGCTGGCTCAGGCGAATTCGTCCGTCAGGCTGGCGCCGTTGTCTCTTCTCGTTCGGCTTGTTCATGCGTCTCCACTGTCCTTCGCGTCGAAGTGTCCGACAATGGTGGTGACCCAGAGGTGGGCTGTGGGTTCTACGTCGCGCATCGAGGTCGGTGCGGAGAACTTGCCGTCAGGGGAATTGCGCGGCGGCGGGTTCACGTCGAGGGGCTGGTAAAGGAGGGGCGCGCCACCGGGTTTATCCTTGTCGAAGCGCGAATAACGCCTCTTCACGGGCTCTTCGTCGGTCGAGCGGACGACGGTTTGCCAGGCGTCGAGGAGGTTCTTCGCGCGGTTCTCCACCTCGAGCTTGAGCTTGCTGGCGGCGTCTTGATCGAGGTGCGGCTGGTCTTCGGCGCGGAGGCCGAAGACCGGGATGACTTCTTCGAGCGCTTTCCTGTGCTTCGCGACGTGCATGACCCCGGCGGGAGGTGTGAGCTCGGGGTGCTTGAAGCGGGCGATCGACATGAAGGCGCCGGCGAGTCCCCGATCGAGGGCAGGCCCTGAGAAGGGTGTCACGCTCGTCGCCTCGACGTAGCGGTAGAAGGAGTTGTGGTAGTGGACGAAGCGCTCGTAGTGCGAGCGGTCTCGGGGCTTGTGAATGTTCAAACAGGTCACGACGAGGCCCGGTCGGTCGACTTGGCGACCGACGCGGCTCGAAGCCTGGATGTATTCTGCGGTCGTCTTCGGCTGCCCCGCGACGACCATGAGGCCGAGGCGGTCGATGTCGACGCCGACGGAGATCATGTTGCTCGCGAGAAGGACGTCGACGTGGCCTTTTTCGCCGGAGGGGAGGGCGAGACGGGCTTTGGCTTCGGTGATGCGCTCGGTTTTCTCGCGGCTCGTGAGTTCGACGGCGTCGCTCCCGATGCGCTGGTTCGTAAACCAGGGATGCGGTCCGCGGTGGTTCAGGGGGGCGAATGTCTCGGCTTTCTCGAGGCGCGTGATGAGCTCGTCTTCGACGATCCGGCGCATGCCTCCGAGTTCCCGCAGGCTGTTGAAGTAGCCGACGAGGGTCGTATAGGCGTCGCGGGTCCTCTCGGGGCTCGCGCCGTGCAAGAATTCGTGGTGCGCAGCGGCGAGGAGCGCTCGATAGACTCGGAGCAAGATCGCCTTCATGGAGCGACCCTGAGCCGCGACGCCGAGGTAGAGACGTCCCGGGCTCTCCCGGTCGACCTGGGAGAAGTAGGTCTCCATGGCGTCGATGCCGGGAGGCGGGAAGACGGCGACCTGAGTCTTGTCCCGACCAAAAAGAGCCTGAATCTGTTCCGCGGCCCGGCGAACCGTCGCTGTCGCGGCGATGACTTTCGGGCGGACCTTCTTCCCGTCGACGGTTCGGGCGCAGAGCTCGTCGAGAGCCGTCTCATAGAGCCCTACCATCGTTCCGAGGGGGCCGGAGATGAGATGGAGCTCGTCTTGGACGACGAGTTCCGGCGGCCAATTCCCCTCGGGGAGCGCTGTAGCTCCCTTCGGGGTCTCTTTGCCGTCCATCGAGCTCAGGAACTGGCGCCCCTTTCGGCTCGTGACTTTTCCGAAGAGCTTTCCCGTCTCTCCCCGCCACGGTACCATCGCAAATTTGTCCACCGTTCCGATCAGGAAACAGGGGAGCTCTCGGTAGACCTGCTCGTCGACGAAGACGACAGGGATGCCGTCGGGGTTCTTCGCCGCTACGAACTCGCAGGCGTCGTTCTGACACCCGATGTGGACCTCTTCGGGATTTTTGCTCGTGATCTTGCCGTCCGTGCGCAGGCTCAAGCTGGACGGACGAAGATCGGTTCCACACCAAGGACAGGCGGTCAGAGGCGCGGGATTCCCGCCAGTTTTGGCTTGATAACTGGTGACGAGTTTCTGGACCGCGGCCATCGTGTTCGCTGTCGCGGAGCTCCCGACCCAGAGGCCGACTGCGAATCGTTCGGGCCCGAGGCGCCGCGGATCGCCGCGCCGCAAGATCTCGAGAGCACAGATCAGAGCGGCGGCGCGGCTCAGCTGATCGAGGGTGAGGAGGCGGAGCGTGTAGCGGAGGACGACGGCGACGCCGAGTCCGCGGTGAGGAGCGCCTTGGCCGCGAATTCGGCGTAAGAGGAGCGTAACGGCGATGACGCCGAGATAAGCCTCGGTCTTGCCGCCACCGGTCGGGAAGAAGATCAGCTCGGCGCGCTCCCGGTCCGGGTGCAACGGATCGCTCAGGCCAGGGAGTGAGAGCAAAACGAAGGCGAGCTGGAAGAGACGCCAGCTCGGTTCGACACCGGGCCGTTTCTTACGCGCAGCCATGGCCATGGCTCGATTGGCGAGACAGAACGCCTCCCGAACGTCGTCCTGGTCCCTTAGGAGTTGAATTCCGGCGCGGATGCGCTCGGAGGCCTGTTCTGCGCGGTCGAGGAGGAGCTCCTGAGTTTTTGAGCGTTCGGCGTCGTGGGCGCCCTGGGCGACCTGGACAGCTCTCTGTTGAGCGACCCACTCCGAATACTTCGCCGGGAGCGCCGAGAGACATTCCTCGACTTCTTCGGCGGACTGGATCTCCGCGAGCCGCTCCATCGAGATCACAACCGACGGTTCGTCTCGCGCGATGACTCGACGCACCTCATAACGAGGGATCCAGGTCGTGCTGACCGTCGTGACCTTTCCGTGAGCGTCCGGGTCGCCGACGAGAACTCCGACGCCATGCCCGACTCCGTATTCGCTCGTGCCCCGGTATTGCAGGTCGGCGATCGCTTCGTCTGCTTCGCGGGAGTGGATATGTGTTGTGTCGGTGCGCCCGATGAAGCCTGTAGCGAGATGAAGCTCGAGGCTGACCTGGAAAACGTAGGCAGCGTCGCGAAAGCCACGCGCCTCCGGGGTCCGGCGATTGACGAGGAAAATCGAGAGAACGACGGTGCCGTCGGGGAGCCCGAGAGCCGCTTTCACCGGCTCGCGCATCGCGACGAGCACGAGGCCGCGCGATTCGGGAACCGGAACTCCGCCGTCGTAGAGCTGTGGACTTTTGAGATCGAGCAGGACGCGGGCAGGCTCGACAGCGATCCGTCGCCAGTTCGGGGAGACCTTCGGCTTTTTGCGTGAAACCTTGTCGCCGAGGGCGCTACTCGCCGGCTCCTCGTCGGGCCGCTCATAGTTCGCATAGCAGACGACGGCTTCGAGGGAGGTCGTCTCGGGCGGGACGTAGACCGTGAGCCCGAAGGACGAGGGGAGAAAGACTTTCCTCTTCGGCTCTGGCGGCGCGTCGCCCGCGTCTTCGTCGGTTCGATCTTCACCGAGGGCGAGCTCTTCCAGAGACTCTTCGTCTTCGTCCGCGCTCTCTTCGGGAACCAAGAACCCCGTCAGGTACCAGCGGCTCGGTGGCAGCTTTAGCTCTTCGGCGAAATCTCCCGACGTCCCGTCGGGCGCCGGTAGGCCCCTCCGAAAAGGTCCGACCAAGTCCGCTTCGAGAGCACGGACCAGGTGATCGCGAGAAGAAGTCACCGGAGCGGCGGTCATTCTCGGTTTTTTAGGGGAAACGTCAGGAACTCGCCAGGAGCCCCCCGCTTTGGTCGGATGTTGGCTGTCCGAGCTCGGCTCATTCGGGGATAAAAAGGGCGGGGCGGCGCTTCGTGGGCACGAAAGGGCGAGGTTCGAGGCGGAGCGAAGCTCGCGGCATCCCTGGGTAATGGAACGCTATTGGGGGGCACGTGAGGGTGTGAAGGGCCGGCGTGCTCATGGCGGGGACAGGAGAGACAAAGGGCGGTCGACGTCTTCCTGTTATGGAGATGGGAGATGGGGAAGGGGCCAGAACGACGCGATTTCGATCCTTTGGGCGCCGCAGCTGGGGACGACGTAGGCCAGGTCTCGGGCCCTGAGGCCGAGAAAAAACGCTCGGCAGAGCGGGTTGTCCTCATTTCTGGCCGTCCAAACCAAGGAACGGCTGGACAAGTCTGGCGGCCCCGAGCTAAACACAAACCTGTGGGCGCCCCCTCGCCCGCCGAGAATCTGGGTCAGGCGTTACATGTCGCACACGGGCATCCAGCTTGGAGTAGATGGCGTCTTGAATAGCGTTATGACCCGCCTAGCTCAAGATGAGCCTCAGGTGTGGGTGACGGGCGATGTCGGGTCGGGGAGGACGACCTTGGGACAGAAGCTCGTGGCTGCGTGCCAGGACGTAGGAAAGCACGCTGTTTTCGTTCAGCTCGCGGAACGAGACGAGCCCGACGCCGCGATCGGCGGCTTTTACCAACTCGCGCGGGAGCTCCCTGACAAGGCCAAGAGGAGCTCCTGCTGGCAGGATTGGCCTCGCTTTTCGGAAGCGGTGAAAACTCTCACCGAGAGCTCTGCGGGGGGCAATTGGATCTGGGTTCTGAACGTTCCAACCTCCTGGGAGAAGGGTAGGATTGGTTCGGATTGGGACGCGTGGGCGCTGCGTCGATGTCGGGACCTGTTAGAATCGCTCTCGCGATCGAAGTTGCATATCGTATGGCTCACAGGGCGTACGATGCCGCCCGAGGCGCTTGGGCGAGAGGAGCGTCCGCTCTCCCTGCCGCGGCCGAAGAAGGCTACAGCCCTCTTCGAGACCATCGATTGGGCCGATTACCAGGCTGCTGCCGATCGACTCGCTGAAGCCATCGCAAGAGACAGCCAGGTTTCTCCGGTGGTCCTCCGCCTCGCGGTCGCTCTTGTTCGCTTCGGAGGAGACGCGAAGAGGATCGCGGAGGCGGTCGACGCGGCGCCCGCGGCCAACGTGATTCATTCCTTGTGCGAAGATCTGATCGACACCATTCGGAGAGAGCGAAGCGATTTGATGGCGCCGATTCGTCGCCTGCTCCTCGCGCGGACTTCCGTCGACGCCGATGCTCTCGAATCGATCACGTCGATTCCGAAGGAGGAACGACCTCTCCTTACAGACTGCATTGGCTACGGCTCGAGAGAGATTCGCGTTAGCCCTTCCGTGAGGGCACACCTCAGGGCGAAAATCGGAGTCGATCTCGAGGGCGGCGACGAAGCGCACCAGCGACTCGCTGACTACTACAAGTCGGCCGACGGGATGCGCGATATCGCGGACACCCATGGCGACAAGACGATCGCGTGGCTCGAGAAGATCTATCATCAGCTTCAGCTCCGCGACGCTCCGGAGCTGGAGCTATTGCCGTGTCGGGAGATGTATTGGGCTCGGGGGAGGTACCTGAGCCTGAAGCTTCGGAACTACGAAGATGCGGCGCGTGTCTATGAAAGGTGCGCGGCCCGCTTTCCCGAGGACGATTACGCGCGCCATTATTGGGCCTTCAATCTCGCGCAAGCAGGTCGAGAGCGAAAGACGGTTGAGACCCAGTATCGACAGGCGATCCAGTTGTTTCCGAACCACCCCTGGTGGAATTCGCGGCTCGTGACTTTCCTGGTCGAGCAAGGGCGTCCGCGTTCTGCGCAGGAGGCGTGGAAAGAGGCGTTAGAGAACGTCGATCCTGACGGCGATCGGCTGATCACGGACCCTGAGCTCGCGGACCATCTCCACTACTGGGTAGCCCAGGCTTGGCTCGAAGCGGGCAATAGCGCAGAAGCGACGGCGATCCTTCGGAGCATCCCCAAGGAAGTCATTCAACGTTCGTCTCGGCTGCCTGGTCTTTGGCAGCGAGTGCTCGCTGCTGCGGAGGCCGACGCGCTCGGGTTTGCCGTCTATCCGGAGAGCGTCCCCATGAAGCAGAGGTGGGTCGGTCCTCGCGCCATCGAGGTCGAGCCGGGATGCAAGTGGTGGCCTGGGGTCGTGCTTGGCGCGAACAAGGCTCGGGTTCAGATCGGTTACGGCGAACGGACGGGGAGCGGCCTCGCCTCTTTCACGATCGAGCTGGACGGCGAAAGGTGGCGGGACCAAACGGGCGTGTCCCCCGAGAGAGCGGAGGGATTCGTTGAGCTGGCGGAAGGCGAGGATGGTGGGCTTCGTGTTTATTTGGCGCCGGTCACCTCGACGCCCCACGAATCGAAGCCCCTGCCCTCGTTTCCATACCTCGACCGGTGGCGCTCCTCGACTCCGAACCTCTAGCGGCTCTGAGTTCCCTCGAGCCGGACCGTCTCTACCTCTTTTTGGCGGGACCGGGCGAAGGGGAGGGAATTGCCGTGGCGTTTCCGGGCGGGGGCTGGATGCTCGTCGACGGGTGCCAAACAGTGAACCGTTCGAATCCAAAGTTTCCCATTGAAGAGATCTTCAAGCGCTATCGTCGCGGTCGCAAGGATCGGGTCGAGCTGATGGTGCTCACGCACCCGCACCGGGATCACATGTACGGCTTCGCCGAGCTTCTCGAGACTCTGGCTCCCGTGAAGGTCGGCATTCTCGGCAAAGAAGACCCGAGATGGATCCTGGCGGAGGAAGCATGCGCTCATCATAAAGTCGCAGGGAAAGACTCACCGCTCAAAGAGAGCCACAAACGCGCCCACGCGGTGCTCCGCGCCATTGAGAGCTACGCGGAGGACGGTACGCTTGTCGGGCTTGCAGACGGAGAGACGGCTTTTCAGCGAGAGACGTTCACGGTGCATGTCCGTGCCCCGGATCAGGCGCTTTTCCTAGAGAAGATAAGGCAGGAAGGGGCGAAGGCGTTCCTCGGGGCGGAGGCGAACTGCTTCAGTCTCGTTCTCGAAATCAACTACGAGCGTTTGACCGTGGTGCTCGGGGGCGACTTACCGAAAACGTTGAGCGGGCGTCCCGTTCCGACGGGGTGGGACCGGGTGCTGCATTGTTATCCCGATCTGAGCTTTCACCACGGGCTTAAGCTGCCTCACCACGGATCGGCTGAAGCACTTCATGAGGAGTTGATAAGCCCGATGCCGCAGCGGGGGCGCGCTTGGTGCGTGACGCCATACAATTCCTCGTCGCTTCCGAGATTCGGAAGCGACGACGGTATGCGCAGGGCTCTTCAGGGACAGTCTCCGATCATGTTGACGGCCCTTCCTGTTTCCTCGGATCACCAGCAGAAAGACATCGTGACGATGTCCGTCGACGAGGTCGAACGCATGACGCAGGCGCTCAAGCTGAAGCTCCCGTCCGGAAGCCTTCCGCACCGTGCCGCGCACCGCCTCGAGCCCTTGGACCCGGTTTGGGCGGTGGCTTTCGACAGCCAAGGCACGGTTCGAGGTCGTTGGCGCGGGCCGTGTGCGCTCGATGTTGTGGGGTAGGCTCCTGGAGTCGAGTCTCCCTGCCAATCGATGACTGTCGACTTTCCCGAGCCCCATTCGCCTTCCAGGCCGACGGCGCGCCCGCCGTCTTCGGAAGTCAGAATCTCGACAAGGGCGTCCGCGACCTTCTTGTGGGGTCCGTCGAAAGCGTCTTCGTCCGCTGGTTCATCGCGTACTAAGAATGTTTGACAGCCTTGCGGGCACGGGTCGGGGCTCTCCGGATTCTCTTTCGGGGAATCCGTATCGGTGACCAACTCCCCATCGCCGCGTGATGTTTCGCGTTCCGCGCTTTTGGCGGGAGTCGAGTCGGCTTGGGGCGTGGTCAAAACAAACTTCCCTGGTCGGGGTTTTGGGGGGGCTTGGGTTTGGAGGGTTTGCGGGCGTTGGGGGGGGACTTGGGGGTGGTTTGGCCGAGGGCTTTTTCGGTGGCGGAGCGGTCGGCGTTCAGGGTGAAGAGGAGGTCGATGACCTCGTCCTCGAAGGCGGAGAGGGCGGCGCGGTCGGCGTCGGAGGCGGCGCAGTAGGGAGGGACGCGGACGCCGAGCCAGGCGTCTTTCTGCTTCGAAGTGAGCGCGCTGTCCGCGTAGGCGCGGAGAACGGCGCGGTCGAGCTCTTCGTGGAGCTCGCGGAGCTCGAGGATGCGCGGATCGGAGACGTTCGGATCCTTCAGGGCGTTGTAGGTCTTCGTGAGACCCTGGTCGGTGTCGACCATGTACTTCGCGCGGGCTTCGTAGAGCTTCTCGCCGAGGGCCTCGAGCTCGGGGATGACCGTGCGCGGGTCAGGAACCGGAAACGGGAAGGTTTCGAAGCAGTCGGAGGCAGCGTAACGCAAGTCTGTCTTCATGGAAGACGAGAGCAGGCGAGCCCAGAATTCGTGAATGCGAGACTGGAGGACGGCGAAGGGGGTGTTGGACTCGAGGGGGAAGACGTAGAGCGCTTCGCTAAAGACACGGCCGGTAGGCTGGAACGAGAATATGAGGTGCGGCTGATGTCGGGAGGTGACCAAACACCGGGAGAGGGGGGCGATGGCGGCATAGAGCGCGGGCGTCCAACGGCCGAATTGCCACCAATATTCTTTGCGTCGACGACCGTCCGCGTTGTCCTTTAAGACGTCCCGTTCCGGCTTCACCTTTTCGCGCACGATTTCAATCAAATCGGGCCACTGCTCGGCTTCGCTCAGCTCCATCTGCCCGAAGCTGATGACATAGCGCTCGAAGGACTGGGTCGGGCTCGTGTTCACCTCTTCGCCGCCGAGATAGGGGAAAATGCGCTCAGCGTTCTTGGGGTCCTTGTTCACGAGCGCCTCGCGCTCTTCGGGCGTGAGTGTGAACCCCATGCCGAGCACATAAGTTCCCACGAATGCGGCTCCTTCGTTGACCATCAACGCACGAGGATCGGCTCGCTCGGGTTTCGGCCGCAGGCGAGAGTTGATGTCCTCGACGCGGTGACCGTCGAGTTCTCTTAAGATGTGAGCTGTCGTTCGGCCTTTCGCGAGGTGAGCGATCGAGACAGTGACGGCGGCGTCCCCGGGCCAGGGCATGTCGCGGGTGGCCGAGAAAAGCGTGAAGCCGTGATTCACGAGGTGCTGAAGGCCAGTCGAGCGGGTATCCCCCTGGCCGATGGTGTTCGTGGCGATGAGCCCGATGGTGCCGTGGGCTCCGAGCAGGGAGGCGGCACGGCGGAAGAAATGAGCCGAGAGGTCGGCGTTGCCGTGGGCACCCTCATGGATTGCTTGGATCCATGGGAGGTAGCCGGGGCCTCCGTGCTCGATGATCCCGTTTTTCCCGGCGAAAGGCGGATTGCCGATGAAAGCCTCGACCATGGCAGCCCCGTTGACGCGGCCGTCGTCGAGGGGATCGGGGCGCTCCTGGTAAAAGACCTCGGGGAACTCGACCATCCAGTGGAAGGGGACCTGTCTGTCGAGGAGCTCCGCTCGGAGCGCGCGGAGCTCTTGAGCGCGCTCGTCCGCCTCGGCCTGGGTCCTGGCTCCGAGCCAAAGCTGGACGAGGTCGAGGCGGCGGAGCCGCTCCTTTTCTCGATCCTTGTCCTTCTCGCTCGAGAAGAAGGCCCCGACGATGAGGTCGGCGATCAGGCGGATCCTGTCGGTCGCGTCGCTAGCGTCCGCGAGCAGCGTTTCTTTCTCGCGGGTGAGCTCGAGGCGGTTGGCGCTGGCGAGCTCTTGGATTTGCTGTCGCAGCGTGACCGCTTCGGAGAGGGCGCTCTTGAGCGCGCCGCTGATCGTGGGCTGTTGTTCGTCCTTGTGTCCCGTTCGCCAGTGAAACGCCGTGATCTGGTCGAAGCTCAGCCCGACGAGGGAGTCTCCGTGGCGGAGGGCGTGGTCGACGAAGGTGAAAGGCTCGTTCTTCGCCATGGTCACGAGCCAGAGAGAGAGGCGCGCGAGCTCGACGGCGTAGGCGTTCTTGTCGACGCCGTAGAGGCAGCGCTGGGCGACCAGGCGGCGCGCGTAGTTTTCGACGCTGTCTTCGCGGCCGGCGAGGAGCTCATACTTCCCCTCCCGGGTCCAGGCGGCGACGACGTGGTCCGCGAGGTAACGACAAGCGGCGACGAGGAACGCCCCTGAGCCCATCGCAGGGTCGCAAATCACGAGGTTCAGGAGCGCCTCGGAGCTCGGCTTTTCCCCCATGGCCGCGATGAGCGGGTCGAGGGTCGTCTTGACGATCGGCTCGCTCAGGGAGCGGGGCGTATAGTGGCTCGAGGTGCGCCGCCGTTCGGGGCCTGGCTGGATCACGAGGGCGCCCGGGAGGGCCCGTTCGGGGACCCTTCCTGAGAAGGATTCGAGGGCGTCGAGGACGGCGTTCGGGGTATCAGAGCGGGCGGTCGCTTCGACGATCTTCTTCGCGATCGACTTGTCGAAACCGAGCTCGTCGATGAGCCACTTCTCCCGCTGGGTCTTCGGCTTTTCGAAGAGTTCGGCGCCGTCGATCCAGACGCGGGCCGCGCCCCGTTTTGTTCCGAGACGGACGCGGACGGCTCCTCCGACGACGCGCGCGACGTCAAAGCCCATGAGCGCTTCGTAGACGGAGCCGATCTGTTCGACGTCGAGGGCGCGGTAACTGAGCCGCTCGCCGCCGAGGTAAAGGAGACGCCGAAGGACCCGATAGATGGTCCCGTCGCTGACTCGCGGGATCTCGACAGAGCTTCGTTGCGCTCCGACGGCGACGGGCGCGCTGTCCCCTGACCAGCCTTCGAGGAAGCCGTAACGATGAGGATCGAAGAGGGTCCCCCGGCGCTCCGGAAGGAAAAAACTCCCTTGTTTTGCGCCGAGGAAGATCGCCCGGAACAGGCTCACGAGGCGCGGATAGGCGCCGTAACGGCGGTCCATCGAATCGGGCATGCGCCCGAAGTCCCGCTCGAGCTCCGCGTAGAGACCGAGGACGCTATAGTTCTTTTGGTAGAGTTCGTGCTCTACGGGCAAGAGTCCGCGGTCTTCCGAGTAGAGAATGAAGACGAGCCGGAGCAGGACCGTGAGGAGGCCCGAGTAAACTTTCTCGGTTCCTTCCTCCTCGAGAGTTCGGAGCAAAAGGCTCTTCGGATCGCGCTCAGCGGCGGCGGAGAAGCCCACGAGCAGCTCTTCGAGGGCCTCGAAGACCTGGCCCGCGAGGTCACTCGTGACGTTCGCCTGGTCTCGGCGGCTTCGCTCGAGGAGAGCCGGGAGCTGGACATCTTCGGAGACCGCGAAGAAACGCGCCCTCCCGAGGAGCATCACAAACGCATCCAGAATCGGGCGCCCGCCGACCTGGACCATGTCCCCGAAGCGGAAGCTGATCCAGCCGCTCGACTCGCCGTAGGGCGCGTAGACGAGACGCAGCTCGCGGCCGTTCGTGAGAAGCCCGATCGGAACGCGGCATTCCCGGAGCAGTCGATCGAACTTCGCCTGAGCCGGGTAGAGCCAAGGGCCTGTCTCGTTCTCGGGTTTGTCGAGGTCGACCGAGGAAGGGACCTCCCAAACGAGGGCTGTATAGGCTTCGCCCGCCGTGGCGGCAGCGGTCTTTTCGACGCCCACGGCGCCGCGCGTTCCCTTCTCGCTTCCGCCGCGCTTCTTGAGCGCCATGGTCGGCTCGAGGAACTGTTTTCCTTCGGGAACGAACAGGCGTAGAGCTTTCGGAAGCTCTTCTCGGCGGTCGAATAGATCGGGTGTCAGCCCGAGGACCTCGTCAAAGAGTCGGGAAACCTCAGGGAGGACGTGAACAGTCTTTCGGCGCTCCTTTCCCGCGCTATCCCTGCCTTCGGTGACTTCGACTTTGATGAGCAGATCGGCGAGCCGCTCCTGGACCGCTCGATCTTGGCGTTCCATGCACTGCGCTTCAACGAGCACGTTGCCGGACACGACGAGCCCCTCAGAGGGCTGCACCATGCCGAGCCATTCTTCGTGAAACCTTCGCGCGGGATCGCTCATCTCAAGGACCCCACACTGAACACCACGATCACCCCACGTCGGGCGAAACCAAGCCGATCGAGCACGCAGGAGGGTAAAAGGGCTTTCTCCAGGGATCAAGAACGCGCCCGAGGCCCTCGGGATAAGGGGGAGGGACTTACCATTCCTCGAGAGTGCCGGTTCCCCGCGGCGGTCCCGAGATGCGCACAGGAATTTCCGAGATGACCGGGCGAAAGGGGAGGCCGCGGGGGGCTCGGCGCCGGGAGCCGCGCTTTTCGGGTGGCCGCAAGAAAGATAACTAACTTTAGTTAAACTTAGTACAGAATAACTTGACCGCTCTTCCGGAGAAGTTATCCTGAGGGACATGAATTTCGAGGCAGTTGCCAGAGTTTACTCGGAGAATCAGGTGGTTGCGCATGTGATCGACCTCTTGGCTACGAGGCAGCGCGAGCCGAAAAACAGCGAGACGCGCGTCAAACATATTCTGCGCGAAGTTCCCCCGAACCTCGGCGCCGGAGTCGAGGAGATTCAGGACGCTCTCGAGCTGATCGCTCAGGAAGCCGGCGATCGGCGTATTGAGTTCAAGAAGGGGCGTCCCCTCGAAGAATCACGCATCGAGTGGGACTGTTCGGCGATCGAGTTCGCCAAGCATGTCCTCGATCAGATTCGCCAACCTTTCCAAAGTCCGGAGTGCGAAAAGCGCCCGGATAGTGTCGACGAGGAGCAGGTCGAGTTCGAGGTATTCACTTTCCCTGTGCGCCGTGGTGTCGACATGCCCCTGCGCATCCGAGCCGACCTGACGGCTCAGGAGCTCTTGAATCTCGCCGAATTCGTTCAGGTCCTCGCCCGTTCCCGCGGCGCTCAGGCGAGTTGAGGCAGGCCCTCATCCCATCCGCGTCGTCGGCCAGAGATAGACGAGTCCGACCGGTTCGAGGCGTTCCAGGGCGACGCGGTAGAGGGCTTCAATTTGCGGCGGCTCTGTCTCGAGTTCCTTTTCGAGAGCGGTCAGGCGTTTCTGCATGTGCTCCCGGTCCCCTTCCCATTGCGCTTGTTCTTCGGGGGTCAGGGGTTCGTAGAGGTTGAGCTGACGAGTCAGGGCCTTGCGAATGCCTTCCTTCTGGGCCCGGAGGAGTTCTCGGAGCGCTTCGGCTTCGGCGTAACCTCGTTCGCTCAGCTTCTGGCGCGCAGCGTGAGCTCGGGCTTCCGCTTCGTCGACGAGAGCGGGCCATAGAGCGCTAAAGTCGAGGGATGCTCCGCCCAGCAAGCGAGTGATGATCTCGGGAGAGACGGCGGGAAGCTCATGCGCCGACAACAGGAGCTCGTCGAGAGACTCGAGGGCGCGCCGGTCCGCGTCTTCCGCGAAGGGCTTCAGGTGACCGCTGCCTTTACTCTCGAACCACTGCGCCGCTACGCCGACAATCTCATCGTGGAGTCGAGTCGCTCCTTCTCCGAAGAGAGAGACGCGCCCAAAGGCCAAGACGCGCACAATTCCGTCCTTCGGGTTCGGAACGACGGCGACGCGGTGCAGGTCGTCGGCGCTCGTTCCCTGAGCTCGCAGACGCGACAGAATGCGCTGAACGAAGGGATGTTCGAGGTGAAGATGAACCCGTTCGTTGCCGATGCGCTGGAGCGGCTTGAAGACGACGGGCTGCGGTGGACGCTTTCTCCACTCCCAGACCGGTTCGTCTCGTTCGCGGGGAGGCCGCAGCGTGTCGAGAGTTGTTTGCCAGTTGTCGCCGAGAGGCGGGAGTAAGTAAGCGGTCTGTCCCTGGCCGAGTTCGGTGTCGGTGGTCGGCGTGAGCGGATTTGCTTGTGCGAAGGAGAGGCCGACGTCGACGGCTGCTCGCAGGCGCTCGGGGCTGAACTGAATGAAGCGGGCGGAGCGTTCGAAGATCTTCGCCGCGAGGTCCGTGTCTTTTCGGAGCTTCTCGACGGACTGACGCGTCTTCTCGAGCTCGTCTTGGACCGTGGCCTTTGCCTCAGCTTTCGGCTCTAGCTCGGCGAGGGCGGCTTCAGTTCCGGGGCGAATGCCCTGGGCGAGGGCGCCTTCGATGCGCGCGAGAACGACGTCTCCCAGGGAACCGAGCTCTTCCTGGATCGTCTCGACCTTCTTCACGAGCCGCTCGAGGACGGCGTCTTCTTCGCGGTTTTCGTAGACGAAGTAGTGGCAGCGGACCTCCGGGGAGGGCTGGAGCGTTCGATCGATACGACCGTTGCGCTGTTCCATGCGCGCCGGGTTCCAGGGGATGTCGAAATGGAACAGGTCGGCGCAGTAGTTCTGAAGGTTCAAACCTTCGCGTGCGGCGTCGGTCGCGATCAAGATGCGCACGGGGTAGGTCTTCGGGTCGCCGTTAAAGTGACGAGCGACGCGCTCACGTTCTTCGTCGTTCATCGCACCGTGGAAGCCGAGGATGCGCTCTTCGGCGTCCCGACTTCCTTCGATCGCTCGCCTCAGCATCTTCTCGAGGTAGCGCTTTGTGTCAGCGTATTCCGTGAAAATGATGAGGCGTTTATCAGACCATTCGAGGGAGGAACCTTTTCCCTGAGCGCCATCGAGGCTCGCCCCGGGGAGCATGTTCGCCGCGATCCATTCGACCAGCGCGCGCACCTTCGCGTCCGCCTGGTTCCGGAGTCCGCGACTGAGCTCTATCATCGAACGCAGCGTCTTTTCTGCCTCTTCGGCCGCTTTTGGCAGAGAAGTGCTGGCCTGTTCGACCTGGTGATCAAGAGCCCGGTCGAGGGCATCCTCGTCCGCGTCGATGGTCGCCTCGGGCTCTTCTTGCGCGGAGGGCTCGTCTGTGGAAAGATCAATAGTTTGTGCTTCGGTCGGAGGCCTGCGCGCGCCCGAGTCGAGGATCCGTGCGGCGTGGACTTCTAGGGTTCGGTAGAAGGCGTCGACGGAGCTCAGGAGGCGCTTCTGGAGGTGGATGAAAACGAGCTTGCCGCGGCCCTTCCTGGGCTCGGCGAACTCGCTGTAGCGCCTGAGGAGGCGTCCGAGCTCCAGCTCGGGGGGCTCGCCGGGAATCGTCAGGCGAATGACTTTTCGTTCGGGGAAAGAGCTGCCCGCGACGCCCGCGGAGCGGAGGTCCTTTTTCAAGCGCCGCACCATGACCTGTTCGAGGGCGTTGCCTGAGCCGACGACGGGGACGCCGCGGGTGAAGCGCTGGGGATCGAGGAGCTCCATGAGCGCCGAGAAGCTGTTCGAGTGGCCGTTGTGGGGCGTCGCCGAGAGGAAGAGACGGTTCTCGAAGCGGGGCGTGAGGTCACGGGCGGCGCGCGTCGTTTGGCTATCGACGGCGTATTGACTCGAGCTCGCAGGAGCGACGGTGTGAGCTTCATCGAGCACGAGCAGGCTCTTCGGACGACGCTCGCCGAGAACTTCGCGGAGAGGCTCGATATACTCCGGCCTCCGGAGCATCTGGTAAGAGATGATGAACCTGTTGTGGGTGTTCCAGGGAATCACCCCGAAGCCGCGTTCCCTTCGACGCGCGGCGACGAAGTTTCGATCGTAGATTTCGAAGCGCTGCCCGAACCGAACCATCATTTCGCGCTGCCATTGGAGACAAATGCTCGCGGGACAGACGATGAGCACGAACTCGACGCGCTGGCGGAGCTCAAGCTCGGAGAGAATGAGCCCGGCTTCGATGGTCTTTCCGAGACCGACGTCGTCAGCGATGAAGAGGTTCGCCCGGGGGAGCTCGAGAGCCTTTTTCAGCGGGATGAGCTGGTGGTTGAGAACTTGAATGCCCGCGCGGAAGGGGGACTGGAACAGGTCGCGCTCCGTCGCCGTCACCGAGTTCCAGCGGAGCGCATTCAAGTAGGCGGCGAACTCGCTGGGCTGATCGGCGCCGCTGATTTCGCCGAGCCCCTCTGATTCCGGGCGCTGTACCCGTGCGCCGAGCTCGAGCTCCCAGAGGACGCTGAGACGGCGTCCCTGATTGTCGTCGTCGAGGCAAACAAGGTCGACCTTGGTCAGATCGGTTCCCTCCGCGGACGCGGCGACGTTTTCGATCAAATATTGGCGATGACGAACGATGGCGATATCGCCGGGTTTCGGAGCGTCCGAGGCGCGCCCTTGGTACTCGAAGATACCGCGAGGCCGCGCGCTGTCGGGAGCTCCGGAGGCTTCGAGGAGGCGCGCGGCAAGAGCTGTTCGTGAGCGGTCTTGGGCCGGGATGCCGTGTGTTTCACAAGCTCTGCGGAGCTCGTCTCGCCCCATCCATTCGACGACCGGGCGAAGACGAACTCGGTCCGACTGAGCGAGTTCTTCAATCTGAGCTTCGCGGGTCCCCTGAGGCGGAAGCGCGATTCCGAGCGCTCGGGCGAGCTCAGCCAAGCGCGGCTTGGTTAGGGTTTCGAGGACCGTTCGGACGTGGGGAGCTTTCGCGTTCATTGACCCGGTGCACCCGAGGTCAAAAGCCCGGGCAAATCGAGCCCGAACAGTACCAAAGGGGCCGAGCTCGGGGCTAGGTGAATCGACAGTTCCTAGGGATCAGCTCGGGATCGCGCTCTTCGGCGAGTCTGTCAGAAGTCAGATACCTGAGCTAGAGTGAGCCGAGATGAGCGTGGCGGACCGGCTTCCCCTCGGCCAATTCCGGGACCGTATTCGATGCTCTCCTTTGGGATGGTCGTAGCGGGGACCTTCGACGGGACGACGTTCCGTCGGTCTGTCAATCGTCAGACCTTTTACCGCGAGCTGCGTCCGATCCTCTCAGTTTCAGCCTGAGGCCCTTCGTATCAACGGCCTGGATCGATCACGTCTCATGCAGACGGGAGCTGACCCAGTGGTTGCGATGTGTGAGGCTGCGGAATGGATCGCCGACGTCTCCGGAGAAGGCGAGCCTGTCCTCGTAGCGTACCCCCGGAGCTTCGATTGGACCTGGCTCTATTGGTACTTCATGAACTTCCTTGAAATATCCCCCTTCAATCATTCCCGCTGCTTCGACAGCATGACGGCCTACGCCGTCAAAGCTCATGTTCCCATTGCGGGGGCAGGCCGGACGAAATTGCCGAAAGATCTCCTGCCCGTCGCTCCCCACACGCACAACGCCCTGGACGACGCCTCGGAACAGGCGGAGATTTTGCGAGAATCTTCGACTGGGATGGGAGCGAAGCCCTAATCCCCACACCCACAAACCCCGCCGTGGCGTGAACAACAGCCTTTTCCGCCGCCGCACCCGCACTTCTTCGAGAGCGTCCCGTCACAGCACCGGGCGCGCCCTCCGCCGCTCGTCCTCCCCGCAGCCCGTGAGGGCGACGAGCGTCCCGAAGACGCGCCGCTCGAAGACGAGCTCCCCGAGGATCCGGAGGAGACGGGCTCACGCGACGTGGTCTTTTGGACTTCCGGCTCCTTCCGAGCGCTGACGCGCGCTTCAAGCTCTTGGAGGAGCGCTTCGCGCTCCGACTCCGAGGGCGCAGCCGTGATCAGGTGAGTGAGGAGTACGTCGCAGGGGAGGCGGGTTTTTCCTTCGATTTCGAGGCGGGTGATGTCTGGATGGAGGACTTCGGAGCCGGCTCCGAAACAGGCGCGGAGGTAACGGGCGCGCTCGTCGGGAGACATGGCTTCGTAGACCATCGCCCTTTGAGCGCGACGGACGGCCTCCTTTGCGGCGGCTTCTTCGACGGCGCGGCGTTCTTCTTCTTCGCGCTGGGCCGCGAGGAGGAGGTCCTCGCGGACTTGAGGCTCTTCGCTCGGCCTTCTGGCCTTGGGGGCCTCGCTCTCGAGCGTCTCACGTTCCCGCGCCTGTCGCTCTCGCTCGGCGCGCTGTCGGGCGGCGCGCTCCTCGCGCTCGCGCGCCAATTTTGCCTGGGCTTGCGCCTCGTGGGGCTGAAGGAGCCCTTCGGCGACGCGGAGGTTCTCGGCTTCCTCCGAACAATCCCTCCGCCGCTCGTGGCGACACTCCTGCTCCCGCGCCCGCGCCTCGGCCCAGAGCATCGAACACTCCCCGTGCGACGAGCACCCAGCGCGGAGCTTGTCTCGGAGCAGGCTCGCGCGACTCGCTCCGCCACAGGCCCCGAGCGCTCCGAGGACCGCCGCGAGAGTTCCGAGCTTGAGTCCTTTGTGGAATGGTCGCATGGGTCTCGGGGTGCTCTGCGTCTCGAATGACGCGGAAGGTGCTGCCGCCTTCCCCTTACTCGAACAAACTCTCCTGCCCGCTCGACGGGGCAGGGGTGGTCTTTTTCTTCTTCGATTTCAGGGCCAGCGGCGGCTCGTCTTTGGCCTCTTTGAGCTCGCGATCGCGCTCGAAACAGGCGTCGACGATGGCGAGGGAGCGGCGAACGGGCAGGGTTTGGTCGACGAAGATGCTCGTGACGGGATCGTGGTAGCCGCTCGGCAGATCGGCGGTGTCGCCGGCCAGGTAGAAGCGGGCGATGCGCCCCATGAGGAGCTCCCGGACGTACTTTCCGACCAAGGAGGCCATCATGACGAGCGGATCGCTCGCGTCCGCGTCGCGCAGGAAGCTGACGACCCCGAGGCCCGGGAAGCTGTAGGCGCTCTCGGCCGCTGTCTCACAGAGCGCTGTGTGAAGGCGGCCGCCGAGGGGGCCGAAGAAGCGGCTATACTGGGCCATGCCGCCGACCTTGCCGCAGGTGGCCGTGAATGGGACCTTCTCCCCGTCCTGGGGCAGAAAGCCGAGCACGAGCTTCTCCATGCCGTGCAGGTCCGCCGAGAAGCGGTTGATGCCGAGCTTGCGCAGGCGGTTCAGTTCGCCGGTGCAGACGCGATAGGTGCGCACGCCGTCGAGGCTGATGCCTTGCGAATCGAGGGTCTCGAGGTGCCCCCGGATGCGCGCGAGGAGCTCATCGTCCGAGACAAAGGCCTCTCGCTCCGAGAAGGAACACTGCTTGAGCGCCGAAGGAGGACAGTTCTCGTCGCGCGCGGTCCGCGCTTCGAGGGAGAGGCTCTCGAAGAGCTCCGTGGGCGAGCTCGGCCGGATCCCCGAGGTGCGCTCGACGAGCGCGCGGGCCCAGGCTTCGCCGAGCCGATAGTCTTTGTTCGAGACGAGGACCTTCGAATCGTCGAGGTCGGCGCGGATGCGCTTGCCGAGACCTTTCTGCAGCCGAGCGAGTCCCGCTTCGCTCACTCTCGCGCGCACTCCGGTCACGACGAGGGGGCCGAGGCGCGCACCGAGACCATTTTCGTCGACTCCGACCAAGAGGCCCGGTTCGAAATCTATCAGCCGCTTCTTCTTAGCCATTGAGGAGCAATCGGACGTGACTCTCGATCACGCATCAGTCGGGGGACGGGTATAGCGGAGTTCAGCCCGGTTCGGCCCTCGTCGCGCCGAAAGTCCCGGGGTCTCTGCGAGCGGCGACGCTACCACGAATGGGTCGTAAAGTGCGGCGGTACTGATACAGCTTGGTCGCACGAGAGGAGCTTCTGGTGGTGGTTTGGGACCAGGGGCTGGGCCCTCGGGCCCACGAGCCGCGTCCGCCGAGGTGGGTGGGGGTGCGAATTCCGGCGATTTTGAGAAGTCGAAGGGCGGTCGCCGTGCGACATTCCCGACCATGGACGCCCCTCTTGTCGGCCTTGAACTTAATTCGAGCTCCCAGCGCGAGTCAGCGACTCGTCGCAAGGCTGGGCTCCTCTCTGTTTGTCTTTTGTCATTCCTCGCGGGCTGTTCCGACGTCCCCGGGCCCATCAACGGGACCGGTGGCACGGCGAACCCTGGCGCGGGTGGAATGCCCCCGGTGGGCGCTGGTGGATCAGGAGGAATGGCTCCTGGCGCCGGCGGAGCGAGCGGTGGCGCAGCTCCGGGCGCCGGCGGAATTGCCGCGGTGGGCGGCTTCCAGGCGGCCGGTGGCGCGATTGGGGTCGATCCTGACGCTTATGAGATTCCAGAGATCGCTTGGCCGAGTGAGTCCTGTGTGAGTCAGGTCGACGCGCTCTTGGCGAAGATGACCCTTGAGCAGAAGGCGGCTCAGATGGTCATGGGTCAGTATGGCGACGTGAGCGCCGCCGACGTTTCCGGCGAAGTCACCGGCACGGTCTTCGCGTCGGGCTCGGCCATCCCCGGCAGCAGCCGAGCGGGCGACTGGGCGAGCATGATCGACGGCTACATCACCGCCAGCCAGAGCACGCCGAACAGCGTGCCGATCCTCTTCGGCGTCGACGCCGTCCACGGCAACAGCAAGGTCGTCGGCGCGGTGATCTTCCCCCACAACATCGGCCTCGGCGCCGGTAAGAACCCGAAGCTCGTCGAGCGCATCGGTGAGATCACCGCCTTCGAGATGATGGCGACGGGCGCGACCTGGACCTATGCGCCGGTGCTCAGCGTCGCTCACGACAAGCGCTGGGGACGAACCTACGAGAGCTTCAGCGAAGATCCTGAGGATGTGGCGCTGCTCGGCGCTGCTTCGGTCATCGGTCTCCAGGGACGCGAAGGCCTCGGTTCGGGCAACCCCGGCGTCATCGCCTGCGCGAAGCACTTCGCTGGCGACGGCCAGTCGACCTACGGAACCTCGCGCAAAGAGCCTGCCGGCTCGGACACGGGCGGTCTTGTCGATCGCGCGGACGTGAAGGTCGATGAGGCGACGATGCGTGAGTACGGAATCAACCCGTACATCCCGTCGATCAAGGCAGGCCTCGGCTCGATCATGGTGGCGGACACGACCTGGAACGGCGTGAACATGACCGGCCACGAGCAGCTCCTGACGGAAATCCTGAAGGGTGAGCTCGGCTTCAAGGGCTTCGTCTCGACGGACTGGGACGCGGCGATGCCGGATCAAAAGGGCCCCGGCGTCATCGCTGCCATCAACGCGGGCGTGGACATGCTCATGGCCGCGAACGACTGGAAGGGTCAGCGCAGCGCGATCATCAACGCCGCGGGCAACGAAATCAGCCAGGAGCGCATCGACGACGCGGCGCGCCGCGTCCTCACGGCGAAGTGCGAAGCGGGCCTCTTCGGCTGGTCGCGCGATCCGGCGCACCTCGAGAAGGTCGGCTCGGCGGAGCACCGCGCTGTCGCGCGTCAGGCTGTGCGCGAGTCGCTCGTCCTCCTCAAGCACGAGAACAACGTCCTCCCGCTGATGCAGGGCAGCAAAGCCTGGGTGGCGGGCAGCGGCGCGAACGCGCTCGGACGTCAGACCGGCGGCTGGACCATCAACTGGCAGAGCGGCGGCGACATGACCGAAGGTACGACGATCCTTCAGGGCATCGCCAAGGCCGCGACCGTCGTGTCGACCCCGGAGGAAGCAGACGTCGCGATCGTGGTGCTCAGCGAGTCCCCCTACGCCGAGTGGCGTGGTGACGTCGCGTCGATCAACACGCTTCCGGCCGGCGACTTTGAGCTGCTCGCTGAAGCGCGCGCCTCGGGCAAGCCCGTCGTCGCTGTCATCCTGAGCGGTCGCCCCGTGCTCATCACCGATCACCTCGACAAGGCGGACGCTTGGGTCGCCGCATGGCTCCCGGGAACCGAAGGCGACGGCGTCGCTGAGGTCCTCTTCGGCCTCTATCCCTTCAAGGGCAAGCTCTCGCACACCTGGCCGCGCTCCGAAGAGCAGGTCACCCTGAAGAAGTTCGACGAAACTTACGACCCGCTGTTCCCCTACGGCCACGGCCTCACGTACTAAGCCCACTCGAACGGGAGGGCCTCTCAGCCCTCCCTCACACCACGCGCGAGCTCGCCCGTCCGCTCCCCCGAGCGACGCCGAGCTCGCAGTCTTTTGTGGATCGCCCTTTCGTGGGCCGCCGCGCGCTCGGGCGCGCGCCGGTTCTTTCCTTGGACAACGGTCGCCGGCTGAGGTCCGCCTCGGCTATTCGTCGCTCGGGACTGTATCTTCGTCCGTACCCAATGCCCTCAGGAGCTCTGGCGCCACGAACTGTCGATCGCGCTTCTTTCCTGTCGCTTCGACGAGGATGCCCACGTCAATGAGACGATTCACATGCTGACCGGCGGTAGCTTGTGTCACGTCTAAGAGTTCGGCAGCCCGAGCGACGGTCGTCAGGGGGAGCTCGAAAAGAGCATCGACCAACTTCAGCGAGAGAGCTGAGCCACGCACGCGGTGAAGTAGTGCATGGTAACGGTCTCGCAACGTGATGAGTTGCTCTGCGGTCTCGCAGGATTCGTCCGCGGCCGAGCGGACCGCATCGAGGAAAAAATCAATCCATGGGGAGAACTCGCCCGTATGGCTTACCCCAAGCATCAGGTCGATATACCGCTTTTTTCGGCTCTCGAGATAACCGCTCAAGTACAGGGTGGGTGCGGTGATCCGTCTCTGGGCGAGTAGGGTGATCGGGACGAGGAGACGTCCCACGCGGCCGTTACCGTCGCGGAAGGGATGGATGGTTTCGAATTGATAGTGTGCCAATGCCAACCGCACGAGGAGGGGCGTCTCGGAGATGGTGTCGTCGAGATTGAGATAGTTCTCGAGATCGGCGAGCAACCCATCGAGACGATCGGCGGGTGGTGGGACAAAACGCGCAGAGGTGATGTCCGCGTGGCCGATGAAGTTCTGTACGCGGCGAAACTGGCCAGGTGTTTCTTGTCCGCCGCGCACGCCGTAGAGGAGCTTCTCGTGGAGCGCGCGAATGAGACGCAATGAAACGGGAATTTCGCCGAGTAGTTGCACGCCATGGTTCATGGCCTCGACATAGTTGGCGACCTCCTGCGTCTCTGGATCGGGGGCTCCTTCAGGATGCGCCTCCACGGAGACCAGGCGCGCTGCCGTCGTGCGTGTTCCCTCCATCCGACTGGAAAGAATGGCTTCCCTTCGGAGCAGGGGACGGGCGATCAGGTACGGGTTGACCATGCGGCCCACGGAGCCTTGGAGTCTTCCCAGGGCGTTCTCCGCGCGACTCAGGAGCAGAATTGCGGACGCCTGGAGTGGAACCTCTCGTGGAAGCGGGTGCGGAACAAATGCCCAGGTCGAGGCGCCTCCCTCCACGATGGGGGTGAGTTCACCCCCTGCGCCCTCCACAAACTCCCTGGGATCCATCTGGAACAGGGTACGCTATTTTAGATTTGATGCGAAAACTAAAATAGCGCAGCGAGATATTCACGTTGTCTGAAATAGGCCGCCCGGCCGCTTGCGGTCCGCTCAACACGCTCGTCTGCGAGGCGACCCCCTCCGCGGCCTTGCCTCGCCGGAAGATCATCGCACTGCGACTCCCGAAGAGTCCCTTGTTCTTTTTGGCCCCGGTCCATCACAAAAGACTGAGCCCCCCCGAGCCTTCAGCTGAGCTCGACGCCCCCGTTGAGCCCCTCCGAGCCTCATCTGCCTCCGGCCCCCTCATCCGAGCCCCTCCGAGCC